>WNGG01010149.1_pt1 | contig 10229 bp, 7 predicted proteins | sample 5400661 | NCBI WGS metagenome assembly WNGG01 (sample SAMN13153372, study PRJNA577476) | soil metagenome | isolation source: 100 cm soil or saprolite under Garry oak tree replicate 1 | place: USA:California | collected 2016-06-15
GGCCGGCGGCGCCCAGGCGGTGCCAGCCTCGTCGGCCGGCGTCCCGGCTTGCGGCGGTCTGGCCGGCGGCCAGGCAGCACCCGCCTCGTCAGCAGGCGTCCCGGCTTGCGGCGGTCTGGCCGGCGGCGCCCAGGCGGTGCCAGCCTCGTCAGCAGGCGTCCCGGCAGCGCCCGGGGTAGGCCGCGCCCCTTTGGCGCGCGGCGCCCAGATGGGCGCGCGCTGCCCCGCGGCGTGCGATCCGCGCCTACGGATGCGTGCCATGGCTACCTTCGCCGCCGCAGGGCACGATCAACCTCCCTGGCAGCGTCCCGCTGCGCCAGGTCATGGCGCTTGTCGTAGGCCCGCTTGCCGCGGGCAAGAGCCAGCTCGACCTTGGCCTTCCCGTCCTTGAAATACAACGAAAGAGGCACCAGCGTCAGCCCCCGTTCCGCGGTCGCGCTGGCCAGCTTGTCGATTTCCTTGCGGTGCATCAGCAGCTTACGGGGACGGCGCGGCTCATGGTTGGTCCACGTGCCCTGCGTGTATACGGGGATATGCACGCCGAGCAGCCACGCCTCATGATCGGTGATCTGGCCGAATCCGTCGGTCAGCGAGGCCCGGCCGGCCCGCAGCGACTTTACCTCGGTGCCGGTCAGCACCAGGCCTGCCTCGTAGACGTCCTCAATGTGATAGTCGTACCTGGCTCGCCGGTTCCTGGCGATGACCTTCGTGCCCTGCTCCGCTGCCACGGTTCTCCTGTCCGCTCAGGCGTCACACCCGCAGGTAGCGCCGGAGCGTGAGGAACGACGTCGCGCCGCACAGCAGGACACCGATGATCATCGCGAGGACGACGACCTCGATCAGGTCCGTGGCGCTCAGCTGCACGTTGAACGGGAAGTACTGTTGCAGCGTATCCAGCCAGAGCGTTTTCACCGCGATCAGCAGCCCGGCCGCGACGAGCCAGCCGAACAGGCCGGCGATGATGCCCTCAACGAGGAACGGCAGCTGGACATAGAAGTTGGACGCGCCGACGAGCCGCATGATGCTCGTCTCCCTGCGGCGGTTGAAGGCGGACAGCCTGATCGTGTTGGCCACCAGCAGGATTGCCGCGATGATCAGGATGATCGCGATGATCACTACGGCATTCCTCGCCCCGTCGAGCAGCTTGTAGAACTTGTCCAGGATCGAGGAGTCGTCGACGATCTGGTCGACCCCCGGCCTGCCGTCCACGGTCTGCGCCACTATCGGGAAGTCGGTCTGGGTGTTCCTCAGCTTCACCTGGAACGAGTTGGGGATGTCGCCCTTGCTGACCGAGCTTACGAAGGACTCGTCCTGGGAGAACTCCTGCTTGAAGCGCTCGTATGCCTGTGACTGGGATTCGTAGCGGACGCTGACGACCTGCGGCAGGCGATTGAGGTCCTGCTGGATCTGCGCCATCTCGGCGGCGGTGGCTTGGCCGTTCTTGGTGCAGTTCGGGCTCACGCTGTGGGTAGTGCACAGGTAGATGGACAGCTGCACCCTGCCCTGCCAGTACGTCCGGGTGTTGTCGACCTGCTTGACGAACAGCAGCCCGGTGCCGAGCAGCGACAGGCTGATCGCGACCACCACGATCAGCGCGATGGTCATGGTCAGATTCCGGCGCAGGCCGATCCATACCTCATGGAAGACAAATTGCGCACGCATTCGTAAGATCCCTCGGTAGTCCGGGTCGGCCGGTCAGTAGGCCTGGCCGTAGACCCCGCGCGATTGGTCGCGCACGACCTTGCCATATTCGAGTTCGATGACGCGCTTACGCATGGAATCCACGATCGCCGCGTCGTGCGTGGCCATGACGACCGTGGTCCCAGTCCTGTTGATGCGGTCGAGGACTTTCATGATGCCGATCGACGTCGCAGGGTCGATGTTCCCGGTGGGCTCATCGGCCAGCAAGATCATCGGCCGGTTGACGAACGCGCGGGCCATCGCGACCCGCTGCTGCTCGCCGCCGGACAGCTCGTCCGGCATCCGGTCCCGCTTGCCCTCCAGGCCGACCAGGTCGATCACCTCCGGCACCACCTTGCGGATGAACCGCCGCGGCTTGCCGATGACCTCCAGCGCGAACGCGATGTTCTGGTAGACGTTCTTGGTCGGCAGCAGCCTGAAGTCCTGGAACACGCAGCCGATCCGGCGGCGCAGGTGCGGCACCTTCCAGTTGGTCAGCCGGGCGAGATCCTTGCCGGCCACGTGAATCCGGCCGCCGGTGGGCCGCTCCTCCTTGAGCACAAGGCGGAGGAATGTCGATTTGCCGGAGCCCGACGGCCCGACCAGGAAGACGAACTCGCCCTTTTCCACGTCCAGATTGACGTTCTCCAAGGCGGGACGACCCTGGTTCGGGTACATCTTGGTGACGTTGTCGAAGTGGATCACAGGCCCATCACACGGCGCTCGGCGAAATGCGGACGACCTGCCGGGACAGCCTTGCGCCCCGGTTTGGCCTTGGGCCAGTGTAGGGGGGAAACTGGGCGGGAACGTCCAACATCGGCGAAGTGACCGGGTAGCCGCCGGGACGGAGGGACCCAGATGAGCTGCGAACACCTGATCTGCGCTGCCTGCGCGGGGCCGGTGGCAGAGGGTCACTGCCCGGTCTGCCAGACGGCCAGGGCGCACATGCACCACTCGGGCTACGGCCTGCGGCTGCCGCTGATAGCCGTGGCGCTGCTCGCCCTGCTACTGCTGCTCGCCCTGCAGCTGCACTGACCGGTTTAGAGGGCGGGGCCGCCTCCGGGCGGTATCCCGGTTAGACGGCGCGGTATCCCGGTTAGAGGGCGGGGCCGCCTCCGGGCGGTATCGCTGGCGGACTGTGGCGGCGGGCAGTGCCCCGGCCGCCCTACAGGCCCTGGGTGCGGAGCCAGCGGATCTCCGCCTCGATGAACTCGTCGATCTCCCCGTCGAGCACGGCGGCGGTGTTTCCCGTTTCCACGCCGGTGCGCAGGTCCTTGATGTTCTGGTACGGATGCAGCACGTAGTTGCGGATCTGCGTGCCCCAGCTGCTCTTGTTCTCGCCGCGCAGCTCGGCCATCTTCGCCGCCTGCTCGCCCCGCTTGCGCTCAAGCAGCTTCGCCTGCAGCACGGCCAGCGCGGTCGCGCGGTTCTGGATCTGGCTCCGCTCGTTCTGGCAGGAGACCACGATCCCGGTCGGCAGGTGCGTGATCCGAACGGCCGAGTCCGTCGTGTTCACGCCCTGCCCGCCGGGGCCGCTCGACCGGAAGACGTCGATCCTGATCTCGTCCTCGGGTATCTCGATGTGGTCGGCCTGCTGGACGACCGGCATCACGTCCACGCCGGCGAACGACGTCTGCCGACGTCCCTGGTTGTCATACTTGGAGATGCGGACCATCCGGTGCGTGCCGTGCTCGCCGCGCAGCGTGCCGTAGGCGTACGGGGCCTTGATCGCGAACGTGGTCGACTTGATCCCGGCCTCTTCCGCGTAGGACGTGTCGTAGATCTCGGTCTCATAGCCGTGCCGCTCGGCCCAGCGCAGGTAGATGCGCCGCAGCCCCTCGGCCCAGTCGGCCGCATCGGCCCCGCCCGCCTGCGCGTTAATGGTCATCAGCGCCTCGCGGGCGTCGTACTCGCCGGACAGCAGGGTGCGGATCTCCAGCTGGTCGATCTCCCGGCGGAGCGCCGCGAGGTCGCGCATCGCCTCCACCCTGGTCGGCTCGTCGCTCTCGCTCTCGGCCAGCTCGAACATCACCGAGGTGTCGTCCAGCCTGCGGGCCAGGCGCTCCAGCCGGGCTAGCTCGCCGTCGAGGTAGGACAGCCTGCGGGTGACCGCCTGCGCCTGCTCCTGGTCATCCCACAGCGCCGGGTCGCCTGCCCGCACCCGGAGGCTGTCCGCTTCCTTCCGCATCGTTTCTGGCTCGAGAACTGCCTCTACGCTGGCGAGTTTCGCCGTCAGCTCCGAGATTTCGCCGGCGGGGTCGATTGCCATGGCGGAAAGCCTACGTCAGCCAGCCGGCTGACAGCCTCCGGCCGGGGTGCACGTGCATCGCGGCGCGGCTACTCGGGCAGCCTGCTCGCCGTCACCAGGGTCCTTATCGCGCGGACAGCGACCGACAAGGTGGCCACCGTGAACGCGTCGCTCTCCCATATCTCGGTCATGGTCTGGTCCGCCCGGCGGACCGCCGAGTCGTTGCGCTGCGCCCAGGCGGCGAGCCGTTCCTCCGGGCTGCCGGGGCCGACCGTCAGCACGTCCTTCGCCAATGCCGCGTGCGCCGAGTACAGGTCGTCGCGCAGCGCCCCGCGGGCCATGGTGTTCCACCGGTCGGCGCGGGGCAGGGCAGTGATCCGGTCCCGCAGCCGGCTGATCCGCAGCCGGTCGGCCAGGTCGAAGTACACGTCGGCGGCTTGCGAGATGTCGCGGCCAGTGTCCGCGGCGACCTCCACGATGTCGAACGCGGAGTAGGCGGGGACCATGGCGGAGACCCAGTGGGCCAGCTCGTCCGGCACGCCCCTGGCGGTGAAGCTGTCCCGGCGCTCTTCGAACTCGGCCAGGTCACGGCCGACCAGCAGCTTGGGCAGGCCGGCCGCGACGGTCATCACGCCAGCCGCGAAGAAGCCGATCGTGGACTCGATGTCGAACAGCGGCCGGCGGCTGTGCAGCAGCCAGCGGGCGGCCCGCTCGGTCAGCTTGCGGCCCTCCAGCGCCATCGCGATCTGGGTAGCGGTGTCGACCTTCCCGTCCAGCGCCTCGACATGCGCCCAGAAGCCGGGCATGCCGAAGACGTGCCTGGCCACCAGCCAGGCGCGGGTGATGTCGGGAACGGATGCCCCGGTTTCCTCGGCCAGCCGGAACGCGAAGGTGATCCCCGAGCGGTCCACCATGTCGTTCACGACCGCGGTCGTGATGATCTCCCGGTGCAGCCGGTGGTCGCCCATCAGAGCGGCGTAGCGCTCGCGCAGCGGCGTCGGGAAGTAGCCGACAAGCACCCGGCGCAGGTACTCGTCGTCGGGCAGGTCGGCGGCGAGCACTTCCTGGGCCGCGGCAATTTTCGTGTGCGCGAGCAGCACCGAGAATTCCGGCGTGGTCAGGCCGGTCCCGGCCGACCGCCGCTCGGCGATCTCCCGGTCACCGGGCAGCACGTCGAGCCTGCGGTGGATCCGCCCGTCCCGTTCCAGCTTCCTGATGTACCTGGCGTGCACGTGCAGCATCGGCGCGGCCTGCGCACGGGACGCGGCGAGGGTCCGGTTCTGGTGGTAGTTGTGCGCCAGCACCAGGGCGGCGACCTCGTCGGTCATCTCGTGCAGCAGCCGGTTCCTGTCGGTGGTCTGCAGCTCGCCGCTGCGGACCACCCGGTCGAGCAGGATCTTGATGTTCACCTCGTGGTCGGAGGTGTCCACGCCGGCCGAGTTGTCGATGAAGTCGGTGTTCACCAAGCCGCCGGCCAGCGCGTACTCGATCCTGGCCGCCTGGGTCAGGCCCAGGTTCCCGCCCTCGGCGACGATCCTGGCGCGCAGGTCGGTAGCGTCCACCCGGACCGCGTCGTTGGACCGGTCGCCCGCGTTGGCATGCGACTGGCTGCTCGCCTTCACGTAGGTTCCGATGCCGCCGTTCCAGAGCAGGTCGACCGGTGCCGCCAGGATGGCGGAGATCAGCTGATCGGGCGTCAGGGACGGCACGCTGTCCTCGATGCCGAGCGTGGCACGCGCCTCCGGCGACACCCGCACCGACTTGACGCTGCGCGGCCATACCCCGCCGCCGGCCGAGATCAGCGCGCTGTCGTAATCCGCCCACGAGGACCGGGGCAGCGCGAACAGGCGCTCCCGCTCGGCGAAGCTGGCAGCCGGGTCCGGGTTCGGGTCGACGAACACGTGCCGGTGGTCGAAGGCGGCCACCAGCTTGATGTGCCTCGACCGCAGCATGCCGTTGCCGAAGACGTCACCGGACATGTCGCCGATGCCGACGACGGTGAAATCGGTCTCGTCGGTGTCGGTGCCCAGCGTCTGGAAATGGAACTTGACCGACTCCCAGGCACCGCGCGCGGTGATGCCCATCTTCTTATGGTCGTAGCCCTCGGAACCGCCGGACGCGAACGCGTCGCCCAGCCAGAACCCGTGGCTGGCGGCGATCTCGTTGGCCGTGTCCGAGAACGTCGCCGTGCCCTTGTCGGCGGCCACCACCAGGTACGGGTCGTCGCCGTCGTGCCTGACCACGCGGGCAGGCGGCCGCACCTGCCCGGCGTCCAGGTTGTCGGTGACGTCCAGCATCGCGGAGATGAACATCCGGTAGCAGGTCAGCACCTCGCCCAGGTAGGCCTCGCGGTCCGCCGGGTCGGGCAGCTGCCTGCAGACGAATCCGCCTTTCGCCCCGGACGGGACGATGACCGAGTTCTTCACCTCCTGCGCCGTGGCCAGCCCGAGCACCTCGGTCCGGAAGTCCTCCGGGCGGTCCGACCAGCGGAGCCCGCCGCGGGCGACGTCAGCGAACCGCAGATGCACGCCCTCGAACCTGGGCGAGTACACGAACAGCTCGAACCGCGGCCGCGGCGCGGGCAGGTCGGGCACCTTGTGCGCGTCGAGCTTCGCCACGAAGTAGGGCAGCGGAGCGCCGGATCCCTTCTGATCCTGGAAGTAGTTCGTCCGCAGCGTGGCCTGGATCAGCCCCCAGTAGGCCCGCAGGATGCGGTCCTGGTCGAGGCTGGCGACGTCGTCGAGCTCGCCGCGGATCTCCTCGGCGATCGCATCGCTCCGCTCCCCCCCGCCGGCCTGGCGGTCCGGGTCGAACCTGGACTCGAACAGGCGGACGAGCAGCCGGGTCACCGTGACGTTCGCGCGCAGCACCCGCTCGACGTAGTCCTGGCTGAACGCGGTGCCCGCCTGGCGCAGGTACCTGGCGTACGCGCGCAGCACCACCACCTGCCGCCAGGTGAGGTGCGCCTCGAGCACCAGGGCGTTGAAGCCGTCATCCTCGATCTGCCCGTGCCACAGGGCGCCGAGCGCGCCCTCGAGCAGGTCTTTCACCGAGTCGAGCGAGGCGGGCACCCGCGACCTGGCGGCCGGCTGGTCGCCGGCGTCCTGGCCGGCGCCGGCCGCGTCGCCGGTGCCGCTCTTGCGCAAGCCGAAGTCGTAGATCCAGAACGGCTCGGCGACGCCGGCCCCGGAGAACTCGTAAGGGTGCTCGTCGACCACGTCCATGCCCATGTGCTGTAGCCGGGGGAGCACGTCGGTGAGCGTGATCGGAGAGCCGGTCCGGTAGATGGTGAGCCGCCAGACCCGCCTGTTCGCCCCGGACGTCGTCGTCACCGCGGCGGGGTCGACTGGCACGCCGCCGACGAAGCTGATCGACTGCCAGAACTCGAAGGCCACGTTCTCGCCCGACTCGCGCAGCTCCTGGATGCTGGCCAGGTCGCCGACGGCGGCGCCGGCCGGCACGTCGGTCTTGTACGTGTCCGGGATCACGTCGCCGCACATCGCGAGCAGCGCCCGGGCCCGCTGCGGGCCGAGCTTCCTGGCCGCTTCCTCGGCCAGGTCGTCGTCCCACGACCTGACCACGGCGGCAAGTTCCTTCTCCAGCTCGGCCTCGTCGACGTCCGGCAGCATGCTGCCGTGCGCGGCCCGCACCACGATGTGCAGCCGCGCCACCGATGCCTCGCCGACCATCACGCTGTAGCCGACGGACACCCCGTTCAGCGCCTTGAGCAGTATTTCCTGCGCCCGCAGCCGGACCTTAGTGGTGTACCGGTCCCGCGGCAGGTACACCAGGCAGGACATGTACCGGCCGTAGATGTCCTTGCGCAGGAAGAGCCGGGTGTACGTGTGGTCGCGCAGCCGCAGCACGCCGGCCGCGATCGGGGCGAGCTCGGGCACCGAGATCTGGAAGAGCTCTTCCCGCGGGTAGTTCTCAAGGAACTCAGCGAGATCCTTGCCGTCGTGGCTGTCGGCGGTCATGCCCAGCGCTTCGAGCACGCCGGCCAGCTTGCGCCGCAGCACCGGAATGCGGGTGATGCTCTCGGAGTAGGCAACGTGGCTGTACAGGCCGAGGAACCGGTACTCCCCGGCCACCTCGCCGGTCTCGTCCAGCCGCTTCAGCGCGACGTAGTCCAGGTAACTGGGCCGGTGCACGGTGGACAGCGAGTTGGCCTTGGTCAGGATCAGCCGCTGCGGCTCCCTGGCCCTGGCCCTGACCTCGGGCGGAAGGGCGGCGAACGAGCTTGAGCCCTGCCGGTCATGCCGCAAGATGCCCAGGCCGGTGCCGGCCACCGCGCGCAGGATCATCCCGCCCGGCTGGTCCACCAGGTCGTACTCGCGGAAGCCGAGGAAGGTGAAGTGACCATCGGCGAGCCAGCGCAGCAGCGCCTCGATCTCGGCGATCTCATCGGCGGACTTGCCCTCTTGCCGCTCCGCCGAGGGCTGCCCGGACATGGCGAGCTCGTCGGCCAGCTGCACCGCCCTGGCCCGCATCCGCGGGTAGTCCTCCACCGCGACCCGCACGTCGCCGAGCACCCGCTGCAGGTCCTTGGTCAGGCGCGCGGCCTCGGCGTCGTCGGTCAGCACGCCGATCTCGATATGCGTCCATGACTCGGCGATCTCGTCGTGCGCGGCCGACGAGCCGTCGATCAGGCCGAGCACGCCGAACATAGTTCCCGTGACGTCCCTGCGGACGCGCAGCTGCGGGTGGACTACCCGATGGGCCTGCAGGTCGTGCCTGGCCAGCTCCATCGTCATCGAGTCGACGAGGAACGGCATGTCGTCGGTGACGATGTCGACCACGGCCCCGGCGGGCTCCAGCGACGCAGCCCCAGCCGACCGGATCCGGACAAGCGCCCGGCCCTGCGGCCGGTGCGCGGCGAAGGCTGCCTGCTCGGCCGCGACCGCGGCGAGCCGCTCCGGCCCGGCCGAGGCAAGGTCCTCGGCCGCGATGTGCCGGTAGTATGCCTGCAGGTAGTTCTGCAGGTCGCCTACGCCCAGGTCACCGCGCATCAGCTTCGCCGCCGCTGCCAGCAGCGCAGGCTTGTCGTCCGCCGCGTGCTCTGCCATCGGTCTTACTCCTTAGTGCGTCGCCCCGGCCGCCGCCTCGCCGGCCGCTACAACCAATCTCGCAGTTCCCACAGCAGCGGGTAATAGCGCAGCGGCACTCGATTGTGCAGGTACGGCGCGCCGGTCGACCCGCCCGTACCGGATTTCGTGCCGATCTGCCGCTCCACCATCTGGACATGCCTGGCCCGCCAGAGTCCCGCTATTTCATCATGGGTCAGCAGGTCCTCGGCGAGCTGCCAGAGATCGTCGTGGCTCGCCCGGTCCCTGGCGATCGAGACGAGCGCGCTGAGCACCTGATCGGAGTTCCCGGCCGGCAGGCCGCGGGAGCGCAGCAGGCTGAGATAGGCGTCCCACAGTGACGGCTCGGCCAGCCGCCGGGCGAGCCGTTCCCGCTCGGCGGCCGTCAGCGCGCGGAACCTGGCCACGAACCGCTTGTCCTTCAATCCGGACAGGAACTCAAGCTCGCGGAACTGCACAGACTGGAAGCCGCTGGCCGGCGCGAGCTTCGCGCGGAACTCCAGGAAGTCCTGCGGCGTCATCGTCTCCAGTACGTCGATCTGGCTGACAAGCAGCCGCTCGATCACGTGCGAGCGGCGCAGCAGCTGCCTGGCCCGCCAGGTCTCGTCCGCCGTCATCGCGTCGCGGGCGGCGCCGAGCTCGTAAAGCAGCTGCTGGAACCAGAGTTCGTACGCCTGGTGCACGGTGATGAAGAGCAGCTCGTCGTGGGCCGGCGGGTCGGCCTGCGGCACCTGCTGCGCGAGCAGCTCGGGCAGCCGGAGGTAGCTGCCGTAGGTCAGGCGGCCGCCCTCCTCGCCGAACCGGCGGTCCCCGGCCGGCCGCTCCGTGCGGTCCGGCGCCGCCCGCCCAGAGCGGTCCGCCGCCCGCCCAGAGCGGTCCGCCGCCCGCCCGGCGCGGTCCGCCGCCCGCCCGGCGCGGTCCGCCGGCCTGGTCACTGCGGCCCCCCGGGCGCGAAGAAGGCAAGCACCTCCGGGTTCGCCAGGCTGTCCGGGTCGGCCGCCTCGGCCGCCGGGGTGCCGAGCAGGATCTTCCTGACCGGCACCTCGAGCTTCTTGCCGGACAGCGTCCGCGGGATGCCCGGCACCCGGTGAATCTCGTCAGGGACATGCCGCGGCGACAACTCGGCGCGCAGCGACGACCGGATGCGGGCGATGACGCCGTCGTCGACCGCGCAGCCGCCGGCCGCGACGACGTACAGGATCAGCCTGCCGTCACGG
>WNGG01012074.1_pt1 | contig 10229 bp, 11 predicted proteins | sample 5400661 | NCBI WGS metagenome assembly WNGG01 (sample SAMN13153372, study PRJNA577476) | soil metagenome | isolation source: 100 cm soil or saprolite under Garry oak tree replicate 1 | place: USA:California | collected 2016-06-15
ATAATGTGGAGATTCTCCCCGGGATTCGCGCGTACACCGGCGCACGGCATACCTACGCGTCGCAGTATCTCCGGATCGAAGGCAATCCCCCTTTTGTGCTGGCTTCTGACAATTGCTATTTGTACCGCAACCTAGCGGAGCACAAGGCGAGCGCCACTTTTTCTGAGGCCGACCACGCCGCGAACATCAAGAATCACGCGCGGATGATCGAATTGGCGGGATCGGCGGAACGCGTCGTGCCTGGACACGACAGCCTGCAATTTCAGAAATTCCCCACGCAAGGCCGCGTTGCGAAGATCAAGTAAGGAGGGCGGTTCCCATTTGCCGCGCGTCTAACCAAAGGCATGAGCCGGGATTGACCCGAACTGCGTCTTTCGCTCGCTTGAGGAGAGTACCCGCGTTGCATCCGGCACGGCCCAAATCCGATGCGGCCAGTTTCAAGAGAGGATCCTTGCGATGATGAGCACAATTCGAATGGCAATTTTGACCGCGTTTATTTTTTCCGTTGGCATGGCGCAGGAGAAGACGCAGGGAAAGGGCCAGGAAATGCCGATTCATCCGATGCATGAACCATCAAAAACTTCGCAGGGCGATCAGCACCATCAGGGTGTCGTGGAGCGCGGAGACCAGGTCATGGGGTTCTCCCATGAGAAGACCACTCACCATTTCCGAGTCCGCCCCGACGGAGGAGCCATCGAAGTCGAGGCGAACAAACTGGAGGACACCGAGAGCAGGGACGCGATCCGTGTGCACCTGGCGCATATCGCGAAGATGTTTGCCGTAGGAGATTTTTCCGCGCCCATGCTGATCCATGCGCAAAATCCACCGGGAACGAAAGAGATGAAGCGGTTGCGCGACGCCATTCAGTACAAGTTAGAGACCATGGAAAAAGGAGCGCGTATTCGCATCACCACGAAAGACCCCGATGCGCTTCGCGCTGTGCATGAGTTCCTGCGCTTTCAGATCTCGGACCATCAGACCGGCGATTCCACGGAGGTGACAAAGAACGCCCTAAGATATTTGCTTGGGGTGCCGCGACTCACCTATTGCTGTGCGCCACCGGCTTGGTAGCTTGAGTTCTCCAGGGCTTTATCCAGCCGATCCAAGTCATCCTGTAGCTGGTCGAGTTTAGCTTGCTCCACGCGCAACTGATCTTCTGATTCGGTTAGCCTTGCTTGGGTCTCTTGTTCATCGTGCTCTCCCACTTCGAGCCTTGCTTTGAGCTGAGCGAGGGCATCTTCGAGCGGCTTCCGATCTGATTGTGGAGTCTCTGGGCGGCTTTGCACGTCCTCCATCTGTTTCAACTCGGCCGCGTGTCTTCTTTTTTCAGACTGAATCTGATCGAGCCTCGAGCGGGTCTCCTCAACCCGCTCCTGCACGCGGCGAACGAGGGTTTCTTGCGCTTGAACGCGATAGATAAGAATCTGCGCCCTTTGCGCAGCCGCGGTAACGGTCTGTAAATCATGACGCAGTTGACGGACCTCAGCGAGCAACGCTTGTAAAGTATGCGAGTCCGTCGAGGTTGATTGGCCAGGAGCAGCCGAGGAGAAGAGCAAAAGGCTCAGGGCAAGGAAGGTCGGTTGAAGCATCAGGCACCTCCAATTGAATTGTATAACGGAGCTTTGGACAAGCCTGAGCTGCACGGCGCAAATCGCTGGAAAGCCGGTTTATGTTGCCAATTTGCCCCGGTATTTTTCACAGCATACCGTTTGAACGGTGCAGAGGAAGCGCGTAAAATGGGCTTTTGGCCACACTCTAAATGGCTTCGCCGTTCAACATTATTTCTAATTCGCCGGCAATTCAGGCGCCACCGCCCGACGCGCATCCCCGGCCGGATTGGCTACGGGTCAAGTTTTTTGGCGGGGAGCGCTACCAGGACCTGAAGCGTCTGATGCGGACTCTCGACCTGCACACAGTGTGCGAGAGCGCGCGCTGCCCGAACATGGGCGAGTGCTGGGAGCATGGCGCGGCCACGTTCATGATTCTCGGAGATATTTGCACCCGGGCGTGCGGGTTCTGCGCGGTGCCTTCGGGGAAGCCTGTGGGTCCGCCGGACGAAGACGAGCCGTGCCGCGTGGCGGAAGCAGTGGCGAAGATGAGCTTGCGCTACGCGGTGGTCACCAGCGTGAATCGCGACGACCAGCCGGACGGCGGCGCGCATATTTTTGCAAGCACGATCGAGGAGATCCGACGGCGCGTGCCTTACTGCAAAGTCGAGGTGCTGATTCCCGATTTTCGGGGCGATTGGAACGCGCTCAATATCGTCCTCGAGGCGAGCCCGGATATTCTCAACCACAATACCGAAACGGTGCCGCGGCTCTACCGGCAGGTGCGCAAAGGCGCGGTGTATGAGAGGTCGCTGGAGTTATTGCGGCGTTCGAAAGAGCTGCATCCCGAGGTACCAACGAAAACCGGGATGATGCTGGGTCTCGGAGAAGAAAAAGACGAAGTGCTCGCGACGATGCAGGAACTCGCTGCGCAGGGCACTGAAATCCTCACGCTCGGCCAGTATCTCCAGCCCACGCGCGAACATTTGCCCATTGTGCGCTACGTTCATCCTGACGAATTCGCGGAATACAAAGTCCTCGGGGAAGAAATGGGCTTCAAGCACGTCGAGTCCGGGCCGCTGGTGCGCTCGTCCTATCACGCCTTCGACCAGGCCGAATCGGCCTGCCGATAGAACTACACATACCTGCTTTTTCGTACGCATTCTCTCAGAAAACCAGAGAGTGCTCTTGTGCGTTATTGAGGTGCGGCAGTCAACCAGTCCGTGAAGGGGACGGCGCGGCCACCTCGCACCACCGTTGGGATCACGTGGTCGAAGCCTTTGTGCTCCTTGGAGGAGTAATTCAACTTGAGCTGCGGCCCGAGGCCCATATCGACTTCATGGAGAGATTCGATGCCTCGTATCAGCCCTTCGCGGGTAAGTTCTTTCCCTCCAAGCTCACAAAGTTGGGTTGAGCCGAAGGATAGTACTTCGCCAAGGCGCGACGATAGAGAGCGACGGTCTTGTTCTCGGTCAGGTAGTAGGGTGGCACCACCTGGGTCACCACAATGCCCTCCGCATCGGGGCCCGCTTGCTCAATTAAGTCATCCGTGCCGACGAATGACACGGTCAGGAAGAGCGGCTTCCAACCTTTGGCGTGAGACTGTTTGAGGATCGGTGCAACGGTGTTCGCGGGCCCAACCAGCACGACCGCTTCCGGTTTGGCGGCTTTGACCGTGTCGATGGCCCCTCCCACCTGGGCGGTCTGGCGCTGATACGATGCGGTTGCAACGGGCTCAGCGCCGTGAGCTTTCAACGCTGCCTTCACTCCCTCGAGCACGGTGGTGCCGAACGGGTCTTCGGGATAAATCACGCCGATTTTCTTGTAGCCCAGTGTTCCCCAGAGGCCTTCGATCTGCTCGTGCGTTTCGTCAAAGTAGGAGGCACGCACATTCACAACCCAGTGGCGCAAATGGCACGTAGAGTGTCTGCGCTCCAGTGAAGAGTCCGACGAGGGGAATCTTGTTGCTCTCCGCCATCGGCGCATACTTCACGGCAGTGGGAGTGCCCACGAAAAATGCGAGCGCGAAAACCTTCTGCTCCATTAGCCGATTGAAGCAGGCCTCGGTTTTTGCGGGATCATAACTGTCATCGTAGGAGATGAGTTTGAGCTTGCGACCGTCAACGCCGCCCGCATCGTTGACCATGTCCAGATAGGCTTTGGCGCCAGTGACGGTTTCCGTGCCGAGGAAATGCGAGGGTCCTTCCAGCGCAGAGCAGGACCCAATCAAGACTTCTCTTTCCGTGACACCGGGCACGCCTTGCCCCTGAACGGACTTCGAAGCTGCTAGCAGGCACACCAGAAACACACTCAGCCCAAGACCGTATTTCAAATACGGCATTTTCATCGCTCTCTCCTCGTCCTGTGAGAAAGCCCAGTGGGAGGATCTACCCTGACTCCTGTTTATTCTTGCGTGGAGAGCATGTCAATGAGTTCGAGGCAGGAGGAGGCGAAGCGGTAAGCAAGAAGAAGCCGGGAAAGGCGGGACTGGAATGAATGCGCATGACATCCAACAGCAAAGCTACTACTTGATGCGCGGGCCCAGCAGAATCAGCCCAATGCCTGCAACGAGAAGCACGATGGAAACTGCAGCAGGCACTTGCGCGGTCTTCTCCTCATCGACGGTGGCTTTAATCGGTCCGATCTTCGCGACCTCTTCCTGCTTGTGGTAGCTAAAACTGGGATGGACGAGTCCTGCAATGCCCAAAACAAGAAGTATGACCCCGAGAATGATGACGAAACGCTTCACGCGTTCCAAGCTATCACAATTGCTGGAGCCTGTGGGAAGAATGGCTGCAAAGCACACCCCTGCGCCGGAATGTAGGGAAGTGTCACCTGTGGTACAGAAAACTCACGAACGGGTAGCAGCGGCTGCGGCTTTCTTGGCTGCCTTGGCGGCTTTGGCGGCGGTGGAGGCCTTGCGGCGGCGCCTGGTCTTCGGCGGGGTGGCGGGAGCTTCGCCGATGAGTTCGGCCGTCATGATGCTGGTAACGAACAGCTTTGGGCCATGGTCGTCAAAATCCACAGCGGTACGCTCAGCGTCGGAAGCGGTCACGATCCCCAACCCGTACACTCCATGTTTGATGGTCTGACCTTCCTGCATTACTTGCACAACGTCCTCCTTGACCACTCTGCTTCTAAAATCTCGATTCGAATCTCTTGGAGGAGGAGTCCCGGTGATCGCCGGGACTCCCCAGTCACAGGCTTAGAGGCTTGTAACGTTCTCAGCCTGAAGGCCCTTCGGGCCTTTCTTCACTTCGAACTCCACCGACTGACCCTCATTCAGGGACTTGTAGCCGTCCATCTGAATGGCAGAGAAATGCACGAAAACATCTTCACCGGTCTGACGCTGGATGAACCCGTAGCCCTTCGAAGCATTGAACCACTTCACTGTTCCTTGTTCCTTCACTGACACTACCTCGATATTAGAATTGCTTTGCCTCTCTTGGTCCGTTTCTTGGTACTCGCGAAGCGATTCACGCCCCGGCCTCCCAAGCACCGTGACAGCCTCCAGACCGCAAAAAAGGCCACAAGGTTGTCCTTGCAGCCCCCTCGAACGAGTCAAAAGGTAATACAAGAGCAACAAACGCTATTGATACTTTACTCTAAAATGGAGGTTTTGTCCACGCAGAATACAGAAGAGGGCTCACTTGGCGTGCCTTCTAACCTTATATAAACAAATGGGTTAGATAGGGAACGCAGGTTCAAGGTTAGGCAATCCGACTTTTTCGGTCTCTATTCAAGGGATTCCGGCTCCAGGCCAACAACGCCCTGGCCCGAAGCCTTGTTCTCCCAATACTTACGTACCCAGGCTTCCCAGCTCTTTCCCGCGGCCGTATCCCTGCCTGTAAACGCAAGTGCCGCTATATTGGCGTACGCGATCTTCAACTTTTGGCTCGAATCCTTGGGCAAAATACGGGCGTAACTCGTACATAGAGAAGGGCCGGTGATGCGATCAAAAATATAGCCCTCGATTCTTGAATTGTCTTTGAGAGTGAGAGTCACATCGCCGCGATAGTCGAAGGCTTTTTCGAGGGCGATTCGCAATTCTTCCTCGGTGGCCAGTTGCGGCACCCATCCTTGCACGCTCTCATGCAGAGTTCCCGGAGCAACTTCGAGGGCATCGGGATCGAGAGGAGATCCCTCCGTGTGGCTGGGACGGTCGGCGTGGCGTGGACCGCTCACGCGCGTGTCTCCTCAAACTGCCCCTTGTTGGTTTCAATTTGTACCAGGGGATTGTAGGAATGCACGGGCTTCACGGGCTCGTTCAGCATCGCCAATGCGTTAGGGTCCGCATAAGTCGTGGACAAGCTGGCTTTCATCGTGGCCCAAAGGCCGCGCAGGCCGCTGAACGTATGATCCACAGCGCTGGCTTCGTAACCGCTGTGTACCATGCAGTTTCCACACTTGGGATTGCCAGACTCTGTTCCGTAGTGCTCCCATTCGGTGGAATCCAGCAGTTCTTGAAACGTATCGGTATAGCCGTCCTGTAGCAGATAGCAGGGCTTCTGCCAGCCGAAAACGTTGTAGGTCGGCATGCCCCAGGGCGTGCAGGCGTAAGTGCGCCTCCCCATCAGGAACTCGAGGAAAAGAGGCGACTGGTTGAATCTCCAGCTCTTTTTGCGGTTCGCCAGAATCGCCCGAAAGAGCCGCCGCGTGCGTGCGCGTCCCAGAAAGTGCTTTTGATCCGGGGCTTTGTCGTAGGAATAGCCGGGAGAAAGCATCATCCCTTCGACGCCGATCTCCATCATTTCATCGAAGAAAGCGCGAACGCTCTTGGGATCGGCGCCGTCGAACAGCGTGGTGTTGGTCGTCACGCGAAAGCCGCGCTTCAGTGCTTCTTTAATCCCCTCAAGGGCCAAATCGTAACCACCTTCGCGGCACACCGAAAAATCGTGGTGCTCTTTCTGGCCATCCACGTGAACCGAAAACGTCAGGTACTTGCTGGGCTGGAAGAGATGCAGTTTTTCTTTGAGCAGCAGCGCGTTGGTGCACAGGTAGATGTACTTCTTGCGCGCCACCAGTCCTTCGACAATCTTGTCGATTTCGGAGTGCATCAGCGGCTCGCCGCCCGGGATGGACACCATCGGAGTGCCGCACTCGTCCACGGCCTTGAAGCATTCTTCAGGCGACAATTCCGTCTTCAGGATGTGCGCGGGATATTGAATCTTTCCGCAGCCCGCACAGGCCAGATTGCAGCGGAACAAGGGCTCAAGCATCAGCACGAACGGGTAGCGCTTGCGTCTCTTGAGCTTCTGCTGGAGGACGTACGTTGCAACCGTCCACATCTGTGAAACTGGTACCGGCATCTTCCCTGCTTAACTCCAATTGGAATAGGGCGAGACCACAGACCCCCAGAGTCTGTCTGACTGGCTGAGACTACAAGCCATAATTGTACCTGATAACCTCGGAATCCTGCTCGGCTCCTTTTCATTACTTGTACAAACCTTCTCCTGCGTGGCATAGAAAATGCAATTCTCGGGTGGATGCTCCCAATCGTTGAAGCGAAGAGCCTGACACTACCGCGCGTTCTTACCAGAGTTTCAGGGGTAGAATCGACACATAGCCAAGGCAAAGAAACGACTACGCTTATGCCTCGAAAGAACCTGCTTAGTCTCTTCGATGACTTCGCCCGTTTCGGCGAAGACGTAGCTGTCGTGCAAAGGCGCGGCTACCGCAGGGAAAAGCTGACGTATAGGGAGCTGCGCGGCTATGCCCACTTCTGGAGTCATCAGCTTGCTAAACACGGAGTTGGCTCTGGTGATCGAGTTCTGCTTTGGGGCCCCAATTCGGCGGAGTGGGTGGCCGGCTTTTGGGGGATTCTGCTGCGCGGTGCAGTCGTTGTGCCCATGGACTCCGCCGCATCTCCCGATTTCGTTCAACGCGCGGTCCCTGACGCAGGAGTGAAGCTCATCCTGCGCGATCGTCAGCAGGTCGAGATTCCTGGCGCGCCGCCTTCCCTGATCATGAACGATCTCAATGGCGTCTTGAGCGCGCCGCTGCCTGACGAAAACACAGAAGTGGATCTAGGCCATGCATCTACGCGAAGCACCTTCGCCGAGATCCTTTACACTTCCGGAACGACCGCGGAGCCGCGTGGCGTCGTTCTCACGCACGGCAATTTTTTGGCGAACCTGGAGCCCCTGGAACACGGGATCAACGAGTATCGGAAATATGAGCGCTGGTTTCATCCGCTGCGCTTCGTGACGCTGGTGCCATTGAGCCACGTCTTCGGGCAATTCATGGCGCTGTTTGTTCCGCCACTTCTCGGCGCGGCGGTCGTTTTCGAACCCGCAACGAATCCCGCGGAAATCATTCGCACCGTGAAACGCGAACGCGCCACGGCGCTCATCGCTGTGCCGCGTATGCTCGACGTTTTGCGAGCGGGAATGGAACGAGAGTTCGAAGCGCGCGGCAAGTCTCCGTGGTTGAAACACAAACTCGAAAGAGCAGCTGGTAAGAAATTTCTGCGGCGGGCCTGGATGTTTCGCCGCATCCACCGCCGTTTCGGCTGGAAGTTTTGGGCATTGATCTCCGGCGGCGCGGCGCTCGGGAACGAAACCGAGGATTTTTTCAAGCGTTTGGGCTATGCCATGGTTCAAGGCTATGGCATGACGGAGACGGCTTCGCTGGTCAGCTTGAATCATCCATTCCGCGCGACGGAAGGGTCCGTCGGCAAAATTCTTCCGGGACGTGAATTCAAGCTTGCTGAGGACGGTGAAATTCTCGTGCGCGGAGAAAACGTCGCCGCGGGCTACTGGCAGGCGGGCGCCCTCCGTCCTTGCGGGGAAGAAGGCTGGCTGCACACAGGCGATCTGGGAGCGCTCGATGCCGAAGGCAATCTGCGTTTTCGAGGGCGCAAGAAAAATGTGATTGTCACGTCAGCGGGGCTGAATGTTTACCCCGAGGACTTGGAAACGGCTTTGCGCAGGCAGCCCGGCGTGCGCGATTGCGCGGTTGTCCCGATGAATCGGGATGGAAACGCCGAGCCTTGCGCCGTGCTGCTGCTGAATGAGCCGAGTGATTCCTTCGCGCGGGCGGCCATCGAGGCGGCCAATTCGTCGCTGGCGGAGTATCAACGCATTCGCGCTTGGGTCATTTGGGACGATGTAGATTTTCCGCGCACCTCCACCGGCAAGCCGCGCCTCGGTGAAGTCTCCGTGCGCGCAGCCCAGATTCTTGGCGGACAACGGCGAGAAGGCACATCTGCCGCAAGAGTGGGTGCGTTGGGCAGCTTGCTTTCCCGATTCGCTCCCTTCAGCGCGGGGAAGGATCATCTTGAGAAGGAGCTGAATCTCTCTTCGCTCGATCGCGTCGAGCTGATGAGCGCCCTCGAAGAAAAGTTCCACGTGGAACTGAGCGAAGCCGCGTTTGGCGAAGCCAAAACCGTGGCCGACGTCGAGCGCCTCCTTCAAGAACCTGGTGCCCGCCGCGCCGAATACGTCTATCCACGCTGGGCCCAGCGCGAGTCGGTTCGATGGTTTCGGCTAGCGGTTTATTACGGGCTGGTTTGGCCGGCCACGCAGATTCTGGGGCATCCGAAAATTGTAGGTCGCGAACATTTGCGCGGCCTGAGCGGGCCCGTGCTTGTGGTCTCCAATCACATCACGCGCCGCGCGGACATCGGCTTGATTCTCGCGGCGCTGCCGCTTCGTTTTCGGCATCGTCTCGCCGCGGCGATGGGCGGCGAAAGTTTGCAAAATATGCGCCGCCCGCCCCGCGAGTGGTCTTTTGCAAAGCGCTGGGCTTATCAGCTCGGCTACGCTCTTCAACGTTTTCCCCTTGCCGCAATTGTCCGGCTTCCGGGAAAGCTTCCGTTTCGCCGGCGAATGCGTCGATCGCGGTTATAGCCTGCTGGTTTTTCCCGAGGGCGTAGTGAACAACTCCGAAGACGGCCGCATGGCAGCGTTTCAATCCGGCATCGGACTACTTGCAGAAAATCTGCGCCTTCCGATTGTGCCCATGCGCCTTGACGGCGTCTGGCAAATGAAGCGCCAGCACCGCCGCCTCGCTCACATTGGCGAAATCACTGTCCGCATCGGCGCCCCGGTTACCTTCCCGCAGGGCACTCCCCCCCGCGAAATCGCCCGCCAGTTGGAATCCCTCGTCCAGTCTCTATAGCGCGCCTGACCGCGCGCCTGGATGTTGTACTTCCCGTGAGCTGCGCGGCATCCAACCTATTAGCGCGGAAAGTGAACATGCGGGCGCGAGCAGCCCATGGTGTTCTATGGCAAAATAGAAAGTTCAGCGAACGCGATTTATGGCACACCGTACAACACTGGCAGAAGAACGTCCCGCCAAATTAGCGAAAGCGATCAAGAAGCCCGTAGCCGGAGAGCTCGCGAAAGAGGGTGGCGGCGAAGACCGCGAGCGCATTTTCGACGCCTTCCGCCGCTGGGGCTATCTGGAAGCGAATCTGGACCCGCTCGGTCTGTTCGAACCGCTAAAGCATCCTGATCTCGAAGCGTTGACTGGCGAAGCCACTGAAGAAGCCCGGCGCATCTACTGCGGTACCGTCGGCGCTGACTTCATGCACTTGCAGGAGCCGGAGCGCCGGCGCTGGATTATCGAACGTCTTGAAACGCCAACCGGAGAGGTGGACCAGCGCAAAATTCTCGAGCGGCTGATTCGCGCTGACCTTTTCGAGCAAGTGTTGCAGGCTCGCTATCTGGGCACCAAACG
>WNGG01010150.1_pt1 | contig 10228 bp, 8 predicted proteins | sample 5400661 | NCBI WGS metagenome assembly WNGG01 (sample SAMN13153372, study PRJNA577476) | soil metagenome | isolation source: 100 cm soil or saprolite under Garry oak tree replicate 1 | place: USA:California | collected 2016-06-15
TGGCGCACCTCTTCATGATCTGACTGAGAAGGATCTAGCGACACCTGGAACGATATTTCAGATCGGAATTCCTCCGCTGCGCATTGACATTCTTACAAAAATTGATGGCGTGGAATTCGCGGCCGCGTGGCAGGATCGATTGCAAGCGAATTTTGGCAACGAATCGGCGTCAGTCATTTCATTGAAACACCTGATTGCCAACAAAAAAGCTTCCGGGCGACCTCAAGATTTGGTTGACGTGCAGAGGATCGAAGATGGTCAGTCATAGAGCCACGCCACAAAAAACGTGTGCCAGCTCGGAGGTAGCGATCACGGAGGGCGCGATACGGCGGCCGAGCTGGCACTGGCGGGCACTATCGATTCAAGATCGAGCGGCTTCTTACAACCGGCTGACTTTGGGGCCAGCCCCACCCGACGCCCGGAATTATACTCCTCGGAAGAAGTCAGTCAACGGGTTTTCGAATGGGGCGTCGCTGGGCCAGGCTTTCATAGGGAAATCATAGGGAAATCAATAGGTTTGAGGGCGAAGGTTGCGCAGCCGCTCGCTATCGGTCGCGGTTCTGATACTAATCAGCGAAGGGTAAATCCGGTCACTTCAATCTTGATGTTGGCGCGGTCGTCGCTGTCGGTGAAGCCGTCGATCAAGATCGACACCCGCATCGTCTTATTCCGATCCAATTCCGGCTGGCGAACGGGAACGACAACCAGCGTTCGCTCTTTCACCGGCTTGTTGTCGTGATCGACTACCGCGCCGCGCACTTCCAATCCGGTAATCGTGCGGCCAGTGAAGTTCCTCACCGTCGTTTGCAGAGTCATCACCGTATCACCCAGCGCACGCTTCGCTTCGTCCGCTTCGGGATCGTCGAGTGCGATCAGCTTGCTGTACTTGTCCCAGTCGGGCGAACCGCGCCGAATTGCTCCTTGCAAAGTCGGCGGCGGGCTCGGCGCGACGGACTTGCGCAACAACAGGTAAAAGAAACCGCCGATCACGACGGCCGCGATCACTGCTACCACGATAATCAAAGTGCGCCTGGGCTTCTCTTCGGGAATGGTATGTTCTGCCGGCATAGCTCGTACCGAACGCGACCTCCTGCTAGTTTGTTCCTTTAGACAACATCTTACTGCACATGTTCCGGTTTGCGTTAGAGCCTCTTCCCACAATCCACATCTGAGAGGCCTTCACTTAAAATAATTATCATCGTCGCTAGTCGAGTCGCGCTGCGAACCTTTACAATCGAATCATGAATTGTCCTGTTTGTATAACAAGCGAATTGTCTCGGAATAAATTGGATTCGGAACTCTCTTCTCAGCAATGTCCTTCGTGTCTTGGAAACTGGATCGACGGCACTGAATACTGGACCTGGGTTGAAGAGCACGGAACAGACCTCGCTGAACGCGTGCACGAAACTGAAACATTGTCGTTGGCTGAGCCAGGTTTGCCGATTGATTGTCCCGAATGCCGCTTTCGCATGGTCAAGTACCTCGTCGGGCGTGGGCTGTCTTTCACGATCGATCATTGCCATGGTTGCAAAGGCATCTGGCTCGACGGCAACGAATGGGAGGCCTTGAAGAAGCGCAACCTGCACGACGACTTGAATTTGATATTCACGTCCTTTTGGCAGAACGAGGCGACGCGCGAAGCGCGCAAAAAGAAGATGGAACAGATTTACAACAACAGGTTCGGCGAAGACGATTATGCGGAAATCAAGCGCATCCGTTATTGGCTGGACACGAAGACGAACCGCGAAGAATTGCTCGCGTTCCTAATCGATAAGAATCCATTCGATGTTTGATAGGTTGCAAATGGCGGAAATAGATCAAGCAAAGCTCTGGTATCAGACGAGTCTCGACGTATTTCTGAATCGCTGGTTTTCAAAATACGAAGATGCGCGGAAATCCTTAGATGAACACGGCGGTTTTCTGCTGCCTTATAGGCATCATTTCTATGTGTGCAAAGCAGAAGTGATAAAGGCGCTTGGGCTCGATCCCGACGATCCCGATTGGAAAGAGATTGGTTATGACTGCGCCCAGCCTGCGAATGACGAAGCGTTTGCGCGACTGCGAGCGAAGCGCCAGCGGATTGTCGATTGCGCTTCAGAACAAGCGAGTTGATTATTCGGCAGTTACTTCCTCGTAAACCTGCTCAGTCTTAGCCACCATCTGCTGAAGCGAAAAGCGTTCACGCGCGGCGATCTGCGCATTCTGGGCTAATCGTTCGCGCTCGTTGGCGTCGTTGAGCAAATCAATAATCGCATTCGCTATTTCCTGGACCTCACCGATTGGCACTAGCCGCCCTGTTTGATTTGGTTTGACGATCTCGCGCGCGCCTTCGGACGCAGTGGCGACAACCGCAACGCGCGCCGCCATTGCTTCGACAATCGAAAGACCGAAAGGCTCCGCCCGAGCGGATGAAACAAAGAGATCAAACGTTGAAATTATCGATGCAATATCGTCGATCCAGCCAACCAGCTTAACGCGGTCGTTCAGTTCCAGATCAGCGATTAGGCTTTCAAGGCCGCGCCGGTTCTCGCCCGCTTTAGATTTATCTTCGCCGACGATTATAAATTCAATGTCCTCGCGCTCGCGGCAAACAATCGCGGCGGCACGAATAAAATCGTCGCAGCCCTTAATCGGAGCCAGGTGCCCAATCGTTCCGACGCGCAATTTCCCCGATTCATTTCGAAATAATTCCCTTCCCTTTGCGAATCGATCGACGTCGATGCCGTTGTGAATCACAGTGATCTTCTTCGGATCGAAGATCGTTTGCGCGCGGAGCGCATTGGCGACCGCTTCAGAGACGGCGATCACGCGCGCCGTGCGTCGCAAGGTCAGCTTGTGAATTCGATTCATCGGGAACAGCACGTGACGCGTCAACACCAGCCGGGCGTTCGATCTTCCCGTCACGAGTGCCGCCAGCGGATAATCACGCGCGACATGCGCATGAACGATCTCGATTTTCTTTTCGCGCGCGAATCGGTTGAGCTTCATCGCAGTCGAAAGATTCATTGCGTTGCGCATCGCCAGCTCGACAATCTTCGGGGAATCAAGAACGGAGAGTTCTTTGCGCAAGGGCGAACCAGGAGTTAGCGCAGCGAACACTTCGTGACCGCGCTTCGCGAGGCCGTTTGCGAGATCGACAAGATGTCTCTCGCCGCCGCCGATTTCGCGCGCTGAACATACTTGCAGGATGCGCATGACGAGTCAGAATCTAACACAGTCCGAGGCAGACGCTTGAGCTTGAATAATTCGTGTAGTACAACCATCATCTTTCACGACCACTCAATGACTTCAACAAACGTTATCGCCGAGCGTTGCATCCTCTGCAATCGCCCCTTACGTCTGATCGGCAAAGACTTCACCGGCAAACTGATTTACAAATGCGACGCTTGCGAATATCTCACCACGCCGATCGCCCCCGCTGAGGAAAACAGCGCGCTTTACGACGATCCTGAATACTTTGACGGTTGGGGTTGCAATCTCGATTTCGATTACGAAAGGTTCAAGCCGGCTGTTCATCGTCAAGTCAGTGAATATCTGGCCTTTATCAAAAAATACACTCGCGGCAAATCGCTTTTGGATGTTGGGACCGGAAGCGGACTCTTGCCGCACATGGCGCGCGCGCAAGGTTACGAAGTTGAAGGAACGGATCTGTCAAAACATGTGAGCGAAACTCTGCCGGCGAAGGCCGGCGTTCGAGTTCATCACGGCGCGATCGAAGACATTCAATTCGACCGGAAGTACGACGTCGTAACGATGCTGCACGTGCTTGAGCACACAACGAATCCGCTTTCGACTCTGCAACGCGCAAAGGAGATCACCAGCTCGGGCGGATTCATCATCGTGGTCGTGCCGAACTATCGCAGTCTTGACACGCGCATCAAGGATTCGTTGTCTCGACTTAAATTAAAGAGCCGGCCATACAAGCACTTGGCGCTTGGCCATCACAACTGGGTGTTTTCGATTAAGAGTCTGGAAATCCTCGGCGAGAAGAGCGATCTGCAAGTCGTGCATCGCGAAACGCGACAGCCTGCATGGCGCGCAGGCGGTCATCGCTTGCTGGAAAGCTATCGACTGGCCACGTGGTGTTGGATCGTTTACCGAAAGGAAGATGCGAGCGATTCCAACTGACTGGTCACTTCACGATCTCAAAATCCATCCACTGCGTGGCGGTGCGGTGTTTTTCATCGGCGAGCCCATCCGTGACCACAACCTCCAAAGCATATTCACCCGGCTGCAGATCACTTCCGAGCTGAAGCGCGCCGCCGGCTACCAGACGCTTCAGATCGGCCTGGCCCTTAACATTCATGGGCATTACTTTGCCGGTGAAAACCACCTTACCATCGCGAAACAGCAGGACCTGCGCCGTTAGTTGCGGCGCGTTTGTCGCCTTGTCAAGGCGCGCATTGTAGATGTAGAAGCCATAGCTCATCAGCATGCCCAGTCGAAAATGACGCACTGCCGGACTCGCTTCGGCGTTGCCCTGCTCCAGACCTTCATCAGTTGTCTGCGCATTAACCGAAGTGTTCGATCCGCCTCTGGCGGCGTTAGGGTTCGTGCCCCGCAAGACCAGACTCGAAAGGGCCAGGCGATTCTTTTTCAGATCGGGAACCTCGATGAACTGGCTTGCCGAGCCTATGCGCTCAGTAGCCGAATCACGGAAAGACAGGCGCAATTGATACGCGCCGGATTTCTTGATCGGCACCGTGACGTAGTAAACCAGTCCGTCACGCAGCGCCCGCTTGTAGAGTTCATCCGGCAAACGCATCGTAAAAGTTTTCCCGATCGGTTGATCGACGATCGTTCCATTGTCGCCAAATGTAATCGCCGCTACATCAAAGATGCACTTGTGCGACTTGTCCGGCTCTTCAGTGAAAGTGAGATCGCGAGCATCAATGTGCAGGACTGAACGCATGTACGATCCCGCCTTGGCATCGTTCGCGAATAGCGAGGTCAACTGCAAATGTACGCCGGTGGCGCCAAACGGCGAGGCCAGCGCGCTCATCATCTGTTGCCCAAGTGTGCGCGGCGCACTGCGCTCAGCGTCCGTCACTCCATAAAAACCGTTGCGCATCCGCACGTTGAATTTTCCGGGCCGAGTTACTTTCAAAGACAACTTGTGAAAGGTGCGCCTGCCGGTTCTTGGATCGAAGGTCGAGTTGTCAGGACGGTAGCCAATCAAATAAAAAGTTCGCTGATCTTCAAGCACGCGCCGGATGCCGCCGCTGAGATCGTTGCTATTGTGAATGGGTATGCCGCCTGTTTCGCGCGCGAGATAGTCGAGTCCTTCCTGAGTTTCAAAAGCTTCATTGCGACGACTGCTAAGCGCCTGTTCCAACTGGTCTGTGTCCCTTCCTGACAAGTCGTCCGCCGCCGAGAAGCCGAGCGTTTGCAAACCCGTCGCATTCATTGTGTAAATGACCACCGACGCTCGCCCGGCTTCATCGATCAAGTGCCGCAACTTTTCCAGCGCTAAATAATTGCGGCTCGGATCATCTACGTTATAAATCCGAAAGCCATCGGAGATCAGCAGGATCGACTTTCGGCCCGGCAGTTCCCTCAGTCCCTTCACGACATAACTAATCGCCCCGAGCGTGCCAACGGCAAACATGTCCTGCCGACTTTGGTTGGCCTCTTCGTTGAAAGTGTCAACCTCGGCTCCTCCTGGGCCCGGCGTTGGCGGTTCAATTGGCGCAAAGGCACTGATTCCGCTCCGCCCAATCGCATTCCACTTCACGCGCTCGATCGCCGCATAGAGCTGGCGCTTGTCCGCCGTGAACTGCTGAAGCGCCCCCATGCCGCCACTGGTGCGAATGATCGCAACCAGGTCGCCGGACTGTATCTGTTCGTCGACAAATTTTTTCAGAGCCCGGCGGACAAAATATGTGCTTTCAAACGACAAACCCAGATCGTCTACGACTAGCGCAATTGTGCGACGAATATCTTCACGCTTGATTCGACTCGGTGGAATAAGCGGAGCGTTCTTGTCTACTGCGGCTGGTTTTGCGGGCCGCTCTGCGGCTGGATTTTCGCTGACATTGAACGAGAAATGAGTGATCTTTTGTTTGCGTCCATCTTCAAAGATCTCAACTTCTTCAGGCTTCAGGTCGGTGACCGGTTTGCCGCTCTTGTCAGTGATGGTCGCATCGACCTGGACCAGGTTCGTCGTGATGCGCACCACATCGACATCTTCAGCTCTTTGCTGAGTTGGTTGCTGCGTTACGGATGCAGGCGTCGGCGATGGCTGGGGCTGTTGTGGAAATGAAAGTGATGCGGTCTGGATGATTAGAACAGCAGCAAACAGGGGTTGAATTCTCACGGGAGACCTCCACAAATTCGCGTTCGATCAGTTACTTAGACGGTGACCGATAGGTCGTGGTTTCAAAATCATCGCGTGGAAGCTTGCTTCACGACACGCTCATAAAACTCAATGTACTGTGGGATGATCTTGTGAGTGCTGTAGCGCTCGATTGCCGATGCGCGCGCGCGTCGTCCAAATTCTTTCCTCAACTTCGCATCCATAAGCAAACGCGTCGCGTCGTCGGCCATCTTATCGACGTTACCGACGCCGCTAAGAAATCCATTCTCGCCGTCATCGACAACCTCCGGCAAACCGCCGACGCGCGAAGCAATTACCGGCACCTGCACCGCCATTGCTTCCAGCGCTGCCAGTCCGAATGACTCTTGCTCGGATGGCAACAGCAACACGTCAGACGCGCAAAGATAATCGACAATGTTCGGCTGCTTCCCGACAAAGATGCACTGGTCCGACACGCCAAGACACTTCGCTCGATGAACACAGTTCGTGCGTTCGCTTCCGTCACCGACCATCACCAGTCGCGCTTTCGTTCTTTTCAGCACGCGCGCCAGAATCTCGACGCAATCGACCGGACGTTTCACGGGACGAAAGTTCGAAACATGGACCATCACAGGCGAGCCATCCGGCGAAAGCGCTTCGCGCAATTCGCAATCAATCTTCGGCTTGTATTCATCGGGACAGACAAAGTTCGGAATAACTTCGATGCGATCGAAAGCGAAGTGTTCGATCGTCGCCTGCTTCAAGTAATTCGAGATTGCTGTAACGCCATCCGATTGCTCCAACGCGTATTTCGTTATTGGCAAGTAAGACCTGTCCGCACCCACCAACGTGATGTCCGTTCCGTGCAAGGTCGTGATGACCGGCAAGCGTCGATGATTCTTGATTGATTCGCGAGCGAGGATCGCGCTGATCGAATGTGGAATCGCGTAATGCACGTGCAGCAAATCGAGGTTTTCGTTCTCGGCAACAGTCGCCATCTTCGTCGCCAGCGCCAGCGTGTATGGCTGATGTTCAAACAGCGGATACGACATCATCTCGACTTCATGAAAGCGCACGCGCTCATTCAATTCAGTCAGTCGCGTCGGCAACGCCGATGAAATGAAATGTACAGTGTGGCCGCGAGCCGCGAGTTCTTTCCCCAACTCGGAACCGACGATGCCGCTGCCGCCATAGGTCGGATAGACCGTGATGCCGATGTTCATGAATCGGTTCACCCCGTGAGATAAGTGTTTTGCACCGTCGACCCAGATTGCAAATTGTATCTCACGGGGCAAAAGCAGTATGCAGTGAGCAGTGAGCAGTAGGCAAATCCGTAAATCTTACGCGCTACTGCTCTCTGCAAAACGCTCACTAATCAAAAAAAGAGAGGCGGGCGACCCTCGCAATCGCCCCGCCTCGTCTCGACTTGTCTCACCTTTTGAGAAAGGGGGGCCAAGTGAGGCCCGCGAGTATATGCCGCGCTCCACCTGCTTGCAAGTATTTTTGCAAGCGACCAAATTTCGTCTTCAGAGAGTGAGCGGATATAATGGCGGCGCAGTTAAAAGGAAGAATCAAATCATCATGCCAAAGATTAGTGATATCCAGGAAACACCCAATCCGAACGCGGTCAAATTCATTTTGCGCGAGCCGGTAACGAGCGGCGTCGCGCGGCAATTTGGCTCAAGCGACCAGGCGCAAAGCGACGATCTGGCGAAGTCGCTCTTCAATGTCGGAAACGTCGTGTCCGTCTTCTACATGGACAACATGATCACGGTCGAGAAAGAAGACTCGGCCGACTGGGACGAACTGCTGCCGACATTGGCCGTACCGATTCGCGCCGCGCAATCAACCGTGTCCGCATCGGGCAACGGAGCAGCAGTCGTCGGTGGCGCGATTGCCGCGGTGACGAGCGACGATCCGCGTCTGCTCCGCATCAACGAAATTCTCGATGAGAAGGTGCGGCCTTACTTGATGGGCGATGGTGGCTATCTCGAAATTCTCGATCTTTCGGATCACACCTTAAAGATTCGTTATCAGGGCGCGTGTGGCAGTTGTCCCAGTTCACTCACCGGAACATTGATGGCGATCGAAGGCATGCTCAAGCAGGAAGTCGATCCTGATCTGGAAGTCATCGTTGTCTGAAAGTTTCTGGAACCGCAACCATACCTCGCGCGTGTTCGCTACACGCCCACCTTGTATCTGAATCTCTGGAGGTTCGCCAATGAATCGCTCTTCCGTGATCGGCCTGCTCGGTTTGGTTTGTTTGCTGAGCTTCGCTGCCGCAACCGCCGCGCAACCAAACGATGCCACCAAAACCGCACCGAAAGAAGTCGCCAACAACTCGAAGCCTGCTAAAGATCCCGAAGCCGAACGCATTCTGAAAGAACGGCGCGCCAACGCTCAATCAATTCTTATCAATCTTGCCGCCGATGCCGTTCGGTTTAATGACCAGACTTTAAGAGCGCGCACCCAAGCTCGAATTGCCGATGTGCTTTGGGACGCCGATCCTGAGCAGGCACGCACACTTTTTCGCAAAGCCTGGGACGCAGCAGAGGTAGTCGATCAAGAAGGCCAAAGAAAGCTTCAGGAAGAGATCGCTCAACAAAAAGCCAAGAACGGCGGAAGCTTTGCGGTGACAGGTCCGCCAAACATACGCGCCGAAGTTTTGCGACTTGCCGCCCGGCGCGATCGCGCCCTGGGCGAAGAGTTCCTGGCGAAACTGAAAATAGAAAAGCAGCAAGAGGCTACGGAAGCCGCGGATAGATCGCGAAATAACTCGTTCGATGCCCCGGAGGCAGCGAGCCAGCGACTGAATCTGGCGCGACAACTACTGGACACCGATGTCGGTCGTGCTCTTCAGTTTGCAGATCCGGTGCTTGGCAGCATCACCAGAGACTCACTCGATTTTCTTTCTTACCTTCGAGAGAAGGACGCCGCGGCGGCCGATGAGAGATATGCAGGTTTGTTGTCCCTGGCCACCAGCAATCTTCAATCCGACGCCAACACTGTATCGATACTGTCGTCCTACGTGTTCACGCCGCACACGTTCATAACTTTCGATGGCAATGGTTCGTCCGTCCATCAGACCTCGCGAAGTTCCCCCGCACCGTCTAGCGACCCGCTGCGCCAGGCATTTTTCCGCGTCGCTGCTGACATCCTTCTGCGACCCATGGCTCCGCCGGGACAGGATCAGAGTTCAACCGGCGTACAAGGCAAATATCTCATGATCAAGCGCCTGCTGCCATTGTTCGAACAGTTCGCGCCGAAGGAATTGACGGACGCGGTGCGCACGCAAATGGAAGGATTGAGTAACGCCGTCTCTGATGAAACGCGCAACGCTGACGACAATACGTTGAGAGAAGGAATCCGTCCGCCGCAGGACAATGCGGATCGAGAGAAGATCCTGCTTGATCGAGTTGATCGCGCAAAGACTTCCGAGCAACGCGACCAGCTATACATTCAGTTGGCGCGGCTGTTCACCGACAGTGACGAGGGGCGCGCTCGGAACTACGTCGATAAGATTGAAGATACCGATTTACGCCAGAGAGCGAGGGCTTACATCGACGCGACGATGGTCATGGCGGCAGTGAATAAAAAGAACACCGACCGAGTTTTGGAACTTGTTCGCACTGGAGAACTGACTCACCTGCAGAAGTCCTGGGCTCTGAGCCAGGTAGCTAAGTTGTTGGCGAAGCCAGATCGTGAAAAGGCCTTAACGCTCCTCGATGACGCGACGACCGAAGCGCGACGCATAGAGCCATCAGACGCCGATCGGCCGCGCGCGTTGATGGCTGTGGCAAACACGTTTCTCACGATTGATCGACGCAAAGCCTGGGACGCAATTTACGACGCAATCAAGGCGGCGAACGCGGCAGAGGACTTTACCGGCGAAGACGGCGCGTTAAGAGTGAGCCTAATCACCAAGACCTCTTC
>WNGG01010153.1_pt1 | contig 10227 bp, 7 predicted proteins | sample 5400661 | NCBI WGS metagenome assembly WNGG01 (sample SAMN13153372, study PRJNA577476) | soil metagenome | isolation source: 100 cm soil or saprolite under Garry oak tree replicate 1 | place: USA:California | collected 2016-06-15
GTGCGAGCATAGCGACCCGCATCATGCTCATTCTGGTTCTCCAGATAGCCATCAAGCCGCTCCACCAGTTCAGCAAGTGGCACAGCGACACGCTGCGTATATTTAAATTGATTATAGAGAAAACCGACGATGAGTGCCGCATGGTCTGCTTTCAACAGTCTAATACTGGGCGCATGCTGGAGATCCCATGCTAATCGATCCTCGTCCATTCGAAAGGGCATGGCTTGTTCCCTTTCTTACTCATTGGTACTGACAATATTCCCACTACAAGCAAGCATTCTACTGATTGGCCTGACTAACAAGCTAGACAACCATTACGCGAGTGAGATTTGTGTACTACCATCAACCAACTCAATCAGGTATCTGTTGGGAAACTCATCAAAAAATTCCCGCTGGTGCGAGACCACAATAATGCATTTCAGCACACCTCCATCTCCCAGTTCTTTGATCGCCTGAATCATCTCCCGGCGACCGTTCTCATCGAGGCTACCAAAGCCTTCATCGATGATGACAGATTCCAAGCGGTGGTTTTCGTTGCCAGCGTATTTGCCAATTCCCAGCGCCAGGCTCACCGAGACACGAAACTGCTGACTTCCGCTCAGGAGTCGAATCGGTTGTGTCTGGCTTGCGCTGATCGCCATATTGTAAGCCGCCAAATCGAGCGCTTCGGCTTTCCTATCGGTGCTCGATTGTAACTCTAAACGCAGTGTTCCCCCCGAAATGCCATCAAGTATTTCATTGGCATGATAGACAATACCCGCTTCCACTTTCTGTAGCAGATAGTGCTGGAGCCCGTCTCGTCCGAGAAGATTCGTCAAATCCTTATAGTAGCTGGCGAGTCGCGAAGCCCCGGCACGTTGCTGCTCTAACTCTATTCGCCTGTCCTGGATATTTTTTAAGCGCATGATCTCCGCGCTGAGCCTTCGCTCTTGTTCCGCGAATGTTTGGTAAGATAAGTTGGCCTGCTCACTCGCCTTCTCTAGCTGCGCGGGCGCCTGTCGGGCCTCCTCTGGGATCAGGTCTTTCTCCGCTTTCAGACCAAGTTGCTCTTGTTGGTAACGGGCATAGTTTTGTTGCGCATTCCGTAGATCCCGTAACTGCCCTGCTGCCCCATCTAGCGCCTTCATTTCTTGTTTCCAACTACTGAGTAGCACCTCAGAGAGACGCTCTATCTGTGCTTGCCACTCCGCAGGCAAGGTCTCCTGTACCTCCGCAATGGATCGTTGCGCATTCTCTAGCTTCGTCTCCGCAATGGCGACTGCACGCTCAAGCTGTCCCTTTTCCAGCTCAGTTTGCTGTTTTTCCTTCCCCAAACGCTCTAGTTGCTGGCTTTGCTGGGCGATCGTATCGTCAAGCTTGCCCAGATAGTCGAGCAATCCATCGTTTCTTTGAAGAGACTGCTCCTGGTCCTGTAAAAGAGCTGTGACGCGCTCAAGTGGGTACATCTGCTCAAGCGGCTGGATTTCACTGAATACATAATCACGGGTACGCACAAGTTCCGCGCGCTGGTCTACATCACTTGCTACAGATCGAAGACGTTCTTCCAATGAGGGCTTGTCGCGCAACTGCGATACAAGCTCGTCCAGATCATGGGACGTGGGATAAACCGCTTGCAAACAGACTTCCAGGTCAATGGGTGCGTTGGCCGACCCTTGAATAAGCGTGATATAGTCAGGCGTGAGCATTTGCAAAACAATGACTGCCTGAGCACTGGCACTGCCCTGTTCGCCCCTAGCCACATCGCATCGCTTCTCGCATTTTTTGATAATCTGCCGCTGACTTTTTTCTTGCCGCGACAATTGGTCGAGTTTTTGCTCCAGGATTCTTCTCTGCTGTGCCATAGTCGTATATTGTGCAAGAGCCTCCTGGTGCACTCGCAGGGTCTCTTGCAATTCAGTCAGTTGTCGTTGAGTGACACGCAGTTTTTCGCTTTGCTCTTGTAAGCTATCCCCAAGCGTCTGCACCTTTTTACGATCTTGCTCTAACCGCGTTTTGAGACTGGCACATTCACCCTGCCAACTATAGATTTGCTCAAGAGGCGATATCACTTTTTGCAAGATGTCCAGCCGAGTGGCGCGTTGCTCAATTTGAGCAGCTTGATCCAGCAGAGCTGTACACTTCGCGAGATTCCCGGCAAGTTGTTGTTCGTCCTCTTGTAACTTTTGCCAGCGTTTCGCCTGCTCTTTCAAACCGGTCAAGGTCAGATGACGCTGCCTGGCCTTTTCTTTATTCGCTCCTGCCTCGCTCATTTGATCTTCCAGATCGAGCACATGAGCATCGTCAATCTCTTCCAGATTATTCAATTGGACAGCGCAGCTCTTCACCAAACCCTCCTGCTCTTTTTGTTTACTTCCTGCAAGCTTACAGAGGGTTTCGTAACGTGAGAGATCAATAATCTGAGTGAGTACATCATGCTTCTCTGCGCCACCTAACTTGAGTAATACATCACTTTGCCCTTGCATAAGAAGCACTGCAACTCTAAAAGTGTTTGCATTTAAGCCAACGGTTCGCAGAACCCAGGTATCAAAACCATCCTTTGCCTCTGTACCCGGACATGGCTGTAGCCCGGCACGGCCTGGTACAGGCACATCTGGCCCGCTAAGGTGTAAAGCCAGCATTGTGCCTTTTTTCTTCCGCGAGAAGGTGCGTTTGACGCGGTATACATTCTCGCCAAGAGCAAAGTCAAACTCAACGATGAAGGATTCCGCCTCACGGTGAATAAGTGCTTCAACATTCTGCTTGCCCATACGGTGCTCTCCATAGAGGGCAAAGAGCATCGCATCGAAAATGGTTGACTTACCTGCGCCGTTAGCACCGCAAAGCGCCCAGATGGAGGGGCCAGTAAAACAGATCTCCGTTTCCTCACGGTAACACATAAAGCCTTTCAGATATAAACGTCGTGGAATCATGCCAGTCCCTCCTCTACAAACAATTGTTCGGTCAGACGCAAAAGCTCTGCACGCTCCGACTCGTTACGGTCGGCCAGGACTATCTGCAAGTAGTGCCGCACGGTCCCTACGACATCGTGCGTTTGTTGAAATGTCAGGCTAGCCTCAGTGACTGCCCCACTGTGTGTATCTTTCAACACTCGATCATACCAGCGCGGGAAAATAGCCTCTATCTCTTGGCAATAGCGTTCGCGATCCTGAGTTGCAGAATCCCAGTGGAGGGTATAACGTACTAATGCTTGTTTGGCATCAGCGTGCTGTTCAGCCAGATGAGGAATCTGCGTTTCAGGATCAGTAATCTCGACTTCATAGAACGGCGTGCTTTGTAACGGCAATGTCTCCGGCGTTTGCACAAGCTGGCGCTGTTGAATCTCCAATAGGACCACGCTCTTTTTGTCGTTCCTTTCTCCATAATCCATGCGTTCGATACTACCCGCATAGCGCATATGGGGAGCGCCGGGGATGGCCTCGTCCTGGCGATGCAAATGGCCCAGAGCTACATAGGTCCAGGGAAAAGAGAGATCGCTTGGCTCAAGCATGACTTCGTTGCTCTGGTCTAGATAGTACTGAGCGGGTGTTGTTACCCCGCGCACTGCGACATGACTGACCAGGATTGCTGGCCAGTGTGGGTCCAGTTTCTCTTGTTGAGTGCGTAAAACCAGCTTAAAAGCAGCTCCCACGGCCTGGTTTCGTTGCTCAATATTCTGAAACTTCAACGACTCTTCTTTCCGGAGGTAGCGTATGGTAGGGTAGGGCATCAGAACAAACTGGGCAATCTCTCCATCAGGCGTCTGAAGTTTTACATTGCGCGCGTTAGGGGCAATATAGAAACGCCCGCATGGATGAATATCGTTGCGTGTCTCAAGAGGTGAGACCAAATCCATCGCGTCACGAAGCGTAGAGAAAAACACTTCGCTGTCATGGTTCCCGCTGATGGCAAGGATGGTACCTCCCCTCTGTATGAAAGGATGAAAACAGTCCTTGATGATGCCTATACCGGTGCGCAATTGCTCCGGGCTACTGCGTTCTCGAAAGAGATCACCAGATACGATCATAATGTCAACAGCATGTTCGATCAGATAGCTGCCAATTTGCTGCAGAGAGCGGCGCAAATCCTCGTTGCGTAGACATCGTCCTCCCAACACGCTATTCAAATGCCAATCAGAAGTATGCAAGATTTTCATGTGACGGAATTTCTCCCCTCTTTTACTCATCAATCAGGTCGGAATAATCAACATCGCTCTGGTTATCTGCGGTGGGTAAAATGGCTTCATCCGGGTTCATGGCCCATGCCGGGAAAGGGATGCGCACCAGCATTGGTTGGCGAAACGTGGCTTGAATAATCAGCTTTTCTTCAGGCCGCAGATTCATCGCCCGTTCGCGTGCGCTCGCAGTCAGAAACTTCCAGATAGGCATGCCCAGTTCCAGCGAGCCAGTCTGACCAAGTGCCCTGATCGCTGAATTCTCAATCACCTTCTCTGAAACCCTGGATGCCTGTTGCTGGGCACCGAGCAGAATGATACCTTGGGAGCGCATTTCCGCGGTAACCATCTCGATCAGTTGAGTAATGGGGTCACGGGTACCTTTGGGAGCAAAGCGATTTAATTCATCGAGCACGACCGTATAGACCAGACCCCGAATGGCCTTCGTCCCGGTACGAGCCTCAACCAATTGGCGTAAAATGGTTGCCACAACAAATCGCTGCATCTCAGGCATCGCAGCAAGAGAAAAGAGATCCACTACGATTGGATCGCTTGTCTTCGCCCGAATCACATCAAGCGGCTGGCCTGTAGATTCCTGGCGTCGCAAAACGCCATTACTCTCGTAGACCTGGCGAAACAGACGCCGCCAGAGCTTTTTCCAGGTTCCCGAGTGATGGCCCTGGAGCACTGGGGCCGTGCCGTTTGACTGTTCTTCGATCCAAGTCAGCAGTTCCTGAAAAGTACTGGGAGCTTTCGGATTCAAAGTGCGTGTGACACTGCTATCTCCCTGACTTCGCTCGGTAGTGAGAAAATCTTCCAGTGCCAGCGTCAGGGCGCTAAAGTTCGCGTCATTCGCGTCCTCGTCCGCGAATAGATAGCGAAAGAGTCCTCGCTCAATGATATCTTTCAGCCCCCAGCTATAAGCCCTCACTTCCTCATCGCGTCCCGTTGGCACTGGAAGATTCACCTTTGCCTGTTGCGGAGCGAAAAAGCTGACATTCTGGAATGGTGCAGGCCGCTCAACACTGAGGAGTTGCCAGTCGGCCAAGTCCCGTTCCGGTTTGAAGCGTTTATTTGGGCAGTCGATGTAAAAGAGATCGAAGTTTTTTACATTCAGGATAATCGGCACAATCTGGCGACGACTCGCTGAGGAGACCTCCTGTTTGCGCGCATAGTCAAGCAACATCCTGACCATATACATCAACAAGCTCGATTTCGTGCCACGCCCCGCAGAACCGTTGACATTTAGGTGACCGCCGTTCACACCGAGCAAATAGTCCAGGTCTATCGCACCAGGACCGGCTAATTGTGCCCCGCCGTTTTTAATCAGTCCTGTTGACAGCGCATTCCCTTCCGCGATGTCATTGGCTCCGTAAGCGATAGCCGCCTCTGCCTGATCTGCCAGGTAGACCTTGCTGCGTTCGCACGGAGGGGTTAAGGCGGAGGGTGCTACGCTCAGAATGCTTACCTGCGCATAGGTATATCCGTCGCTCTCGAACGGGGGTACATAGTCGGTATCGCCGTCAGCCTGGTCAATCTCTTCGTCCATGTTCTTCTTGCGGCTACGACGTTTGACTTCCTCAACTACTCCATAAAAGGTATAGCTCTGACCAGCGATTACGCTCTCACAAACCACCAGTTGTGTTTCCTCAACCATGACGCCGCGAGCAACCCAGAAGCAATACTGCTTGCTGGTCGCCTCTTGACCCTGCGGTGAACCGACGACACCAAGGCAGATTGGCATGCCTCCGAAGGCAGTACTCTGTCTATTCATGCACGTGTTCCTCTCTAAAGGTGGGTATAGCGGTAGAAACGCTGCACCAGGGTTTCTACAGGGGTGAACAGGGCACCCAGGCTTTCCTCAGCGCGCTGTACAGGATAGATCGAGATAGGAGAAATCGCACTTGATGACCTCCTCAAAAAAGTTCTTGGGAATTTCCATACGCACAATCCCCCAATCCGGCATCTCGCCCTGACCGTTGAGGCGCACATACCACGAGATGACGCCCAGTTTTTTCTCCAGGCTAAAGGCGGGTGTACGTTCACCAGGGCGCAGTTCACAAAGCAACCGCAAACCTGCAGGATGCAGGAAGATGCGATAATGTGTTTTGATCAGGCCAACGACCGGATCGGTATGTTGATCGAACGCGCCCATCCGGGGTTCCAGCCGACCATCAACCAGCGTTGGTAATGTGCTTTCCTGAGCCAATGCCTGCTTTTCAAGTAAATCCATCGCTTCCTTCGTGCGATTCTGGGTAGCCCTGCGCATTTGCTCAAAGAAATAGGATGGTTCAGCCAGACAGGGTAAAAGACGAAATCCTTGCTCTTGCAGGGCAATGGCGAAACTCTCCACTTCGTCCCAGGGAAACGGCTTTACAATAAGGGAGACCACACGCTCGACCGCCTCATATTCACGCCGGAGCTGACTGTTTTGATCTGCTATAGCCGCGGCGCCAACCTCTGCCAGGCGCACGGGCATCGGATGACCTTCACGCGTTTGTAACCAGGCGACGGTACGTCCGAGATCTTTGCCATCAATAAAGCGCAGTGGACGCCAGGGCCAATCCTTTGGCGGCACACATTCAAGGATATTGAGCGCATGCCATTTATCAAGACTACACTCATACGCCAGTTCTTTTTGCTCATCGGGCGACTCAGTTTCCTGGGTACCATCGTCTAACAAGAATGGTTGCGGATCATAATTGCGCACGCGTTGTGCTCCATTATTTTTGAGAAATTCAAACCCTTTCATTTTGCCTCTTCCCCTCGCTCAAATTTGCGCTCCGGCAATGGTAGGAGATGAAAATTTCTCAATCTCCAACGCATAGCCTCCTGGCTAACCAGCATCTCTGTCGCTAGATACGACACGAGGTCATCATCACTGAAGCGCAACACCACGCGGGCGAAGAGCCCACGTACTACTGTTTCTGGCATAAGCAATTCTGTTGCAAACTGATTCGCTTCATACTCCATGCGCGCCTCCGGCGGAAGGCGCTCTTCCAGGAACTGTTGATCCATCCGCTCTACACGCCCGCTAGCCGTCTCTTGCGGATCATCGTTTCTGCCTCGGTAGAGAGCTTCTATCAGTTCGAGGTACTCTTGATCACCCTCGGCGATTTTCAGCAATGGCCGAAAGTGCAAAAGATAATGCCCTAATTCATGCGCGACAGAGAAACGACGTCGCGTCAGATGATCGTTTGCTTCAACAAAAATACAGCCATAGGAAGTGTTCGCGTAAAGAAAACCGGCTAATTCATCCTGTCCTGTCGCTTCTGGATTCTCAATAAGCACACCCTGCTGCATCATGTAGCGCATAGCGACCTCCTGTGAAAGACCTGGAAGTTCTTTACTGGCGAGATTTAAAGAACCGACCAACTCTCCCAACGGCGTAATACGACGACGCAGGCCAAGGACTTCTACTTCAGCTTCTTGATACAGTTCATTGATAAGTGTTGTGATCGAGGAATGGAGCGCCTCATCAGAAGAGATATTCATGATTCCTCCCCCTCTTCCCGTTGCGGTTTCCGCTGGCGCTGTGTCTTCTGGCGGCGTGTTGCAGCCAATTGGGCTATCCCCTGTTGACGTGTCATGGACAGGAAAATAGCTTTTTCGCGAAACAGCTTTTGCAGCTTCGTGCTCACAACCACTCCAAGCTGCTCGAAGAGACGATAGACACTCTTCATAGCGAGATTTTCCGGCAAAGGAACATCTGCCTGTTCTAGGTTCGTGTTGATCTGCTGTACCTCCTGCTTCATCAGTCCCTGAATACTCTTGTCCTCATGTAACTTGTCGAATACATCACCGATGGTAAGCGGAGGAATGGCTATCGCCTCTTCTTCGTCAGGGATGCCTGAGGGGAGATAGCGTACAACGAGATCCAGAATTTTCGCGAAATCTTCCTCACGCAGCTTTACTTTTTCCTCTGCCAGATAATACTCATGGGCTTCCATGATCATTTCCTCCAACTGAGGATCATACATGGCCTGCTGGAGCACGGCTTCCATTTTATCGGAATCGCCACGCTCAAAGGCACTGATATAGAGATAGAGTGCCTTTTCACGTGCGAGTTGCTGCGAGAAATCAGATGGATGGTTACGCATTGTTCTCACCTCTTCTGTTCTCGTCCTGACTGGCCCATATGTTGTATAACCGTCCGAGCGCTCGGCAGTAGCGCGTACGCGCCGCCCCTGGTTTGATCTGTAAGATGCGTGCAATCTCGTTGTGGTCGAAACCGTAGTGGAGATAAAAATTCAGGATGGTCTGGTCATCCGCAGACAAGCAGGCCAGAGCATCCTTGAGGTCTTCACGCAAATCTGCTATCTGTGCGCGCTCTTCGGCAATCTGGGCCGTAAATACGTCAAAAAATTCCTCTTCGCTGAGCGTAGGATGAGCTTGCACATGCATGTCACCTAGAAGGATTACCCGTTGTTGGTGGCGTGTCTGACTCTCCTTTTTTTGTTTCATCAGATTCTTCGCAATACTGAGCAACCAGGGTCGCACACCTACACCACGATATTTGTCCGCTATTTCGAATGCTTTCACCACCACGTTTTGCAGCAACTCAAACGCTTCATCGTCCACGCTCCCTGGCGCGACTATATTAGCATTTCTGACATACCCTCGCAGGATGCCGTAGAGGCGCTCCAAGGAGGGCGGGTCCGCTAGATGGCGGTGAAGCTCTTCAACAGTGTCTGCAGCTGTCATCACATGCGGATCAGCTCGCTGTTCATCCATTTACACGCTCCTTAACCACAAGGATCAACAAGAGGACTGTTGATTTCTCTCTAGCTGAAGATCAGTTGAGATATGCCAAGTGGTACATTAGAACAAATATTCCATTTGTCGATTTTTTGCTGGCAAATCGCTGCGGTTATTTTACAGTATAGATTATAAATTGTATATGTGTTAATTTGATATGGTTCGACCAACTATCGGGGACTGAGGGTTGAAAAAGGAGAGGGAGGTTGCTACTATGAGAAAAAAACTCAAGAACAAAGGTAGGATCCTCTCATGTAGGTGACTATATCGCTCATGATCGACCTGGATGCAACCCCCCTCTCAGCCAAATGAAAGATCATATCCAGGAAGAGACGCGATGAAAGAAGCGCTCAAGTAAGCTATTGGAAGGACGGAGAACAACAGAAAAGGTGCCCGGTCTGCGGAAGCGAGCAGATGCAAACGTAAGGAACGAACCAGTAGGTGCTCCTGACGAGTTTTGGCCACATGAAAGTGCTCCCGAAGCGGCTATGCTGTCAGCAGTATCGCCATCTGGTTCGCACGGCAGAGGGTTGCTTGGTTGAGGTAAAGACACAATGTTACGTCTGTCCTGCGAGATCTTGCTGCGCTGTGGGGTAGTTTCTGGCCCTAGGAATGTGCAGCAGGTGTCCTCAAACGGTTGAGTGGGGCTCAGATCAGTGATGAACGGCTGCGACAACTGACCAACGCGCAGGGAAGTGCTCTGGCTAAGCAGCAACAGGAGCAAGTCTAACAAGTATTGAAAGAGGCTGTCAGCCTGCCGCAGATCCGCGCGCAGCGAGCGCAAAGCTCTACAGACTTGCAGCTGGACCAACCCAAGCGGTTGCAAGTGGGACTCGATGAGGATTGGCTGCCCTCGTGCGAGCAAATAGGAGGCATGGAGGGCAAAATCGGGACATTAGCCAGCCAACCGAAGCCGGTTGGCAAACACGGGCGATACCGGTTGAGCCGATTGCGGAATAATGAACGCTTGAAAAAACGGGGCATGTGGTGGAAGCGAGCCAATGCTACCACTGTCGTGGCTTTACGGGTCCAGCGGATTAATGCTGATTGGGAAGCGACTGTCACTTAGCACCCGATAGTTGGTGGAATCCTATGTCTACCCTCCATTAAAGTCCCTTCAATTGAGTTGCTACAAACGCTGGTATGGGTTCATAGCATTAACTCGTTTTTCATAGTGAGTGGCAATGCGGCGGAAATGCTTGAACCTATTGATGAGCCGCTCTCCATGGTTGCATTCCTCAGGATGCCTGCTGTCTCAATTGTCGCTGGGCTTCAAGTTTGACCAGCTCCATAATATATTCAATGACCAAATAGCTCTC
>WNGG01010160.1_pt1 | contig 10225 bp, 13 predicted proteins | sample 5400661 | NCBI WGS metagenome assembly WNGG01 (sample SAMN13153372, study PRJNA577476) | soil metagenome | isolation source: 100 cm soil or saprolite under Garry oak tree replicate 1 | place: USA:California | collected 2016-06-15
GTCTATGGCCAGAGATAGAGACATTGAATTGGGTGTTGAATGAAATATTGGTATCTAGGTATAAGGATAAGGAATTTTACAGCAACACCTGTCGCTGATATTCTTTATTCTCTAATTTCATATGCTATTCCTTCTCTTGCTCTATCATAAACGTTCTACCCATAATTCGCATCTTGCGAATGCTTTTTGACACCTAAATATTCTATCACTGATTTGAAGAAGTATGTTTTCAAAAGCAAGTCCAGTTAAATATGAAAAAGTGTGTACTATACCTGTTCTAAATGACGATCATTATAGCAGCAATGCAGGATTCACTCCTGTCGATTGAATCTAGCAAAACAGGATGGAAAACCCATGAGTCTTTGAGAGGAACCCATCCACAATGTTTAGCATTCGATCCTAGGAATGCAAACTGTGCGTATTGTGGGACGTTTGGCGATGGATTGTGGAAGACTGATGATGCTGGGCAGACTTGGAATAGAATAGGTAAAGATCAAATTTCCAGTAATGAAGTGACTTCAATTTCCGTCAACCGTCTAGAGGCACGTGTATATGTTGGTACTGAGCCAAGCGCGCTTTACAGATCCGATGATGAGGGTGAATCTTGGCAAAGATTGAGTGCGCTCAACAATTTAGGGTCGTCCAAGTCGTGGAGTTTCCCTCCTAGACCTTGGACATCTCACGTACGTTGGATTGAATCAGATGCTAACATTCCTGATTATATTTTTGTAGCAATAGAAGCCGGAGCATTAATCCAAAGTCATGACGGCGGCAAGACATGGATAGACAAAGTGGAGAAAGGCCCGTATGATACGCATACTTTGGTTACACATCAAATGGCTCCCGAAAGATTATACTCTGCCGCAGGCGACGGCTACTTTGAAAGTTTTGATTACGGAGAATCATGGAAGAGGCCTATGGCCGGGCTAAAGCATGAGTATCTCGTTGGACTTGCAGTAGACCCAGCAGACCCTCAAACCATTATTGTATCTGCTTCCGGATCGCCGTGGCAGGCGCATTCCGGGGATGACGCGAATTCGTTAGTATATAGAAGATCCGCTAATAATAGAGAAGAGTGGAAAGCAATTTCAAAAGGTCTTCCAGAACCACGAGGAACAATTATTTCAATTCTAACAGCGAATCCAAATGCTGCAGGAATGTTCTATGCTGTCAACAACCGCGGAATATTTCTCTCTACTGATTCGGGTGTTTCATGGGACTCTGCGGATATCGATTGGCCCGAGGGATATATCTCACAACATCCCTTTGCCATAGCGGTAGCAGATGAGAAGGAATAGATTTCTTTTTCTCATCTCTCTAAATTCTTCCTTTACATAGAATCATCATTAGGACAGAAATTGTGTTCTTTTATGAAAGTTTGAGATTGATTTTTCATTTATACTAATTAGGCTGTGAATTGGAAAGATTGTGTCATGTTTTTCGCAATTGGTAATATCTCTGGAACCCTTGATTCAGGCGCACTAAATGAAATTGTATAAAGTTTACCATCCTTAATTACATATGTTTCCATAGCAAACAAACCAAGACTTTGTGTTATGTATTGGATCTGTCTGCTGAACGTCTCAAGTGGCCCAAATGTCTCTATCGGAAGAGCGAAGTACGTCGATAAGAATGAGGTAGATTCAGAGCAAAGGATAAGAAAAAAGGAAAAAGAGTAGGATTACCGCCATACGATGTATATTCTGTGACTATAGAGATTCTATTGAGTTTGAGCTAGTTTCACACTTTCTATCCACACAAACATCAGTTGCATAAGTTACCGATACGTGTCGATACGGAGGAAGACATGGCGGAATGTGTAGTGGAAATATCTAGACAAAAACTCCTGAAAACAATAGCGAGACCGGAGCAAGAAGAAGACAAAGAAAACATGAAGAGCAAAAAGTAAATGCAACCCTTAGTCGACACAAATTCCAGGTACTGCAACTTTCTTGAATAGGTGAGGTGACGCCACTGTGCTGGGTGGATACGCAGACATTCTGTCCTGCGGGTCCATAACTTTAGTCACTGCGCTCTTAAAGTGCGCGGCAGATTCCCAAACTGCACAGTTAACGAACGTGCCGCTGCCACCAATACCCTGATGCAGTTGCGTTGAGATGAACCCTGGCTGCTCCTTAAATTTCTCGGCTTCGTTTGCCCATCCCTTTAGAAACAGGTCGAACTCCTCTGGGTTTACGCTGAATTTATTTATCAATATAACTGGACCAACGTTTTCCTCCATTTGCTCAAAGATTGTGACTCGTTCATCCATCTCAACCAACTTTGCCATTTCAACTAATAGTCAATACGAAATATTTCAATCTTTCAGGGTTCATTATTAGTGCCAGAACTGCAAAGACATACGAATGCTATTTTTGAGTTAAGTGGCTGCAGAGTCATATCAAGTCATCTTCACAGTATTGTTATCTAATGAGGTCTGCTTCAGAATTGGACGAAATTAGCCGTATTTTGAATCATCCTAAAGTGGGGTGAACTATCGAATAAGATACATGGAGTAAATCCTAAAAGCGAGGCTACTACAGGGAAAGAAGGAATATGCTTCCTAATGTCTTGCCTTGTCGCTCTGCTAAAACGCCCCATGAATTTGGATTGCCATCTGCTAAAACGCCTCATGAATTTGGATTGCCAAGTAGCGTTCTGATGAGTGCTATACCAAATTCTTCAGAAGGCTGCTCGGAGGGATAGCCATGAGCGGAAGAAATGGTTTTGTGCGCTTCGTATCCAATCTTGCCGCAGATCTCCGCATCATTCTGTTCTATGGGCCGAATTATTAAACTCATTTATCAATTACGAAGAGATCATTTCAATAAAAAATAGTGATGTCATAATGCGTATGTCTAGTCAATTGCATACAATGTTTGATAATATTTCCATCAAATATCAATGTCATTATTAGAAGTTATTGTCGTAATGACAACTCTTATCTTTTGGTTAAAGATAGTATTAGTTTCGATAAATTGAGGGTGAAGTTATGTTCCCACGTTAAAGATTTTTCAGTTTCAGATAGGGTGATGGTCATGATGGTGATAATGGCGACACTGATGGTCGTCTCAGACCATTGCCGCGGTTGGTCCTCTTTTGGTTGTGGCTAATAAGATAGGATTTGATAGGAATTCAAATAAACTTGAACGATAATATCTATTATAGTCGTTTTTAGCCACCAAATAGTATACTAAGTTAGTTTAGTCAACCATATTACACACCAGTAAAGGCGTCTGCGTCTGCTGATGACATATAGTTTTCTAATACTTTTTCAATAGCTTCTTTGTCCTCGTCAGCTGTATATTCTTGATAGCTTGTAAAGTCAAATGGTGTAATTACACCAATAGGCCTGTTGGCACTATCTTCCTCAACGACAAGTAAATGTCTGACATTGTTTTTTAACATCATGTCGGCTGCTGCTGATGGAGATGAGCTAGCCTTGATAGTAATAAGAGGAAAAGACATTATCTCTTTAGTTGTCACTGTGCTAGGACGTACATCATTAATGCACACTTTTCTGACTAAATCACCTTCAGTAACCAAACCTTCCGGCTTACCGTTCACGTCGACTACCACCAATGAACCCACATTCTTATCTTTCATTTTCTTTGCTGCTTCTTGAACAGAAGTGATTTCTTCAATAGTTTCTAGTTTCTTTCTCAATATGTCTCTGATGGTTAAACTCATGAGAATATACATTTTTACATACTCTTTTTAAATATAATGTTTGTAAAAAACTTCAAATCTAAAAGAAATTTTGTCTTCAAAAGATAGGGGCTAAATCAAGGTCTAAAACGCTGACAAAATCCAAATATCTTGGTCATTACATTGCTCTGAAATTCTTTTGTATAGTGTAAGCAGCTCTTGCCATTAAGCCTATTCTATTGATTTTACATATTCAGTATACTTTTCCGTAAATTAATACAAACTAGTCGTAGCGTTATCCTGTATGGCAACATTAGCTTTAACTACGATTCTAACATAATTAGGTCATGGCATCGGAGCGACAACAAAAAAGTAATGTGCCCGCCCCATTTCTAAATCCGATAGGCTTCTGGCAAAACTATCTCATAAATTATATTGGAGCAAGCAGGGGCAAATCTGAAATAACAAGTGGTTTTAACGAAAATACTACAGGAAGAAATGAGAAATGACCAATGGTAGTATCTTGGCAATATTCGTAATAATACTTGTCCTCTTAATTACAGCATCAACAATAACGCTTTACGCATCGTCTTCGAATACCAACAGCACCGATTCAAAATCGTCATCATCAACACTTTCAAGTAGCACCTCACAAAGTAAACCTGCTAATATAACAACACAAGAGTCTAACTCGTCTAAACCCAATTCATCAGCAGATTACATGACTGGCGTAAAAGCAGGTCGAATCGATGGCTCGGTTGGGGTCAGGGACGCTGGAGCAGCATGTGCTGATTTGAATGGAACGCGTCTAAATCAATGCATCCAAGGATATAATACAGCATTTAACGCAGTCTGTAAAACCACAAAGTTTGGATGTAGTGGATAGGTGAATGAATGAGTCATTGACTAAAGAAATCTTAGCAGCAACAGCAACATCATAACCCATACTTTGGCATAACCCACCATCGTTGATTGTTAGCAAACCAGAATCGAATATTATTAACAGGTAGCAACTCTAGCTTCCATTAGGAAATTGTAAAATCACTTAATATAACACTTCTCATACATAGATGATAGGTCAAAACATCTATGATACTCTAGAAATCCATCCTGCCTTATATGTTTCACTTATTTAGCCTAAAAAGAGAATCATTCATTTGACACACCAATTCTAATCCAACAACCATGGGGTAAAGATTCCAACTGCCACCTCATCCATCTCACAAAACATTGGCTACACCAGCCAGCATCACGATAGGTTCTGGGACGGAATATATCGTCCAAATAGAAACATATATGACATGCCGTTAGATAGGATATTCTTAATGAGGTTACAACTTGCGATTATACCTTTCATGGTGATTTCAGCATTAGTAGTATCAATCGTAGAAGGATTTGCGATTCATCCAGTATATGCACAGACGAATACAAGTAACGGAAACATGACATCTGCAATGGTTATCTTAGCTAGGTTTCATTTGAAAGCTGCAGACACTGCATTAGCCAACGGGAATAATACTGCAGCACTTAACGAATTGACTCTAGCACAACTGCAAGTACTAATGTTTGGTATGAAAACTATGGGTACAGTTGATGTCGCACAAGCCATGCAACTTATGAAAGCAAGTACTGGAGCTGGAGCATATAGCAAGAGTTCGGTGCCAGATAACTGCATTATTCTCAAAGGTGGAGTATTAGAATGCCGTGATAGCCTTACTCAAAGTATTTCTTTGAGTAATCAAAGTAAGCCTTGAGTCAGGGGAAATGAATGAGATAAACCAAAAGGACAAGAACGTAAAAGCATGTTTTGTCACTTCATACGAATTGTATTATGAATCACTAAAAAAGGAATATCCAAAGTTAAATTTGGGTTGTTTCATTAGTAAACCCTTTGACAAGAACTACCTAGTCAACAAAATAGACAAAGAACTAGCATCTGGTGGAAATTAGACACTAGTTACTTATTCTACAGTTGCTTCTTCAATAACACGTTTGCTTTTTACGTTAACTTTTTCCAAAGTATTACTTATCAATTTTACCAGCCAAAGTATAGCAGCAATAACATATTGCGTCCACTCTGAATGTCTTTTCTTTCTTTCTTCTTCTTTCAGATAAAGACGGTATCGTTTTGCTGCAATCGTACCTACATAATCGGACATGCAATTCTATATGGTCCTGATCGAATATAAAAACAGGACCAATTATTTTGCTTGATGTAGCTAACAAAAAAACACACTCTAATAATATGGAATAAGCTTATTTGCACCTTTACGATATATCATTATCCTTCACATCACGCATAGGCCAAGGTGTGTAGGATAGACACGACTTGCAAATTGGCTAGGCTTGTGTTCATGGGCAGCCAATTTGCAATTTACTATCATTAGTCATTCGATTGGCATGAGGTAGAAGTTGGAATGGGGCACAAATCACCATGTATTAAAGGAAAAGAGGCGTTCCGCGACTTTTTTCGTAGGATGTAAGCAGCAACGAATTATAAGCTCAGGTCAGCTTAACCGCTGTATGGCAATGAGTGAAGGACAGAGGACAATTCTTGACATAATAGCTGTCTTAACAGGCCGCACTCTAAGCACGTCTACGATGGACGCTGTTGTTATTGATAAGAGTGGCCTTTCAGCAGAGGAAGTACGCAACTATCTAAGCCAACTAGAGGGATTAGGCTATATTACTATAGGCGTCAAGGTTTCAGGCGCAGATTATAGAATGATAAACATGACTAAAGAAGGACTGCAGGTTACTTCCGACAGTCAAGCTCTTCGATAATTAGGCCGTAATTCATAACTTCTTATTCTCGTTCCAGAGACGGATTACAGCTTCTTCAAGTAATGCGGTAGCAGTGGTATTCTTTTCGAAGGCTAGCAATATCTACAAGGCACTAGATCAAGCGCCAAAAGCTATTGCTAAGAAGCCTCAATCTTAGTAAAGTCCCAAGACATAATCTTTGTTGGTTTGATTACCACTATGTATCTTGGAAGGCTTACACTAAATTGAACCTGTGGATTGTTGAGTGCATTCTTACCAGCATACCTTTCATAAGATTTTCTTGCAAACGAACCATCAATATCGTCCTGCAGCTCTGCTATACCTTCTATTATTACGGCTTTGACCTTAGTGAGATATGATAAGTCTTCAACTCTCCCATCAACAGTATCTATTATGATAGAAACATTTGGATTACTTTGTAGATTCTTGGTCTTCTTGCTTCCCTTCAGAGTTGTTACGATAATATTTGTCCCATCATAAAAATACCATACTGGAACTAGGTGCGGCTTTCCATTCTGAATTGTTGCCATCCTAGCTAATCTGGGAATTGAAAGAAACTCTTGTATCTCTTTCTCCGACATGGATGCCGCAGACATGAATTTTTGCATATCCTTCACAGACATGATCAATCATGTCGTCGTTATCCAAATATAAACATGTTACACTGCCGCGAGCGTTGAGCCGCTAACTGTTATCGTACCTGCCTTGTGTGTGCCGATCGAGACACTACAAGTACTTGCTTTTGCCGAGTGACCCCCCATCGCGATAATTATACCGATAATGATACCAGCGTTTAACACAAGTCTTCAGTACGATTTGGATATATATAGAAATATTGGAAAATTGTACTGAAAAATGTTAATCCTCCAAAAAATGAGTCTCCTAAAGCATACGCGTATATTTTTCCATCTTCTGGAATGATTCAACTCTCTCCTTCTGTGAGCCAGTTAATTTTCTAGGCGCAAACCAACTACTGAAAATATAGTTTCGTTGTCAATAGAAAGAAAAAGTTACGGGCAGCGACCTTGTTGCGATTGACTAAACGTAGATGCGAACTGCTGACTTGCTGAGCTGCTAGAGCAGCTTGACTGAGAGCCGCCTGAGCTACTCGAAGTAGTCACCCCAGCCCCAATATTTACATCTTCTGAACAATGAGAAAATAGATCAGACGAGCAACCTACACTACCAATTTGTCCCTTGGATAAACTACTTGAACTGCTAGAGCAGCTGCCTTTGTTGCCGCTGACGCTTGTAGAAGTACTAGGTGTATGCGCTGCTGATGAACTACTGCTACAGCTAAATGCTTTTACAACATTTGTTGTCATAGTTGTAGGAGCTAGAATCATAGCCAAGACACTAGCTGTTGAAATGGCTATAGCCATCAACATAGTTACCTTAATCATAATTGTTATAGCACCTATACTGATTTTTCTACTCTCTATGAGGTAGTACATATCCTGAAGTCAGTCGTTTTTGCCTCGTGGGACTCAATTATATGTCGGCATATCATTCGTTAAAGGGGATAAATTTCATTATGTAGTGCAACTCTGAGACCCTCTTACCTTTATCAATAACAAGATACTTTAACTCTGACTACAATTTCTTATTTTTAAGAGAGATAGGTTATGCGACCTCCCTTATTATATTTGATCACAACATCTAGAGACTTCGATACTGTGTTGTTATTTTTCCGCAAGAACAGCAGACTCACTCTCTTTGACCGTACATTCTCTTTAATCAGTTCTTGTTTTATGCGGTGATTATGCAACATTATTTTAAAGAGTAAAACACATTTATTTTTCAGATCCATGTAAACTTTAACAGATTCTTCGTCTAAAGCGACGATGTCTTTGCTTCCACCTTTATTAATGAATACAACGGTATCAATGTCGTTCTGCATGTCCTTGGAAAAGAGAAGTCTGTAGCCATGCTTGCATGAGTTATAAGCATCTCTTAATTTTAAATTCTTATCAATATAACACCCCCTTACAAAGGATCTGATGAATGTACATGATTTGGAGAATGAAAACTCGTCCCCAAATAAACAGTAATAATCATTTAAAGCCCTTCTTATTCCTCTATTACAAAATAACTAGAAAATAATTTATATCAGTACTAAGAATATCCGAAATAAAATATTTACACCAATAGGAATAATGTCGCATTTGTCTTAATGAAGCGAAAAACTGAAGCTCAGTAGTGAACGATTTGATTTGATTTGATTTGGGATAATACAGAATGTAGTTAGAGATTTTTGAATTGAATCTCCAGAAGCTTATCTCCATCTTTTGAATCATATATTCCTATTTTCGGTCATTTAATGGTGGGAGTAGCTACCATTAATTCCCTGCCGTGATGTTCGAGTAACTTTTTCCTTTCTATTCGAGAAAGCCGCCAGTTAAAATAATCTTTATTATACAGACAGAATCCTTTTGCTTTTATACTAGATCTTCGTGGCAATGATGTTTCATATTCTATCAGAGAATCCAATTTATCATAATGGAAGAACGAGCCCATATCAGCCCATATAGATACGCCATTCTTACCTATCTGATCCGCATAATTTACCAATGATTTAACAAATGATACGATATCAATGGAAGATCCAAAATACGCTCTAGCTGAATCTATAATCAATAGAGAATCTTGCTTTTCATATTTTCTTACATCAATTTTAGCCATCTGCGATAACACGTATCTAATCATATCAGGGGTCTCGAAATGCGGAAGAATGAGAACAATTTCGTTTTTTTCTTCAATTTGCCTTTTAGTATATTGGGAATAAATTTTTCTAAGCGAAGGTAAATGGCGATAAACTATGATATAGTGAGATCCTTGCCTTGCACGTTTCAACTTTTCTAATGTGTCTTCATCATCATAACCAGATGTTAGATTCAGTTCAATATTATTGTCGTTGATCATTATATGATGAGAAGCACTAGAAAACAAATTATTTAACAGGCATTCCTTAGAGTTCGGGTATTTTTTACATGATTCTTGTTCTCATTTTTTTAATATCGGTTGACCTTCTTCAAAAATCTGGTTATACAACCATGCAGTCGATTATGTCCATGTTGACAAAATGTGTTTTACGAAGAATGAGATTGCAGCTTCGGGTTCAGATTATGAGATGAGAGTCGCATTATTAACCAGTAACGTGGTTGACTAAACTAACTTACTATGATATTGAGGTTTGTAATTGAAAACGACTATAGATATATGAATACATGCGGTATATTTGACTTACCCTGACGAAGATATGACATGAATTAAGAGTAGGTAATACATGTTATAAGGGGTGGCAAATGAGTGCCCTCTGGGATAGGATATATCAAACTGACAATTCATTTTTTGGTCAAGAACCTAGTAAATTTGCTTTATGGTGTTATAATCTATACATGAAAAAGAAAAACCAGGCAAAGAAAATACTGGAGTTAGGTTGTGGCCAAGGAAGAGACACTCTGTTCTTTGTATCTAAGGGCATTGATGCAACCGCATTGGATTTTTCAAGTATTGCAATAAAGGGATTGATTAAAGGTGCAAATGAAAGGAATTTTTTGAACAACATTCATGCATCTATTTTTGGTCCCACAAATAAGCCAATTCCATTTAGTAAAGATGAATTCGATGCCATATATTCACACATGTTTTTCAATATGCGTTTTACATGCGAACAACTGAAATACATGTTTCAAGAATTTAGAAGAGTATTGAAGAATGATGGCTTCAATTTCTTTTCTGTAAGGAATTATAATGATAAATCTTATGGTCAGGGAAAGAACATAGACAATGA
>WNGG01016638.1_pt1 | contig 10225 bp, 9 predicted proteins | sample 5400661 | NCBI WGS metagenome assembly WNGG01 (sample SAMN13153372, study PRJNA577476) | soil metagenome | isolation source: 100 cm soil or saprolite under Garry oak tree replicate 1 | place: USA:California | collected 2016-06-15
GTCACGCTGCTTAGGAGTCGTCAGAAAATAACAGTCGCAAAATGAGATGGGGTAGCGAGGTGTGATAGACTGTGAGGCATGCAGGAAGAAGCAAGGATCAAGCGCAGATTCGACCTGGTGGCCGGGGAACTCGATGAACGGTCGCGGCGGCTGGTAGCGGGAAGCCGAGGCAGTGGCGATAGGGTGGGGAGGGATTTCCGCTGTCTCCCGAGCCACGGGACTCTCCCGCAAGGCCATCAGCCAAGGGATCAAGGACCTGCAGGAGAAGGGAGGAAGGACGGATCCGAAGGATCGGAGGCGGGCGCAAGACCACGGTGAGCAAGGATCCGAGCCTGCGTGAGGACCTGGAACGGTTGGTGGAGCCGGTGACGCGTGGGGACCCAGCATCGCCCCTGCGTTGGACGTGCAAGAGTGTGCGCAAGCTGGCCAAAGAACTGAGTCTGCAGGGCCACTAGGTGTCCCATCAGCTGGGAAGCGAGATGCTTCATGAACTGGGCTACAGCTTACAGGCCAACCGCAAGACGCGTGAGGGAGGAGACCACCCAGATCGCGATGCCCAGTTCGCGTATCTCAATGCCCAGGCAGCCAGCTTTCTTGCAGCCGGTGAGCCGGTTGTGTCGGTGGATGCGAAAAAGAAAGAACTGGTGGGCGATTTCAAGAATCCTGGGCGCGAATGGCGTCCACAGGGGGAGCCGGAGGAGGTGCGCGTCTACGACTTCCCCATCTCCGGTCTGGGGCGAGCAACTCCCTACGGGGTGTACGACTTGGGACAGAATGCAGGTTGGGTCAATGTGGGAATGGACCATGATACGGCCGCCTTCGCGGTGGAAAGCCTCCGACGCTGGTGGAAGGTGGTCGGACAGGAGCAGTATCCTGAGGCGAAGCGGTTGCTCATCAGTGCCGATGGAGGAGGAAGTAACGGCTCCCGTGTGCGCTTATGGAAATGGGAACTCCAACAGTGGGCCGATGAGACTGGCCTGGCAATCACGGTGTGCCACTTGCCTCCAGGAACGAGCAAATGGAATAAGATTGAGCATCGCCTCTTTGCCTGGATCAGCCAGAACTGGCGCGGCAAGCCGCTCACCAGCTATGCAGTGATCCTGAAGCTGATCGCTGCGACCACGACGGAGGCAGGTCTGACGGTGCAGTGCCAACTCGACACCAATACCTACCCCGCCGGGCGCAAGGTGTCCGATGAAGAGATGGCTACACTCTCTCTTCGGCCAGACACCTTTCATGGTGAATGGAACTATACCATCCGACCTCGGACAGCTCAAATTGATACTATTATTCTGTGACGGCTCCTTAGCACCAAGGGGCAAAGGGAGGGAGCACCCAGTGGATTCTGAGCGAGGAGAAAAGCATGGAAAGAAGTGTTTCTGCAGTCCTCATATTCATCCCTTATTTCTGTGGCGCGGTACTGAGCAAGGGCCAGACCCGCACCTCTCACCGCGCCAACAGCAGCGCCACGCGCAGCAGCATGCCTTCGAGCAGCAATTCCTCGCGGTTTGCCGTCCCTATGTGGGAACCGCTGCGGCTCACCATACCTTATGTGAACGCGTGGAACGCTTTTTGCCCGAACTCTTTGTCTTTTTGTTTCAGGTTTCCCGTCAACGGCCTAACCTTTTGAGATTCTGATGTATGTTATGTGAAATTTGGAAAATTCTCACATAACTTGCCAGCCTGTTGAAAAACCCAGAGGGATAGTGGTTCGTAATGAAGAAACCTCGCCACGGAGGGTTTACACATCCCGGCAGTGACGACGACTGATGCACTCTGCATCACAACGTAGGGAAATCTTCCTATTTTGCGAGCAGATCATTGTCGTGATCGGTCTTTTCCAGTAGCATACCTGCAAGATAGTCGAGATGGCAAAGGATACCTCCTGGCTCGTCTCCTTTGCCTCCATCTTGGAGTTGCTCGTATGCCAAAGGCGAAGCGAGAACGCAGGGAACGAACGGACAATTATCATCTGCTCCAACAGTGGTGTCCGACACCAGAACAGCGCCTGTATGAAGGGATTCGCCCTATCACGTTGTTTGGGACGCCATCAGCAGAACGTGCCCAGGAAACTGGTCTGGCAGAAAGTAGCCTGCGACGAGCTGCCGATGCTTTTGATACCCACGGCATGATCAGCCTCTTCCGGCCTACCAAAGCTCAGCGAGAAGACCATCATCGGTCGCTGCCGGTCGCGATGCGTCAACTGATCGTCGATCTCAAAGCCGAGTATGCAGACTTTACGGACGGAGAGATCGCCGCTATTTGCGCGATCCAGTTCGCCGGGCGCCGCCCGTCTCATCATACGGTGAAAGCAGTGTTAGCTGATGGCCCACCACCGCAGCGTTCAACACGGCAATTTCCACTTTATGAAGAGATTGGCTCGCCGGAGGAGCGCCGCCATGCTGTCATTCGCTTACATGCCCAGGGTTGATTTTGTCAAGCCAAATATTGACCAGTTTATAATCGAAAAAGTAACCCTGTGAGCCATTACTAAAAAGGACATCGAAGTGAAACATGTGCCACTTTTCAATCGAAAAGTGGGCCACCATCAACAAAGAAAGGCTCAGGCTTCGATCGTTTCTCCCTCCTTTAGCTCAGTCGTCTCGACATGTGGCTGTTGCTGATGCTGAAGTTGTTGGCGAAACCGATAAGAGGTTCCCACAAATTCGAGGATCGTCGCCTTGTGAGTCGAGGGCCGAACATACCTGGAACAAGAGCTGAGCGCCCGTCTGGGTGAAAGGGATAAAACCCAGCTCATCCAAGACCAAGACCTCCAGTTTGCAGAGTTGGGCCATGACCCGCGAGAGCTGGTACTCCTGCTGCGCTTTGATCAGATCAGTGACCAACCCGGCCGCGTTGTAAAAGCGCACCCGGCGCCCTTGTCGGCACGCGGCCAGGCCCAACCCGCTGGCCACGTGCGATTTTCCTAAGCCCGGGTTTCCCAAGAGGATGATTGGCTCAGCTTTGGTAATATACGCCCCTTGAGCCAATTCCAGAATACGGGCCTTGGGCACGGAAGGTACCGCGTTCCACTCAAAATCGGCCAGGTCTTTGAGCACGGGAAAGCGTGCCTGGCTAATCGCCCGCTCAATGCGGTGCGCCTCCCGACTGGCCATTTCCTCACTCGCCAATCCCAACAAATAGCGTTCATAGCTCAAATTGGTGCGTGCCGCCTCCTGAGCCAGGGTCTGGTAGGATTGGGCAAAACAAGGCAGTTTAAGCTGTTTCAAATAGCTTTCCAGCAGCATGTCTGTTTTCATTGAGCCACCCTTCTTTCAATCAGTTGTTCATAACAAGTTAAATCCACGGCCTGGGTTCCCACTGCGGCCAGATGCGGTGTGTTCGTCAGATCGAGCAGCGACTTGGGAGGCGTTGGCACGTGTAACTGCTCCAGGCAGAGTGTGACGCCATCCAGATGGGGACATCCATAGCTGAGCGCCTGCTCGACTGCCTGTTCCACCAGTTCGGCTTTCGCGCTCTCATGCAGGCGAAGAATCCTGACAAATTCCTTGACCCCTCGGCCCTCTGGCCAGCTCTGACGCAGGGTGTGCAGGAGCCGATGGTAGGACTCTGGCCAATCCGGCCTCCATTGGCGTAAGGGACGAGCATACTCGAAGGCTCCTGGGCGCTGTTCGAGCAACCAGAGATAGTGCAGAGGGTCGAACATATCCTGCTCCCGCCCGTAGCAGCGTGCATGCCGAGCCAGCAAGGTTCCTTCAAACAGGATCTGCACCTCAAAAGGATACGCTTTCAGCGTCAGTTCAGGCCTGGCTTGTTCCGTGGGGACCGAGTAGCGATTGGTTTCGTAGGTCACCTGGCTGTAGCCATTGAGGTGCGCCTGGCGCGTGACGCAGCACTCAAAAGGCCGCGATGGCAGTGGACGCAAGTAGGGTTGTTCTTCTTGCCAGGCTTGCCCAATACTGACCGATTGGCGATGGACCACCCGCACATCGTCGCGTCGGCAGGCTGCCAACAAGTGGCGATTGAGTTCCTCAAAAGAGGCCACGCGCGGCATGGGCACGAGAAAATTTCTACGACTAAACCCCACCGATCCCTCGACACCACCCTTCTCGTGCCCTTGAGCGGGCGTGCAGAAATGCGAGGCGAACAGGTAATGACTGCGAAAGGCCACAAAGGCGCGCTGCTCTTCTCGGACACGTCCCTCGATCAGGGGTTTGACCGCGCTGGACAAGTTATCGTAACTCACCCGATGAGGCACTCCTCCAAAGTGCTCAAAGGCACGCACATGCCCGTAAAAGAAGGCTTCCTGCTTGCTTGCCGGGAAAGCCATGACAAACGTTCGGCGTGAATAGGACAGATGCATCACAAAGACGGAGACCTTCTGTTGCACTCCATCCAGGATCACCTGAGCCTCGCCCCAGTCCACCTGGCCGTCTTGACCCGGCTCAAACTCCAGGGGCAGAAAGGTGGCCGGCCTTGTATGGGCCTTGCGCCAGCGAACCGCGTACATCTGCACGCTGGACTCACTTCCCGCGTATCCTTGGGCCTGGAGCAACTCAAAGAGCTTGTGCCCGGTGTAACGCTGTTTCTTGGGCAAGCGGCCATTCTCCTCCAGCAGCTTTTCGAGTTGCTCCTGGTAAGGACCCAACCGAGGGGCCTCACGCGGCTTTCTGAGCGTATATTCCGGCGCATGCTCGCTCTGCAACGCTTTTGCCACGGTTTGTCGCGAGATCAAGAGCAGACGGGCGATCTCTCGTCCCGATTTCTCTTCCAGGCGGTTATGTAGACATTTGCAACCGTGCAGGACACATGTCCATATTGAGAGCGTGTGTCTGTACAGAAGGAGCAAGTGAACCATGCGAGTACACCGTATCCAACTGAGTCACGAGAATGACATCTCGTTTGAACTCCTTGATGAGAACGATCAACCTATTCCCGTTGTGTCCGGCTTCATGCGTCAGCTGCGTGCCCGTGGGTACTCTCCCAATACACTGTCTGCCTATGTTTTCGATTTGCTGCACTTCATGACCTTTCTCCAAGAGCAGCAGCTCACCTATCAGGAGTTTACTCCACCTCATGCCTTACTGTTCCTGGAGTATTTAACCACACTCCCGCGTCGTGGACACGCACGACGCCTGGGTCTTGTGCTCTGTACGACTGAGCATGGGCAGGCCGCCACTCGTCTTTCGCCTGCAACCATCAACCGCACCTTTGCCAGTGTCTCATCCTTTTACGAGTATCTGATTCTTTCAGGACAATTCACCGAGCGGGAGAATCCGATTCAAAAGGTGGAGGATCACGCCTTAGAACGCGTATCTGAGCGACACCAGCCGTTCATGGGCAGGGCTTCCCGGCAGCAACCTATCCGACGAGCCGTGCGTGTCAAAACGGTGCAACGTGTTCCCCGTCCCATGGATGACGAGCAGGTAAACCATCTCCTGGCCTCACTTCGGCTCAAACGGGACAAAGCCATGCTGCTGCTGATGTTGCACGGAGGTCTCAGGCCAGGGGAAGTGCTCTCGCTTCATCTGGAGGATCTCCAGTATGGACGAAGACGCGTGATCATTCGCTATCGCACCGATCATCCCAAACGGGTACGTACGAAAGCGCGGACAGAACGGTATGTGGATCTTCATGAGTCTGAGACGCTGGCCGCAGTGAATGATTACGTCATGCACGAACGTCCAACCGACTCGAACAGTCCCTACCTCTTTCTGGTGGGTGGACGTGGCAAGAACCGCTGTGAGCCGTTGGGCTATCATGCCCTGGTCAAGCTCTTTGCACGCCATTGTGAGCGTCTGGGCATGCGTGATCCCTGGGTGACGCCCCACGCGCTCAGGCATACGCATGCCACACGCATGTTTGAACAGGGTATGCGTGAGCTGACGCTCCAAAAGCGTCTGGGTCACGCCTCACCAGAGTCCACCCGGATCTACACCCAGGTCTCTGATCCCCAGGTGGTTGCTGAGTACCGTCGAGCACTGGGTGAGGAGGAGCAAGAGTGAAAAGCGCACAAGATCATAGCAAGGCTTCTGCTCTGCTTTTGTATCAGCACGCAAGTGCCCAAGACTATCTCAGAGGGATACAAGCAGGCTACTCTGACCGTCGGCACCGCAAGCATCTGCTTCGTTTCCGGGAGGTGTTCGTGCAGCGCTATCCAGACCTGCGCGACTGGTTCGCCGCTCCACTCACCGAGCGTGTTGGGCGGTTAGCAGGAGAGGGGCCGTACGAGGCAACGTGCCGGGTGAGCTACAAGGCAAGGCCCTATCTGCTCTTTCTTGCCTTGCACGGGTACATCCGGCTCGATGGCGAATGGATCATCGCCATTCGCAATGTGCAATTGGAGACGCTCATCGAACGAATCCATGTCGATGTTGGCCTGGAGGAGTTGATTGAGGAGGCAGTAGTCCTGGGATACAGCCCTTCTTCTGCCAGGACCGTGCTTCGGTGGGGTGTGAGCCGTCTCTTGCTCTACACCGGCCAACCCCATGTCGAAGCTATTCAAGAAAGACATCTGGATGCCTTTCTTGAAGCATCAGAGCGCTTCAGTGAGCGATCAGATGTTGCGCTCTTCTACGGGTCAGACGAACAGTATCTCCGCGAAAGAAGAGCGATCAGATTGAAACTGCATACGCTCCGTTTGGTGCTGTATCATCGAGGGCAAATTGCCAACGAACCGCGTATCCGACAACGGCGGCCACCACGCGAAGTGCTGAAACCACGGATGGAGGAAGTACTCAACCGCTATCTCGTCGCCTGCCAACAGACCTATCAACCTAGTACGCTGCGCAGGATGAGGGATGCCCTGCGCCAATTGATTGCGTGGCTGGCTCACACGTATCCCCAGGTGGAGACACTGGCTGAAGTGACACGAGAGCAGGTGATCGAATTCGCCGAGGCCCTCAACACGATGGTAGGAACCCGCACCAACCGACCCTTTGCTCCCGGAACCATCCGAACCTGGTTAGGGTATCTCTCGATGTTCTTTCAGGATGTGGCAAGCTGGCGCTGGAATGATGCCCCCGATCGGCCTCTACTTCAAGCTGGCGACTTGCGTAAGCAGACGCTCCGTGTCCCCAGATATATTCCAGATGAAGAACTGGCTCCGTTGATGAGCGCCATTCGCCAACTCTCCTGCCCCTATCAACGAGCTGCCCTACTCATTGCCCGCTGGAGTGGTGCCAGGCGTGGTGAGATCCGGCGTCTGGCCGTCGATTGCCTGGATAGCTATCCCGATGGGACGGCCCGCCTTCGCCTACCGGCAGGCAAAAACGACAAGGAGCGTCTGGTTCCGATCCACCACGAAGCGGCAGAGGCCATTCAGGTACTTCAGAAGCAGCAGCGTCGCAAGGCAGAGCGCGGCTTACGTGACCCAAAGACAGGAGTAGAAACTCGTTACCTCTTCATGCACCACGGGAAGTTGTATTCGTACTCGTACCTGTTCGAGGAGCCATTACTGAAAGCATGCACAGAGGCAGGTCTGGTGACTGTCGATGGAAAAGCGACAGTGACAGCTCATCGCTTTCGGCACACCGTCGGGACACAATTAGCCCGCCGTGGGGCGCGGCTGCGAACTATCCAAAAAGTGCTGGGACATGAGAGCGTGAGGATGTCAATGGTGTACATCGGCCTCACCGATGAAGAGGTATGTCAAGACTACCAGGCAGCTCTTGAGTCGGGGGCACCCATTGCAGGACCAGCAGCCGAGGGTCTTCAGGCAGGAAAATGGTCAGCCTCCGATCTTGATTGGTTAAAATGCAATTTCTGGAAGACCGAACTCGAGCTGGGGCACTGCCTTCGCCTTCCAGAAGAAGGACCATGTGAGTGCGATCTCTACCTCTTCTGTGCGAAGTTCCTCACAACGCGGCAAAAGGCGCCACGTTTACGTCATCGGCGGAAGGTGGAACTTCTGCTTGCCGAGGACGCAAAGGCTCGTGGCTGGGTAGCAGAGGTAGGACGACATCAACGCTTTGCGGCACGATGTGAAGAACTGCTTGCCAACCTGGGTGAGCCAATCGATGGTCCAGAGGCAACCGATGAATGAAGGAAGAGCAGCACGCATGCTGGGGTGGTCGTGGTTCAATATACCTGGCACCAGGAGCCTGAGCAGAGGCCCGCCGGAGGCACGCCTGGGGTGCTGTAACGGTGCTCATGGCAGCAGGCGGCGTGAAGAAACGCGGGCGAAGCTTCCCTTGACCTCATCCATTACACTCGAAGAGCGAAAGCGAGGGTCATACAGCACAGCATACCAGTATACCTCTCACCCTCGCTTTCGGCCCGCAGGGCTGTATGGATGAGGTCAAGGGCCGCGTTTTAGCTGCCTGCTGCCTCGACGAACTGCCGGGGGATACATCTGTGAGCGAAAGATTTGTCTACATAAAGGTAGTGCATCCGGCGAATTTGTTCATACTGTTCCAAAGTGATCATCTCCCGGTCTCCTATCGTGCCAGAGTCTTGTTGATCTTTGCACGATAGCAGATCGCTCTCACCTGGTAAACTCTTCGATTATAAACATCTCTGCCACTGGCCTGCTTTTAGATTACAAGAAACAATATGTGCCTCTTTAAGGGAAAAGAACCAATGTATTCCCCTCAAGGAGGCACATATGACCAGTATCGCCGATGGAGCCGTGATCATCCAGACCTCTTCGGAGTCTGTCCTCTCGACGCCTTCCTGGTTTGGCGAGGTCACGCTGCTTGCCAGGTATCTTCGCAAGCACGATGTCCTGACCAAGATCAATGAGCAGGTGCGCTTTGCACGGCGGCGTTTTGGGCGCTATGAGGTGATCGATTTTCTTGCCGTGCTCTTCGGCTATGCGATCAGCGGCGAGCGCACCCTGGAGGAGTTCTACGAGAGCCTCCAGCCCTTTGCCGTTCCTTTCATGGCCTTGTTTGACCGTGCTCAACTCCCAGCTCGCTCAACCCTCTCGCGCTTTTTGGCAGCGCTCACCGAGGCACCTGTTGACGCCCTGCGCACGCTCTTTCTCGATGATCTGCTGAGCCGCCCACTCTCGCACGACAAGCAAACCGGAGGTCTGGTGGATCGGGCGGGAAGTGCCTGGGTGGTCTTTGACATTGATGGTACACGAGAGGCGGCCCGGCAACGCGCCTTGCCTCAGACCGACGACCTGCCTCCAGCCTTTCGTCGGCTAGATGAGGTCTGTGCGCCTGGCTACCGGGGCCGCAAGCGGGGGCAAGTGGTGCGGACACGGTCCGTCATCAGCCAGGCTCACAGCTTCCAGTGGCTCGGCAGTTTTGGGAACAAAGGCAACGGGCGGTACCGGGAGGAACTGCGTCAGGGGCTCTCTGCCATTGGTCGGTATCTCACAGCGCACCAGCTTCCGCAGGGGCGTGCCCTGCTGCGCCTCGACGGCCAATATGGGACCGGAGCCGTGCTCGCTGACCTGGCCGGGTTTGCTTTCGTGACCAGAGGCAAAGAGTACAGTGCCCTCGATCATCCGCTGGTTCAGGCGCGTCTGCATCTCCCACCAGATCAGGTCCAGCAGCGTCCAGAAAGCCAGATGGTGCGCAGTCTCTACGATTGTTCTGAGGTGCCGGTGGGGTCCGAAGGCGTGCGGTGTCGCGTGATTGTGGCAACCCATCCGAGCCTCGCAAAAAGAAGAGCCCCGTTGGCGTCACACGTGCAGGCATCGTCTACGAGCTCTTCTTTACCAACCTGCCACAGCAAGGATTCACCGCCGCTGATGTTGTTGAACTGTATCTGCATCGTGGCGCCTTTGAGCCCACGCTCTCGGATGAAGATCAGGAGATCGATCCTGATCGTTGGTGCAGCCATTCGGCCTGGGGACAGGAATGCTGGCAGGTGGTCTCGCAGTGGGTGTGGAACTTGAGGCTCGAACTGGGGCATCAGTTGGAGCCGACGCCTCTGCGCACGACCGAGTTTGCTCCTGCCATCCCACCACACAGTGAGCGGAACGCCACACGTCCGACCTCAGCCGCTCCCGCATCTGCTGGGTATGCTCCACCTGCCACAGCTACCTCCTGGAAAGCTGGTCGCTTCTCGGGTCCAGACTTTCCACTCCAGCCTGATGGCACGCTTCGTTGTCCAGCAGGCCAGTCGCTTTTTGCCCATGAGCGGCGTCGAGAAGCTGATGGCAGCCTGCGCGTGGTGTATGCGGCCAGCATTCGCAGCTGCCGCCCCTGCCCTCTACGCGAGCAGTGTCAATGGAATGGCAGCGAGACTTCGAAGCCGCGGCAGGTGAGTGTGCTTCTGCATCCCCTCAGCGTCGGAGGAGAGTCGCTTC
>WNGG01010162.1_pt1 | contig 10224 bp, 11 predicted proteins | sample 5400661 | NCBI WGS metagenome assembly WNGG01 (sample SAMN13153372, study PRJNA577476) | soil metagenome | isolation source: 100 cm soil or saprolite under Garry oak tree replicate 1 | place: USA:California | collected 2016-06-15
CGGAGGTCAACTGCCGATACGATCATGGGCACGTCGCTGAACGATTCGTGGACTCCGTTGCTAGCCTTGTAGAAGTCAGACTTCATCACGACCGTCTGGTCACCAGTCGTCGCTGTGTGTGGAGTGTCAGCTCCGAAGCATTTGAACTGAGTCGTGGAGAGAAGTTCTGTCGCGTCCCATCTGACTCCTTCCCCGGCCTGGCATCCTGCTTCTCCATGGTTCGACAATGCAAAGGGTCCCTTGTCCACTGTCTCAACGCATCTGAAGCCGCCTCCAGAATGTATGAAGTCCGGTAGGCTGAATGCGCCCCCGCCTGTCAGGGTTACACTGCCGCTAATTCCACTGATGTCCGACGCGTTAAAGCCGAAGCCCGTATGCTGTGAAGCGTGCACTCCCGCGGTTGCGAGCACCAGGCTCGACACTGCAACCATGCCTAATAGGTATGAGATTTTCAAATTCGATGATTCACCCCTTCGAAAGCGATCTGGACAAATTCATCCGGAGCTCAGCAGAAGTCGATTTAAGACTAACCCATTAGACGGTATCTGCTGATACCCCGAGTATATCTCCATCAGCCCAAATCAGTCCGGGCCTACACCTGCAAGCCGGCTAGGCAATGGGACGCGTGCGAAGTCGTTGCCGACAGTTGTGATATGAATGATTCTAACGGACGAGCTTCAGACTGAAGGAGGGAAGCTGCTCGCTTTGGTTTCGGGCCAAGGAAAGTCCCCCTAACATAGCGAGAAAGTAGCACCGAAGATGCACCGATTCTGGTCAAGTTTTTCGGCCAAGCAAATCACACCAACGTCAGGAAGGCACTGCTGGGACCTATTCCCTGCCGTTCCCATGTAGGCGGTGTAGGTTTTTAATTGGCATAGGCAAGAATCCTTGAGTGAGGAATTACGAGATTATGTTCCCTTCGACATTTCTCAGGAAGGCCATTGCACTGGTGCTTGTCTGCATTGCCATTTTCATTCCGGCGCTGCAAGCTTCGGTCCATTCATCCATTGCTAGTCCTTCTTCCGATGCTACTCCGTCTGTCCCCGATTTCGCCATATCAGCTAGCCCCGACTCTATGACGTTGCCAGTAGGTTCCAGACGGTTTTCTGTTATCAGACTCGTCAGTACGGGAGGATTCACTGGAAACGTTTTCTTGGAAGCTTCTTCCTTTCCTCTGGAAGCGTCTCTTGAGGAGCCAAATGTCACTCTGGCTTCGGGCGGAAGTGATTTTCAAGCTCTCACCGTTTTCGCTCCGAACTCTGCTCCTCCTGGAAACTACACGGTCAGTGTCAGGGCAGCAAGCGGCTGCAGCTTGTTACATACGGCATCCCTAAACGTATCAGTTACTGGACCAGATTTCATCATATCTTCGGTAAAGATCTTGCTTAACGCGCCACCCGGCGGGTCCGATAGTACAACAATTGATTTGGCAAGCAAGGGCGGATTCTCGGGACTAGTCGACCTCTTCTTGTTCTCACCGGATCTTACCCCGACCTTCAGCCCTCTGCCTGTCCCTCTGGCGTTAGGTGGAACGGGATCTTCACTGCTGACGATATCTGTCTCCCCCTTGGCCCGGCCTGGAAACTATTCACTTGGGGTAGTCAGCAGCAGTGGCCCATTACTCCATATTCTGGATATTGGTTTTACGATCAGAGGGCCAGGTTTCGCAGTCGCAGCCAGCCCGTCCTCCCTCCGTGCAAATGCCGGCGGCGCACACAATAGCACCACGATAACTGTTACACCTTTTGGAGGGTTCACTGGACTCGTATCTCTCGCAATCTTCTCCAGCCCCTCAGGGCTTGATACTAGGATTAGCCCCTCCAGCTTTACTCTTCCTGGAACATCAACTTCGACGCTTACCGTGACTGCGCCGTCCGGCACGATTCCAGGGTCCTATTCCGCGACGGTGACGGTCTCCACGGCTACCTTCAAAGTTTCTGTTGATGTGTTCGTGACTGTGAAGGGACCGGACTTCGAACTCTCCGCAAACCCCACATTCCTTACTGTCGCTGCCGAAGGTTCAACCTGCACTTCAACAATAACAGTTACCCCACTTAACGGGTTTACCGGAATCGTAAGCCTAGTCAACAGCGCAAGTCCCCCTGGACTGACTCTTTCACTATCATCAACGAGCATAGCCGGCTCTGGAACATCCATTCTGACAGTATCGGCACCCGCCAGTACTGTGCAGGGCACATACTTCGCTGAGGTCGATGGGGACAGCGGGCCATTATCGGACTTTGCCAGTATCGTTGTCTTCGTGACAGGCCCTGATTTCTCGATCACGGCGGACCGGAGCTTTCTCAGCATAGCGGCGCCTTCTTCCGGAACGGCTACTGCTACTTCCACGATCGCAATCACATACCTGAACGGATTCGCCAGTACAGTGAACCTCGACGCTTCTGTCTCCGGTTTCGACGTGCGCGCAGCGATCAGCCCTCCCTCGGTATCCGGCTCAGGTATTGCAACTCTCACTATTGAGGTGGCCTCTTCGGCGATTTCAGGCGTCTACACTGTTGTGGTTACGGGTACGAGTAGTTCCTTGAGCCATCCAGTGTTTGTTTCGGTAACTGTGATCGCTCCGGACTTTACGATTGATATCTCTCCTGACCAACTTACTATTGCCCCTTTGATCCCTGGGACCTCAACCGTTACAATCACGGGCATTAACGGCTTCACGGACTCGGTCAGTCTCTCCGTCGTCTCACCTTTGAACCTGAACGCGTCTATAACTCCAGCTTCCATTAGTGGGTCAGGAACCGCTATTCTAAGTGTGAACTCTACGGTTCCCGGGACCTACATCGTGGATGTCGAAGGTTTCACCGAGTCCCTATTCCACTCCACCTCTGTGTCGGTAACGGTTGCCGGACCCGACTTTTCCCTATCCGCTAGTCCCTCATCTCCGACAATTTCTGCAGGCGCTAGTTTCAACTCGACAATTACCGCGAGTGCCCTGAACGGGTTCTCGGAAACAATCACTCTGACAACAACCTCGTCTCCGGGATTGACCGCGACCCTCAACGTTTCCAGCATCACACCGTCCCAAGCTGCGAAACTGACCGTTCTGGTGGCCGCGGATACTGTCCCTGGGACCTATTTTGTGAATGTTACAGGATCCAGTGGATCCCTATCGCATTCTGCGATCCTCACGGTCACCACCTTCACTCCTGACTTCACACTTTCCACGAATCCGACGTCTCTCACGATTGTGGCTGGAGGATCCGCGTCCCTCACTATCACAGTGGCTTCTGCACACGGCTTCACCCGGACCGTGACCATTACTGCCACAATATCTCCCACGGGCCCTACAGTCTCCATCGGAACAAGCACCATAGCGGGAGGCTCGGGCACCACGATCCTCACCATGACGGTAGACAGTAGCGTTTCCATGGGCAACTATACGCTTACAGTACAAGGCGCAAGCGGTCAGCAATCCCATTCGCTGCAGGTATCCGTTACTGTGACAGCCGGGGCCGCTTCCGGGGCTTCCATTCTATGGCTACCCCCCACGACATTCTACACCCTGATAGCTGGTATCATCATTGCGGTGGCGGCCGGCGGCCTCTATTTCATAAGGATCCAGAGAAGAGCTGGGAGGAAGCTCTAACGAAGACGTTTTTTTCCAACTGGCATGGAAGGAACTATCTGGATTAAAGCCGCATTCATACGAGCTGGCTTTTGTGGTGGCTTCGCTCTGAAGTCGGAGAGCGGACTCGTGACGATGTTAGACTATCTCGTTACTCAAAGATTATCCGTTCAGTCATTTCTACAAAGTTGTCTATTGTGAGTGGACGCGAGTGACTATGCAACCTGGTAATAGTGTGTGGCCGTCCCGATTGCCTGTAGCTCAAGTTAGAATAGCTCGACCTACTGACAAGCTGGAAGAAGTTGTTCGTTTTTACTCGAACGGGCTAGGGCTCAAGATCCTTAACTCATTCCAGGAGCATGCTGGATATTCCGGGTTTATCCTTGGGCTCCCTGGCGCAGAGTATCAACTTGAATTTACTCACCATGAGAGAGGAAGTCCATGTCCAGCCCCTAGCCGAGACAATCTATTGGTTCTATATGTTTCAGACCAGAAGGCGGTTGACCGAACTGTCACTCGTTTGGAGGGAATGGGCTACCATCCAGTCTCTCCTGAGAACCCCTACTGGAAGGAAAAAGGCGTGACGGTGGAAGATCCAGACGGGTGGCGCGTTGTTTTGATGAGGTTGGAAGGAGTTTGAATTATGAAGTCGCTGAAATTTGACAATTTGTTTCGATGGCATTGTTCCATGGGATGATTCCAACAGTGCAATTCTTCGTGAGTTCGGTTTGCAGCCTCTTTCGAGCTCATCTCTGCAGATCTTGCGGAGTTCTTCGAAACTTCTTGTGGATGAGACCCATGCGCCTCAGCCAGACTGCCGTAGTCGCAAGGCCCCAACGGTTAGAAGAAGCTCGTAATGTTGGGCAAAGAAATCCTATGCTGATATGGTGTACCGGTGTTTCAGGATAGTGGCAGTATCCGGGATGGAACGGAGGAAACAGATGGTCCCGATGAGCTCGTCAAGAGCAGGACGGCTTCTTGGATATGGTCGGACAGCAGAAATATTTCTTTGGGGCGACAATCGGGTGCTCAAGCTCTTTCGAGAGAACTGGCCCCCCCATTTGGTGGAAGAAGAAGCCAAGATTGGCCAGGCGGTTAGGGAGACTGGCTTGCCAGTTCCTGCTGTTGAAGGGATATTGGAGCTCGATGGGCGGAAAGGGATTGTCTACGAGCGTGTTGAAGGACGAACAATGCTGGAGCAATTCTCGGACCAGCCTTGGACAATCCTTCGACTGATCCGCGTATTCACCGAACTACATATAGCAATTCATGAGCACAGTATCCCAAACTTACCCTCTCAACGAGAGAGACTTGCTGAAAAAATCCAGCGTGCCTCGATGCTCTCAGAAGTGATGAGAGAAGTAGCACTGGGTATCCTCGAAGAGTCGCCAGACGATGACATACTTTGTCATGGTGATTTTCATCCAGACCAGATAATGATGTCCCCACGCGGCCCAGTCATGATCGACTGGTCTACTGCGATGAGCGGAAATCCAATCGCTGATGTGGCGACGACTTCACTCCTTCTTAGGCTCGCCGCACCGACGCCGGGTAGGATTTCCAGCTTGCTGGCAATCGCGAGGGGATTTGTTCATTGGAGATACTTGAAGGGGTACTTGAACAAGACTCACGTCTCAAAGGAATCGCTCGATTCATGGGGACTTCCAATTGCAACGGCGCGACTGAGCGAAGGCATTCCGGAAGAACGATCCCAATTGCTAAAGCTAATCGAGGGCTGGTCAGTAGTTTGATACCGGTTGAACCCTGGCAGCCCTGGCAGCAAATAGGGGCAACGCATGCAACGCACTATCCCATTTATCACTCGTCAAGCGGATCATCCGGCATCTAATTTCGCATCTAGATATATGACTTCGGAACGTGCTAGCCTAGTGGTCGAACCTAAACTCGCAAAACTATTGACAGGGAATTCCGACGGTTCTTGTCCGGTGTTTTGAGGCTCGGTACGCCACCGCCCCAACCACTACCAAGATCGCTACTATGCCGCTGACTATTCCGTAGAAGACTGTTGGCTCGAGCCCCAGAATGTTCTGGGTCGCCGCGTTCTCGGGAGAACTGAGCTGGATGTCGATCAAAACCGGGCTGTGGAACGTGAAGGTGAAGTAGATGAAATAGTCCGTGGAGTTGCTCGTTATGGTTACGGCTGAACTGCTGAGCCTAGAATTGTCCACGAAAACATGTAGCTGGTTGAGGTTTGGGATGTCCGACTTTGGAGCTGTCATATTTGCATAGCCATGAGCGCCAGAAGGCCCGTCGGCCTGAACATGGACTGTGACCCCGGCGAAGCGAATGTCCGACAAGGTTGCGTTGCTCTGGACAGAGCAGGACGCATTGTGGCCGCAACTGACTGTCGAGACGGGAAGCGCGGTTATAGTGAGAGTAAACGTGGCGGCGCTGAAAGACGAACCTGCGGGAGAACCCTTGATGGTTAGCGTAAGTGTTCCTGGTGGAAGGACGGTGGTTGTCGAGATTGTTAAGGAAGAAGTCGCTCCTGTGGTGGTGGGTTCGATGCTACCGGGAGAGAAGTTGATGGTTCCGCAGGGAATGGCGCCAGCGCTTGTTTGACACACGGTGGGGTTGGGCGAGGCTGACAACAATAGAACGACGGGCTGAGCCGTGCCGCTAGTAAGAGTAGCCGTAACCGTCGCCGATATGGACGAGCCCGCGACGATCGACGCGCTGGCAGGGTTCACGAATAACGAATAGTCGACCGCGGGAGGAGGCGGAGCAGTGACAGTTACACTAACGGTGGTGGGAGTTGTCGTTGCACCAAGAGGCGAACCAGTAACCTGGAAACTGTACGAGCCAGCATCAATAGAAGATGCAGCAATAACCTTCAAGTCGCTAGTCGCACCTGGCGAAGACGTAGTCACAGGGTTGACAGTGAAAGACGCACACGAAATACCAGAGGGTAGAGAGGAACTCACACAGGACAGCGTGACAGGCAGTTGACGGGTATCCGAGGTCAGGGTAGCAATGACAGTCACACTGCCAGACATGCCCTGCTGAATTGTCACAGGACCACTATTCGACAATGAATAGTCGAAGGGAACAGAGGTGGTCGTGGAGATGACACTCACCGTGTTCGAGAGACTGTTCGCTACGTAGATGTTCCCGTTTCGGCTATCATACCCTACGCCCAAGGGATTGGTCCCGACCGGAATCGTCGCCACCACAATAGTCCCAGAGATCACGCTGACGCTGTTCGCGCCAAGGTTCGTCACGTAGACGTACCCGTTTCCGCTGTCATACTCTACGCCAAAGGGATTAGTCCCAACAGGAACCGTCGCCACCACCGTCGTCCCGGAGATCACGCTGACGTTGTTCGAGCCAATGTTCGCTACGTAGATGTTCCCGTTTCCGCTATCATATCCCACGCCAACGGCAGCGCCCCTGACCGGAACCGTCTCCACGACGGTCGTCTCATTGATTACGCTCACAGTATTGTCGGGTTCGTTCGTCACGTAGACGTATCCGTTTCCACGGTCATACCCCACGCCAACCGGATGGTTCCCAACCGGAACCGTCTCCAGGACGGTCGTTCCGTTGATCACACTAACAGTGTTCGACAGCGAGTTCGCTACGTAGATGTTCCCGTTCCCGCTGTCATACCCCACGCCGAGCGGAGAGCCCCCGACCGGAACTGTCGCCACCACCACCGTCCCAGAGATCACACTCACCGTGCCCGAGCCACTATTCGCCACATAGATGTACCCGTTTCCGCTGTCATACCCCACGCCAAAGGGACTGATCCCGACCGGAACCGTCGCAACGACGGTCGTTCCGTTGATCACACTAACAGTGTTCGACAGCGAGTTCGCTACGTAGATGTTCCCGTTCCCGCTGTCATACCCCACCCCAACGGGCTGGATTCCGACCGAAAAGTTCGCCACCACGTTGCCCTCCCCTAAGTCTGGTGTAAGGACCGAGGGTGGGAAGCCTTGGGTCGATTGATCCTCCCATCCCCTCGCCCCGCCAAGGAGCCCCAAGGGACCTCCCCACGCCAACAATGGCAGCGCCACCAGCATACATAGCCCAGTCACGCCTGCTATTCGGAGAAGAGAGAGCGATCCTGTCACCGTAACCGCGTTATCACAAACTGCCGATACAAATCTTCCTGTGGCTCTATCGCTTTGTAGGCGTGGGCTCTTGCGGTCCATCTGACCAAGAAACGGCTGGCCAAGAAATAGGAAGTTGGAAATTGACCGCAAGGATGAGCACCGGCTAAGGCCTGGCTCTTCGCCGAACAGCAACGGCTACCGTTGTGACCACGCCCAAGACTGCCACTATTACACCGAGGAGCGCCGTGGATACACCGGCGAGGTTTGCTGGCGGGGATGCACCCGAGCCGGACGTCGAACCTATGTTGACCGGAATCGATGTGGAATGTGACAATGAGCCGCTTGACTCCGTCACAGTAACCGTGTAAGCACCTGAGGACACAGGTGTAGAATAGATTCCCGCCGAAGTGGAGACTGTTAGGGTTGTGGAACCAGAGCCGTTCGCGGGAAGAGTAAGAGTTTCAGGGCTGAGAGAGACCCGGGGACCGTTGGGATACACTGTTGCGGTGAACGAAACAGAGCCGGAGAAGCCGTTGAGGCTCGTAACAGTGACATTGGCCGAACCACTCGAACCAGGAGCGATTGCTATGGCTGCGAGGTTGGATGCAGCGTTGAAATCTGGCGTTGTGCTCGCGCTAGACTGCACAACAATGCTTCCCATCATCATAGCAAGATGTATCGAACAGAAGTATGTGTAGCTTCCAGGCTGCAAGTCGGCTGTGAACGTGAAAGTTGTGGCGGAGGAGAAACGGCTTGAGCACCTGTCTATGTCGCAGTTGGGAGTGGGGGTTATGCCTGCTCGAGCAGCATCAACGACAAAGGTGTGGGGAAGGCCGTCCGCACTGGCGAGGTTGGCCGTGACCGTATCTCCTTCTGTCACGTAGAGTGTTGGACCGGGGTTGGTCGAGTTCCAGCCTGTGTGGCTTGCTCCTCTCAAATTGAATTCTCGGGATGCCGCTTGAGCGGTATGAATTGGCTGTGATGCATAGCCGAAAGTAAGGAATAGCGTGGCCATAATCAGGAGGACGGGGATAGTTGATCTCATTTTTTACCTAGCTAAGCGCACTCCTCCGCAGGAGAATAGTCTGATGCCGCACAGGGTCGGCTGAGGGGCAACTCGTTAATAGTCAGAACCTCAAACCTCGGCGAATCATGCGGAGGCTTGTCTTAGAAATCTTACAGGATGACATCTCGAAGTTCAGCCCTTCAGCGGACTTGCTGGAAAGGATAGAGTCACTAGAGATAATCTACCACCTGAGATTTGACAAGGAGGGGTTCGCCGGAATCTGCAGGATTAAGGTCAAGGACCCCGGCCTTGACCCAACGGAACTCGTTGGGCTGGGAGGGCTAGTTAGGCTTGAGCCCCTATCGGAAGATAAGGGGGAACATATCGTATACATGGAGAGCCGTTTTACAAGAGCGATGGCTTGGTTTCGCGGTCCCAACGCACCCGAGGTTTACCTGTGTCCGCCCATAGAGTTTAAGGAGAGAAAGCTGAAACTGACCTTCCTCGGTAACCTCAACGAAATCAGGAAGCTACTGGCTGTAGCCGAAAAGATTGGCCAAAAGTTCAAGATACTGTCTTTGACTGACGCCCGGTTCTCGCCTGATGCTATGCTTCAGATCCTAACTGAGAAACAGCGAAAGATACTCTCTACAGCCTACACGAACGGGTACTACGATGTCCCACGGCGCATAGGCTCGGAAGCACTTGCCAAGAGGTTGAACATTGGCAAGTCCACCCTCGTAGAGCATCTAAGGAAGGCGGAGATGCGGTTGATGGGCGACATTTTGAAAGGAGAAGAAAAGAGCTTTCCACTATCACTGTTCCGCAAATAGTTCGTTCGCACCGCGACCAAACGAGGACGTTCAAGCATCAATTATCCTGTTCAAAAGATCCGACAAGTCTTCGTAATTCGGTTCTCAGTGGTCGCCTTAGTCGATTTCGTTGCGCAAGATAACTGTCGAATTGTCTATCGGGAACTGATACGAGGCGAAAGACCTCGAAACTCCTTAAGCGGGCGTCTCAGGAAAAATCTTGCTGAAGGGAACGTCCACAGGGGTCCACTGAGGCAGCAATTCGTGGTAAGAACGATCAGCCCCTCTGCAACAGTGCTTCTCGGCGGGCTCCCCCGAACTACTCCTACGATCCATATTATCACGCTACAGTCACAAATCAATCCCTAAGAAAGGGCACGATTTTTTGGTCTGAACACTTTTACAGACTTGAATCAACAAACAACGCGACGGAGTAATCCTCCTGCGGCCAAGCAGAACGATCCGTAATCTTAGGGAGACTGAAAAACAAAAAGGGGGGAAGGCTGGTAGGGTTGGCGATGCTTTTCTAGCTGAAGTGGACAATCGCAGACCCGCAGCCGACTCCTGATATCCACACGTTCTGGTTGCCGTCGAGGTCTGGACGGAGGTCAACTGCCGATACGATCATGGGCACGTCGCTGAACGATTCGTGGACTCCGTTGCTAGCCTTGTAGAAGTCAGACTTCATCACGACCGTCTGGTCACCAGTCGTCGCTGTGTGTGGAGTGTCAGCTCCGAAGC
>WNGG01014636.1_pt1 | contig 10224 bp, 9 predicted proteins | sample 5400661 | NCBI WGS metagenome assembly WNGG01 (sample SAMN13153372, study PRJNA577476) | soil metagenome | isolation source: 100 cm soil or saprolite under Garry oak tree replicate 1 | place: USA:California | collected 2016-06-15
GATTCCGCTGAACGTGGCAGCGGCGCGTGACGGACTGGTGAAGCTCGCCGCCGATTTTGGCCTAACGCTGGAAGCGTGCGCGACCGGCATCCTCGAGATCTCGGCCTGGAACCAGGCAAACGCGGTCCGTCAGATCACCGTCAAGCGCGGGCTCGATGTCAGGGACTTCATGATGACGACCTTCGGCGGGTCGGGGTCAATGCTCGCCTGCCGGCTGGCCGACATCCTCGGGCTGAAGGGCGCGGTGGTCCCGCGGGACCCCGGCAACGTGAGCGCGTTCGGCCTGCTGACGGTGGACGTGAAGAACGACTACGTGCAGACCCTGGTGGCCCGCCACACGGCGCTGGACGTCGCCGCGGTGAGTGCCGTCTATGGCGAACTGGACCGCCGCGCCACCGAGGCGCTGGACCGCGAAGGGTTCGGCCGCGCCGGGCACCGCCTGGTGCGGACGGCAGACCTGCGCTACTACGGGCAGGCTTACGAGGTCCGGGTCGCAGCACCCGGGGGCGACCCCGGCGAACGGTGGGCGCAGCAGGTCGCGGACGCCTTCCACGACGCGCACGCTGCCCTGTATGGCTACCACTTTCGTGGCGACGAGCGCCAGCAGGTCGAATGGGTGAACCTGCGGGTCACCGGGATCAACGATCCGCCGGCCGCACCTGGCGGAGATCCCGGCAGGCGACGGCGACCCGCAGGGAGCGCGCACCGGCACCCGCCCGGTTTTCTTCGACGGCTGGGCGGAGTGTCCCGTCTACTGGCGTCCCGCCCTCCGGGCAGGTGACCGGGTGACCGGGCCGGCGATCATCGAGGAGTTCGGGGCGACCGTGCCGGTGCATCCCGGGTTCGTGGCGACCGCCGACCGGATCGGGAACCTGGTGCTGGTGCGGGAGTCCCGGTGAGCGCCGGACCCGCCAAGGGCGTCGACCCGATCGTGCTGGAGATCGTTGAGGGGACGCTGGCGAGCGTGGAGAAGGAGGTGGAAACGGCCATCGGCCGCACGGCCCGCTCGCCCATGATCCGCGACGCGCACGACTACCGGGCAGGGATCCACGACGCCAAGCTCCGCAAACTGACTGGCCGTTCCTACTCCGCGCTGGTACACCCGGTCGCCCGCGACTTCCCGCCGGAGACCATGCGCCCCGGCGACGTGTTCTTCCACAACGACGTCTACCTGTCGGAAGGCGGCATCGGGCACCTGCCCGATCTCTGCGTCACCGTGCCGGTGTTCTTCGAAGGCAGCGTCGTAGCGTTCGTGCAGGCGTTCGGCCATCACGACGACATCGGCGGGGCCGTTCCCGGCTCGATGCCGAGCCACGCGCGCAGCGTCTACGAGGAGGGCCTCATGGTCCCCCCGATCAAGCTGTGGGACCAGGGGGTGCGCAACGAGGCGGCGCTGCGGATCATGACCCGCAACTCCCGGATGCCCGACTCGCTGGCCGCCGACCTCGACTCCGAGTGCGGCGCCTGCCGCATGGGGGCACGCCGGGTCAGCGAACTGTTCGAGCGCTACGGCCGCGACACGGCGCAAGCCTGCTTCGACGCCATCGTGGACAAGACCACACAGACGTACCGGCGGGAGATCCTCACCAAGATTCCCGACGGCGAGTACGTATGGGAGGACTACGCCGAGCATGACGGCGTGGACCCGCCCCGGCTGCACCGCCAGCGCATCACCCTCACCAAGACGCCAGACAAGATCGTCATCGATTTCACCGGCACGTCGCCCCAGGCCAAGGGGCCGATCAATCACTGCGGCAACTACGCGGACGGCAACTTCCTGAAAAAGTGGCTGGCGCCGATCCTGCGCAACCTCGCCGACACTCCCGAGCGGATGGCCGAACTCGACGTCAACGAGGGAGTGGTGCCGCTGATCGAGATGCGGTTCCCGCCGAGGGGCACCCTGCTGACGCCGATCTTCCCCGCCCCGACGAACGCGCGGACCTTCGTCATCCTGAGACTGCTCGGCGTCCTCGCCGGAGTACTCGCCAAGGCGGTCGGCGGGCGGATGCCCGCCGACCAGGAGACAATCCGCTACACGGGTGTCTACGGCACGGACCAGGACGGGGAGCCGTACCTCATGCGGGAAGTTCTCGGCGGCGGGTCCGGCGGCCGCTTCTACGCCGACGGGGAGGACACGATCCACGTGGTGCCCGACTCGCGGAACATCCCGGTCGAGTTCGCGGAGTCGCGCTGGCCGTTCCTGGTCGAGCGGCTGGGCCTCGCCCGCGACTCGGGTGGCCCGGGCCGGTTCCGCGGCGGCCTGGGGTACGAGAAACACCTGCGGATGCTGGTCGACGCCTCGTTCATGTCCATCGCCGACCGCTCGATCCTGTCCTGCTGGGGTGTGAACGGCGGCCGGGCGGGCAGGCCGTTCGAAGTGGTGATCGACCCGGGCGGTCCCCGGGAGCGGGCCGTCGACGGGCTCGCTGACCAGGAGCCCGTGCGGGCCGGCGAAGTGATCCGGATCCGGACCACCGGTGGTGGAGGCTGGGGCGACCCACTCGACCGGGACGTGGCCGCCGTGGCCGCCGACGTCCGGGATGGCAAGGTCTCTGTTCCCGGTGCGCGTGACGACTACGGCGTGGTGATCAGCGAGGACGTGGCGGAACCCGCAGCCGACAGGGCTGCCACCGCCGGGTTGCGCCGGCGGATCCGCGCTGGGCGGCCCGCCGACCCGCCGTTCTTCGACCGTGGGCCAGGCTACGCACGCCTATCCGGGGGCGCGCCCTATGCCGACGTCGACATGCTCGCGCGCCCTGCAGGTGGCGGTTGAGCGCGGACCGCCATCGCCGCAAACTGAACCAGTATCCGAGCCGGCGAAGACTAGGAGCGCAGGTGCCCGAGCCCATCGAAGTCCGCAAGGTCGCGATCGAGAACGTGAGCGACGCGTCCGGCCTGGAGAAACTGATCGCCGATGGGGTGATCGAGGCCGACTGCGTCGTCGCGGTGATCGGCAAGACGGAGGGTAATGGCGGGGTGAACGACTACACCCGCATCATCGCCGACCGGACGTTCCGGGAGGTGCTCCAGGAACACGGGAGCAGGCCGATGGACGAGATCCGCGAGATCCCCATCGTGTGGTCCGGCGGAACGGACGGAGTGATCTCACCGCACGCCACGATCTTTGCCACTATCCCGGCGGAGAAGGCCATAGCGACCGACGAGCCGCGGGTATCCGTCGGCTACGCCATGAGCGAGCGGATCCTCCCCGAGGACATCGGCCGGCCGGCCATGGTGGAGAAGGTCGCTGTGGGCGTTCGGGAGGCGATGACGCGGGCCGGCATCTCCGACCCGTCGGACGTGCACTACGTGCAGACGAAGACGCCGTTGCTCACCCTGGAGACGATCACCGACGCCAAGGGCCGCAGCAAGGACGTTGTTACTGAAGACACCCTGAAATCGATGGACATCTCGAACTCGACCACCGCGCTCGGCGTCGCGGTGGCGCTGGGGGAGACCGGCGTGCCCCGGCCTGAGCAGATCCACAAGGACCTCTCGCTCTACTCCTCTGTCGCCTCCTGCTCAAGCGGGGTTGAGCTCGACCGCGCACAGATTGTCGTCGTCGGGAACGTGCGCGGCATTGGCGGCCGCTACCGGATCGGGCACTCAGTCATGAAGGACGCGCTGGACGCCGGCGGGATTTGGGAAGCGATTCGCAGCGCGGGCCTGGACCTGCCGGACCGGCCGCACCACAGCGACCTGCGCGGCCGCCTCGTGAACGTTTTCCTCAAGTGCGAGGCGGACCCCAGCGGCCGGGTGCGCGGGCGGCGCAACATCATGCTGGACGACTCCGACGTCCACTGGCACCGGCAGATCAAAGCGTGCGTCGGCGGCGTGGCCGCGGCGGTGACCGGTGACCCGGCTGTGTTCGTATCCGTTGCCGCCGTGCACCAGGGCCCATCCGGCGGCGGCCCGGTGGCCGCCATCGCGGACCTAGGCGGCTGAGCCGAGCGGTGCGGGGTCACCGAGTTGGCCCCGGTTTGCCCTTGCGAATGGCTTCCTTACGCAGCGGGAGGGGAGTTATCTAGACAGTGACGATTAGCTGTGAGGAAGGAGGGCTGCCGTGTTCGGCGTTCGCCGGGTCATCGTCGGCACGAGCGGCTCACCGGGCAGCCTCCGGGCACTGCGTTACGCGGAGGACCTCGCCCGCGCCCATGATGCCACCCTGATCCCTGTTCTTGCTTGGGTGCCGCCGGGCGGTGATTTTGCCGACCGGTGCGCACCAAATGGCTACCTGCGCCGCATCTGGCAAGAGGACGCCTGCCAGCGGCTCCGGGACGCGCTCAACGCCGCCTGGGGGGAAATCCCCGGCTACCCACCGGTCCGGCCTGTTGCACAGCGCGGCGGGGCTGGCTGGGTCCTGGTCAGCATGGCCTGCCACCCCGGTGACCTGCTGGTCGTCGGTGCTGGCCGCCGTGGTTTGCTGGCCCGGCTCGTATCGGGCGGGGTGAGCCGGTACTGCCTGGCCCACGCTGTGTGCCCGGTGCTCGCGATTCCGCCGCCCGCGCTGGTCCGGGAAGTCGCGCATGGCCCGCTCGCGTGGGCGTTCTGGCACCGGACGCTGACCCCGGACCGGGTGCTGCGGGACCAGGGCAGGGCAGCCGCCTGAAAGCCGGCCGGAACGGCTGTCACAAGGCTCCGAGCAGGTAGGCGAGGAGTATCACCAGGAACACGTAGAACAGGTAGAGGTTGACGTCCCCGGACTGCAGTGGCTGGATGGCGCCGGCGGCCCATTCGACGGCGCGGATCACCGGCCGGTACAGGTAGCGGTGGAAGATGGGGGTGACCTCGGTCTCGTAGTGCACCGGCCCTGACCGGCCCGCGGGGTCGTCGGACGCCCGGTGCAGCGACACCGACGGCCGGTAAAGGGCGTCGAAGGTGACCCGGGTCGGCGCGGAGAACGTCATCGCCGAGTACTGCATCCGGGGCTTGAACGCGACCATCCCGCCGTCCCAGACCGGCACCGTGACGCTGTCCGCCCGTGGCCGGCCCGCGAGGTAGATGAGCAGCGGCACGACGGTCACGGCGGTCAGGAACACCGCGAGGTAGGTCGGGGAGAACGCCGAGAAGTTGGTGTGCGCGGGAATGACGGTCAGGTTTCCCGGCAGCAGCACCGGCCGCAGCGCCACCCCGGTGATGCTGCGGACCGCGCGGGACAGCGCCACCAGCACCAGCGGCGCCCCGACGCTCAGGCCCACGCACGCGGCGGCGAGCAGCGCGGGCCCGGCGACCGGCTGGCCGTGCTCGCTGGCCGCGGCGGCCTGGCGGGTGCGGGGCATGCCGAGGAAGGGGATGCCGTACCCGCGGACGAACGCGTAGATGGCGAGCCCACCGGTCAGCCCCAGGGTGGCGGCGGCCAGGACGACCAGGATGCCGATGAGGTGGCTGCCGGTCCGGAACCCCTGGAACAGGCCCTGGAAGATCAGCCACTCGCTGACGAACCCGTTCAGCGGCGGCAGCGCGGCGATGCCGAGCGTCCCGGCCAGGGTGATGACCGCGCTGCGCGGCAGCCGGTGGATCAGGCCGCCGAGCCGGTCCATGTCCCTGGTCCCGGTGGCGTGCTCCACCACCCCGGCTTCCAGGAACAGCAGGGTCTTGTAGGCGCCGTGGTTGGCAACGTGGTAAAGCCCGGCCAGCAGCAGGAACGCCCACAGGGCCCGCTGGCCGTAGGCGCCGAACACCATCGCGGCGCCGAACGCGGTGACGATGATCCCGGTGTTCTCGATGGTGGAGAAGGCAAGGAACCTTTTAAGGTCACGCTCGTTCAGGGCGTAGAGGATGCCGATGGCGGCGCTGACCGCCCCGGCCGCCATGGTGAGCAGCCCCACCCAGGCCGGCCCGGTTGGCAGCAGGCGGAACGCGAACAGCGCGATGCCGTAGGCGCCGAGCTTGACCACCAGCCCGGACAGGAACGCCGACCCGTCGGCGGGCGCGACGGGGTGCGCTTCCGGCAGCCACACATGCAGCGGGACCAGGCCGGCCTTGAACCCGAACCCGGTCAGCGCGAGCAGGTAGGCGGCGTCCCGCCACCCTGGGGTCACCAGGTGGGCGTGAGCGGCGATCACGTCCAGCTGCATGGAGTGCGTTTTGGCGGCGAGGATGGCGAACGCGGCGATGATCAGGACGAACCCGGTCTCGGACAGCGCCAGGAACCAGAACGCGCCGCGTGCCACGGCGCCGCTGCGGGGGTGGCGCAGGATCAGCAGGTAGCACAGCAGCGCCACCGATTCCCAGGCCACGAGGAACGTGACCACGTTCGCGGCGGCGAACACCGCGAGCGCGGCGAGCAGCGCGAGGTTGTAGGCGGCCAGGTACACCGCGGACCCGGCGGTGGCCTGATGATAGCGGGGCGCGTACGCGGCGATGGCCACCGCCACCAGCCCAAGCAGTGCCGCGAACACCCCGGCCAGGCTGCTGGCCTGCAACTGCAGCGTGCCGGCCACCACGGCGCCGCCCGCCGACACGACGCGGGAATCCCCCCATAGCAGGGACGCCACCCCGCCCGCCACGGCCGCGGCCCCGCCCAGCGCCGACAGCGCGCACGAAGCCTGGAGCGCAGCGCGCCTGCCGCTTGCGGTGAGCGCGATGGCGGCAGCCAGGCCCCACCCGGCCGCTGCCACATAGAACCAGGTCAGGGAGTTCACCTGGCCTCCTCCCCGGTCGGGTCATCGGCGGTGAAGCTGAGGCCGCCCGCCTTCTCGGCGAGCCGGCCCACCGCCACCAGCAGGCCCTGCAGCAGTGCCAACGGGCTGGGCGGGCAGCCGGGAATCCACACGTCCACCGGGAGCACCTCCCCGGCCGAGCCGTGCACGAACGGGTCGGCCGGGTAGACCCCGCCCAGGGCGCACGCGCCGGTGGCGACGACGATCTTGGGGCCGGGCATCGCCTCATAGGTTTTGCGGGCGGCGACGCCGAACGCCCGGATCATGGGCCCGGTCACCATCAGCAGGTCCGCATGGCGGGGAGCGGGGGTAAAGAAGAAGCCGAGCCGGTGCAGGTCGTAGTGGGGCGCGCCGAGCAGGCGGATCTCCTGCTCGCACACCGCGCACGAGCCGGTGTCCAGGGTGCGGATGTGCAGACTGCGGCCGAACTGTGCGCCGATCCGCTCGCGAAGCTGCCGCGCTGCCTGGTCTCCCGGCACACGGTCATCGTCTTGCGTCATTGGCTGGCCTCCCGGAGCAGTGCGATGCGCTTGACCAGGTGAGCGCGGTCGGTGGTGGCGAGCTCGAACTCCCCGCTCGCGGTCACCGCCTCGGGGGCCTCGTCCCGGCACCTGCCGCAGGCGGTGCATGCGCCCACGTCAAAGATCAGCACGTCGCCTTCCCGCCGCAGCGCCCGGCTGGGGCACACCCCGCACAAACGGTCGGCGACCTCCCGGTCCAGCCGCTGCGGGCGGAACGCGGGCGGCGCCGGGAGGTGGGCGGCCGAGGCGTCGGGCCGCGCGGGGTAGCGGGTGGTGACGACGCCGCGGCGCAGGCCTCGCATGAACCACAACGGCATTGGGTGTTCACCTCGCCTTAGCGTGCTGTCCCGGCGGCGGTCAGCCAGAAGCTGGCCTCGATGATGGGAATGTCGGTGAAGACGTTCTGCGACCGGCACGCGTCGTCGAACCCGCGCCAGTTGCGGACCGAGGCTGGGCGCAGCCGGGCCCGGGTGATCCGCCCTGAGCCGTCCAGCATGACCCAGGCCAGAGCCTCACCGCGGGGTGACTCCGCCCACCCGAGCCCGGTTCCGCTGGTATCCGGCAGGGCAACGGTTCCCGGCCCGGCGCCCGCCGCGAGGAGATCCCCGGTGAGCCGCACCGATTCCGCCGCCTCGTCCAGCATCACCTGGAACCGGCCAAGCACGTCGCCGCTACCGCGGGTGGCGATGGCCGGCCGGTGCTTCACGTACGGGCCGGCTGGCTGGTCCACCCGGGTGTCGATGCTGGCTCCGGCTGCCCGCGCGACCGGGCCGACGAGGCCGAGGCGGCGCGCCTGCTCCCCGGTTATGATGCCGGTCGCTTCCAGCCGGTCCATGAACGAGTTGGTGGACAGCAGCGCGTCGGCGGCGCGGCGGAGTTCGCCGTAGGCACCGGGCAGCCCGCCACGGAGCGCGGCGTCGTCGGGGGCCCGGCGCACCCCGCCGATCTCCATGACCCCGAACAGGTACCGGTGGCCGAACACCGCGGCGTTAAGCCGCAGCAGTCGTTCGAGCGCGATCTCGGCGGCGGACTGGCCGACGGACAGGCCGGTTGACTGGCACAGGGCCGCGATCGCTGCGGCGTGGTTGTAGAGCCGTTCCAGCTCGAGCGCGACCGCCCGGGTCAGCTGCGCGGCGGCCGGCGGCGCGGCGCCGGCCGCGGCCTCCACCGCTGCGGCGAACGACCAGCTCCAGGTACAGGTCGACGATTTCTTCGCCGCTTGTCACCAGCCCGTAGTAGAGGGATTCCACGCCCGCCTGGCGGACCGGCCCGAACGGGAACTCAAACGCGTGCCCGCCGACCGTGTGAGCCGCGTGGACCTCTGCCGGCTCCTGTGGCGGCTGGTGCCCGAGCCGGGGGAAGTCCGGCCCGGCGTGGGGTGGCAGGGCAACCCGGTTCAGCGGCTTGCCCGTGTCGGGCCGGATGCCGAACTGCTCGTAGATCTCACATTCCTCGTAGAACGCGGCAGGCGCGATGTCCGACAGCGGCGGGTACTCGCCCCCGGTGACGTCAGACTCCGTTATCAGGTACTGTCGCTCCGCGTCCAGGCCCCAGACCAGGCGCAATGTCACCCGGTCCCCATCAGCGGCGAACACGTCGGCCAGCCTGGCACCGCTGGTGGCCAGGTGGTGCACCGCCGCCTCCAGCTGGCCGGCGGGCACCGCTACGGTGACCGCGTTCCCGCCGTCCCGGAAACGCGCCGTGCCGGCCACGCCGAGGAGCCCGGCGAGAGTGCCGGGCTGGACGGTGGTCATCAGATCACCGCCATCGAATGCAGGATCGCGGTGTCCAGCCCCGCCGGGATCCACAGGCCCAGCACAAGCAGGATCCCCAGCCCCGCCGCAAGCGGGACGGCCCCGGCCCACCGGGCCCCGCGCCTGAGGTACGGGTCAGCCGGTGCCGCCGCGTGACCGGTCACCATGCCGGAGGTGGTGCGGGCGAAGGCGACGAACGCGACCGCGAGCAGGGCCAGCAGCAGCAACGGCAGGACGGGGCTGGACGCGGCGAACCCGGCCCGGACGATCGTGAGCTCGGACAGGAACAGGCCGAACGGGGGTGAGCCGAGCACCGCCAGCGATCCGAGCAGCAGCGCCCCGCCGGTGACCGGGACCGCCGTCAGCAGCCCCCGCACGCCGGCGGCCTCGCGGGTGCGGTACCGCAGCGCCACGTCACCGCTGCCCAGGAACAGCACCGCCTTGGCGATGGCGTGGTTGAGGGTGTGCAGCAGCGCGCCGTAGAGCCCGAGCACCCCGCCGAACCCGAGCGCGACCGCGATGATCCCCATGTGCTCGACCGAGGAGTAGGCGAACAGCCGTTTGAAGTTCCCCCGGCGGACCATGAACAGCACCCCGATCACGATCGAGGCGAACCCGAAACAGAGCAGCACCACCCGGGGGTAGGTTGCGCCCAGCCGGGCGTGGGTGATCGCGAGGAACCGGATGATCGCGTACATGCCGGTGTTGAGCAGGGCCGCGGACAGCATCGCGCTGGCCGGGCTGGGTGCCTCGGCGTGGGCGTCCGGCAGCCAGGTGTGCATCGGCGCCAGCCCCACCTTGGTGCCGTAGCCGACCACGGCCAGCAGGAACGCCAGCCGGAGCGGCTGGGGTGCCAGCGCGGCGGCGTGGGCGAACAGGTAGGGCCAGGTCAGCCGCAGGTTCGAGGTGAGGTGCAGTGCGCTGCCGGCGTAGAAGAGGAACAGCGTGCCCGCGAGCGCGATGGTGACGCCGAGCGAGCTGATGATCACGTATTTCCAGGCGGCCTCCAGCGACCGCGCCTTGCCTTCCAGCCCGACCAGCGCCGCGCTGGCCAGCGTGCTTGCCTCCACCAGGACGAACAGCAGGCCCAGGTTCCCGGTTTCCAGCGAGGCGAGCATCAGCGAGGCGAACAGCCCGAAGAACACGAAGTACAGCCGGACCTGGAAGGCGCTCAGCGTTCCCGCGTCTTCCTCGGCGGACAGGTAGGCGACCGAGCCCAGGGCGGCGAGCAGCGTTACCCCGGCGACTGTGAGCAGGAAGAAGCCGCTGAGGGCGTCGACGTACAAG
>WNGG01010169.1_pt1 | contig 10221 bp, 9 predicted proteins | sample 5400661 | NCBI WGS metagenome assembly WNGG01 (sample SAMN13153372, study PRJNA577476) | soil metagenome | isolation source: 100 cm soil or saprolite under Garry oak tree replicate 1 | place: USA:California | collected 2016-06-15
CAGGATAGGCCGTAAGACGCTCGGTGAGATGAAGCAGTTCGTTTGCCGAGACAGCTGTTTCCACTTCGTATTGTGGCTTGTAGCGTCCCCCTTGATAATCGTTCCAGTAATCCGGTAACTCGCGGAGACTGGGCTTCTTCCTCAGGCTGCCCGCGCGCTTCTGTGCTGCTTCGAGGTCGGCTTTGATGGCTTCGGCACGAGATGACGCATCCTGAATTCCTACGTCTTCGGCGTAAATCTCCCATAGCGGTGGATGCTCCTTGATAGCTTTGTAGATGCGCGGTTGGGTAATGGTGGGATCATCGACCTCGCTGTGTCCGTGGCGTCGATACCCGATCAAATCAATTACGACATCGCTGCCGAAGGTGTAGCGATATTCGACTGCCAGAGCCCCCACGCGCAGAACGGCATCCACATCCTCACCATTCACATGGAAGATCGGGATGCTCTGTCGCCGCGCAAGTTGAGCTGCGAAACGCGAGGAATGAAGTTCCTGTGAGACGGTGGTGAATCCGATCAAATTGTTCACGATCACGTGCACGGTCCCACCCACGCTGAAACCAGGAATGTCGGCAAAGTTCAGGGTCTCAGCGAAGACACCCTGACCGGCGAATGCGCCATCGCCGTGAACCAGCAACGGGAGAAATTGTTTGCCGCCGCCTTCACCGGCGCGTTCCTGTTTAGCACGCGTGCGTCCAACGGTGACCGGGTCTACGGCTTCAAGATGGCTCGGATTCGACACCAGGTGAATATGGATTTTTGCGCCGCTGCGAGTCACATACTGGCCAGTGGCGCCCATGTGGTATTTCACATCGCCGCCCCCTAGAACGCTGCGAGGGTCGACATCTTCGAATCCGGCAAAAACCTCTTCCGGCGCGCGTCGGGCGATGTGGGCGATGACATTCAAACGGCCGCGATGGCTCATGCCCATTACCAGCTCTATGACGCCGTGCTGTCCCGCGCCTTCGAGAATTTCATCGACCAGAGGTATAAGCGCAGTCACGCCTTCCAGAGAAAACCGTTTCGATCCCAGGTATCGTTGCTGCAGCACGAGTTCAAACAAGTCGGCGCGGATCAATTGATCGAGCGCGCGCTCCTGGTCAATTGCCGGCTGCGGACCCTCCAAGCGTTCCTGGATCCAGCGGCGGCGTCCGAGGTCAGGGATATGCATGAATTCGACGCCTACAGTGCCACCGTACACGCGGCGGGCTTCCTCAGCGAACTCGCCTTCGATCCGCAGTTCGGGGTGCTGCATGGGCTGTAAGAATCCAAGTGGATCGAGGTCAGCTTCCAGATATCCCCAATGGCGGAAGGCGTCGAACACTCGCTCGCGCTCACCGTTGGGGGCTTCCATCAATGCTGTGCCGGCGGAATTGCTGGTTTTCAACTGTCGGTTGGGCATAAAGACATCTATCTATAGGATAAAGGATGCGGAACTGCGTGTGCTCGATTCGAGCGTAACTTTAGTATGGAACTTGAAGCAGCGCCGAAAGCGCTTTGAGCCGTTCTATTCCTGCGTCTCGGTTGCCAGCGGATTACTGAAGAAAAACCACCAGTAGCCTGCCGTCAGAGTGATACCCGCCGCCACTGGCGTTCTTTGCATCCTGCACCGGATTCGGGGGCAGATAGTAATTCATGCTCTTTATCTTTCCTGACTTGTCCAGACTCTGGCAATATTCTCGCGCTCGGTGTCCGCGTCGGGATCAATCTTGTGGGTGAGCTTGCCGGTGCGGACGTCTTTCTCGAATCCAGTATCGTGCGTCCCCGCGCCGACCCACACGACTTGTTCCAAGTGAATGGCGCCTTCCACATGCGGAAATGATGTCGGCTGGCCACGACCGCATAAGCCTGTGCTTGCTCATAGCCGAAATCCTGCATGCGGTCGAACAAATAAAGATGGCTCATCGGCATCTCGAGATAGTCCTTCTTCTCGTATGTATTGAGGATCGCCTTGAGCCCGGCTTCTTTGCTGTCCACGTCGGCAAGGTGCCAGTCGGCCGCTTCGAGTGCGGCTTGGACGCGATCTTGACTGCCGATGAAGACGAAGTTGACCATGTCGCCCAAATTGCCGAGGTGGTCATGAACTCGACGCGGAAGACCGTCGATGTACTGGCGAAGATCGGAGTCCAAAAGAATTGTAGGGGGTTTCACGCTGGACGAAGTGCTAGATGATGGAGTCGAGGTTGCCGTACCACTAACCACATTCGAAGATTGAGTTTGGTTCGCAGCGGACGACCCAAATTGTCCTTGGAGCCATACCTGTGCAGCCGACGACAGTTGTTCCTTTACACCTTTCGGTTGCCCAGCTGCTGAGGATCCCGGAGCATGTGTGATTTTCACTTTGACGGTAAAGGCACAATCCGAATTGGGTGCGGGTTGATTGACGCCAAGAAAAAGATGCCCAGCAGCCTCAATTTTTAACTCGCGGCTGGAACCAACGAGCAGCGCGTCCGCCTTCTCCGAAGTTCTCGCAATCAGGGACCCGGTTGGGGCCGAGGAGAGTGGGAGTTTTTCGGAAGAATTGGATCCGGCTCCGTTGGGATTGCAGTCATTAGCCGAACCGGCTTTGCTCTGGGCATTGAAAGCAAGAGAGTCGCCCGCGGACAAATCAATACCTGTATCGGTCCACGGCTGAGAAGCGGAAATCGTGAATGAATATTCCGGAGAAGTTTCCGGACTACTCTGGCCAACGGCAGAAGACCCGCAAAGCAGAACCAGAAAAGTAAGGTGACTCCAAGCAGACGGCTTTCTCATGGCACCTCCTAAGATCGCTTCCTGAAGGTGCACACGTTACGCCAAAAATAGGTTCGCCCCGGAGGCACATCCCAGGGCGAGGCCTTGACGATTGTCGAGCGTGACCGCCGCGATGTTCTTAAGGCCAGCGTTTGGCGCTATCTTCCCATCCAGCCGCGCGGGCCGTGGGCTGCACCTGACTCACAGCCGGTTGCGGGATCCGGATCGGTTGCTGCGCGGCGGACGGGGCGGCAGTCAGCGTAGGTTTCGCGGTTACTGTATCGGAACCGACATCCTTGTCGTCGGAAAGCAGCGGAGCGGCGACTCGTAATGCCTCCACTTCCTTTTCCAGTCGCGCCAGCTCTAATTCTTTCTGCCTCAGAACTTCATAGACATTCTTCATACTTGGCACCTGTAGGGGAACACATTGGTCAAAAGCAATTGATCGAACTTTATGCAGGTACGAAGAATTTGTCAAGAAAGAAGCGCATGAAGGCCCAGAAACTGGCGCCGGAGCATTGAATTCCTTACCGCATGGGGCGGCTGGTTCGGGAGCGATGGTGTACTCTGTTTTTGAATGAGATTTTTGGTGCTCCTTTCCGTTGTGCTGGCATTGCCTTCATTTCTTCGCGCCGCGCCCCAAATGGCTGCTCCCGCTGCTGAGGACTACTCGGGAATGTATTCCTTTCTCCGGGAAGGCGAATTTGTCCAGATCACGATCGAAGATAAGGGAGCGGTCAGTGGCTTCATTTCCAGATTCGGGGATTCTGAGGGCGACCGCGGCGCGTTTCTGGATCAATTTTTCAAGTCGGGGAAGCTCGAGGCCAACAAGTTGAGCTTCACCACCGAAAATGTTCACGGGACTTGGTTTACGTTCGAAGGCGTTTTGGGCCACGGATCCGGCAAGAAACCGGAGGACGAAGCCTATTATGTGGCGCGAGGAACTCTAACTCGCTTTAGCACGGACGCAGAAAAGAAGGTCACCTCGCAGGCCCGGCAGGTTGAATTCAAGTCTTTTCCAAGGGACGCTGCACCAAACTAACTACAATGTACCAATCGCAGATGCAGGAGCCAGCGTCCCAAGCCGTGGGGGAGGACTATCGACCTCAGTCGGCGCAGAGTCGAATGGATGCCTGGTTCCGATCACACTCCGACCTGGTTGCACTCCTTGCGGTAGCGGCCGGTTTTCTGCTCCGCGTCAGGGCGGCTGCGGGAACATTTCTGAATCCGGATGAAGCTCTTCACTTTTCGGTCGCGAACCAGACCTCACTGCCTGCAGCGTATCGGGCGAGCCTTACTCTAGCCCATCCGCCGCTTTTGATTTTCCTGCTTTATTTCTGGCGACATGTCGGGACATCGGAATTTGTGCTCCGTCTGCCTTCGGTGATCCTGGGAACTGCGTTCTGCTGGATATTTTTCAAGTGGGTGCAAGGTCTCGTGGGGAGTACGGCTGGGCTTACCGGGCTAATATTCGTGGCCTTGCTACCTCCAATCGTGGCTCTCTCGTCAGAAGTCCGGCAGTATTCTTTGCTTCTTTTTTTCATAGCGATGGCGGCGTTTCTGCTGGAGCGCGCGCTGGCGAAAAATTCTGCCGCGCTGATGGCAATGTCTTCCATATGCGTTTGGGCCGGGATGCTGTCGCATTATTCCGGGCTACTGTTTGCAGCGGCGTTCGGCATTTACTCGGCGCTGTGTCTGATGCAACGTCGGCTAACACGAACCGTGATGGCAACGTGGGCGGCGGGTCAACTGGGCGTGTTCGCGGCCGTCGTCTTTCTTTACCGGACGCAGATATCGAGACTCAAGGGCAGTGCGATGGCCGAGCAAGCCATAAACGAATGGCTGCGACGCTCGTATTTTCATCCTGGGTACGACAACCTGGTGTCTTTCGTCGTGGGCAGAAGTTTCGCCGTGTTCCAGTTCATTTTCGGCCAGCACGTTATCGGAGACATTGCCGGCCTGTTTTTTCTCGCTGGAGTTGGGCTGCTTCTGAGCAGGCGGCGAATTCGCGAACAGGTTGCGACCACGCCATGGTTATTGGCGATATTTCTAGTGTCCCCGTTCGCAATAAACTGCGCTCTCGCGGTGACGGGCCGTTACCCTTACGGCGGGACACGCCACTCGGTTTTTCTTGCAATGTTTGCCTTCGCAGGCATCGGATATTTCTTCGCCGCGGTCACTCGGCAGCGCACTCCGATCGCGGTCGCAACTGCTGCCATCATCGTAGCCGTATGTTATGCCTTCGGGTTTCATCACCAGCCCTATATGACCAGGGACGATCAGAGCAGTGCGCGCATGAACAAAGCTATACAGTTCATCCGTTCACAAATCCCCCCGGCAGACCCCATCCTCATGGATTACCAGACGAGCCTGATGCTGGGCCACTATCTTTGTGTGCAGCAGTCATCAATGAGAATTTCGGGAGCAGGACTTGGTGCGAATGACTTCCTGGGGCCGCGCACCGAGGTCATCCCGGCGCTCATGCCGACGTTTCAGGTGCTTCACTGCGGCGATCACTCTCTGGTCTTGAGTCCCGCCCGGGAGTGGATGTTCGCACCGGAGACATTTCCCCGCAGTTGGGACGAATTTGTAGCGCAAAATGCCTTGAAGCCTGGGAGTGATGTTTGGGTGGTGCAAGCAGGATGGGGGGTGGGCATTGCGCCCGAGTTACAGCACAAACGGAGCGACATCGCGCCCGCGGATATCCAATTGTTTGGCAAGAATATCAGCATGTTCAAGCTGACTGTTGCTCAGAAAACTATCGGCTTTTCGAGCGACTCAAGATAGAGTGTAATTGTCGCTTCGGGTTCACACCAAGGCCAGTCTTTACGCGCTTGATCTCATGAATTGCTGGATTTGATTTTCAGTCGTTCGCCAAGCCGATGCAGGATCGGCATAGAATGCGCGGTACCACTCGACCGTCCAGGCGATGGCTTCATCAAGCGCAAGAACAGGCGTCCAGCCGAGCTGCGTCTGCGCTTTTGTGGTGTTCAGGCGAAGCGGTCGCGGTTGGGGCGCATCACTATCCTCGGGGTGCAGAATCAGTTCTCCTTCTCCCTGGCCCCAATGATGTGTGAAACTCTCCGCGAATTTTCGCACTGAGATTTCATCTTCATCCCGCGGACCGAAGTTCCAAGGTCCGGAGTATTTTAGTCCGCTTTCGAAGAGCCGCAGCGCTAGCAGCAAGTGCGCCCGAACCGCCTCAAGCACGTGAAATAAGGGCAGCACCGCAGAGCCGTCGCGAATCACGACCCGTTGCCCGGCTGTGATGCCGCGAACAATGTCTGGTATCAGTCGATCTTGGGCCCAATCGCCGCCGCCGATGACGTTTCCAACGCGCGCGGTGGCTACGGCTGTCTTCGTCCCTTGAAAAAAACTTTGGATGTAGGCTGACGTAACCAGTTCAGCACAGGCCTGGCTGGAGCTGCATGGATCCTGCCCGCCCAGGGCATCTTCCTCGCGATAGCCCCAAAACCAGTCTCGATTCTCGTAGCATTGATCTCCGCTCACAACCACTAGAGCACGCACCGAGGACGTTAGCCGCGCTTCTTCGAGAACGTGGACCGTCCCCATTACGTTCGTGGCAAAAGTTTCCACCGGATCGCGCTGAGAGCGCTGCTCCAACGACTGAGCTGCATAGTGAATCACAATCTCCGGCTGGAATTCAGCGAATGCGTTTGCCAGCGCGTTACGGTCGCGCACATCGCCAAACATGGATGTTATTCCGCGATCGAGGAGATTGGCGTCAAACAAATTCGGTCTAGTCGCGGGAGGCAATCCGTATCCGAAAACTTTCGCCCCGAGAAGTTTTAGCCACGCCACCAGCCATCCGCCTGTGAATCCGGTGTGACCAGTAACGAGGACCCGCTTTCCGCGATAGAAATCAGCGAAGGGGTGCGGCATCAGCGCAGCCAGAGGATGATTGCTGCGGCTAGGCCGGTTACCAGCAGACTGGCGATTGTGTATCCGTGGGCGCTGATCCAGCTCTCCTGCTTTTCGATTGTGAACAGAGAGGTTTCAGCGGGAACGGCGCTAGGGGGATGTTCCTCGCAATCTAGACAAAGCGTGCGGCCCAGTGAAATTGGAAAACCGCAAGAGTTGCAGGCGTGGATCTTTACGGGAGCGGGTAGAGCCGGAGATTTGAGTGGCGGGGAGGCTACTGCCTGGACCCAGTCCGGAGCATGCCACAGCGTCGACACGATTGGTTCGGGCGACGATCCGAGGTCCGGTTCAAGTATCCGATTTTCGGAGCGTCGGGCGGCCTCCATATGATCGAGGGCTATGCTGGCCATTTCGGCGAGGCGAGAGACAACTTGAATGTCGGCGTCCTCGAAAGCTGCATGACTTGTCGCAAGCTCGAAGAATCCTGACACTTTCCGTTTTCGGATTATTGGCACAGCCAGAGCGAAAATCGGGTCCTTAGGAGCATCTCCGCTCGAGGAACGAGTCGCACGCATCTCCTGGATACATTGGCGCAATGTTTCTTTGTCTGTGTCGGCCTGAGTGCCGGCTTCTGGAACTGAGGTTCCGGTGGAAGCGCAATAGACAAAGTGCCCGTTTTCCTGCAATGCAATTGCTACACCGCTTGCGCCGGTGACGAAGCGTGCGCGCGCGGCCAGCAATTGGAGAGAAGCATGCAATTCCCGCGTGGCTGTCTGAGTGAGAGACGCGAAAACCGGGGCGCCAGAAGGACTCTCTTTTCCGTCGCCAGATGCGCAGCCGCTCAGAGCAGCCTCTTCTGTTGAGGTCTTATAGTCCATCGACAATTAGCCGGAGTGTCGCTTGTTGCCGCTGGTGGTGTCAAGGACGAAGGGCAGGGAAAGAGCCCGAAAGTCACTACGATACAGACCGGACTTGGGTCCCCCAGGGACTAGCGGGCAATGCCGAAAAGGCGACGGCGGGTTGGTTCCTGAAACTGAGCTGATCCCGAATCGGAACCCTGCCCGGATTACCAACGACGTGCTCCTTATTCTGCTCAAAAGCTCCGACCAGTAAAGTCCGATGTAAACGTCGAGGCCTACGCCATGCCAACGTCGACACTGCCTACTTCCGGAGCAGATCAAGGCCGTCAACTTCAGCGGACGTCTAGAACGCTCCGGGAGTTGCGATGTGCGGTTAATCAGAGCCATGAGGTGGTTTTCATGGTCGACTCTGCAGGTCTGCTCGGATACGTGAATCCAGCCTTCGAAAGGCTCACAGGGTACTCGGCACAAGAAGCTCTGGGGAAAAATCTGAGCTCAATCGCGGGGGGAACAACTAAAGCCGGAGGCCTACAAGCGCATACGAGAGCAAGTCTTACAGCGAGGAATTTATCGTGGAGCTCTGGAGGTCTGCGGCAAGGACGGGAGAACATTCGAGCTTGATCTCGCGATCACGGGAGTGCGCGATCACAAGGCACGGACTGCCGGTCTGGTGTGCACCGGCAGAGACATGACTAATCAGCGGGAGCTAGAAGTTGAGCTGAGCAACGCCAGAAGAATGGACACGATGGGGACGCTAGCTGGCGGGGTCGCGCACGATTTTAACAATCTCCTGATGGTGATCAGCGCGCACGCCGAACTGGCGCTTCATTCGGCATGTCCCGAAGACCCACTTCGCCGCAATTTGCAGGAGATTTTGGGGGCCTCGCGCCGGGCTGCAGAACTGACCCGCCAGCTGCTGGCATTCGGCCGCAAACAGGTGCAGGGTTTCCAATTGCTATCGATCAATTCGATAGTGGAGCGGACCTGCCACATGCTTCCCCGAGTTATAGGAGAAGACGTCGAGCTGTCTCTCGCACTGGGTGCTGATGTCGGTCAGGTCAGGGCCGATGCGGGCGAGATTGAGCAGGTGCTTCTCAATCTCGCGGTCAACGCGCGCGATGCCATGCCTAATGGGTGGACAGCTGATCATCGAAACAGAGTCGGTCCACGTGGATGGTCGCTGCGTGCGCAAACAGACAGCCATTCCCGCCGGCGAGTATATTCTGATCGCGGTCACAGACTCAGGACAGGGAATCGCACCTGAACACCTTCCCCGAATCTTTGAACCTTTTTACACCACAAAATCAGAGGACAAGGGTACTGGTCTCGGACTGGCGATGGTTGACGGAATCGTGAGGCAAAGCGGAGGCTTCATCTGGGTAGACAGCTCTCCCGGCGTCGGGAGCACATTCAAGATTTATTTTCCGGTAGCCGAATGCACGGAGCACGAGGTTCCCAGCCTTAGCCCCCCGGAAGTGGCGCTACCGCGAGGCTCCGAGACCGTGCTCGTGGTCGAGGACGAAGATGCCCTTCGAGAATCGAGTGTCGAGTTTCTTTCCTCGATTGGATACAAAGTCCTCTCCGCGTCCGACGGAGAGGAAGCCCTGGACAGGATTAGAGACCATGCTGGCGAATAGATCTTGTGATTACGGACGTGGTTATGCCACGCACGGGCGGACCCAGGCTCGCTGAAGTCCTGGTCTCTCTCAGCCTTCAGGTGAAGGTCTTGTTTGCTTCGGGTTACTCGGAAAACGTGGTGCGGAGAAAGGGCCTCACTGACAGGACGGGGCGCTTTCTGCAAAAACCGTTCTCGCTCCAGGTGCTAGCTTTGAAGATACGGGCCATCCTGGAGGAGCCCGCAGTAGCGCGCGCGGCTACCGCCGGACGTGGATAGTTCGGGCACTCCCGTATAATTACTCTCCAGCATGGGCCTTTCAGTTTCGCGCCGCAAGCCGAGCGCTGAAGACGAACCTTTTCTTTTGCCGTTTTGCGGGACCGCGCGAGTCCGCTACTTCTCGCTCGGCCTGATTCTTCTCCTGTGGGCCGCTATTTACCTGGCTAGTATTTTCGTTCCGCCCCTTCTCGATGACGTGGACACGATCCACGCCGAAGCCGCGCGCGAGATGGTGCTCCGTCATGATTGGGTCACACTCTATACGGATGGAATCCGCTACCTGGAAAAAGCGCCACTCATGTACTGGGGCGTGGCCGTCAGCTACGAACTGTTCGGCATTAAGGACTGGAGCACTCGCCTTCCGTTAATGCTGGGGCTGCTCGCGCTCCTGCTCACGGTCTATGGGCTGGGGAAGCACGCCTACGGCGAGCGTGCGGGATTCTACTCGGCTGTCGTGCTTGCGACTTCGCTCGGGCCCTACATCTTCACACGTTTTCAGATTCCGGACATCATTGTCGGCCTGTGGCTGGCGCTGAGCGCTTTCTTTTTTCTGCTGTCGCTCGAACAGGAGAAGCCTTCGCGCTGGGCGTGCTGGGGGTTCGCGGTCACTTGTGCGCTGAACGTGCTGACAAAAAGCCTGATAGGACTGGTCTTTCCCCTGGGCGCGATCTTTTTGTACTTGCTCCTCACTGGAAACCTGCGCCACATTCTGAAGCTAAGGCTTCTCTCTAGTACCCTTGTATTCCTTGCGATTGCAGCTCCGTGGCACATTCTGGCTGCGTTGCGAAATCCGAGCCAGGGAGCGGTTCGGGGCTTTTTGTGGTTCTACTTTGTGAATGAACAGTTGCTCCG
>WNGG01033125.1_pt1 | contig 10221 bp, 7 predicted proteins | sample 5400661 | NCBI WGS metagenome assembly WNGG01 (sample SAMN13153372, study PRJNA577476) | soil metagenome | isolation source: 100 cm soil or saprolite under Garry oak tree replicate 1 | place: USA:California | collected 2016-06-15
CACGTTGAAGGTGCTATTCCTACCGCTGAATCCTTCGTTCCCCGACATGTAGGACCCGACGAGCGAGACGTGGCCGAGATGCTCAAGACTCTTGGCTTCCCGTCGCTCAATGCGCTGATCGACGCGACCGTTCCTCGGAAGATTCGTCTGCGTGAGGGTCTGAGTTTGCCAAAGGGGCTGACCGAGCCCGAGGTTCTCACTTATTTCCGTGCTCTCGCGACGAAAAATCAGGTCTTTCGCTCCTTCATCGGCATGGGATACTCGGATTGCGTGACCCCGCCAGTGATTCAGCGAAACGTCCTCGAGAATCCGGGCTGGTACACGGCTTACACGCCCTACCAGGCGGAGATAGCGCAAGGACGGCTCGAGGCGCTGCTCAACTTCCAGACGATGGTGATCGACCTCACCGCACTCGAGATCGCGAACGCTTCACTGCTCGACGAAGCGACGGCCGCCGCCGAAGCGATGACGATGAGCTACGCGCTCAAGGGCAGGCAGGGCAAGGAAGTCTTCCTCGTTGCTTCAGAGTGCCATCCGCAAACGATCGACGTGGTGAAAACCCGCGCCAGCGTGCGTGGCATCGAGGTGCGCGTCTCGAGTTACGCCGATTTCGAAATCGGCCCCGAAGTCTTCGGCGGACTCGTTCAGTACCCGGCGACTGACGGCGCCGTGATCGATTACACCAAAACAGTCGATCAGCTGCACGCCGCCGACGCGCTGGTGACGGTTGCCGCCGATCTTCTCAGTCTCGTCCTGCTCACACCTCCGGGAGAGTGGGGCGCCGACATCGCCGTCGGAAATACCCAGCGGTTCGGAGTTCCGCTCGGCTACGGCGGCCCACATGCCGCGTTCTTCGCGACGAAGGACGAATTCAAGCGGCACATTCCCGGACGCATAATCGGCGTTTCGCGCGATGCGGACGGAAAGCCAGCGTTGCGGATGGCGCTGCAGACGCGAGAGCAGCACATCCGCCGCGAAAAGGCGACGAGCAACGTCTGCACGGCGCAGGTCCTCCTTGCCGTAATGGCGAGCATGTACGCCGTCTATCACGGGCCGAGAGGACTCACGCAGATTGCGCGACGCGTGCACGCATTCGCGGGTGCGTTGACAGAGGGTTTGCGGCGACTCGGTTACAGCATCGTGCACGACGACTACTTCGACACGATCCGAGTCGCGCTTGGCAAGAGAAACGGGCAGGCGATCGTGGATGAAGCGCGGAGCCGTCAGATCAACGTGCGGTTCATGGACGACAGAAGCATCGTCATTGCTCTCGATGAAACCGTCACCAACGACGACATCACCAACCTCCTGGTTGCCTTCAATCTCGGAAAGGACCCCGATTTTGGGATCGACGATCTCGTTCTGGGAGCGGACACGCGTTACGACGAGCGTTTCAACCGGACGACGCCCTTTCTGACGCACCCGGTATTCAACAAGCACCACGCGGAGACAGAAATGCTCCGCTACATGAACAAGCTTCAGTCGCGGGACCTCTCGCTCGTACACTCCATGATTCCACTCGGCTCGTGCACGATGAAGTTGAACGCGACTGCTGAGATGATGCCGATTACGTGGCCGGGTTTCGCAAAAATTCATCCATTCGCGCCACTCGATCAGACCGATGGGTACCGGCAGCTGTTCGACGAGCTGGAAAGCGCACTGGCCGAGATCACGGGATTCGCGGCCATCTCGCTTCAGCCGAACGCGGGGTCGCAAGGAGAATTTGCCGGACTGCTCGTGATCGATGCGTACCATACTTCACGCAACGAGGGGCATCGCAACATTTGCCTGATTCCGCAATCTGCGCACGGGACAAATCCCGCGAGCGCGGTGATGGCCGGAATGCAAGTCGTGGTCGTGAGGACCGACGAGCGTGGCAATATCGATGTGGGTGATCTGCGCAGGAAAGCGGAAGAGCACGGCCTGCACCTCGCCGCCCTGATGATCACGTATCCGTCGACTCATGGCGTGTTCGAGGAATCGATCGTCGAGATCTGCCAGATCGTCCACAAGTACGGCGGCCAGGTGTACATGGACGGCGCGAACATGAATGCGATGGTCGGGTTGTGCCGGCCGGCGGATATTGGCGCCGACGTCTGCCACTTGAACCTTCACAAGACGTTCTGCATTCCGCACGGTGGTGGTGGGCCGGGGATGGGACCAATCGGTGTGGCGAAGCATCTCGTTCGCTTCCTTCCGGGACATCCGGTGGTCCGCCTCGATGGACGGGATGAAGTCGGGGCAGTGTCAGCGGCGCCGTGGGGGAGCGCGAGCATTCTGCCAATCTCGCACTCTTACATCAAGCTGATGGGCGGCGATGGACTGGAGTACGCGTCGAAGATCGCGATTCTCAGCGCGAACTACATCGCGAAGCGTCTCGAGCCGCATTTCCCCGTTCTGTACAAAGGCGCGCATGGAACTATCGCTCACGAGTGCATCGTCGACACGCGAGTGGTCAAACAGGCGACCGGCGTCGACGTCGAGGACATCGCGAAGCGACTGATGGACTACGGTTTTCATGCACCGACGGTGTCGTTTCCTGTGCCAGGAACGCTGATGATCGAGCCGACTGAGAGTGAGCCGAAGGAAGAGCTTGACAGATTCTGCGACGCAATGATCTCGATCCGCGACGAGATCAGGGAGATCGAAAGTGGGTCAGCCGACAGGCAGGACAACGTTCTCAAGAATTCGCCGCACACGGTGAGTCGCGTGACATCGAGCACCTGGACGCATCCATATACGAGGGAGCGCGCGGCGTTTCCGGCGGCGTGGACGCGGGACTTCAAGTTCTGGCCGGCGGTGGCGCGAGTCGATAGCGCCTACGGAGACCGGAATCTTATTTGTTCGTGCCCGCCGACTGATTCGTACGTAGAGGCGGAAGTCGGAACGAGCTGACCGAATGTACGTAGCCGATCCGGGCCAGGTTCCGTCGACGGTTTTCATGTACACTCTGCATCCGACGCGACTGGCGATGCTCACCGAAGGGCCAACCGACGCCGAGCGCGCAGCTGCCGCGGAGCACTGGACCTACTCGCAAAAGCTGCTCGAAGATGGAGTAATCGTTTTCGGCGGCCGGACGCTGGAGCGCACCAGCGCTGGATCCTTTGCGATTGCCGTGATTCGCGCCGACTCGGAGCAGGAAGCGCGACAGATCATGGAGGCTGATCCAGCCGTGAAGGCCGGCGTTTTTCGCGCGCGGCTGTTTCCGTTTCAACCGATGTTAATGGGAGACTGGCCGTCAGAAGCGGTCACCGTACCCGTGCGCCTGGGTAAGCCTAGCTCGCAGCCCCGAGCGGCTCCGCCCAAAGCCCCCGGCGGGTAGTCTTCAGTTGCAGTTTCTTACTGTCCGATGTGCTTGGTGTAGGCTTCGGACTTCAGCAGCGCATCAATCTCTGACGGATTACTCGGCTTGATCTTGATCATCCAGCCGGCGCCGTAGGGGTCGCTGTTCACCAGCGCCGGCTCCTTGTCGAGACGCTCGTTGATCGCGACTACTTCGCCGCCAATCGGCGCAAACAGCTCCGACACCGCCTTCACCGCTTCGATGGTCCCGAACACGTCGTGCTTGCCGAATTTCGTTCCGATTTTCGGCAGCTCGATGTAGACGATGTCGCCGAGCTCGCCCTGAGCATAGTCGGTGATTCCGATCTCCGCGACGCCGTCCCTACCCTTACGGACGTACTCGTGCTCCTCCGTGTACTGGAGATCGGTCGGAATGTTCGCCAATGGTGCTCCGCTTAAATGATGCGCGAGGATAGTCGGGCGCGAAGTCTATTCGCGCCTCAAAAGAGAGTCAAGAAACGCTGACTTCGCTCTCGATACCGCGGACCTCGCTCGCGATAATGCCGATCTCGCCCTGCCGCTCCATTTTGGACGCAGCTCGCTGAAGGGAGCTCCAGAGAGCATCGACATCGCGCTCCAGATCGTCGAGTGACCCGTTGTTGTCGATGCAGTAATCGGCGCGCGCTCTTTTTAGCTCTGCCGGCATCTGAGCGGCAATCATGTTCATCGCGTCGGTTTCCTCAAGACCGCGCGACGCTACCATTCGCTCGAGTCTGAGCGGGCGAGGCGCATCGACGAGAACGATCGCATCGAATTCTCCGACGAGGTTCCTCTCGAACAACAGAGGAATTACGCAGACCACAATCTGATCGCCGCGCTCGCGCGCTCTGGCAATCTCTCGGTCGCGGAGGCGCGTCACCCCGGGGTGCACGATTCTGTTGAGGGCGTCGAGCTCGTATTGATCGGCAAACACGATCTGGCGCAGCGCCGTACGATCGAGGCTGCCGTCCTTCTTGAGAACATCCTTGCCCCAGCGCTTGACGATGTCTCTCAGCGCCTGAGTATCGGGGCGCACCGCTTCACGAGCGAGAACGTCGGCGTCGATGACGGTGGCGCCGTGATCGGCCAACATTTTGGCGACTTCTGATTTTCCGCTGGCGATGTTTCCTGTCAGTCCGATGAGAAGCATCTTTCAATGGATTGAGGTGGAATTCAGCCGCCGTGCGTCGCCAAGATAGAAGGTTCTTCCATCCGTGTCACGCATAAACAGCTGCTTGTAATCGACTACCTCAGCAGCCGGTGCGCTGCTAAAGAAGCGGGACTTGAGCCGCGTCTCCCGCCGGAACGGTGTGACACATTCTGCAGCGCGCCTCGTACGACTCCGTTCCGCCGACCATGATCTGCGGCGAGTTGTACGGTGCAGGCCGGCCTCCGATCAGCCTTTGATTGCGGCTAGCGGGGCCTCCGCATAGAACGCAAATCGCGTGCAGCTTGTCGACCACCTCGGCAATAGCCATTAGTTCCGGCATCGGGCCAAAGGGCTCTCCACGGAAGTCGGTATCCGTTCCCGCCACGATCACCCGCCGGCCCCGACTCGCCAGAGAAGTAACCAGCGGGACGATCCCGTCATCCATGAATTGCGCCTCGTCGATCGCAATGACGTGCGCAATTGGATCGATTTGCTGGCCGATCTGGGCCGCGGAATCAGCCGGAATGGCCTCGACGGTGCGACCGTCGTGACTCGAAATGGAGTAGATCCCCGCATACCGCGCGTCTAAATGCGACTTGAACACCTGGACCTTCTTGCGCGCGATGACGGCGCGCCGGACGCGGCGGATAAGTTCCTCGCTCTTGCCGCTAAACATTACGCCGGCAATGACTTCAATCCATCCACCACTCTGGTGGAATGGTCCGCTCGGCCCGCTCACGGACGGCCGCGATCTCTACGGGGTGAGCCCCCCGCCCCCCCGGTAGAAAGCGGCCGCGCCACCGGTGGTTGATTCGCCTCGGCCAGGCGTCGCTGCGCCCTCTCCCGCTCGAGCAGATGCAGAGCGGCGGCGGCGAGCTCCGTTCCGTCGAACGCCCGCAGAAGTGGCTCGAGCGAGATGACCTCGCGCGAGGGGACTCCCCGCGCCAGCACAGCACGCAGTTCCTGTCGAATTGCCTCTTCGCGATCGTGTGCTCGTCGCTCGGGCCCATGAAGATTGAGCGGGGCGAGCCTTCCGCACGCCAGCTCTCTGAGCCAGGCGACCTCACCGGGAGCAGCGAGCGCGACAACCTGAACGGGTTTCGCCTGCGAGACCCGCTGCAGTTCGGCGGGAGTCACTGGCGGCTGGTAAAAAATCACGGTGTGTGCGGCGAGGTTACCGATTTCGCCGCGAGTCACGTTGATGGACTTGTCGTCCTCGTGATAGCCGAGCGTTCTCAGCACGCCGGTGGCTTCGGCCGCGGCGGGCGCGTCGCGTGCGACGATGACAGCCGATGGCGGATCCAGATCATCGAGTAGTTTGCGCAGGGCACTGCCACGAGCGCTTCCAGCCACAGTGATGTACTTGATTATCGGTAGCTCGTAATCCGACGGCAGTTGCGGGGCTTCGGTGTCGGCCGCTCCGACACGGCGAGCGCGGCGAGCGTAGCGCTCGATGAGGTTCTCGACCGGCGGAGTGATCTTGCGGGTGACGATTATCCGTGCGGCTTGAGTGACTTCGCCGAGCAGCGCCTCCAGAGCGCGAACGCTATCGGGACCTTCATCGAGAATGTCGTCCGCCCAGGCGAGCGCTACATTGCGGACTTTATCGAGCTTGAGGAGTGACGCCTGAACCAGCGCTTCCAGCTCCTTGGGAGGTCCCGCCACGGCAAGAACGGGTCGGCTCTTGAAAATACGACCTGCTCGTGACGCGCTCGTAATCGGGACGACCTCGATCCCCGCGGGGCCGGAGAGACGAAGTATCGTCTCCGAAATCGTGAGAGCGGTTTCGGCATCGCGAGTGACCACCACGACTTGGGTGCCGCCGGCGGATAGATCGACCCGGGCAAGGACGGGAGTCAGAAATTCCGCGATCGACTCGGTCGAATGCGGAAGAGTGTAGACCAGATTCTGACTGTGCGCGACCTGTCCTGCGGCACGCTCTCTAACTTCCTCCAGTTCCGGCATCCTCGACCTCTATTTTTCGCGACGTGGCGTAGTTTCCGCCCCGCCGGTATCGTTATATGTCTCCCACCGCGCGGCGTCGCCGCTCACCAAAGATAGCAGCATTGGGGCACCCATGATTACCGCCATCGTACTGATAAAGGCCGAGCCGAAGCGAATCGCCGAGTGCGCGACGAAGCTGGCGGGAATCGAGGGCGTCTCGCAGGTCTATTCGGTGTCCGGCGAGTGGGATCTCGTGGCAATGGTGGAAGTCGCGGAGCACGATGCGATCGCCAGAATCGTGACCGAGGAAGTAACCGTGGTTCCCGGAATCAAGTCGACGCACACCCTCACCGCGTTCAGAGCGTACTCGAAAAAGGACCTCGAGCAGGCCTGGGACATAGGCTTGGAGTAATCCGGATGCTGGTGAGCAACTCCGGCCCGGACGCGGAAAGCCGAGCCGCCGTTCGATTGCTGATGCAGCGGCTGCCGAGCCTGAGCCCAGTAGAAGGGGGAGCTTCGGCAGAACCGATCGCGCCGACCGACCCACCGGTGCTGCGGTCGGCGCAGATCGTCGAGGGAAGTGCCGTGCGCGCGGTGAAAGTTCCCGGCGCTTCCGGAGCGACGACGTCAGGGTTTGGCGCATTCCTCGACGGCGCGCAGAAGGTGCAGGTCGTTGCACATGACCACGGCATGCCCATTGTGATCGGAACCGTCTCGGCAGCCGTTCGAGTTCGCGTCGACAGGCGGATGATCACGTGGGGGCACCAGGCCCCACGCGTCGAGCGCGCTATTTATCTACCGCTTCGTTATCTGCCGACGTTGACCGCCGTGGATGTGAGTACTGTTGCTGCCCAGTCGGAGTGGCGAATTGTGGATACTTCCACCGCCGACAAGAACGGAGAGTATCCAAGTCAGCACCCCGCAGTTCTTCTCGATCGTGCGATTCGCGCCGTTGATCAGCAGCGCGAAGAGCTTGAAGATCGCCTCGCTGAGGCGTGGTGCGCGCGCGGCGAAGCGCCACTTTTTATCGATGGTGGAATCAGCCGAACTACGAGCGTGGCGTCTTCCACCTGCGCGATCGGGGTGATCAAGAGCCATCGAACTCTTTACGTGCAGGGAGAAGCGCTGGGGATCGTAATGAGCCTCAGGAAAGGAGAGCGTTCATCGGTTTTCCGCGTCGCCCCGCGTTCCCGGAGCTCGGTATTGAGCTGGTATCTTCGCTTGCGAGCGCCCGACGGTCACGACGCGATGTGGGGCCTGGTGCGTGTCGAAGTCGCTGAATGCGATCGACCGTCCGAGCGCGCGGACGAGATCTCGAGGTGGGTAATGGCGGAGACGACACCTCTGTCTCTGCCCGACGGACGCTGGGACAAGATGGCCTACGGCGTTCGCGACTGTGAGGAATTTCTGAGAGCGATTTCATGAGCGAAGCGCTTGGCCGAGTAGTCGCCACAGAGCGGAAGCCCAATACTCCGCACGAGTTTCATTTCTGGACGGCGATCGATTCGCCGGTGGGAATCGGAACCATCGTGCGCGTCGATGGCGCACAGCCGATGGACGGACAGATTCCGCACATTTACGGAATCGTCGTCGAGGGCTTCAGCTACACAGATCTGCAGTCACCGATGCACGACGTGCTTGGCCACGATGGCCTGCCGACGATGGCGGGCTATGCATCGACGGAGCGGGCGGAAATTCGGCTTTATACCGCCGCCGTACTGAGACAAATCCCGGAGGAGCCGCTTCAGCCGGTTCCGATGGGACAGGTCTTTCTCGCCGAAGAAGCCGACGTCCAGGTGGCGTTGCGGATGGACAGCTATCTGCGCGAAGGAGCGAACACCGGAATCCCGGTGGGTGTGTATCGCGCCGGCGGAACCGACGCTGTGATCTACCTCGACGCCGATTTTTTGCTCGGACCCGAAGCGGCGCATCTCAACATCACCGGCGTTTCGGGGCTCGCGACCAAAACCAGCGCTGTCGAGTTCCTTCTCGCATCGCTGTTCAAGCATTTCCCGCAGGACAAAGGATCGATTGCGGCGGTCTGCTTCAACGTCAAGGGTCCTGATCTCTGCTACCTCGATAAGCCGGGGAAAGTCGAGAAGACGGACGAGGTCCTCTACGAGAAGCTGGGTGTCGAGGCCAAGCCGTTCGAGAGCGTCGAGTATTTCGCGCCCTACACTGCGAAAGGTCTTGCTCTGAACACGTTCCGAAACAACGAAGCGCTGCTCGACAATGTCACGCCACTGACCTGGGGTTTACGCGAGGTTCTACAGTTCGCGGAGGTCCTGTTGAACAAGGATGACGTCGACGCGAAAGCCGATGCGCTCATCGACTTCATCAAAGAGAACGTAGTCGACAAGGAGTTTCGGGATCCGGTTTTGACCAAGACACATCGGGTCCAGTCATTTGCTGATCTCGATGCGTGGTTCCGTGATGTGCTGCAAGGGATGGAGAAAAAGGACGGAGAGAGTTGGCGCACGCACCACGTTGCGACGATCCGCAAAGTTCGGAATCGTCTCTCCAATATCTCCACTCGCTGTGCGGGACTCGTCACCGACTCGGGCGCGGTGAGCGATCTCCCCTTCGGGAGCTTTACCGACCGGACGGTGTACGTGGTGGATGTCGCCAACCTCGAGGAAGATGCGCAGGACCTCATCTTCGCTCGCATCGTCTCCAAGCTCCGCGAGCATCTGGAGCGGCGTGATCTGGGGGTCAAGCATCTCGTCGTCTTCGTCGACGAGCTCAACAAATACGCGCCGGGCGATGGTGCCGACACCTATGTCAGGAAGATGCTGCTCGATATTGCGGAGCGTGGCCGCTACCTCGGCCTCGTTCTGTTCAGTGCGCAGCAATTCCGGTCGCAGGTCCATCGCAGAGTCGTAGGAAATTCCGGAACGGCACTCTTCGGGCGAATGGATGCTGACGAGCTCTCGACTCCGGGGTACGCGGTGCTGAGCCCCGCGACGAGGACCAAGCTCGCGACGTTGGAAAAAGGGCAGTTGATGATTCGACATCCACATTTCACGCAACCGATCTTCGTGCGCTTCCCGCGTCCCGCGGTGATGCAGGGACGCGAAGGCGCGGAGCGCTACCCGCAGGCAAGCGAGATTTCGCTGGAAGCGGCGATTCTGCGCGCGCTCAGGCCGCTCGATCCGACGATCACGCTGCCGTGGGTGCAGGAGATCACCGCGTTGTACACTGAGGATGAGGTAATTCGCGCGCGCAACGCGACACTTCTCGCCCGTCCTGATAACGTGAAGGCGTACTTCACGGCGCAGTTCCGGAAGATCATCCCCGCGCAGGCGGCGCCGCGGCCAATGGCCGGGAGCATCAAGTCGGCTCCGGAAAATGATCCGTACGGGTTTTAGAAGGGTCCGTATGGGTTTGAGAAAAAAACAACTCCGCGCATTCTGCCAGGCTCTTCTCGCAGTTGGTTTCTTAGCGCACACCGCGCTCTCCCAGCCCGTCCTGCTCCAGATCCGCCCACACATCGGCGACACCCTCCGGATGCACCTCTCTCAGTCGGTAGAGATGACGGGGACCACTAAGCGCGGTGGTCGCGATTCGACGACCTCGATGACGACTTCGATCGAGGTCTTCACCCGCGCCATCGCGCAGCAATGGACTTCCGGGGGCACGCTCATGCAGGCCATCACTGACTCGGTTGCCATGACCCCAGCCTCGCTGGCTTCGCTTGAAGATCTCAGGCGGCGGACGATGCAGTCGAAGCGTGTCTGGGTCCGCGTATCCACCGACGGGGCAATGGAGATCGTGGATGACGCCGACCCCAACAGCGAGCTGCGACA
>WNGG01010847.1_pt1 | contig 10220 bp, 7 predicted proteins | sample 5400661 | NCBI WGS metagenome assembly WNGG01 (sample SAMN13153372, study PRJNA577476) | soil metagenome | isolation source: 100 cm soil or saprolite under Garry oak tree replicate 1 | place: USA:California | collected 2016-06-15
TTGAGCCGGCACGTCGACTACATCCATTATAATCCAGTCAAGCACGCGCTCGTGTCGCAGGTGACCGAGTGGCCGTATTCCTCCTTTCATCGATATGTCCGAGAAGGCTGGTTACCCGAGGACTGGTGCGGAACGATCGGGATCACAGGCAAAGACTTCGGCGAACGGGCGCTCTGACCCGGATTTCGCCTCGCTCCATCCGGGCTACGGATCATCTCTCGTGCTTCGGCGAGCGGACGGGCTGATCCCGGATTTCGCGCCCGCCCGGCGGGCGCTCCATCCGGGCTACGGACAGAGACGAGCCCTCTCAGCTCACGCCGAGCTTCTTCTGCAGGCTGGTCGAGGAGGTGGTGTACTGGAACACCAGCTTCTTGTCCGGGAACACGTAGTGATAGGCCTTCTGCGCCATCAGCGCCGCCTCGTGGAAGCCGCACAGGATGAGCTTGATTTTCCCGGGCTCGTTGGTCTCGAAGCTTGCGGTGTCGACCGGAATGAGCTCGCCCTCGCGCAGCTCGATACCCCATTGCGCCACCGGCCCGAGCTTCATGGTGAGCCCGAAGAACGGCAGCATGGTTTCGCAGGCGAGCGTCACGCTCGATCCGTCGGCGCGCTTGATCAAAGCGCCCGAGAGCGCGCCGCCGCTGCCTTGGAGCGCCGTGACCTGCCCGAGCAGGAGATCGATCTTTCCCTCCTCGACCAGCGCATGCATCTTGTTGACGCTGTCGGGCGCCGCGCGGAACGCGTCGCGCCGATGCAGCAACGTCAGGCGCTTGGCGATCGGCGCGAGATTGAGCGTCCAGTCGACCGCGGAATCCCCGCCGCCCACGATCAGGATGTCTTTTCCGCGAAAATCTTCCATCCGCCGCACCGCATAGAACACCGAGCGGCCTTCGTAGGGCTCGATTCCCGGGATCGGCGGCTTCTTCGGCTGGAACGAGCCGCCGCCCGCGGCGATGACCACGACTTTCGCCTCGAAGAATTTGCCGCGGTCGGTGGTGATGCGGAACATCGGCTCGCCGATGCGCTCGATCCTCTCCACCATCTCGCCGAGGTGGAACGCCGGGCCGAACGGCTTGATCTGCGCCAGCAGCGCTTCGACCAACCCCTGGCCGGTGACATAGGGGATGCCGGGAATGTCGTAGATCGGCTTTTCCGGATACAGCTCGGCGCATTGCCCGCCGATCTTGTCGAGGATGTCGACGAGATGCGCCTTCATGTCGAGCAGGCCGAGCTCGAACACGGCGAACAGGCCGATCGGGCCCGCGCCGATGATGAGCACATCGGTCTTGATCGTTTCAGCCATGCTGACCCACCGGATACGCCGGAGGAACCCGTCTGTCGCGCGGCGGCGAACGGCTCTCGCGCAAGGCGGGGCAAGCCGGCGCTTGCGGCCGGCCGCAACGGGGAAGGATCATCACGCTTGCCGCTCCGGCGTCCTCACCACCAGGCCTTCGAGGTCCTCGCTCACCTTGATCTGGCAGGAGAGGCGCGAGTTCGGCTTCACGTCGAAGGCGAAATCGAGCATGTCCTCCTCCATCGGCGAGGGCTCGCCGGTCTTCTCCTTCCATCCCTCCTCGACGTAGACGTGACAGGTCGAGCACGCGCAGGCGCCGCCGCATTCGGCCTCGATCTCCGGCACGCTGTTCTTGATCGCCGTCTCCATGACGGTCGAGCCGACCTCGCCTTCGACGGTCCGCGCGGTGCCGCCGGAATCGATGTAGGTGATTTTCACCATGGGAATGGGTGCAACGGGCGATCAGGCCGGGTTCAGCAAGAGCAACGCCGAGCTCGAATCATCGCGGTTTCGATCCAGGGACTTCGATCCAGGGACTTCGATCCAGGGAGTTCGATCCAGGGAGTTCGATCCAGGACCTGGCCGCCTTGGCGGATGGCGTTGTTGCGAAATGCTGCAGGATCGGCTCGCCGACGCCGGCAAGCCAATCCTGTCGGGGCTTTTATAGGGAGCGAACGCGCGAGCGCAAGCCCGGCAGGGCTGGCGATCGACAGCCCGGCGGGGCTAGTTCGGCTGGAGCAAGTCGGCGATCACGGCGCGGGTTTCCGCCGCGGCAGCGCCCAGTCGCACGATCGCCGCTTCGAGCTCGAGCTCGGCCGCGCTTCCCGCGGCAAGCTCGACCGCCTCGGCCGCCCGCGCCACGCGCCAGGCGCCGATCCCGCGCGCCGAACCCTTGAGCGTGTGCGCCGCCGCGCAGATGCCGGCACGCGCCGCCTGCTGCATCCGCACGATCAGCATGCCGGCCTGGCGATCGAACAATTCCAACACCTCGCGCTCGAGCCCCCGGTCCCCGAGCGTCATCCGCGCAAGATGCACGAGGTCGATCGGACGCTCGCCCGAAACGGGCAGCGAGCTCGAAGCGCCATTGTCGACCAATACCGAGAGTCCCATGCCTGTCCCCCTCCCCATGGCTGGCTGCCTAGACGCCGAGCGTGGCCCGGTGGCGGCAAAATCCGGGTAAATGCGTGGCCCGCGAGGCCCTTTTCCCGTAGCCAACCATGTCGGTGGTTAACAAAACCCTAACCCATGGCGGCTCGCCCGTCGTCCACAGCCCAAAGAACATTCCTCGGCTGCCTTTTGGTCGCCCAGATCATGCGGGAATACTACGGCCTGATAGGCGAGGGGCTGGGAAGCGTCATCCGTACCATAGCACCTCTAAATCGGATGTGCCGTCGGTCACCCCGTTAACAATGATTAAGCGGAGGTTACCGAGATGGTTTCATTCGATCCGTCAGGCCGATAGGATGGCCGCTCGGCCGCGCCGGCGTGGGTTCATGCCGGCTCGTGTACGGGTGGGAATGATCACCGTTCGGGAAGGCGGAGCCGCCGGCAGGCGGGTTTTGCCGCGGTGATGGGTGGGAACAAGCACGGGACGGCGGACGAACATCATGGCAAACAACCCCAGGAAAATGCAGGATCCGACCGAGGCAGCGCTGTCGGCGATCCAGGATGCGCTCAGTCTCCGGGACGGCGAACCCTCGGCTGCGGCCGGGCCGCCGCCGGCGCCTCCAGGGCCCGACCCGGTCGACAGGACCCGCGAAAACCGCCGCCGGTCGCGCCGCGATGCGGCGAGAGACCAGGAAATCTTTTTCGGCGAGCCGCCTGCGGTCGAGCCGGAAGCCGCCGAGGACGCACAGCCGCCCGCCGCCAACGACGACCGCCAGTCCGTCGGGCGCATGCTCCAGACCCTGCAGCGCCGCCCGTCGCGCCGGCCCTATGTGATCGCCGGAATTTTTGCGGTCGGCTGGATCGCGGCCGGCATCATGCTCGGCATGGCGCAGCTCGGAACCGAGCCCGTTCAGCTGATCGGCGAGAACGGCATCGCCCTGCAGCTCTACGGTTTTGCGGCCGTGCTGATCATGCCGGTCGCATTCCTGTTCCTGCTCGCGAACCTGGTCAGCCGCGCCCAGGAGCTGCGCATCATCGGCCGCTCCATGACCGATACTGCCGTGCGGTTCGCCGAGCCCGAGACCATCGCCAAGGAATCGATCGTCAGCGTCGGCCAGGCGATCCGCCGCGAAGTCGCCGCCATGGGCGACGGAGTGGAGCGCGCGCTCGCGCGCGCCGCGGAACTCGAAGCCCTGGTCCACAACGAGGTCGCGGCGCTGGAGCGCGCCTATAACGACAACGAGCTGCGCATCCGCGGCCTGATCGAGGATCTCGCCAACCAGCGCGACACCATGGTCACCCAGGCCGAGCAGGTGCGCAGCGCGATCTCCGGCGTCCACGTCGGGCTCACCCAGGACATCGGCTCGGTCAGCGAGCTGATCGCCGCCAGCGTCACCGACGCGGCCCAGCGGATCACGCGCTCGCTCGCGGAGAAGGGCGAGCACATCACGCTCGCGCTCGGACGCGCCGGCGATTCCATGATCGACGCCATCGGCGAACGCGGCGGCGATCTGCTCGAGCAGCTCAACAGCACCAGCGCCGAGGCGACGCGCACGCTCGAAAGCGCCACCGAGCGCCTGACCTCGAGCATCCACGTCAAGACCGATCACATCAGCGAGGAGTTCGGCGAGCTCGCCACCAAGCTGTCGAACCTGCTGTCCTCGCGGCTCGACCAGGTCGCGGACGGCTTCACCCATCGCACCACCGGGCTCACCGCGGGCATCGCCGAGAAGGCCCAGGACATCACCGACGCGCTGATCGAGACCGGCGGCCGCATCGCCGAGAACATCGCTACCCGCGCGGAGGACGTGAACAATACCCTGAAGGCAACGGGGGAATCGCTGGTTCTCGACCTCACCTTGCGCGGCAGCGACGTGGTTTCCAAGCTCGACGAGACCGGATCGCGGGTCACCGAGGCCATCGTGGCGCGCAGCGCCACCGTCACCGAGGCCTTCCGCGAGACCGCCGACACGCTGGCCTCTACCATCAACGTCAAAGGCGACGCCATCCAGGAGCTGCTCACCGCGCGCCTGCAGTCGTTCGAGGACGTGTTCACCCGCGGCGGCTCGGAACTCGCCGAGAAGATCTCACAGGACAGCGGCGCGCTGGGCGAGCTGATCACCCGGCATCTCACCGAGTTCGATCGCACGGTGAAGGTCTACGGCGGCGAGCTGGTGGAACGGCTCGGCTACAATTCCGCCGAGCTGACCGAGAAGATGCGCTCCCACGTCGAGAGTTTCGGCGATCGCGGCGGCGAGCTGGTGGAGCGCCTCGGCCAGCATTCGACCGAGCTGACCGAGCGGATGCACTCCCACGTCGAGAATTTCGATGACCGCGTCACCACCCGGGCGACCGAGTTCACCGCCGGGCTCGATCAGCGCATCGCGCGCGTCCAGGAGGCGCTCGACGCCCGCACGCAGACGCTCAACCAGGCGCTCGGCGATCGCGTGCTGGACATTGCCAAGACCCTGGCGGAGGGCGGCAAGGAGGTCGTCGGCGCGCTGGAGCAGCGCATCGGCGACATCGCGGCCACCATCAATGCCCGCGGCAGCAAGGTCGCCGACGCGCTCGCCGCAAAGACCGACGAGATCGACAAGACGCTCGGCGTGCGCGCCATGGAGATCGCCGGCAATCTCGATGCCCGCATCGCCCGGTTCGAGGAGCTGCTGGTCGGCCGCGTCGAGACCGTGGCGAGCCAGATCGAAGTGCGCGGCCAGGCCGTCTCGACCGCCATGACGTCGCGGTTCGAGCAGCTCAGCCACGCCATCAAGACCAACACCGGAGAAGCCGAACAGGCGCTGGCCCAATTGGCGTCCTCGACGGTCGAGGCCGTGCGCTCGAGCGCGCAGGAGGCCGAGCGCGCGCTCACGACCACGTCCGCCGCGCTCAAGCAGCAGACCGACGAGGTCGAGAGCCGGCTCGGCGCGATCTCCTCCGGCACCGGCAACGTGCTCAAGCAGAACGCCGGCGAGGTCGAGCGCACGCTGCTGGGGGTGAGCGCCGAAGTGGTGCGCAGCATGGCGGCCAAGGCCGAGGAGCTCAACACCAGCATCAACCAGCGCGGCTTGGAGCTGGCGCATATCCTCGACGAGAAGAGCGGCAATTTCCTCATCGCGCTCGGCGGCCGCGGCCAGCAATTCGCGACCGATGTCGACCGCGTCACCAAGGAGGCGGTGCAATCGATCGAGACCAAGGGCCTGTCGTTCACCAAGACGATGCTGGACAACAGCCAGGACATCGCCCGCATCATCAACGACGCGGCCTCGACCGCTTCGGCCTCGGTCACTCGCTCGCTGGAGAATTTGCAGGCGGGCGCCAAGACCGCGACCGAGCATTCGCAGCAGACCGCCGCCGCCGCCGTCTCGGAGGTGATGGACACCCACAACATGCTGCGCAACGACACCGCGGCGCTGTTCGAGCGGCTGCGCGAGGCCAATATCCTGCTCCAGGAGGTGCTGAGCGGCGCCACCGCCAATCTCGGCGCGGTGGAGAACACGCTGTCGGGTCGCGTCAAGGAATTCGTGACCACGATGAACCAATTGGCCGACCGCAGCGGGGCGACGAGCTCCAAGGTCGAGGAACAGATCAACTCGTTCCACAACATCACCGGCAACGTGCTGCGCGAGATCACGGCGGTGGCCGAGCAGTTCGACGAGCGCGGCCGGGCGCTGGCATCCGCGGCCGAGCTTGTCGACACCAGCAATCGCCGCACCGAGCAGACGCTGGCGGAGCGGCGCAGTTCCATGGATGCGCTGGTCGGCCACCTCGACGGCAAGGCTCAGGAACTCGATCAGCGGTTGACGCGCTTCGCCACGCTGCTGAAGGATTCCTTCGAGGCCGCCGAGGGGCGCGCCCGCGAAATCGCGCAGGTGATCGCCGAATCCACCGCGGAGGGCTCCCGCGCCATCACCAGCCAGTACGAGCTGGTGCGCTCGACTTCGGAGCAGGAGCGGCAACGCACCGGCGAGGCGCTGCGCGGCCTCTATGACCAAGCGACCGGCGACACGCAGACTCTGTTCCGCCAGGTCAGCGAGCGTTTTGCCGAGATCGTGCGCGACATGAAGGGCATGGCCGGCGAGATCCAGCACGAGCTGGAAACGACCCGCGCCGAGATGCGCCGCGGCGTGCTCGAACTGCCGCAGGAAGCCGCCGAGAGCACCGCGCAGATGCGCCGGGTCATCGTCGAGCAGATCGATGCGCTGGCCGAGCTCAACCGCATCGTGGCCCGCCATGCGCACGCGATCGACACCGCCGAGCCGATGCGCCGCGGCGTGCGCGACGAAGTCGCCGCGGGCGGCGCTCGCAGCGAGCCTCGCCCCGCCGCGCGCCTCGAGGTCGTCGGCGGCGGGGGGCGCTCCGCCCCGGCGGCGCCTCCTCCGCGCAGGCCGGAAGGCCCCGCCGCGCCGCCGCCGCAGGGCAATGGCCGCAACGGCGGCAACGGCCGCGACGGCTGGATGAGCGAGCTGCTGGCCCGGGCTTCGCGCGACGAGGAGGGAGGCGGCAAGGAGCGTCCGGCCCGCCATGCGCTCGAATCGCTCGATTCGCTCTCGGTCGACATCGCCCGCATGATCGATCACGACGCGGCCGGCGAGCTTTGGGACCGCTACAAGCGCGGCGAGCGCAACGTGTTCACCAAGCGGCTCTATACCATGCAGGGGCAGAAGACCTTCGACGAGATCCGCAAGCGCTATCGCGGCGAACGCGACTTCAAGCAGACGGTCGACCGCTACATCGGCGAGTTCGAGCGGCTGCTCGACGACGCCTCGCGCGACGACCGCGGCGCGGTGGTGGCGCGGACCTACCTGACCTCGGAGACCGGCAAGGTCTACACCATGCTGGCCCACGCCGCCGGCCGCTTCGAGTAAGGGGCGCTGCCGCGGAAACAAACAGGGCGCGCCTCGGCGCGCCTTTTTTGTGGCCCGCGAAGCAGGGACCTCGATCAGACTCTGCTGATCCCGGATTTTCGCTACGCTCCATCCGGGCGACGGGAGCGATCAACGCCGCGGCTCACACCACGTGGGAGGCCCAGGCGACCAGATCGGTGATGACGCGCTGGAACGCCTCGTCGAGTGCCGATACCGCGTCCGGTCCCTCGGTGGAGGCGGCGGGAACGCTGGCGCGGAACACTTTCGCGGCGAGCACGCGGCCGCCGCGGTCGGTCACGACCTTGGCGGAAATCTCGACTTCGGCCATGGGCGCGGACGCGACCGAGAGGTGGAATGCGCGCACCTCGGTGACGAGCTGATAGTCGGCGGCGAGCTTGTCGCCGGGGGTCCCCACCGCGCGCAGCCGGCTGCCGTTCTCGAAGCCTTCGACGATGCGGCTCTGCACCAGCCGCGGCAGGCGGTCGCTCCATTGCGCGCGCGAGAGGTAGGCGATCTCGCCCTGGGTGCGGATCACGATGCGGTCGGTGTTGAGCACCGAGAGCGCGGTGGGCTCGGCCACGACCAGCTGCCCGCGCCCCGCGCCGCGGGCCTTGGTCAACGTCTGCGGCGCGTTGAGATCGAACGTGGGCGGCGCCTGCCCGCCGCAAGCCGAAAGCGCGACCGCAAGCGCCAGCACCGCGGCCCTGCCGATGCCTCGGGAACCACGCCCGGCCACGCTCACCAGCATCCCCCTCGCCTCTGCCGCCGCTACGCTCAGCGTCGGCCGCTGTACTCCGGCACCGCGCCGCTGCTGCCGCTGCCGCCGAAGATGACCCGCTGCGGATTGCGGTCCAGATTCTTGATGGCGCGATCGAGATCGGAAAGGGTGCGCCGGCCGTCGACCGCGAGCGCTTCCCATTCGCGCAGGCCCGATCCGGTGAAACGCGTCACCCCCGCGGTGATGTCCGCGGTGCGCTTGTCGAGATTGTCGGCCAGCGCCTTGAGCGAGTGCACCGCCTCGTTGATCTCGCCCTTGCCGTCGGCGCCGAACAGGCCTTCGACGCCGGCGATCACGTGGTCGATCCGCTCCGAGTTCTTGGCCAGGGTGGCGCTGAAGGTGTCGAGATTGCGGATCGCGTCGTGCAGCGGACCTTCGCTCTCGGCAAAGAAATTATCGACCTTGCGCAGCACTTCGCGCGCGCTCTGGGTCACGTCCTGGGTTGCGCCCGCATCGGCGACGAGGAGCGGCGGCCCGCCGTCCTGGGCGAGCGGCAAGGTCGCGGCCCCGGGCGTGCCGCCCTTGAGCGAGATCGAGGCGATCCCGGTCAGCCCCTGGAAATCCAGGCTGATGCTCGTGTCCGACCGGATCGGCGTCTTGGGCTCGACCGCGATCGTCGCCACCACCTGCCGGGGGTTGGTGGGATTGAGCTTGAGTTCGGTGGTTTCGCCGGCGCGAATGCCGTTGAACAGCACCGAGGATCCGGTCCGCAGTCCCGACACGGTGCCGTCGAACACCACGCGATAGGTTTCGCGCACCCCGTGGTCGCCGAGGTTCGAGAACCAATAGACGAACCCGAACGCCGCGGCGACGACAGCGAGCGTGAACGCGCCGACCAGCACGTAATTGGCTCTGGTTTCCATCGCACCCCGTCCTTCCCTATGCGGCCCCTGCCGCCCCCATGGCCCGCGCCGGCCCAGCCGGCCCCGCGAGCCGCCCGCGTTGCCCGTGGAAATAGGCTTTGAGCCAAGGATGCTCCGAAGCGAGCATCGTCGCCATCGGGCCTGCGGCGATGACCTTACCGTCGGCGAGCGCGGCGATGCGGTCGCAGATGGTATACAGGCTATCCAGGTCATGGGTTACCATGAAAACCGTCAGGCCCAAAGTCTGCTGTAAGGTACGGATCAGGTTGTCGAAATCCGCGGCGCCGATCGGATCGAGCCCCGAGGTCGGCTCGTCCAGGAACACGATCTCGGGATCGAGCGCCAGCGCCCGGGCCAGCGCCACGCGCTTGATCATGCCGCCGGACAGCTCGGAGGGAAACTTGTCGACGACGTCGGCCTTCAGGCCGACCATCTCCAGCTTGGCGACCGCGATCTCTTCCAGCAGGCGGTCGGAGATCTCGAGATATTCCCGCATCGGGAACTGCACGTTCTGGCGCACGGTGAGCGAGGAGAACAGCGCGCCCTGCTGGAACAGGATGCCCCAGCGCCGCTCGGTCGCTTGGCGTTCCTCGGCGCTCGCGCGCCCGAGATCGACCCCGGACACTTCGATCGTGCCCTCGCGCTTGGGCACCAGGCCGATGATGGTGCGCATCAGCACCGATTTGCCCTGGCCCGAGCCCCCGACGAAGCCGAGAACTTCCCCGCGAAATACGTCGAGAGAAAGCTGATCGAGGATGCGGGCGCCGCCGAAGCCGACGACGAGATCGCGCACCCTTATGGCAACGCCGTTGGCAGCCGCCGGCATTTTGCTATTTCCCGATCGAGGCGAAGAACATCGCGAACAGGCCGTCGAACACGATGACGAGAAAGATCGCCTTGACCACCGAGGCGGTGGTGTGCAGGCCGAGGGATTCCGCGCTGCCCTCGACCTTGAAGCCCTCGACGCAGGCCACGATCCCGATCACCAGCGCCATGAACGGCGCCTTGATCATGCCGACCTCGAAGGTGTCGAGCGAGATCGCCTCCTTGAGGCGCGAGAGAAACACGTCCGGATTGATGCCGCCGTAGCCCCAGGCGACCAGCGCGCCGCCGTAGATCGCCGACATCGAGCCCAGGAAGGTGAGGATCGGCACGGCGATGAGCAGCGCGACGATGCGCGGCAGGATCAGGACTTCGGTCGGATCGAAGCCCATCGTGCGCAGCGCGTCGACTTCCTCGCGCATCCTCATGGAGCCGAGCTCGGCCGTGTAGGCGCTGCCCGACCGGCCGGCGACCATCACGGCGACGATGAT
>WNGG01010172.1_pt1 | contig 10219 bp, 11 predicted proteins | sample 5400661 | NCBI WGS metagenome assembly WNGG01 (sample SAMN13153372, study PRJNA577476) | soil metagenome | isolation source: 100 cm soil or saprolite under Garry oak tree replicate 1 | place: USA:California | collected 2016-06-15
AACCCCTGTCAGGCCCCCGCCTCGAACGCTTCCTGCCCTGGAACGCCGACCCCGAAGACCTCCGCACCTGGGCACAGCCGCCACCACCGCAACCCCACTGACCCCCGCACAAACCCGCCCACCCCGGGCGTGGCGACCCGGCCACGCCCGGCCATCGGCATGCCCTTCACAGGACTTCCGAGTACTTACGGTGAAGCGGCACGTGCCAGTATGGCTTTCGGTGACGCCACAACGCGATAACGTCACGACTTTAGGCGCGATCATCGACTTCGCGGTCGCCGAGGACGTGCCAGTCGACCTGACCAACCTACTCCAGTGGCCGGCGGATCTGTCGATCCAGTCGATGCCGGAGGACAGCAAGTCCGTCGCCGCCCTCTACCTCCGTGCCGAGATCGGTCGTTGCCTCGAGCGGGGCATGGAGGCGACGGCCGAACAGATAGCAATGATCATTTCATTCATGAACGCCACCTCCCGGGACAGCGCCTAGCGATCGGTGTGGCGTCGTAACATGGTGCCAATGGCGTACACGACGACTGGCCGTCGAGACTTCGGCGATCTCGCAAGCGGGAAAGTCTTGCACTCAGCCCCCGGCTTTCCGGCCTTCCCAGTGCGGCTAGCGGACGAAATCTTCCGCCGCGCCGTCGCGTTCGTCGACCGGCCGAACGTCTCGTTGTGGGACCCGTGCTGCGGTAGTGGCTATCTCGCGACTGTCGTCGGGCTCCTAAACCGTGATCGCCTGCGCGACGTCCTGTGCTCGGACGTTTCCGAAGAGGCGATCGCGATCGCGGCCCGCAATCTTCTCCTACTTACCCGCGGCGGGCTGGCCAACCGTGCGCGGACCCTGCGGGAGCGCGCCGCCGAGTTCGACAAACCCGGCTATGCCGACGCGGCCGAGGCGGCCCATCGGCTCGCTGTGTTGCTGGACGCTCACGGCGGTGACCTGCCCGCCCGGGCGATACGCGCGAACGCGCTCGACCCGTCCAGCCTGGCCGCGGCCCTGCCGCCGTCCACACCCGACCTGGTGATCACGGACGTGCCGTACGGGCGGCAGACGGCATGGACCGACCCGGCGGGCGCTCACGATCCGGACCCGGTGACGCGGCTCAGCGAAGCCCTTGGCGAAGTTCTGCGCCCCGACGCGGTCGTCGCAATCTGCGGGTCCGGCCGCAAGGTCACGATCCGCGGCGGCCCACCGGCGCTGGCTCGCTTCCGGTTGGGCACGAGGTCAGTCATCATCACCCGTGCCGGCCGGGAGTTGTAACGTCATCACTTGGCTGCCGCCGACGCCGTATTGCGCCACCGGCACCAGTCCCGCCTCATGGGCAAGCGAGATCATCAAGGCCGGCTCGTACCAACGCAGGAAGCCCAGCAGGCGATCAGATCCGCACGTCGGGCACGCGCCGGCGAACGTGTGAAACAGCGACCGGGTCTGGTCGCCCATGGTGATGTAGTTGAAAGCGAACAGACCGTCTGGCCGTAGAGCCCGGGCGACGCCGCACAAGTAGTGGTAAACCTGGTACGCGTCCAGGTGAATGAAGACATTCCACGAGTATCCGCGATCAAAACCGGATCGCCGCAGCTCGGCCAGATGGCCGTTGTCGGTACGCAGGAACTCCACGTTCGATATGCCATCGCAGGTCGCGCGTGCCCGCCTCAGGAACGCTTCGCTGATGTCGACGCAGGTGACCGACCACACAAGCGGCGCTAGGCGGGCGACGACGACACCTTCACCGCTGCCGATCTCGAAGACGGCGTGGTCGCCAGCGAGGTCGAGTGCTCGTTGTACGAAGTCCGCCTGCTCATCCCGGTCTCGCAGATAGTCCTCGCGGCTGAGAGCGCCCGAGAGGAACGATTGCATGTCGCGTTCCGACGTCCGTCCACTCCCATGGCGTGTCAACCACCGTGCACGGCCCTACGGACGAGCGCTGCCAGGCGCGCGTAGGCTGGTCGCGAATAGTGTGTGAGCAATCCATCGTCCGCTAGGTGCGTGCGATCGACGACGACGTGGCGCACGTCCACCAGGTCCACGACGCCGATCCCAGCGAGCTGGTCCACCTCCCTGTTGATTGCGCAGTTGCGCTCATGCTGGTCCGATGCGTTCATTGCACATACGTCGGGCTGTACCTCCGCGCCGTTCAGTACGACGAGACGACAGGTCTCCGGCAAGGTCTGCCGGAGAGACACGACCAGGCCAGCGATCTCCGCGGGCGTCAGCCTGTCGGCGGCCTCGTAGCCTGGCAGATCGATCTGAACGTCTGGGTCGGCTTGCGGTGAGCTGGGGATGCGGAGCCCAGTGCCGCGGCGCCGGAAGTATGCCGTCTGATAGTCAACCCACAGGCTGAGCACGACTACGTCGAATGCGTCCAGCGGCGCCGGTGGGCGCCAGTTGCTAAGCCAAGGTACGCCGTCGAGGTACGTGTCGTAGCCGGCACGCATCGCGTCGAGTACGAGGAGCGAGGAATGGGCGTAGCACGATACGCCGTCAACCGTATCGGCCAGGTGCCACGTCGGATCGATCTGCCGGTCCGCGGAAATATAGGTGGACATCGTTTCGATGTCGCACCCGCCGATGAACAAGACCTTCACCGCGTCCACGTTGGGGCCCTGGGCTGTTGGAACATCGGTCCCGCTGTCCTCGGCGATCCAGTCCACCGGCGTGGCGCCGATCAGCTTCGCGACCTTGCCCGGGTCGCCCGAGTCGACGGCGCGCCGCCCGAGCAACTGGTACAGGAACTGCTCGATTCCCATATTTAACAGCCGGCACGAGAACACGAATTGAACCAGTATGTGGGATCCCGTGTCGAGGGCGTAAAAGCCCGTTATCCCGTACGACCCGAAGAGGTCGCTCGCCGAGATCGCACGAAACTCGATGCGCGGATCAGCGGTCAGGCGATCGAACTCGGCCTCGTTGAGTGAGCGCTGTGTGAAGTTTAGCTGGTGGGCACGGTGTGCCAGTTCGAGGATCGCTCCTTCCATGCGCCGGCGTCATGGCGGCCGACCCGGATCTCGCACCGTCGCAGGAACTCCTCGGTGGATCCCACGTCGGCGAGCTCGCGGGCGCGTTGCCTCGCCTCTATCATCTTGTAGTGGGTCAGCCGCGCCATCGACGGATCGGACAAGGGGATCGTCGCGGCGTCTACACAGTCCATCTCCTCGGGCGTCGCCGTGGCGACCCCGCAGGTGGAACCGATCTCTGCGCGGATCCGGGCGTTGTCATCAACGAACAACACTTGTGCCGGGCGCAGCTGGGTCAGCCGGACGATCTCGTCGACCATCGACACCTTGCTACCCCAGGCGAACTGCGGGAAGACGAACAAGTCCTATACCCCGCAATCGCGCAAAGCCAACTCCGACGGAGCCCGGTCGTTGTTCGAAGCGACGGACTGCACGACGCCGGCCCGTGCGAGCGCCCAAACCAGATCCTCCCGCCGGGTAGACCGCTCGACCGGTCCCTCGCTCAGCACTCCCGCCCAGAGAGTCTCGTCCAGGTCCCAAATGACGAGTTTCATGTCGGCGAGGGAGTCGGGCAGCGTCATCGAGCCGCGTCGGCGTCGTATCTAATGAGGTCACCGTATCCGGCGGCGACCTTGCTGAAGGCGGCCGCCACCTGGTCGAGCAACTTTGGCGCAGGACGGTACAGGTTGGCACCGAGGAACAGACTCAAGTCCACCTCGGCGCATCGGTACTCAGCGACCGGGCAGTCACCAGGCAGGTATGCAATCTCACGTAACGCGGCCGACCACGGTAGGCCTCCCCCTACGTACCCGCGTCGTTCTCGGAAGCGCCGGGTCAGGTGCAGTGGCGTACCAACGTAGCTCGCAGACACAGGCACCCCCTCGGCGGCGAGCGCGGCGATATATCGCTCACGCGGCAGCCCTTCCAGGTCGTCCGGCCGGTAGGTGGGGTTGTACGAGTGGTAAACGTGGTGGCGCCCATCCGGCTCAAACACCGGCTCGACGCCGGGACAGCCGGACAGCCGGACGGATAGCTCGCGTAGCTGCTCCTGGCGTTGGCCGTTCCATGCGTCGAGGTCGTGCAGTTGGCGCTGACAGATGGCGGCTGCGAGGGGATGGATGCGGTATGTGTAGATGAACGTGTCTAACAGCCCGCGCAGGTCATCGTTGTGCAGCGCGGTCATGCACCGGACCGGGTGCTGCGTCACCAACAACAGGTGGTCGTAAACGTCACGATCCGCAGCAAGTACGAAACCGCCCTCGCCGCCGATGATCTGCTTGCCACTGCCTATCGAGAAACAGCCGACGTCGCCGAACGTGCCGACCCGCGCAGCGCCGATTGCAGCGCCGGTCGCTTGGGCGCAGTCCTCCACGACCTTCAGGCCATGACGGTCGGCGATATCCCGGATGGCCGGCATGTCGGCAGGTAACCCGAAGATATGCGGCACGACGATCGCCTTCGTATAGGGCGTGATCGCGCGCTCCACCGACGCCGGATCCATGGTGTAGGTTCGCGCGTCGATGTCCGCGAACACCGGCACGGCGCACTGCTGCAGCACGCACGACACCGACTGGCCCCACGTGTACGGCGAAACGATCACCTCGTCACCGACGCCGATACCGAGCGCGACCATCGCCGCGTGCAGCGCTGCGCCTCCCGAATTCGTGGTGGCGCAATAAGGTGCGCCGAAGAAGTCGGCCACGGCTGTCTCAAACTCGGCCACCACGCCGCCTGGTAGCACCGAGGTCAGATTTGACACGTCGTCCCGGGATCGCTGCAGGGTGTTGTTGACGGCGGCGATGTCCTCGTCCGTGACGGCCGGCCACATCGGTGCCGCGACCGTGACTGCGGCGTCGCCGCCGAGTATGGCCAGCTTACTCATTCGTGGCCCTCGCTGGGTCGCGTCGCGACGAACTGTCCGAGACAGAGCGCGTCGGCGCGACCACGGAGGAACGTGCGAATCGCCTCGGCCGGCGTACACACGATCGGCTCGTCATCGCCGTTGAAGGATGTGTTGATCACCGCGGGGACTCCTGTCGCCGCGCTGTGCTGGTCGATCAGCCGCCAGTAGACCGGGTCGACATCTCGATCGACGGTCTGCGGCCGAGCACTGTCGTCGACGTGGGTGACGCCCGGCATACGCTCCCGCCAGCCAGGGCTCACTCGATCGGCGACGATCATGAACGGCGATATCCGTCCTGACGCGAAAGCCGTACGACTCTCTACATTTACGCTTGGCGACAGCGGGCGCCACCGTGACCGGCGCTTGACGTCATTCACCCGGTCGCGCGTCGCGGCCGAGGTCGGCGACGCGAGGATGCTGCGATGACCAAGAGCGCGCGGGCCCGCCTCCATGGCGCCTTGGAACCAGCAGACCACCTCACCATCCGTGAGCCGACGGGCCGCCTCCTGAGCGACGTCCGAGGAGGCAAGGAACGGCAGCCCAGCGTCCCGCAGTGCGGTGACATAGTCGTCGTCGCCGAACGACGGACCGAGGAATGCCGACCGCATCGTGGCCATCGGAAACGCTCCCGACGCCACGCTCGCGTGCAGCGCGGCGCCCATCGGGACACCATTGTCCCCAGCCACCGGTTGCACGAAGAAGGCCCCGACGTCGGGCAGGTTCGCGATAGCGCCGTTGGCGGCGCAGTTCAGTCCGACGCCGCCCGCGATGACGAGGTCGTTGCATCCGGTCGCAGCGATGGCGCCACGGACGACGTGTACCAGCGCCTCTTCCAGTGCGCGTTGTGTCGATGCCGCCAGGTCGAGGTCGATCTGCGGCCATTCATCTAAGCGGCTCGGCACCGGCTTGTCCCGGCGCGTCCGCTTCGGGCCGAACCGACCGCTCAGCACTCTTTCCCAAACGTCGATCCGGCGCTGCCACTCGCTACCGGCCGGGTCGAAGCGGCGTAGATCGCCCGGCAGATCGATGTGGTACCCGCCGTCGCCGTCCAGCACGATCTCGGGGAATTCGATCGCCGCTGTGCCGTACGGGGCAAGCCCCATGAGCTTGCCTTCGCCGAAGAAGCCGAATCCCAGATAGTCAGTCATGCTTGCGTAGAACTGACCGAGGGAGTCCACCGTGGAGAACTGCCGCAGCGCCTTGATCTCGCCGTCGTGACCATGGGCGACGGTAGTCGAAATCCGGTCGCCGTCGCCGTCAACAACCAAGACGGTGGCTTCCGTCATACCCGAGCGCCAGTAGGCGCTCGCCGCGTGCGCGAGATGGTGGGAGACCTGCATAAGCACCGGAGCCCGGCCGGTGTTCCCGCCCGTCTCGGTCAGCAACACCACCAAGCCGTCCGGCCAACGGTCGGTGTCGCGACCAAGGTCGCGTACGCCGAAACTTATGTCTTCCCGGTAGCCTGGCGGCGCGACGATCCCGTGCTCCTCCTCGACCCACGGCGTCGCGAGGACGTCGATGTCCTGCCAGTTGAGCCCCCGCGCTTCTAGGCACCAACGTACGGCGTGAACTGGTTGCTGGCGCACGGCATGCTTGACCCTGGTAAAGCGCTCTTCTTCCACGAGCGCCGTGAGCACCCCGTCTTCGACCAGGCACGCGGATGCGTCGTGGTGTCCGATCGCGTTTACGCCCAGAATCCTCATCGTCCGGCCCTCCTCGACCATCCTCGACGAGCCATACGACAGGGTCAAGCATTGCCGTCGCCACCTGCCGCAGACCCCTTTCGTCGCCTGGCCTTCGCTCTGGCGGGTTTGCCGACCCCCTGGAATACTCACTCCGTGGATCGACGTGTGGTGTTCCGGTGGGCACAGTGGAACCCGTCTGCCGATTCGGTCGAGATGCTGAGCCACAGCATCGGGACGTTCCGCCACTACTTCGGCGACACACCTGAGTATGTCGTGTATGCCGACAATCCCCTGTTCGTCGCCACCAACCTCAGGGTCGACGCCGTTGTCCGGGACATGACTGTGCCTGGCGGCGAGTATCTGGATCCAAGAGCCACGTGGATGAAGTGGGCGCCGCGCTTCCGGCACGACCCAGCCGCGATCGAGATGCGGGTCGACTCTGACATCTTCCTCGTCAACGAACCGATCGAACTGCGCGCGTTCATTGCCGGTGACGGTCACGATTATGCCGTTACGATGGAGGAGTTCACCGAGCTCTGGGTGTATGGAAACTTCGGGCCGCGCCTGCCCTCCGACTTTGCCCCGATCAACGCTGGTTTCTTTGGCCAGCGCCCAGCGGCTGATCTATCCGAGCCGATGCGTGCCGCGTACCGGTGGTGGGCCGACCATGTGCGCGACGACGACGTGAAGTACCACGACGAGCAGGGAGCCCTCGCGTTTGTCTTACAGGACCTCATCGCGAACGGCCGGGTGTTGCTACTCGATCCGGCGCGATACCGGGTGGTCTGTCCGCTGAACGATCCCCCTGTCCAGGATCTCGGTGGCATCGCCGGCCTGCATGCCACGTATCCAGAGCATCCCGCGTACCATAAGTTTTGCGCTGAGATAAGCCGGATCAGCGGTGTGCCCCGGCGGGTCCCGTAATGCGGCCGATCGTCATAACCTTTGACAGAGCCTATGTGCGAGCTGCCGCGGCCCTTGTGCGTTCGCTGGCGCGGACGCGACAGGGTAAGCCGACGAAGGTTATCGCGATTGTGGACGACATACCCGGCATGTGCCGTTCCGAACTGTGTGCGGTCGGCGACAAGGCAGGCCTCGACCTGCAGTTCCGCGACGTGGTGGACGCCTGCCTCGGCCTTCCAGTCTCCGACCACGGCTCGCCGACGGCGTACTACCGACTGCTGCTCGGCGACATGCTCCCGGAGTTTTCCAGCGTGGTGTACGTCGACTGCGACGCCATTTTCCTGCGGGATCCAGCGGAGTTACTCGTCGACGCATATGACCCATACCCGGTCGCGGCCGTGCAGGACCTGTGCAACCCGACTCTAGGCTCGCCGCTCGGTCTACCCGGCTACCCTGTGTCCCAAGGCGACAGGGATACGCCGTACTTCAACTCCGGTCTCATGGTCATTGACCTCGACCTCTGGCGGTCGATGGGGATCGGGCATAAGGCCATTCGATTCGCCATCGAGTACCCGCAATGCGTGCGGTTCTGGGACCAGGATGCGTTGAACGCCGTGTTGCGCGGCAACTGGCACGCGCTAGATCGACGTTGGAACGTGGTTCCGCTCGGCGAGTTGTGGACTGTTGCCCCGTTCGCGTACCACGGTGTGCGGCAGGTGCCACGTGTACAGCTGGACCAGCTCTGCCACGAGGCCTTTCTGTTGCACTACGCAAGCCGCCTCAAGCCCTGGATGGACGGGTTCCCGCCAGGACCGTCGCGCGATCGGTGGCTGGAGTTCGATAAGCCGTCGGCCATACGTTGCTGCAGTGGGCCAGGCGGCCTCCGGCAAGCAGCGCCACTTTGATTCTGCACACCCAAGGAAGACTACGCCTGCGAACTCCCATCGGTTGTCAGCGCACGATCCGCTGAACAAACACCGGTAAAACCGCTAGCGAGCGAAGACCCCAGGGCAATCTAGAACACGCCGTCGGCGGGCGTGTTGTCGTGTCTACGCCGGGTCGGGCGGCGGGTGGTGGAGGGTGTTGGCGTGATCCGGTCCCAAGACGCGCGCAGTCGTCGGTGAGTGTCGTAGCTGGTGTGCCTGGCGCGGTGCCGGAGTCGAGGGTCGCCAGCGGACGAATCAGCAGAGCAAGGTGGCGCTCCGATTTGATGGATCCACGTCGACAAGGCGGCTCGCGACGGCACGCGTGCGCCGACAATGGCGGCCATGCATCCGCGCGCATCCGATTCCGATTACCGCGTTGATGAGGGCCATGACGTCTTCAGGGACATCGAAGTTGGAGTAGACGTTCTGCACGTCGTCGCTGTCCTCAAGGGCGTCGATCAGCTTGAGGATCTTGCGAGCGCCCTCCTCGTCTAGCTGGATTGCGACGCTCGACACGAAGGACGACTCGGCGGACTCGTAGTCAATGTCGGCCGATTGCAGCGCCGTGCGTACGGAGGTCAGATCGGTCGGCTCGGAGACCACTTCGAACGACTCGCCGAGGTCATTGACCTCCTCCGCGCCGGCGTCGCGCACCGCGGCCCCCACCTCGTCCTCGCTCAGCTTGCCCTTCGGCACGATCACGACGCCCTTGCGGGCGAACAGATACGACACCGCGCCCGGCTCGGCCAGTGAGCCGCCGTTGCGAGTGAGGGCAGTACGCACCTCGGTGGCAGCGCGGTTGCGGTTGTCGGTAAGGCACTCGATGAGAATCCCCACGCCGCTCGGCCCGTACCCCTCGAACATGAGGCTCTGGTAGTCGGCACCGTCCCCTTCCAGGCCCGCGCCGCGCTTCTGCGCGCGATCGATATTTTCGTTCGGGACCGAGTTGCGCTTGGCCTTCTGGATGGCGTCGTACAGCGTCGGGTTGCCAGCCGGGTCACCGCCGCCCGTGCGCGCCCCCAGCTCGATGTTCTTGATCAGACGGGCGAACGGCTTGCCACGCCGGGCGGCCGGGCGTCGACGATCGCCTTCTTGTGCTTGGTCGTGGCCCACTTTGAGTGGCCGGACATCGGCATATACCCCTTCACTCTGAATTGTGCGCTCCCGCACTATCCGTGAAGTACCGATGCACATGAAGATCACCGGTGTACCGGAAGGCGCTGGGGCAGGTTTCGCTGGCAACCGATTCTACCGGCGTCCGCTTCGAATACCACGATCGCGCCGACCTCGATGCGAGGGATCCTCACGCGCTGTAGTTCTACTCGACGCGACGGGGCATCTTGATGACATTGGGTTCGACTCGTTCGACTCGTTCGACTCGTTCGACTCGGGACGCTCGGGATCGGGTGCGGGAAGTACTTGCTTTCGATGCCCGACGCCACACCGCCCAACGCCGCAAAACGGGCGAACATCATGTCCCACCGCCGCGCATCCGACCGCATGTTACGACCGCTTGAGGGTGAAGGGCTGGACCGGGAGGACCCTATCCCAACCGGACAATGCTCTTGTTGGCGTCGCGTACGAATGGCAGAACAAATCATCCCAGGATAGGGCCCACCGCCTCGCGCGAATCGTCACTGATGGTGGGAATTCATCGGTTCAACGGTCAACCGTGTGCTATGGATCGGCCCCTATGGCAGAGCGATCGGCCCTAGGTGGCTGGTGTGATTCGGCGCGTCCCGGGGCCGCCGCTGCGGGTGGTGGTGCGGGTGGTGGTGCGGGTGGTGGGGCACCCCGACGGCCTCAGTGAGGCGGTGAGTGTTGTTTCGGCGGTTGGGGTTGGTGTT
>WNGG01015613.1_pt1 | contig 10219 bp, 9 predicted proteins | sample 5400661 | NCBI WGS metagenome assembly WNGG01 (sample SAMN13153372, study PRJNA577476) | soil metagenome | isolation source: 100 cm soil or saprolite under Garry oak tree replicate 1 | place: USA:California | collected 2016-06-15
CGGACGACCGTCGCGGCAGGGTCCTCCCCTGGGGTAGTGGTCACGCGCGGGTGACGGCGACGTGACGGCGACCGCGTGGGATGCCCTGGCACCGAAGATTTGTGACGGACTTGGTTTGTGTTTTTCAGTAGGGGAGCAACCAACACTAAGGGGGAGAGACGAGAGACGTGGCGAGACACTCGGGTTCGCGAGCGAGTCCTCCCGTCGCCCTCTAAATGGGCTCAACCCCTGCCAAAAACAAGGGCCTGTCCCATTCGGTGGAAGCGAATTTCGAGAAGGGTGCGAGACCCGTCCCTATTTTCAACGTAGACTATCGCATTCTGAGAATACCTGGCACCCTGGTTCACCCACTTTCCCTCGACGGTGACACTCATACCTCTGTCGCTCTCAAACTTCACAATGGCATTAGGGGTATAAGATTCCCAACTGATCATGCAATATCCGACGGGCAGGTGTGTACCGCCGACCTTCAGCGCGGGGGGCAAGCTGAAATCCCTTTGTCCCCTTTCGTACGATCGGGGCGTGAAACCGAGCGACGCAAGGTCCTTGTGTACCGCTTCGGCGTCATAATCACTTCCGTAAGGTCCTACAAGGACTTGATAGGATTTCCCCAAAAAACGGTGCCTTTGAATGACGGTCGCAGGAAACCCCAATTGAGATAATTGGCCGGTCGTTCTGTCCGCCAACAGTTTTTCTTTGAACTTTCCGACTTCCAGATACTTTTCAGAACGCATTCCGAAGTCCCCTACTTTGGAGGGCTCAATGTGGACATTAGGTCGGCTCCGCAGTTCCATTTCCGGTGCTGTAGCGCCAAACATGCTTGCGCTGGGCTCTGAAGTGGGGGCGACAACAATCTCTGGAACCAAAGGCCGACCAGCTGTTGAACTCACCGCTGGAGTACCGGAAACCTTGACGCTGGGGGCAGAAAGGGCAAGAGTGCCATGGCTCGCGGCTTCGAGCTCCACTCCAGAGGGCTTAGCTGCTGCTGGTATTGCCGTCGAAACGAGTTTCTTTGGCAGTGGAGCCTGAACCGGCGCTGCAGCCAATGTCTGTATCTCTGCCGGTCCCGTCTTTGGTTCTGGCGATACTGGCGGTGGCCCTGGCGCAGTCGAGTATGGTTCTTGCGATCCAGCCCAGGATCTTCCTCCCAATCGTTCGCCCAATTGAATGAGTGAGTCACCCAGCTCGTGACTGTGGCTCAGCAACAAAAATACGGCCACAACAATGGCCGAAACGAGAAGCCCGGCCACTAAGCCACCGGAGAATCCAGTCCATGGCCTTCCTGATTGTACATGCCGAAAAAGTGCCTCGAGTCCTGTTGAATCACCTCGCGCAGCATTTGTGTCCGATCGTTTCACATTCAAGACCGGGGATTTATGTGATGACGGAGGCGAGGGGGCGGACTTCTCGTTGATCTTGACCAGCGAAGGGTGGCGTATCCAATCGCGAATTTGTTTGCGGGCTTCTGGGGGCAGATTCATGAATCTTAACCCTCCCCTCTTCTGCGCGTCGTCTGTCCACGCCAGTTCACCTCCGGTTTCGATGAATCCCGGGGCATCTCTCGTTTGTGCCTCATTTTTCCCTACGTCAGCTTCGATTCGTTGGCTACGGTAGGAAAACCAGAAACGAATCGTCTCAGTGCATTGAACGGGAGCCGTAGACTGAAAGCAAAGACCTCCCTCGGAAATGTTCAGGATGATGCCGCCATTGTCTCGTTCGAGATTGACATAGGCAAGCCCTTTCACCGTCATCCGTGGAGCTTGTCGGCGTTCCGTCCTTACCATTGGCGCTATTCTCCTTGCCAATTGTTCGGCGGTCTTGATTCAGCAGGCTCGATTGCGCAACGGTTGGCGGCCAAGGCTCGCTGGTCAGGGCTCTTTTCCGTGCGGGCTGGGAAGTAAATCAATGAACCGAAGACCAGCGGTACCAGGGGCATGACAGACGGTCAATGGTACGGCGGTACTAAGCAGAAACGGGAAGACTCGAGGCCGTGAGCCAATGGACCCAACGCCGATTCGCGCGAGTCGAGGTGCCGACCTCGCAGGGTCCTTCCCAGGGTGGTGGCCCTCCGCGGGTGACGGCAACGGCGCAATATGACCAGCGACCGAAGATTTTTGACGGACTGCGTTTCGCTTTTTCAGATTCGGAGCAAGTCTGCAGCGGTGAGAACATTTTCAGCCGCGGGGGCGTCTAGGAAGCGATTTCGTACAGATGGAATCCGCGACGCAACGACGGCGCCGTTGGAAAATAGTTGCGGCGCCCATCAAAGTGTTCGTATAGTTCGTTCCGCCAGGAGCGTACGAGCCCAGTGCCGATCGTTGATGTCACGAAAGTCGCCAGCGCGTTGAACCTCGAGGCGCGGCGTGTTCAGCAGCTCGTTAAACTTGGCATGCCGAGGAAGTCACGCGGGCGGTATGACCCAGCGAAATGTATGCTCTGGTACATCCTCTACCTTCAGAACGCGCTCGAGAAAAGGGCGGTCCCAACCCTGGACGCTGGATTCGTCGGCGAGCGCGAGGAGCGCATTCGCCTGCTGCGCGCCGATGCCGACCTCCGCGAGATGCAACTCGCGAAGGAACGTGGAATGTTCATAGCCCTTCGCGACATCGAGTCGACGCTCGCGGACCTGGTGCTCATGACGAAGGGTCAGATCATGGCGATCCCGCCGCGTCTCGCGTCGGAACTCGTGGGCGAAACGTCCCGCGTCATGATTCAAGCGAAGCTCGAGAAGGCCTGTAAGGAATCTCTCGCGTACCTCGCGAAGCGCGGTCAACGATAGCGGAAACACGGAGCCATCCAGGCGTAGTCGCTAATCTCCTCGAACGAGGCATAGCGAACCTGCTTTGCGGACTGTCTGACGGGTACTCTCCATCGATAACCGCGGAGATCGCCCGCCTCGAAAAACGCCAGGCGGAAATGCAGGAGCGGTCTCCGAGCGTCGGAACCATCGTTTTTCAAGTTACAGATGCGCGACACCCGCCGTTCCGTCGAATCGCCCCTTCAAGACTTGAGCGCGCTTTGGAACGGTGAAGCGCGGATCGCGCGCGAGGAGATCGCGAAACACGTGCGAAAAATCACTCTAAAGCGGGTCGTTCGGACGTACGTGGCTACGGGAATTTGGGACTGGCTCGGAGTAACGGGACCCGCGGCTGTTATGGTGGTGCCGGGGGCCAGAATCGAACTGGCTACGCCCGCCTTTTCAGGGCGGCGCTCTACCACTGAGCTACCCCGGCAATAGAACCAACTCAGGTATTTTAGAGAGCGCGCTGCGTCGAGTCAAATGTTTGACGCAGCGCGCCCGTTTCAGACTGTGGAAACATCACGCCCGGTACATGCATTAGGGAACTACTGCAGTGACTTGCGCTGATTTGGCACTTTCGGTGCCGCTTGAGTTTACCGCAGTTACCACGTAGTAGTAGGTTTCGCCGGCGCTTACAGAGCCGTCGGTGTATTTCAGCGTTGTCAACGCGGACGAATTGATTCGCGTGTACGAGCTGCCCGAAGTCGTCGAGCGGTACACATAGTAGCCAACCACTCCAGAAGTGCTGCTGGCTCCCCAACTGAGCGTAACCGAATACGAAGTGCTGCTTACGCCCGTACCGCTTACCGAAACCGAGTTTGGCGAATTGGTCGCGTTGCTCGTAATTGTGACTTTTCCTGTCACGCTGCCAGTCGCTTTGGGAGCGAAGACAACATTCAATTCCGAGGTTTGCCCGGCAGCAATCGTTGTTCCCAGAATTCCGCTCAGCACGCTGAATCCGGTTCCCGTTACAGCGATTTGCGAAATTGTCAGGCTTGAGTTTCCCGAATTCTTGACGGCGACTCCCAGAGGAATCGACCCACCCACGACTTCGTTTCCAAAATTCAAGTTCGACGTTGAGAGCGAAATGGTACGAGTGGCGCTCCCGCCGGTTCCACTTAGAGCCATGGTGTACGTGGGGTTCGAAGCATTGCTCTTAATTGTTACACTTCCTGTAACGCTGCCGGACGCCGTTGGGCCAAACGCAACCGTAAAACTCTTTGTCTGCGAAGCGGCCAACGTTAGGGGAACCGTGATGCCGCTAATCGTGAATCCCGTGCCGCTTAACGTCGCGCTCGAAATCGTCAAGCTGGTGCCGCCCGTATTCTTCAATTGAACGGTCTGTGAATTGGTCGTGCCGTTCACCACCGTGCCAAAGCTCACACTCGACGGAGTTGCCGAGACAGTGGCGGGCGTCACGCCCGTTCCGCTTACCGGACATTGCACGCTGCTGTTTGCGGCGTTGCCGGTAAACAAGATGTAGCCCGAGAACAACCCCGCGCTCATAGGCGCAAATTTAACTGACAAGACAACCGATCCTCCGCCGGAAATCGCGTGAGGGACCGTCAAACCGCTCAAGCTGAAGCCCGTGGCGTGGACTGACTCCCCTGAAATCGTTACTGGAGCGATGCCCGTATTCTTGATCGTTAGAGAGATCGTGTGGCTTGTACCGGTTGCAACCGACCCGAAATTTACCGACGCCGGACTGAACGACAGCGTGCCGGGTGCAACAATTCCTTGCCCATTCGCAGCGACGGAAAGGGCGAGCGTCAGAACAACTAAGCACGCATAGACAAAATACCGGCAATGCGTTTGCCGAAGCTTGGGGTGAATAGAGTCGGTTTCTGGGAAAACCGCAGAAGAACGATTTTGTAATGTCAGTAAACGTGTCCCGTGTGATTGCATGTCACAATCAGGCTACGGGCGGCCGCTTGTGGGAATCTACTGAACCGGAGAAGAGATTGTGAGCTAGGCCCTCTTGTGGCCGCTCGGGAAGGTCTCTCCTGTCCCGAGGTACAGGGTGCCCAATTTATGAGTTTACAGTGAATTTACGGCCCGCTAATTTTCCGAATCGACTGCAAAACCTTCGCCGCCTACTGCATCGACTCGTCGTATTCTTTCATCCAGCTTTTTCCCTTCAACACTTCGCGTGGCCGCGTTCCATCGGGAGGCCCTACAATTCCGTCTTTTTCCATGATGTCGATCAGGTGCGCTGCCCGGCCGTAGCCGATGCGCAGCCGCCGCTGCAATGTGGAAGTGGAAGCGCGCCCCATCTCGCAGACCACGCGCACGGCGTCCTGGTAGAGGTCATCGTCCGCGCCTTCTCCGCCGGCCTCGCCGTTACCGCCACCTTCCGCCTTGCCATTTTCATCCTTTGGCGCTTCCAGCAACTGCTCGTTGTACTTTGCTTGTGCCTGCTGCCGCCAGAAATCGCACACGCTGACGATCTCGTCCTCGCTGACCAGAGGCCCGTGAATGCGGTGCAGCCTCGCCGATCCCGCCGGCAAGTACAGCATGTCGCCGCGTCCCAGCAATGATTCCGAGCCGTTTGAGTCCAGAATCGTTCGCGAGTCCACCTTGCTGGCCACGCGGAAGGAAATCCGCGCGGGAAAGTTTGCTTTGATTAAGCCCGTGATGACGTCTACGCTCGGACGCTGCGTTGCCAGAATCAAGTGGATGCCCACGGCGCGCGCCATCTGCGCCAGCCGCGTGATGGATTCTTCCACATTATTAGTGTCCACCATCATCAGGTCGGCCAGCTCATCGATGATAATCACCAAGTAGGGAAGCGGCTTGTGTTCGCTTTCCTCTACGTTTTCGAAAAGCGAAAGTGATTGCTGTTTTTGGAATGTCCGGTTGTACTGCTCGATGTTGCGAACGCCGCGTTGCGCTAGCAATTTCAGCCGGTTTTCCATTTCGCGCGTCGCGTTGCGGAGCACGTTCGACGCTACTTTCGGATCGGTCACCACCGGCGCGATCAAGTGGGGAATGCCTTCGTATAAATTCAGCTCCAGTCGCTTTGGATCGACCAGCACAATTTTTACGTCATCGGGCGTGGCTTTGTACAAGATGGACATCAGCAGCGAATTGATGAACACGCTCTTGCCGGTACCCGTAGACCCCGCAATCAACAAATGCGGCATGCTGGCAAGATCGGTCACGCGAATCCGTCCATGCAAATCGCGGCCCATCGCCAGAGTCAGTTTGCTCGACGAGCCGACAAACTCTTGCGCTTCCACGATTTCTCGCAACGCGATCGTTTGACGATTTATATTGGGCACCTCGATGCCAATCGTGGATTTGCCGGGAATCCGCTCGATCAAAATGGATTCAGCCTGCAGCGCAAGACACAAATCTTCCGTCAATCCAATAATCCTGCTGTACTTGATTCCCGCTTCCGGCTTGAATTCAAACGTTGTGACTACCGGCCCCGGATTGATTTGCGTCACGCGCCCCTGCACGTCGAATTCGAGGCATTTTTCCTCAATGGCACGCGCGCGATCTTTCAGTTCTTCTTCGTCCAATTTCTGTGAACGTTCGCCTTCGCGCAGCAAACTGATCGGCGGCAATTTGTAGTTCGCGTTTCCTTTGGCAATCTTAGGCTCCGCGGTCTTCTTCGCGGATTTCTCCGCCTTCTCCTGATTGAGCATCAGAATCGGCGCTTTGTGGGACTTGCTGTCGCTGTCGCCGTCGTCCTCGTCCTCGTCGCTCTCTTCCTTCCTCTTGAAAATGTCACTTTCATCGGAAAGATGGATGGTCTTTGGCGTTTCATTTGGCGCTGCGGCCTTGCCCACAGGCCTGCGGCCCTCAAGACGGTTGGCTTCCACTCTCCGCCGCATCCGTTCCTGCTCGCGGCTCGCCCGCCAATCGTGCCACCTTGCCTGCGCCTTCTGCAGAATGCCTAATTTTCCAACCGCGCCAATTGGTCCGCGCGGGCCGCTCGCCCATGCGTGTGTTCCGCTGAAGGAAAAGCTCGTCGTCAGGAAAGTGGCGGTAATCAAGAGTGCGATTGTGACTATAACCGCGCCCCATGTATTGAAACCCGCTAGCAGCGCGCTGGCTAGCAATTTGCCGAGCATTCCGCCGGCGGGGATCGCGCCGCGCACGTCAGGAAAAGGAATCAGAGCTAACAACGAGGGAAGGGAAACCAGCAACAACGCATATCCAAATACGGTGGCTTTTTGCGATTCCACCGGTCGGCTGCGGAACCACTTTATTCCCAGCCAGAGGATCGCCATTGGCAGCAAAAACGCCGGAAATCCCAACGCCTGAAACATCAAATCGGCGCTGTAGGCGCCAATCGGTCCAATCACGTTATGCGGTTGGCCGGAATTTCCACTGCTTGCAGAAACATTGAACGACTCATCCGCTGGCCAATACGTGAACAGCGCGGCAGCCATCAATACCGCCAACGTCAGACACAAAAATCCTATCAACTCATTGAGCCGCTTGTTGCCGGTAGGCGTCAGAAAACGCACGAAAGCCTCCTCAGCTTTTGGGGAAGGCTGAGTGCGACAGGCGGCTTGGCGCTATCGGCCGCTTGCCTGGAGGAACTGCGAAAGCGAAGCCATCATACCAGACGATTTGTGCGAAATCACGTCGCCAGTTCGATGATGTTCTATCTCTAACGCCGCTGTCAGCCGATCAACGCGCGAAGTTTTCTGCGCACTTCGCCAGCCCAGCGTCCGAAAGCTTGCCCGTTCGCTTCGCCTTCCGCGCTCGCCAGTCCACGCTGTTTACGTGGTCAGCCAGGTCTGCGCTGCCGGACTGGCTCATTAATAGAACCTCGAACGGATAGCGTTGGATAGGTGTCAACATCGTATCTACTTAAGGTAAGCCATCGCCCACGCAAGCACCGCACTTCCTACGATGATGCGGTAAATCGCAAATGGCGCGAATCCCCTGCGCCGTACCCATGACAAAAACCAAGCTACTGCGCCGTACGCCACGATGAACGAGACTACGAACCCGATTGCAAGAATGACCCACCCGTGTCCATCAATGTGCGATACGCCGATTGCGTTTTCGCCCTTGCCTCGTAACGATTTCAACAAATCATAGCAAGTGGCCACCACCATCGTCGGTATCGACAGGAAAAAGGAAAACTCCAGCGCCGAAGCACGAGACATTCCCGCCAACTGGCCCGCAGCAATCGTGGACATCGACCGCGACGTTCCTGGAAATACGGCAGAAAGAATCTGACATGCGCCAATCCACACGGCTTGACCGAAACTCATTGCTTCCATGTGCCACGTGCGGATCACGATTCCGCCGATGACCAGCGAACTTCCCATGATGACTAGGCTCTCCAAATGTTTTCCGATGATCTTTGTGAACAGGAACGCAGGAATTGCAGTGACCACAAACGCGATCAGTGTGAGGCTCAGCGGGTGAGTCAAAATCGTCCGGTCGCCTTTTTCGCCCTGCGGAAATGTCGAAAACAGTCTGGCAATTCTTTCTCGAAAATATACCGGCAGGCACAGAATCGCGCCGAGTTGAATGACGATTGTGTACATCTTCCAGTAGCCGCTCGCGAGATCAATGTGCAATAGCGCTTCGGCTATTCTTAAATGCGCTGTGGAACTGACGGGTAGAAATTCTGTAAGCCCTTCGATGATGCCGAGTATCACGGACAACAGGTAATCGTTCAATTGGTCTCTCCGAAAGGAATGTGGTCCTACATTTTTACGGCATTGTCACGACGCTGACCTAGGCGTCGCGCTCAGTTTCTTGCGCATTTCAAATGCATCCAGGCGGCCTGGATAATAGTTTTTCAGCACCGCTTCCTTACGGTATCCGTGACCCTCCCAGAACGCAATCCCGGCATCGTTGCTCGTTGCAGTTTCAAGCAGCACGGTGCGCACTCCACGAAACGCAAGGTGTGCCTCGTTTTCCTGCAACAATTCCGTACCAACTCCATGGCGCCGGTACAACTCCGCTACATCAAGAGTGACAATGTGAGCGAGCGGCGGATTTTCTTCGCTCAAAATGAATCCGACAATTTTCGCGCCGTCCACAGCGACCAGGCATTCCGCGCCAGGCTGCGAAAGAAAATACCGCAGCATCGTTTTGGAATACGCAATGCCCGGCGGAAAACACCCCTGATCCAATTTGTAGAGCGCGGCAAAATCGTGCGGCTCGTATTGTCGAATCGCCACAGCCACGTCGCCGATTCTATGGACCGCGAGGGCTTCTGTCGAAGGATTTTCACCGCTGATATGGAAGACTCTGCTATGCTCCTGATGCGGCCGTCCAGCGGCCGTTTCGTCTACTCTATTTTCAGGAGGCGCCTGTGCGAACCGTAATTTTCCTCACGGAAGAGTGCGTCTCCGTGTCTCTTCCCTGAGCTAATCTCCATTTTAATTGATTTATCTTTCAGCCGTTTGAGATGGCTGCTTCCGTCCGTTTGAAAGCGCACGCGCCTCGAATTCGCCACGCGCGTGTTCGAGAACGGGCTTCAGGGTTTGTGCCTGCCTGCCGCAGGCGGCTTACAACCCTGAGCAAAAAGGAGATTTGCAGTGTATCCATTGGAAGATTTGGGATGGTGTGAGTATTTTTCCTCGCAGTCCGAAGCAAGTCAGACCGGTTCGGAGTTTGTACCGGTGCGAGTCGCCGAAGACAACCGGGAAATTTATCGGATCGTTTCCGCGACCGGGGAATTTCTTTCGGAATTGAGTGGAAAATTCCGGCATGAAATTCTGGGTCGGGCGGACTTTCCTGCCGTTGGCGATTGGGTGCTGGCGAGCCTGCGTGAAAGCGAAGGGCGCGCAACGATTCATCGCGTGCTCAAGCGCAGAAGTAAATTCTCGCGCAAAATTGCCGGCAGAAAAACAGAAGAACAAATCGTCGCCGCAAACGTTGACGTGATTTTTCTGGTGAGTTCGCTGAATCGCGAATTCAATCCACGCCGCATCGAACGATATCTGACGCTGGCGTGGGAGAGCGGCGCGAAACCTGTGATCGTGTTGAACAAATGCGATCTCTGCGAAAATTCAGACGAACTGTTGCGCGAAACGGAATCCGCGGCGATGGGCGTTCGCGTGATTCTTGCAAGCGCGTTTCGCGGCGACGGCATCGCGGAGATTCGCGAAATTCTACAACCTGGATTCGCAAAAACTGAAGCCAGCGCCGCCACCGCGGCGCTGCTTGGTTCTTCCGGTGTTGGAAAATCGTCTCTCATTAACGCGATTCTCGGAACGCCGCTCCTTGAAATAAACAGTATTCGCGAAGGCGATGATCGCGGGCGGCACACTACCACGACGCGGCAACTGATTGTAGTTCCGGGTGGCGGAGTGCTGATTGACACGCCGGGAATGCGTGAGCTGCAATTGTGGGATGCGGGGGAGGGAATTGGACACGCGTTCGGCGAGATTCAAGAACTGGCTGCGCGATGCAAATTTCGCGATTGCAAGCACGAGA
>WNGG01013555.1_pt1 | contig 10218 bp, 7 predicted proteins | sample 5400661 | NCBI WGS metagenome assembly WNGG01 (sample SAMN13153372, study PRJNA577476) | soil metagenome | isolation source: 100 cm soil or saprolite under Garry oak tree replicate 1 | place: USA:California | collected 2016-06-15
TCGCGCTCCTGGCGCTCGCCGGCGGCCACCGCCAGCTGCTCGCGCAGCTCGCTGCGTTCGCGGTCCAACGCGCCGCGCTCGATTTCCAGCGCGCGTGACGTCTCCGCGCGACGGTGCAGCTCCTCTTCCAGCTCGCGCACCGCGAGACGCTCCGCCGTCAGCCGCCCACGAACGGTGTCTTCCTCCCCGCTCCGCGCGCCGAGCTCGCTCTGCACCGCGGCGAGATCGCGCTCCGCGGTCGTGCGTTCGGCGGCCGCGGCGGCGTGCTCGCGCTCCGCCTGCGCCGCGCGCCGCTCCGCCTGGACGCGCTCATCGCCGGCCGTCTGGCGCCGCTGGCCCGCATTGCTCAGCCGCTCGGCGGCCAGGGCGAGATCGCTCTCGAGCCGTCCGACCTCGAGCTTGGCGTCCCCCAGCCGGCGCTCGACTTCGGTGCGCCGCGCTTCCGCCGTGTGCCGGGCCTGCACGCGGGCTTCGCGCTGATGCTCGGCATCGTCCAGTCGGGCGCGGGCCGCGGGCAACTGCTCGGCCAGATCACGCGCGCGCACACCGAGCGCGCCAAGCGAGAGGTCGAAGTCTTCGATCTCCCGGCGCACCAGCGTCATCGCGATGCCAAAGCGCTCTTCGATCATCTTGCCGTAGCGCTCGGCGCGGCCCCGCTGGCGCGCGAGACTGCGGACCTGCGTCTGCACCTCGGCGATGAGGTCTTCGAGCCTCGCCAGATCGGCTGCCGTCTCCTCGAGCCGCCGCTCGGTGCTCTTCTTGCGGTCCCGATAGAGCCCGATGCCCGCCGCCTCCTCGAACAGCGCCCGCCGCTCTTCCGCTTTTTCCGAGAGCAGCGCTTCGATCATCTTCGCTTCCATCACGACGGCGGCGTCGGCACCCAGGCCGGTGCCGCGGAGCAAGTCCTGGATATCGCGCAACCGCACCGACGAGCGATTCAGGAGGTAGTCGCTCTGGCCCGAGCGCGACAGCCGCCGCGTGACGACGACTTCCTGATATGCGATCGGGAGGCTGCCGTCGGAATTATCGAAGACGAGCGAGACTTCGGCGACGTTCACGGGCCGGCGACCGGTGGATCCCTGGAAGATGACGTCTTCCATTTTTCCGCCGCGCAGCAACCGGGGCGACTGCTCGCCGAGCACCCAGCGCACCGCGTCCGAGATGTTCGACTTGCCGCAGCCGTTCGGTCCGACGATGGCGGTCACGCCTTGATCGAACGGCAGCTCCACCGATCCGGCGAATGACTTGAATCCTGAGAGCTCGAGCCTGCTCAGTCTCACGGTGTCCCCATGCGAGGGAGTAGGTTCGCGCGCACGCCGGCGCGCCGGAGAGCGGCCTGCGTGAAGGCCGCCTGTTCGGGTGCCTCAAAGGCGCCAAGGAGAATGACGCCGTTGGACCAGCGCACCGCGGGAAGGCCGCGGTGGCGCAGCATCTCGAGTGTCGCGCCGCGAGGTGCGTGATACGAATACGGGGCCAGCAACAAGTCACCCACCCCTTCGGCCGCAACGCCCCGGTGCCACAGATCCGCGCGGGCCATGCCGGCGGCGGCGCGCGTCGTGTAGGAGCCCGCGAGCACGCGGTACCAGACGGGGCCAGTGCCACTCTGCGGCACCGGTGTCACGAGCGCCGGGACGCCGGCGTCTGCCGCCAGCCGGTCGGCATGTGCCAGCGCCTTGTCGAGTGACGCGTAGGCGGCGAGCTGAATCGTCCAGCCTAAGGTGTCGGCTTTCGGGATCGTTGCGTGCGTTGGAGCAGGGAGCGGGGAGCTGGAAGCGGGTGCGAGTGCTGGTGCGGGTGCTGGTGCGGGCGCGGGTGGCGTGGCTTGCAGCGTCGACTCGCGCGCTCGCGCGAGCAGTGCCCATCCTCCGACCGCCAATCCCGCCACTACGAGCGCCGCCAGCGCGAAGCGCACGCCGCGGCGCGGCTCCTCTTCGCCTGGGATCATCATCGGCGGCGGTGAGACGCGCGGACTCGACGGCAGCCAACGATCGCGCACGACGCCGAGGACCGGAACATCGCGGCCCGGCGCAAACGCGGGACTCACACCATCCGGCGCCAGCACGATCACGCCGTCCGGCGTTGCCGAGAGTTGCGCGAGTCCCGCGCGCGGCAGCAGCGCGAGGAGCAGCGCCCCTTCGGAACGGAATCCCGCTTGCAGCTTCGGCCACCGCGCATGGGCGTAGACTTCCGCCGGATGCGCCGTCTCGGAGCCGGCAGGAATAATGAAAACGCCGGTGACTTCGTGAGCGGCCTTGTTCAGCGAAACGCCATACTCGAAGGCATCCACGATTCCTTCGGTGGCGTGGAGGCCCACCGTTTCGTGCAGGGCTGGGGTCTCGAGGCACAGATCCACGAGCGCGACGCGCCGTCCGTCGCGCGCCGCGATCCGGGCGATGTCCCACGCGGCCTTCGCGGCCCATGGCAGATCGTTGGTGACCGGCATCAGCGCGACCAGCGCCGCGCCGTCGACGAGCGGGGGAACGAGATGCCCGAGCCGCGAGAGCGGCAACTGCCGGATCGCGGTCACTGTCCGGGTTGGTAGATCCAGAAGGGCCGGCCCAGCCGCCGGCCCGTGGCTTCCGCCTGCTCGCGCGTGGCGTACGGACCGAGCACCACGCGATAGCCGTCATCGGGGTGTTGCGGTGGCAGCACGCGAGCGGCCAGCCCGGCGCGCGTCAAGTCGTCGGCGAGATGCCCCGACCATTCGGGGTTCTGCGACGTGGACACCTGGACGTAGAGTGGGCCTTCCGCGCCGGTGCCCGCGCTGTCGGACGCGGCCGCGCTCACCGCACTCGCCGGCACGCCGCGGGGCAGCCACGACGTCAGGACCCAGATATCGGCGGCGCCGTTGGTGACTCTCCCGACTTCAGTCAGCGAATCGGGGCGCGCCGAGAGGACATCCTTGCCGCGCCGATAGATCAGCATCCCATCGGGGGACATCGACGGCAGGTCGGCCTGCCATGCGGTCGGGACGGTGCCGGTATGGCGCTTGATCGGCAGATCGACGATCCACGCGGAGTCGCCGACCGCGGGACGCGCGAGCAGCCACCGCCCGAGCGGATCCATGCGGAGCGCGGCGACCGATCCGGGAAGCGCGACGCCGTCCAGCTCCTTGCGCTCGTAGCGATCGACGACGGCGAGTCCCGGCACGTTGCGGCGTGCGACGTAGATGCGATGACCGGATGGCGAGAACGCGAGGGCGCGCGGCGCATCGGCGAGTTTCACGAACGCGGGGTCGCGGCGTCCGAGCGGATCGTAGAACGTCACGCCGGAATCACTGGCGACGGCGACGAGATCGCCCCAGCGCGTCGCTGCAACGTCACCGCCCGCCGCGATGGGCCGTACGGTGGGCGGCTGATCCGCCGCGGCGACGAGCAGGCGATCCTGCGGAATCACGCCGACCAGATGCTGATCGGTCGCACCAAACAGATCGCGCGGCAGCGCCGTGAGCGCCTGTGGCCAGGCGAAGCGGGTTCTGCGCGACAGCGAGATGACGCGGCGCGACGAATCCACGGCGTAGAGCGTGCCATCCGGGCCCAGAGCGGCCTGCTTGATCGTCGTGCCGACGGTGTCGACCCGGCCGCTCCCGAGGTCGAGCGCGAGCAGCTCGTGCTTGGCGGTCGTGACGAAGAGGAACTCGGATTCGGGATCGAGTCCGACCACGCGTTCGACCGGGGGCAGGCGGCCCTTGAGCACGCCCTCGACCACTGTGAGCCGCGGCAGCCGGTAGAGCTGCGGAGTCCCGCCTTTGGCGGGCAGCCGGATCGCGACGCCGGGCGAGCGGGCAAGAATCTGGAGCTGGCTAACTCGTTCTGGCGTTTGTTGTTGTGACGATCCAGCCGCCGGCGCTTTGGGTCCACAACCCCAGAGCGTGAGTGACGCGAACAGAAGGACGCGGGAGATACGCAAAATGGCCTCGCCGGACAAAATAGACAACCGGCGAGGCCATTGCAACTGTTTTAGCGAAGCGGAGTTAGAACGTCGGACCTAAACTGATGGTCCAATACGGGTGCTTCAGCGGCCGGTCGAGCGGCTTGGTGTAGTCGAGCCGCATGATCAGCAGGCCAAAGACATTGGCGCGGATCGAGCCACCCCAGCTCCGCAGCGGCGCGCGCACCAGCACCGGATTCTCGCCGGCGGAGCGTTGCCATTTGACGGTGCTCGAATCGTCCCACGCCAACCCGATGTCGAAGAAGATTGCGCCTTCGATGGGCGGGAAGCCCAGTGGCAAGAAGCCCAGTACCAGGCTGCGCGTCAGGGGGAAGCGCAGCTCGACATTGGCGAGGGCGATCTTCGATCCGATCATCTGATCGAGCTCGGCGCACCCGGTTTGCGAATTCGTTTGGGGATTCGCGACGCACTCGTGGTTCCGGAAGGAGCCGGCGGTGTAGCCGCGAATCAGCTCGGGATTGCCGAGGAAGACCGGAAAGCGATCGGCATCGCGTCCGAACCGTCCGAACATCAGGCCGCGCACGGCGATGGTGAACGGCCGGAAAAAGATGTAGCGCCGGTAATCGACCAGCCCGGCGGTGAATTGCCAGCTGCCGAAAGCCGGCGCGATCGAGAAGCGCGAGCGCGACCCCGCGAACGGGCCGACGTAACCGAACAGGGTGTTGTCGTGTACGTGCGCGATCGACGGTTGCACGAACGTCGCGGACGGACCGCCACCCTGGACGAGCTGCTGATCGACGAACTTTCTCGTCTTGGCGTTGTACGACTTCTCCAGCGCCAGTGTGGCCTCGGCGACATTGATCGCGTGCACGCCCAGCTCGATGCGGTTGAAGCGGCTGAACGGATACGATGATTCGGCAAACAAGTCTCGGATGACGAAGCGACGAATACGCGTAGAGTAGACGTCGAGGCTGTCACCCGGGCGTTGCGGATCTTCGATCCGCGTCTGGTCGCTGCCGCCATAGAAATAGAGCGGATCCTGCGAAAACCCGCCGGCCCAATTCAGGCGATGGGTCTGATTGACGTACAACCCGAGGAATTGCGCCTCGCCGATACGGCCGTTGATCGAGCCCGCGAGCACGAGGGAGTGGTTGCCGAGGATATCGGACAGCGCGATCGCGGTCCCGCCAAAGACCCCGCGGCCGAAGTTGTCCCGCGCGTAACCCACCGTCGGACGGACCACGTAGTCCGCGGTGAACCGCACCTTGTACGGTTTGAACGTGAACTCGTTCGTGTCCGGCAACGCGAGCGTCGCGGAGTCGAGGAGCGCCCGCACGGTCACCGCCGGCCGTGCCGAAGTAGACTCGGCGGGCTGCGGCTGTGCCGACGGACGGAATCCCGTCGCCGAGCGATAAATCGACGCCGGCGCGGAGACGTTCGGCAGCGTCGCGGCGGAACCGGTCCCGCCGAGCGCGTTGGTCGTGGGGACCGCTGCCACAAACGGCGGGGCCTTGAGGAGCGTGTCCCGTTGCTCGGACTCGAGCAGGGTCACGACCGGTTGTGTCGCGGGTCCATGGTAAGGGGCGCGGCGCAGCGAGCGCGGATTCTCCACCGAGTACACGCTGTACTGGCCGTCTTCGTAATAGACGAATGCCATGCGGTCGGCCTGCTGCGCCCACGTCAGCACCGGGGAGAGCGGCGTGATGCCCTGGACGCCGGTGAACATGTTCGTGAGCTGATAGATCTGGCCGTCGGCCAGGTCGTACAGGAAGACGTTGTTGATGCCGGTGCGGTCGGACACGAACGCCAGGGATCGGCCGTCGGGCGCCCACACCGGATTGATGTTCCGGCCGGTGTCCATGTTCCCGAGCAGCTCGATGGCGCCGCTGTCGAGGTGGAACAGCGCCACGCGCAGATTCCCGAAGCGCAGCAGCTCGAAATCAGTCTCGCCGCCGCGATCGGTGACGAACGCGATCGTCGTGCCGTCGGGCGACCACGCCGGATGCAGATCGGCGAACTTGTCGTTGGTCAAGCGGCGCAGGCCGGTGCCGTCCCGATTGATGGTGAAGAGATCGGTGAAGCCGTTGCTGAAGCCGGTGAAGACAAGCTGCTGCCCGTCGGGCGACCATTGCGGGGTCTGCAACCCGCTCAACCCGACGTGGATGCGCCGTTCTTCGCGGCCGCGTTGCACGTCGAGAATCACGAGATCGTCGCGGTCCTTGCGCTTGGCGGCGATCGCGAAGTAGCGGCCGTCGGGCGAAAACGCGCCGGCCGAGTTGATGAAGCGCAGGCTCTCGTAGTTGTTGTTTTGCGTCGATTTCACGAGCCGCCGCTTGACGCGGCCCGTCTCGCCGTCTGCCAGCCAGAGATCGACGAAGAAGCCGCCCTCATCGCCGAAGAACGCGAGATCCTTGCCGTCGGGGGAGAGTGCCGGTGCGAGGAAAATGCGTCCATGCGAGTGCCGCTGCGTGAGCGTCGGCTGCGCGATGCGGCGCGCCCGATAATGGTCGCCCAGCTGCGGGAGGAACGTCGTCTGAATCGCGTCGCGCCAGTCGTTCGACAGATCCTCGAGCGAGCGGCCCAGGGCGCGCTTGAAGGCGGCGTCGAGCCCCGACGTGGCGGAGCTCTGCAGAATCTCGCCGATCACCTCGTCTCCCCACTTCTCGCCGATGTACGCCCACAGCGCGTGCCCGTAGCGGTAGGGGAAGATGTACGGATCGGTGGTCATCTCTTCGATCGTGGGGAGGTGCCCCTCGAGCGCCGCGTCGCGCAGCCACATCGCCGTCTCGGGATTGATCGGGCCGAGCGACAGATACTCCGCCATCCCTTCCATGAACCAGAGCGGCGGATTGACGGCCACGAGCGTCTGCACGCCGGCGCCGGGTCGGCCGCGGCTGTAGATGTCGTACTGGAACTGGTGCACCATTTCGTGCTGCAACACGTGCTCGAACTCGGCGTACGAGCCGGTGAAGGGCAGGACTGCGCGGTGCTTGAAGAACTCCGTGACGCCGCCGAGTCCCTCGCCCGATGCGTCGACGACGTTCGTCTGCTGGAAGTCGGACTGCGAGGCGTACAGGATGATCGGCTTGCGGGACTGGAACTGATGGTGCAGGATGCGCGACAGGCGGGCGTAGGCCCGTTCGGCCATCCGCGCCGCGTCCAGCGCGCCGCCGCGCTCGTCCGGATAGTAGTAGATGTCGAAGTGTTCGGTCTGAATCGATTGAAAATTGAAGCTGCGGTACTGCACTTTGTTCTGACCGAAGTATTGCGCAGCCGCCGGCGTGGCCAGGATCCCGAATCCCAGGACGACAATCAGACGAGTCATCGCACGTCGCATACCTGCCTAGCCTTTCGCCCCGGCGTCAACCACTGGCGCATCACCCCACAACCGCTCGAGCTGGTAAAACTCACGCAGCTCCGGATGGAAGACGTGCACGACGAAGTCCACATAGTCGAGCAGCACCCAGCGCCCCTGCGCCAGCCCTTCAACATGATGCGGCTTCAGACCCTTGGGCGCGAGCGCGGTGACGAGGTGGTCCGCCATTCCCCGCACGTGCGCGTTCGACGTTCCGGAGACGATCACGAAGTAGTCGGTCGCCCCGCTCAAGCCGCGTAGATCCAATACTACTGGATCGACCGCCTTCCGGTCCACTAACGCGTCCACAACTTGTGAGAGCTCAGTCTTCATTCTGATAGAACACACCCCACGCGCCGATCCCCGCGTGGGCGGCGATCACCGGTGTGATCGGCGTCACCAAACATTGCATTGGCCGGTAGCGCGTCACGAGCTCGACCCGGAGCGCCTCGGCAAACTCCGGAATGTCTCCGGCGCAACGCCCAGGCGGAGCGCGCGCGGCCGTGGTGTCAGCGCGCGATCGAGCAGCTCGAGAATACGGCGCCGGGCGGCGTCCCGGCCGCGCACCCGGCACACCGGCTCGATTTTCCCTTCCATAGTAAGCGCCATGACCGGCTTCAAGTTGAGCTTCGTCCCCAGCCATGCCCGCTCACGCCACCCAGTCCGCCGCGGCAAGCAAAGAACGCCGAAAGCGCGGGCCGTCGACGTACCCGATCGCGACGATCGCTACTCCTTCACCACCGTGACCCGCACCTCGGGCCGCACCTCGGGATGGATCTTGATCCCGACGTTGAATTCGCCGAGCTCGCGAATCGGCTCATGCAGGTCGATCTTGCGCTTGTCGACGTGGATGCCCAGCTCCTCGAGCTTGCGCTGAATGTCGCTCGCGGTGACCGAGCCGTAGAGCTTCTCCTCCTCGCCGACTTTGACCGCAAACGTCAGGCGCACGTCCGTGAGCCGCGTGGCTTCGGTTTCGGCCGCGGACTTTTCGGCGGCGCGCTGTTTCGCCAGGCGCTCGCCTTCGTAGGCGATCTTCTTCTTGTTGGCGTCGGTCGCCGGATAGGCGAGCCCCTTGGGCAGCAGGTAGTTCCGGGCGTAGCCGTCCTTCACCTTCACGACTTCGCCGACTTTGCCCAGATGCTGCACGTCTTCCCGCAGAATGATTTCCACGCTCGAATCCTCAGGTTGTGTTGGACCGCTGCCGCTCACGTGCTTTCGCCAGGCGGCGGCGGTACTGGTACCAGGTATCCGTGATGCCGAGCGTGCACAGCCCTGGAAGCACGAACACCAGTGGCACGGCCAGCGCGGCCGCCGCCGCCGCGACGACCACGAGCGCGAGCGCCGATACGCCGAACGCCTCGGCGAACGTCGCGACGATCGCGGCGCCGCGCAGCACGTACAGCGTGCCCGCCACGAGGCCCAGGTTGGTGCCCGCGACGTGCAGGACGCTCGACACCGGCAGAATCAGCACTGAACCGCACGCGCGGTGCGCTCTCGCCCAACGCCGCTGATCCGATGCGCCGTTGCAGCTGCCACGCGAGCGCGAGTCCCGCGAGCGTCTGCAGCGCGAGCATGCCGGGCCACGTGAGGCTCATGAAGCGCACCATCGGCTCATAGATCGGGAATGCGTCGGGCGCGACTTCCACGATCGCCCGCATCGTGAGGCTCGCCTGGCGCGTCGCTTCCCATCCGAGCGCGCCCCAGGCATCTGATCCCCACAGCGCCTGAATCAGCAGCGCGGCGGCGAGGCCCGCCGCCAGGGTCGACCGGAACGCCTGGCGCAGGACCGTATCGGGTCTGAGCAGCACGAACGACACGAACGCCGCGCTGGCGAGGACGATGTAGGCGCTCGTTGCGGCGGCGAGCCGGCTGCCGCTTCCCGCCGTCACCACCAGGCGCGCGAGACTGACGGCGCCGATCAGCGCGGCGATCGGTTGCGACCAGCCGCGACGGTCACCGCTCGCGGGCGCGATGATCAGCAGCGCCGCGCACGGCAGCCCGACCAGGCTGGGATGCGCCCAGAGCAGGAACGCCAGCAGCGCCAGGACCAGGCGCCACCACGGCTCTTTGGTAGTTATGCGGTGTGACCCTTGATGTAAGGAAGCAGCGCCAGCTGCCGTGCGCGCTTGATCGCGGTCGCGAGCTGCCGCTGGTGGCGCGCGCACATGCCCGACAGCCGGCTGGGCAGAATTTTGCCGCGCTCGGTCAGGAAGCGGCTCAACGTCCGGTCATCCTTATAGTCGAGCACGCGCGCGCCGGACTCGCACACGGGACAGGTCTTGGCGGGACGTCTCACGCTTCCTCCTCTTCCAGCTCTTCTTCTTCAGGGGCGACGGCGGTGGCCACGACCGGCTTCGGCTGCTCGCGCGCGGCCTCGACACACATATACCGCAGCACGCCTTCGTCGAGTTTCACGGCGCGCTCGTACTCGGGCAGCAGCTCGCCCTCCGCCGAGAACTCGGCGACGACGTAGTAGGCCGTGTCTTTCTTCTTGATCTTGAACGCCAGCGTTCGCTTGCCCCAATGGGACACGTTCGACAGCGTGCCTTTCCCATCCTTGGTCAGCAAGGCGTGAAAGCGGTTCAGTTTTTCCGTGATTGCCGGCTCTTCCAGGGCACTATCAAACATGTAGACCGTCTCGTAGCGACGATTCATGCCACCTCCCTTTGGTCATGGGTGACCCGGTGCGGTGGAAGGCACCGAGTAGGGGATATGTGAGCGATAAAGGTAAACGGCGTGTAAAGGCGTGGAAAGGCGTGAGCAGGCGTGGTATAGTAGATCATGCTGCTTGTCATGGCGGCGCTCCTCGCCTCATCCCTGCATCTTCAGGCCGACACCACCGCAGGGATCCACGGCGCAGTCATCTCCTCGTTCAACGGCGGCCCCATCGCCGGCGTGATGATCGCGGCGCGCGAAGGCGGGAAGTTCACCCTCACCGACGAGCAGGGACGGTTTGCCCTCACTGGCTTGCC
>WNGG01010177.1_pt1 | contig 10215 bp, 12 predicted proteins | sample 5400661 | NCBI WGS metagenome assembly WNGG01 (sample SAMN13153372, study PRJNA577476) | soil metagenome | isolation source: 100 cm soil or saprolite under Garry oak tree replicate 1 | place: USA:California | collected 2016-06-15
GGACTCGCGCTCGCGTTCTGGGGCCACGGTCTCTGGGCCACCGTGATGTCATTGATCGGGGCCCTCCTCGGAAGCGTCGTCGGCTATCTGTTCGGGGCGGCGCTCGGGGGCGACCTGACCGGACTCATCCTGGCGATCGTCGGCGCGGTGATAGGAAGCATCCTGTTCACGAAACTCGTGAAGGTCGCCCTGGCGTTCCTCGTCGGCCTCCTCGCCGGGGCGGCAGTCTACGGCGTCCTCGGCGGCCGAGCCACATTCACAGCCGGCCAGCTCGACACGCCCCTGATTGCGGCGATTCTTGTGCTCATCGTCGTCTTCGGTATCTCGTACTATTACATCGACGATATCATTGGGATCATCACGGCGGCGATCGGCGGACTCCTGCTCGCCCTCGGCTTGTATCTCTTGTCGGTCGTCTCGACGATCACGGCGGCGCTGGCCGGTCTCGGGGTGTTCGCCCTCGGAGCGTTCTTGCAGACGGCCGCGCTTCGCCGGAAGCGCCGGGCGCATGCGGCCGCGGCCGCTGCGGCCGCGCCGCCGCCCCCGCCGTCGAGTTAGGGCCCACGGGCATCCGGTCGGCGTAATCCGTTCAACCTTAAACAAGGTTAACCCGCGAGGTTCATAGATGGGGGCTCGCCTGGTCCTTCTCGGATGAAGTTCCGCATGGATCGCAAGACGCCGTTCCCGAGGGATGCGGTCTTCGCATGGTGGACGGACTTTCGGGAGGATGACCACCGGCACCCCGGATCTCCCGCGGACAGCACGCGCACCATCGTGGGTCGAACGGGGAACGAGATCTGGCTGCGGGATCGTGCGACGCGTCCGATGCGGGTCACGATCGATGAGCGGGTGATCCTCAATCCTCCTCTCGGCTACGCGGTCGACGCGCGCTATCCCGCCGCGGACGTCCGGTACACGTACCGATTCGACGCGGAGGGCGACGGCACCCGCGTCACGCTCGACGTGGACGTCCGACCGAGGCACATCGGTTGGATCCTCATCCCGCTCGCGACCCCATGGTGGCGGCGCTACACGGAGCGGGACCTCGACTTCCATTTGCGAGCGATGGCTACGGATCTGTCCGCGTCTGCATCCGGCTAGCCGTGTGGCCATTGGCCGCGGACAATCTCGTTGACCCACTGGACGAGCCTGCGATACGCCTCGGCACCTTTCGGGAGAAGGACCACCCGCTCGTGCCCGTCTGGGTTGCCCGCGAGGACGACGAGACCTTTCGCGAGCATCCAGTTCAGATAGCGAGAGAACACCTCGTAATTCACATTCGCTGCGACTTGCAGTCGAGTCTTGAGCATCGGAGCGTCCTCACGCCACAAACGTTCCAGGAGTCGAGCCACCACGTAGAGGTCCGGCCGATCGAGGTCCCGCCCAGCCATCGTTTCACAGGTCCTCGATGTACCGGCTCATCTCGGCGCGGATCCGGTCGATCCGTCCTTCCCAGTCGCGGAGGGCCCTCTTGGTCTCCTCCTCCCACCGACGTTTCCAACGTCGGTAGAATAGGGTCGCGATGACGGAAAGCGCGATTCCGAGCGACCCCCAGAGCGCCGCGAGCACGGGATTGAAGAACACGAAGGAGAAGGCGGCGGAGACGAGGGTAATCGACCAAACCGCGGCGACGACGATGAACAGCCCCGCCGGGGGGTCGCGATTTAGGCCCCCGCGTCGCGAGACCCTAATCCAGGAGGGGACCTCGACGGAGGCATCCATGAGCAGTTCGAATGCGCTCGGCTCGCTCCCTTCCGGCGCTCCGGGAGCCGAAGCCCTCGCCATTGCAGCGCGAAGTCGTTCGGCGTGAGCGCGATGCAGGAGGACATTAGGCCGGAGCCGGATTCGGATGAGGATGCCGAGCGGGATTGCCGCTGCCGCCACCGCAGCGGTCGCGCGGGCCGCGGCCATCATCATCCGCGCGGTGAAGTCCGCACTGACGTCGGCGCTGGCGAAGAGGACGAACACGAAGAGCCAGACCACGATGGCTCCACCGACTACGATCGCTTGGAGGTCCCCGTAGTTGGAGCGGAGCGCTTCGGTCGCTTCCGCGGCGGCCCGGTGCGCCTCCGAGAGCGTCTCCAGAAGCATGGATCGGGTGCGGTCCTCGGCAGGAATCTCGGGGAGCGAGCCGTCCGCGGGCAGCAGGGGGGCGACCACGGATGTGGAGAAGGACCACGCCCGAAGTAAGCCGTACGCCGCAAGTCCAAGGCCCGCCAGGCCGGTGTAGACGATGATCAGGAGCGTGAGGAGCGTGCCCCAGCCGGAAGGCGTCGCGAACGGCTGGTACAGGACGCGGCAGCCCGATGGCGTCGGGCGGGCCGTGACGAGGATCGCGGAAAAGGATCCAATTCGAATGGTCAACCGACCCGGGGATTCAGCGACCCGGTAGCCCATCAGACGGAGCCGGTTCGCCAGGTATGCGAGCGCCGCCCCCGGTTCCGCCCGTACGTCCCGCACCGGGTACTTCGGAAGGAACGTGATTCCGAGGAACGCGCCCCCTGCCGCAATGACCCCGAAGAAAAGCACGAAGATCGACTCGAAATGCGAGAAGGCGTAGGCCAGAACGGCGGCGTCGATCCCTGCCGCGGCGACGAGCGCCAAGACTTCGGAACGCATCGACACCCACCTGGTGCGACAGACGTCGCCCGCCGGATAGGAGTTACTCCATCCGAATACGTGTCCCAAGAGGGGTACTTTCGGTCACCCCTCCCCTCCGTCCCCGACTTTATATCGCCATCTCCATCGAATCGCGGGGAGGATTTCCATCGCCCTGGCCGCGGAAGCCATCGTCGTCCCGGAGGTCCGCGTCGAGACGCGTCCGGTCCTCACGACCCTGGTGCCGACCCTCGACCGGATCCTCGGGCCGTTCGAGGCGGGCAAGATCACGCTGATCGACAGCGGCTCCGACTTCGTGTTCCACCTGACGACCCTGCTGTCCGTGCGCGCGGTCATGGAAGGCCACGAGGTCGTCTTCCTCGACGGCGGGAATTCGGTCGACCCGCACGGCATGGTCGCCCTCGGGAAGCGGGCCGCGCTGACGCGGGAGGAGATCCTGCCGCGGATCCATGTGGCCCGGGCGTTCACGTGCCACCAGATGACCACGTTAATATTGGATATGCTGGATAAAAAGATCGAGGAGACCCACGCCGGCCTCGTCGTGCTGGCGTGCCTGCCGGAGATGTTCCTCGACGAGGACGTCGAGGTGGGCGAGGCGCACCAGCTGTTCCAGCGGTCCATGCGGGCGATTCGCCAGACGGTCGCGGAGCGGGAGGTCGTCGGCCTGGTGACGAACGCGGGCCTGGCGAAACTCCATCGACGCAAGTCGATCCGGCGCCAGCTATACGAGGGCGCGGACCGCGTGATCCGCATCGCTCACGGGAAAGGCGGCGTCCTCATCCACCGGCTCGACACGGGGACGTCGGAATGGTATGCCGCCGTGCCCCCGGACCAGACGACGATGGACGACTTCGCGGTGGCGGCGCCGCGCATCCCGGCGTTCGGGGTGGCGGGCGGATCCCGCGAAATCCGGCTGACGGAGCACCTGCGTCTCGGCTGGTAGGCTTCAGAGGAGCGCCGCGACCGCGGACCATACGAGCCAAGCCGCGAACGCCGCGAGACACACGATCGAGAACACGAGGACCGCCTGATACGTGCGAGCGATGCGGCGCTGGGCCTCGCGCAGGGCGAGCGGGAAGATCGAGATCCACAGGAGGAGCCCCGAGAAGAATCCGACCAGGACCGCCGGGCCGAGCTGGTCGATCAAGACGAGGCCGGCCGTGAGCCACCAGAGGATCGGATAGAGGCTCGTGATGTTCACGCTCAAACCGGTCGCATAGGATTTCGCGTGCTCCTCCGGCTTGGGTTCCGCGATGTCGGCCGCGCGTCGCAACGCTCGGACGGTGTTCCAGGCGAAGTACCCCATGACGCCGGCCCCGAGCAGCGCGATGACGGGGACCCATCCTTGGATGCTCGCGACCGCCGAGTCCGCGACGATGGACACCGCGAGGAAGATGGTGTCTGCGGTCGTCGCCCCCATCCCAACGAGAAATCCGGCCTGCCATGATCGAGTGACGGTCTGGGATGCGATGATCGCGTTCACAGGACCGGGCGGAGCCGCGAGCGAAAGGCCGATCCCGGTGCCGGCGAGGACCGCCCAGAGGATGTCGAGGACCACACCGAGGCCGTTGCGACGGCCCTCATGAAACGCGCGCGGCAAATCTTATACCGGCCGGCCTCTTCGTGCGGACGTGCGCATCGGCGGATCGACGTACAGCCGCGAGCCGTTCCCAAAGCAGGTCGAGGAATTGCGGGAGTCCGGTTTCGATTACGCGGAGCTCGACCTGACGTGGCTCACCTGGGAGCCGACGAAGTTAGCGGCGGAAGCGGAGGCACTCGCGAAGCGCCTTCCCCTATTCACCGCCCATCTCCCGCCGTCGCACTTCCATCAGGCGGACCTGGCCCGGTTCGTCGGGTTCATCGACGTCCTCGAGCCGGTGGGGATCCATCTCTTCAACGCGCATTTCATGGAGGCGCGGTCCGCGCCACGAATCTCGCCGGAGACGAAAGCGTCGTGGTTCGCCGACCTCGTCCGAGCCGCGTCGGACCGGGGTGCCGTCGTGACTGTGGAGAACGTCGACGAGTCGTCGGAGGTCATGCGGACAGTCCTCGACGCGGTGCCGGACCTGCGGTACTGCCTGGACGTCGGACACGCGCATCTTGACAATCGGACGGACGGCGCGCGGACCTATCTCGCGGCCCTCGCGGATCGCCTCGGACTCGTGCACATGCACGACAACCACGGAGGCCACGGCGAGACGGGCGACGAACATTTGCCGTTCGGGAAGGGGACGATCGATCTCGAGCGAGACGCGAAGGCGCTGAAGGCCCGCGGATACGACGGGCCCGTCACGCTCGAAATCTTCAAAGGAATCCCGGACGACCGACGGGCGTGCCTCCGCAAGATGCGACGGTGGACGAAGGAATAGACCGGACCATGCCGACGTTCGGTCCCGTCCTCGAAGTTGCCAGACTGATGCGAGGGTTTCCGCGCCCCTGGTACATCGCCGGAGGATGGGCGATCGATCTCTTCCTGAGGCGCGAGACGCGGGAGCACGACGACATCGACGTGGCGATCTTGCGGAAAGACCAGGCTGAGCTTCGGACGCATCTCGCGGCATGGGCGTTCGAGAAGGTCGTGGATGGCCAGCGACTTCCGTGGCTCGATGGGGAACGGCTTGATCTCCCGGTTCACGAGGTCCACGCGACTTCGGAGACCCGCGCCCGGGTCGAGTTCTTGCTCAACGAGTCGTCCGGCGCAAGCTGGCAGTTCCGAAGGAATCCCGCCATCACACGGCGGCTCGACCGCATCGGAATGAGGACCTCCGCTGCCGTGCCGTTCCTCGTTCCTGAGATCGTCTTGTTGTTCAAGGCCAAAGCCTTGGGAGCTAGGGACGCCCGGGATTTCGACCTCACCCAATCCCGCTTGCGGGCCGAACCGCGCCGTTGGCTGAAAAACGCCTTGGAAGCGTGCCACCCGGGCCATCCGTGGATCGCTCGGCTCTGAGGACCTATTCCCGGACGAGAAAATATCGCAGATTCCAATCCGCGACGAGGCCCTCGTCCGCGATCAGCGGGGTGACTCGCTCACGGAATTCCGTGCGAAATGATTCGCGGCCCTCGGCCGTCATGTGGCGCCACTCCCGTTCGTTGTCGCCCCATGCGAACGAATAATCCAGGTACGCGTCCGGCCCTCGAAACGTGGCCCAATGGGTCTCCTCGACCGTTTCGACTGACGACAGGCCGGCATGGCGGAAGAGACGAATCCAGCCTTCCGCGGATTGCGTCTCCTTGCCCTCCTCCGTCGAGGCGAGGACCTTTCGGGCCTCGATCAGGCGGGCGACATCGGTTGCCACGACCGCTGGCCGGCGGCGTTCCAGCATCTCGCGAACCAGCCGGCTTGCGGCTTTCTCTTGAGCCTTGACCGGGTTCCACACGCAGAGGGCGAAACGTCCTGCTTCACCGATGACACGATGTACTTCCTCGAAGCACCGCCCTCGTTCGATGAGCGGGTGGCCAAAGCCCGATAGGACGGCGTCGAACGAGCCGGCGGGAAATCGGAGGGCACGGGAGTCCGTGACCTCAAAGCCGATGTGCCGAAGCCCCAGGGCGGCGGCCTTGTCCGCCGCAAGCCGCACGACGCGCTCCGCGAGGTCGATTCCGACGACGGAGCCCGTCTCGCCCACTGCGGCGGCGGCTTCGAACGCGACGATTCCTGTGCCGCATCCGATATCGAGGATCCGTTCGCCTTCTTTCACATGTGCGAGCTCGAGCAAACGTCGGGCGATGGGTTCGTGATACGGCGTCACGTATGTGTCGTACTCGCGGGCCATGCGGCTGTACTCCTCAATCAGGAGTCGAGATGCCTCCTCAGGATCCAACGCGTGGCGGATGGCCCGCGTCTACATTGCACTTTCACTGACCCCTCCCCCGCGTCCCATCTTATGCACGCATCCAATCCCCAGAGGGAATGGGCCGCACGATTCCGACCTATCGACTACACCTCGAGTCGATCCTGAACGACTGGATGGACTATCGCCGCGCGCTGCGGGAGAAGGACCGCGAGGTGTTCGACCGCCTGCTGAACAAGTCGCGGCAGCACTCGAGCGCCGCGAGCTACTGCGCCCACCTCGACCCGAGCATCTTGGCACTCCTCTCAATCCTCCTGGAGATGGAACGAGACATCGAGGCGCTGAAACGGGAACGTTCTTCGACCGCGGACGATTCCGGGCCCCGTGCGGATCCGTGAGGCGACCGTCGACGACCGCGCCGCTATCCTGCGGATCGCCCGGGCCTCGTTCGACCGCGTCTACGCGTTCTTCGCGGTCCGTGGGACGCAGCACGCCCGGCCCTTCCTCGTGGCCGAGGACGGATTGTCGATCGCGGGTTTCCTGGAAGGGATTCTCTTCCGCGGGACGCCGCCGATCGGATACGTGTACTTCCTCGCGGTCGACCCGGGGGCGCGCGGGAAGGGTTCGGGACGGGCGCTCGTCCAGGAATCGCTCCGGATCTTCCGGTCCCGCGGAGCCGATCGGGTGTTTGCAGCCGTGACGGAAGACAACGATCCGTCGATGCGCCTGTTCGCGTCCCTCGGGTTCGAGCGAGTCGCCCGCCGGGTCTTGTGGCGGTGGTATCGCTGGCGCGGGCTCTCCGTGCAGATGCGGATGCTCTTGGCTCCCCACGAGGTCCTCCTCATGCGCACTTTCACCGACCTCCCTCCCGCGTCGCCTCAAGAGGCCTCCCGGGCCTCGTGATGGCGGGGGAGCTCGCTCACGCACGGCTGGATCATCGACGCGTACGGGGACTACGACCGCGACTCGATGGTCCTCTGGTTGTGGAACGAGCGGGGCGCGCATCGGATCGAGGACCCGCGGGTCGTGCCGACGTTCTTCCTGCACGCCCCGCCGTCCGAGCTCCCCGCGATCCGCCGACGGATCGAGATCCTGGATGGCGTGCGCGAGGTCCGAGACGTCTCGAAGCGAATCGCCCTCGAGGACGACGAGCCGAAACCCGTCCTAGAGATCGTGCCGCGGCATTACCGCGACATCCGCGGTCTCACGCACATCCTCGACTCGAACGGCGGGTACGTCGATCATCGGCTGTTCAACGTGGACCTGCGCTTCAGCCAGCGGTACGCGATCGAGCACGACATCTTCCCGATGGGACTCCTGCACTACGCGAACGGCGTGTGGCGGGCGGAAGAGGAGCACTTCGCCCTCGATTATCCCTTGCCGGCGCTGCGGAAGTCCCTCCTCGACCTGCACGTCGACAATCCGGCGGGCATCCCGCGGATGCAGGACCGGCTTCTCGGGGCCCGTGTCGACGAGGTCGAGATCGACGGGGACCCGGAGACAATCCTGAAGGGAATCGACGCGGTCCTTCGATCCAAAGACCCGGATGTCCTCATGACAGACGGCGGCGACGCGTTCCTGATGCCGTACCTTGCCGCGAAAGCCTCCGAACTCGGCGTGAATCTGCAGCTGGGCCGGGACCCCGACCGGTTCGCGGGCGTGAAGGCGAAATCCTACTTCACCTACGGGAAGATCGTCTACAAGCCGGGCCAGTACATCTTGCGCGGTCGGCTACATCTGGACCGCGGGCACTTCGCGTTTCGCGAAAGCGATTTTGCAGGCCTCGCGGAACTGTCGCGTCTCTCGACGCTGACGCCGCAGGAGCAGGCTAGGCTCACGCCCGGCACCGCGTTCTCCGCGATGCAGGTGAATCAGGCATACCACGACGGCTGTCTCGTGGTGTGGAAGAAGAACCGACCGGAGGATTTCAAGGACGCGGAAAATCTCCTGCGAGGGGACCGGGGCGGTTTCACGTTCGAACCGGAGGTCGGCGTGCACGAAGGCCTCTACGAGCTCGATTTTTCCTCTTTGTATCCGAGCATTATGGTGAAGTACAACATCTCCGCGGAGACACTCGACTGTTCATGCTGTACAACCGATGGACTCCCTGTTCCCGAGTTGCGATACCATCTATGCACGCGACGAGTCGGAATCGTCGGCCGCGTGCTGAAGCCGCTGATTGAGCGACGGCGGTATTACAAGAAGATGAAGAACGAACCGGGGCCGCTCCAAGACGTATACACTGGGCGGGACACCATTCTCAAGTGGACCCTTGTGACAAGTTTCGGATATCAAGGATACAAAAATGCCCGCTTCGGCCGAATCGAGTGCCACGAGGCCATCAACGCATTCGCACGGAACATCCTCGTCCGCACGATGGAAATTGCGGAATCCCACGGATACGAGGTCGTCCACGGCATCGTTGATTCCGTCTGGTTGCGGCCCACCGCGAACGCAGATCCGATTGAGAAGGTCCGCGAGCACATCGCCGGATCGATCGGCCTCCCAATCGAACTCGAGGGCCGCTACAAGTGGATCGTATTCCTCCCGTGCAAGACGACCGGCGTCGGCGCGCTGAACCGCTACTATGGCCTCTTCCAGGACGATGAGTTCAAGCTCCGCGGCATCGAACTCCGCAAACACGACACCCCGGAGTTCATCAACATCTGCCAAGAGGCGATGCTCGGAGAGCTCAGCCTCGCGTCGACCGCCGCGGAGTTCCGCGAGCACATCCCGAAGGCCGTCGACATCCTGCGATGGACCGCGAAGTGCGTACTCGATCGCGCGATCCCCGTCCACCAGTTCATCCTCACGAAGAGCGTCTCGCGCGCCCTCCCGGAGTACGTCGTCCTGACGGCGACCGCGGCGGCCCTGAAGCAGATGGAGAAGCGCGGCTTCGCAGTCGAGCCGGGCGAGTCCGTGCGGTACGTCCTCTTGGACGCCCGGGCTCGCGATTCCGAACGGAAGGTCCGCGTCGCGGAGTTCCTCCAAGGCGACGAGGAGCCGGACGCGTGGGAGTACATCCGCCTTCTGTGCCGGTCCGGACAGACGCTCCTCGCGCCGTTCGGGTACACGGAGGAAAAGCTCGTCCGGATGTGCGAAGACCTCTTCGACGTTTCGATTGCGAACATCCCGGAGCAGGCGATCACGATCCAGGAGGACTACAAATCGATCGGAGAGAGCCGCAGCCGAGCCCGCGGCGGCGTCGGGTACAAGAAACCGTGGCGGGTCGTCGACGAGGAAGAGATGCCGAGTGAAATCTCCGGGGACCTATGAGGGGCGACGCTCGGTGGGCTTGGACACGGCAGCCTGGGCGAGGTCACTCGACGGGAAACGGTTCTTCGATGAGTCCCTCCGCCGCGGCGATCAGCTTCGTCACGCGCTGCTCGGATTCCGCGAGGATCGCGTGGCATCGGCGGTACAGGCCGAGCCCTTCCTCGAAGACGGCGAGGGCGCGGTCGAGCGGCAGGTCGCCGCGGGACAACGCATCCACCGTCGCCTCGAGGGCCGCGAGGGATTCCTCAAAGTTCGGCTCTTCGGTCATGGTTCCTCCTGTTCCTGGTTGACGTGAACTCGAATCCGGCCGTCCTGGAAGCGGACCGCGAGGGCGTCGCCCGATCCGACCTCGGCGGCGTGCGCGACGACGTGACCGTCCTCCCGCTCCGCGATGGCATAGCCGCGCTGCAACGTTGCAAGAGGACTCAGCACATCGAGCCGCCGGCCGAGCCCCTCGAGCCTCTCGCGGTTGCGGATGACCTCGCGAGGTGCGACGGCCGACAGCGCCGCGAACGACCGCTCCAGGAGC
>WNGG01010178.1_pt1 | contig 10214 bp, 11 predicted proteins | sample 5400661 | NCBI WGS metagenome assembly WNGG01 (sample SAMN13153372, study PRJNA577476) | soil metagenome | isolation source: 100 cm soil or saprolite under Garry oak tree replicate 1 | place: USA:California | collected 2016-06-15
GTGCCAGCTTCGGCGGCAGGAAATTTTCCGACAGCACCGAACTGATCCGCAAGCATCGCGACGCTTGACCAAGCTCGTCATTGACGCTTCGGTCGCCGCAAAGTGGCTCTTCGATGAGCCGGAAAGCGAACTGGCCGATTTACTGCTGTCGAGGGGCGACCTATTGCTCGCGCCGGACTTGCTGTACGCCGAGATTGGAAACGTCATCTGGAAGCGTCTGGGCCGCAGCGAACTCGATCCTTCGAGGACGGACGCGATCCTCGACGAATTGCTGGCGGCCCCTGTGAAGGTCTTCCCGATTTCGAGATTCATGCGAGAAACAGTTCGCATCGCGCACCGCTACCGGCGTACCTTCTACGATGCATCCTATCTCGCGCTAGCGATACAAGAATCCTGCGCGCTCATTACCGCCGATCTGCGCCTATTGAATGCGCTGCGGAATACGCCCATGGGTGACCACGTGCGTCCACTCTCCGAGGCCATGCTCCGATGAGCAGACACCCAATCCCCGCGCGCACGGCGCCTCTGAAGCGTCGCGACAAGTTGAGCCAACTGCCGAAGCGGCCACGCGCAATTAAAGGTGATCCCGCCAAACTCGCGGACACGCCGACCTTTGATGAAGCTGCGTGGCGCAGAAAATGGAGCAGGCTTCTTCCGAACAAAGGCGGCCGATCATGAGCAACCGCCTCTACTACGGCGACAACCTCAAGATCCTCACCATCGAAGAACTGCTCGACGGAAGCGAGCGAGCCAAGTTCCCCGACATGGCGATGGGCGGGCAGACGTTCAAGAAGGCGAAGGCGGAGAGCAAGAAAAGCGAGCGGAAAGGTTTGTTCTGATCGTCCCTCACCCCTGCCCTCTCGTAAAGGGAGAGGGAGAGGGAGAAGCGACTGCGACGCGACGTCGATGAAATTCACCGTTAGCGCGACCGACCGCGCCGCGCGCGCCGGCACGCTCGAACTCGCGCACGGCGAAGTGGAAACGCCCGCGTTCATGCCGGTCGGCACCTACGGGGCGGTCAAGGCCGTGAGCCCGGCCGAGCTCGCCGAGAACGGCACCCGCATCATCCTCGGCAACACCTTCCACCTGTGGCTGCGTCCCGGAGTCGAGGTGATCGCGGCGCACGGCGGGCTGCATCGCTTCATCGGCTGGAGCGGGCCGATCCTCACCGACTCCGGCGGCTACCAGGTGTTCAGCCTGGGCGGGCTGCGCAAGATCAGCGAGGAAGGCGTGCGCTTCGCCTCGCCCGTGAACGGCGATCGCCTTTTGCTCACGCCGGAGGAGTCGATGCGCATCCAGCGCGCGCTCGATGCGGATATCGTCATGGTGTTCGACGAGTGCACCCCCTACCCGGCGAGCGAGGCCGACGCCGGGGACTCGATGCGCCTGTCGCTGCGCTGGGCCCTGCGCTGCAAGCGCGCGCACGCAGGCAATCCGAACGCTCTTTTCGGCATCGTCCAGGGCGGGATGTTCGAGGCGCTTCGCGACGAATCGCTCGCGGGATTGATCGACATCGGCTTCGACGGCTACGCCATCGGCGGGCTCTCGGTGGGCGAGCCCAAGCGCGAGAAGCGTCGGATCCTCGCTCACACCGCGCCCCGGCTCCCCGCGAGCAGCCCGCGCTACCTCATGGGCGTAGGCACGCCCGAGGACATCGTCGAGGCGGTGCAGGCCGGAATCGACATGTTCGACTGCGTGTTGCCGACGCGGAACGCCCGCAACGGGTGGCTGTTCACCCGCTTCGGCGACGTCAAGATCCGCAACGGCCGCTACCGGGACGACATGCGACCGCTCGACGCGAGCTGCCCCTGCTATGCGTGCGCGCACTTTTCGCGCGCCTACCTTCACCATTTGCAGAAGGTGAACGAAATTCTCGGCGCGCGCCTCAATACCCTGCACAACCTGCATTACTACCAGGCGCTGATGGGCGAGCTGCGCGAGGCCGTGGCCGGAGGCAAGCTCGCCGGGTACGCCGCCGCATTCCGCGAAGGCCGCCGCAAGCTCGGGAAATCGGCGTGATCGGGCGATTGCCGATGGTATACTCCGCTGTTTTCTGACACCGCATTGGAGATGCACGTGCTGATTTCCCCGGCTTTTGCGCAAGGATCCGGCGGCATAGGCGACACCGGCTGGGCCGGCATGCTGCCGATCATCCTGATGTTCGTGCTGCTGTACTTCCTCATGATCCGGCCGCAGATGAAACGGGCAAAAGAGCACAAGACCATGACCGAGGCGCTGCAGAAGGGGGACGAAGTGATCACCTCGGGCGGGGTGCTCGGCAGGATCACCAAGGTCGGCGAGGCCTATATCCTGCTCGAGATCTCGCCCGACACCGAGGTGCAGGTGCAAAGAACCGCGGTGCAGACGCTCCTGCCCAAGGGCACCATCAAGTCCCTCTAGCTGTGAACCGCTACCCTCTCGGGGTCTACATCACCATCGCGGTGGCGCTCGCGCTCGGGCTGCTGTATACGCTGCCCAACTTTTTCGGCGAGGCGCCGGCGGTCCAGGTATCCTCGGCGCGCGCCACCCTCAAGATCGACAGCACCGTGCTCGGCCGTGTCGAGGAGGCGCTCGGTAAAGCCGGCATCCAGCCCACGGGAATGTTTCTCGATTTGAATTCCGTGAAGGCGCGCCTGGCCGACCCCGACACCCAGCTGAAGGCCAAGGACGCCATCAACCAGGCGCTCAACCCCGACGCGGCCAACCCTTCCTATACCGTGGCGCTCAACCTGCTGCCGAATTCTCCCCGGTGGCTCACGGCGGTTCACGCGTTACCCATGTACCTCGGACTCGACTTGCGCGGCGGCGTGCACTTCCTGCTGCAGGTGGACATGCGCGCCGCTCTCACCAAGCGCGCCGAGAGTCTTGCCGGGGACGTCCGCTCGCAGCTGCGCGACAAGAACGTGCGCCATACGGGGATCACGCGCGAGGGCAACAACATCGTGGTCAAGTTCCGCGACGCCGACACGCGCGCCAAGGCGCGCACGATCATCGAGGAACAGCTCCCCGACCTGCAGCTCGCCGACGCGGGCACGGGCGACGACCTGCGCCTTGTCGCCTCGATCCGCCCCGAGGCGCAGAAGCGCACCCAGGAGTTCGCGCTCAAGCAGAACATCCAGACGCTGCACAACCGCATCAACGAGCTGGGCGTGGCCGAGCCGGTGATCCAGCAGCAGGGCGCCGACCGCGTCGTGGTGCAGCTGCCCGGGGTGCAGGACACGGCCAAAGCCAAGGAAATCCTCGGCCGCACCGCGACCCTCGAGATCCGCATGGTGGACGAGGAGTACATGAACGCCGCGGCGCTCGCCGCCGCGCAAGGCGGCCAGGTGCCGTTCGGCGACGAGTTCTACGTCGAGCGGAACGGCCAGCCGCTGCTCGTGCGCAAGCAGGTCGTGCTGACCGGGGACCGGCTCACCGACGCGCAGCCGGGCTTCGACAACCAGACCCAGGAGCCCGCCGTCCACCTCACGCTCGATGCGACCGGCGCGCGCATCTTCAAGGAGGTCACGCGCGAGAACGTCGGCAAGCGCATGGCGATCCTCCTGATCGAGCGCGGCAAGGGCGAGGTCGTCACCGCCCCCGTGATCCGCACCGAGATCGGCGGCGGGCGCGTCCAGATCAGCGGCCGGATGAGCACCGTCGAGGCGAATGACGTGGCGCTGCTGTTGCGCGCGGGCTCGCTTGCCGCCCCCATGGAGATCGTCGAGGAGCGCACCGTGGGCCCGTCGCTCGGGGCCGAGAACATCAAGAAGGGTTTCGATTCGACCATCTACGGATTCGCCGCCCTGTCGCTCTTCATAATGGTCTATTACTCGCTGTTCGGCGTGTTCTCGACGCTCGCGCTGTGCTCGAACCTGCTGTTTCTCATCGCCCTGCTTTCGATGCTGCAGGCCACGCTCACCTTGCCCGGCATCGCGGCCATCGCGCTCACCCTCGGCATGGCGATCGACGCGAACGTCCTCATCAACGAGCGCGTGCGCGAGGAGCTGCGCAGCGGCGCGACGCCCCAGGCGGCGATCCACGCCGGCTACGAGCGCGCCTTCGGCACCATTCTCGACTCGAACGTCACCACGCTGATCGCCGGGCTCGCGTTGCTGATCTTCGGCTCGGGCCCGGTGCGCGGCTTCGCGGTGGTGCATTGCCTGGGCATCCTCACCTCGATATTCTCCTCGGTCGTGGTGAGCCGCAGCATGGTGAATCTCGCCTACGGCTCGCGCAGAAAGCTCGAGTACGTGGCGATCGGCAACACTTCCTGGAAGTAAGCCGCGGGAGGACGCGATGGAATTCTTCAAGATCCGCCGCGACATCCCGTTCATGCGCCATGCGCTGGCGTTCAACGTGGTGTCGCTCGTCACGTTTCTCCTCGCGGTGTTCTTCCTTTCCACCAGGGGCTTGAATTTCTCCATCGAGTTTACCGGCGGCACCGTGATGGAGATCAACTACGAGCATGCCGCCGACGTCGAGAAAATCCGCAAGGCGCTCGATTCGCGCGGCTACAACGACTACTCGGTGCAGAACTTCGGCTCCTCGCGCGACGTCCTCGTCCGCATGCCGCTCAAGCCGGGCCAGAACAGCTCCGAACTGTCGAAGGCGGTCATGGAAGGGCTGACCGCGGACGATTCGACGGCGAAACTGCAGCGGGTGGAATTCGTGGGGCCGCAGGTCGGCAGGGAACTCGCCGAGAACGGCGCGCTCGCCCTTCTCATCACGTCGCTCGGCATCGTGGCGTACCTCGCGCTGCGCTTCGAATGGAAGTTCGGGGTCGCGGCGATCGTCGCCAACCTGCACGACGTGGTGATCATCCTCGGCTGTTTCGCTCTGTTCCAGTGGGAATTCTCGCTCCCCGTGCTAGCCGCGGTGCTGGCAGTGCTGGGCTATTCGGTGAACGAGTCGGTGGTCATCGCCGACCGGATCCGGGAGAACTTCCGCAAGATGAGAAAGGCTGGCGTCACCGAGATCATCGACAGCGCCATCACCCGGACCATCTCCCGCACCATCATCACGCACGGCTGCACCCAGACCATGGTCACCTCCATGCTGGTCTTCGGCGGCCCGGCGCTGCACTATTTTGCGCTCGCCCTCACCATCGGCATCTGCTTCGGGATCTATTCGTCGGTGCTGGTCATGGCGCCGATCGTGCGCTGGCTGGGGATCCAGCGCGAGGATCTGGTTAAACCCCTGAAGGAAAAGAAGCAGGAGGCGGTCATCTAGCGACGGATCCAGAAACCATGTCCTGCGCGGCACCGCCGGAATAAACCGCCGTCGCCGACTGTTATGGCTCCCATGCGGCGGATGCCGCTGGTAATATGATGCTCGCAAGTCAACCCTAGATTAGGAGAGGCAAATGAACAAGAAGCTCTTATCCGCCGGTCTTGCCCTGGTGCTGGGCGCGGGTTACACCGTCGCCGCGCTCGCCCAGGCGAAGCCCGAGGTATTGGTCAAGCAGCGCCAGGCCGTGATGACCTTGCACGGCAAGTACCTCGGCCCACTGGCAGGCATGGCCCAAGGGAAGATCCCGTACAACGCCGACATCGTCGCCCGCAACGCGGCCTACCTCGACGTGCTGGACAAGATGCCCTGGGACGGTTTCACGGAAAGCACCAAGGACCTGAAGGACGTGAAAACCGCCGCCCTGCCGGCGATCTGGAACGAGCCGGCCAAGTTCAAAGAGGCCCAGGAGCGCTTTCAGCTCGAGGTCCGCAATCTCGTCGCCGCCACCAAGGGCGGGGACGAGGGGACCATCAAGGCCGCGATCGGCGCAGTCGGCAAGGCCTGCGGCGGCTGTCACGAAAACTTCCGCCAGAAACAACAATAGCAGCAACGAACTTCCGAGAAGGCCCCGCTTGTGGCGGGGCCTTCGTTTTTATGGCACGCTGAAACGAAATGCGCGAAAATTCGCCGGGATGCGCCCTGGCAGGCGTGCTTGCGCTGCTTCTCGGGGCCGCCGCCGGAGACGCCTGGGCCCAGGGGGACGCGAAGCGCGGGCAGTATCTCGCGAAGGCCGGCGGATGCCTGGCCTGTCACACGGAGGAGAAGAAGGACGCCGTCCCTTTTGCCGGCGGCCGCGCGCTCAAGACCCCTTTCGGAACGTTCTACGGTCCCAACATCACGCCGCATCCGCAGGCGGGGATCGGCGGCTGGACCGAGGCCGATTTCATCCGCGCGATGCGCGAGGGCGACCGGCCCGACGGCAGAAATTACTTTCCGGCCTTCCCGTACCCGTCGTTCACGAAGATCTCCGACAGCGATCTTCGCGACCTGTGGGCCTACCTGCGCGCGCTGCCGCCGAGCGCCCAGCCGAGCAAGGAGCACGACCTGTGGCTTTTCTTCGGCTGGCGCTGGCTCGTCACGTTCTGGAAGTGGTTCTTTTTCACGCCCGGTCCCTTCGTGAACATCCCGGGGCTCACGGACATGGCCAACCGGGGCGCCTATCTCGTCCAGGCCCTCGGCCATTGCGGCGAATGCCATACGCCGCGCAATTTCATGGGCGGGCCGAAGCGCAGCCGGTTTCTAGCAGGGGGCAAGGGGCCCGACGGCAAGGACGTCGCGAATCTCACTCCGACCGGACTCAAGAAGTGGAGCGACGGGGACCTGAAGGATTTCCTCACGACCGGCATCACTCCGGACGGCGACGTCCCCGCCGAGGCGATGGCCGAGGTCATCCGCACCACCACCAGTCAGCTCACCGCCGAGGACCTCGCGGCGATTCTCGCCTACCTGCGCACGCTCCCGCCGCTGCCCGGCGAAAAATAGCGTGCGCGCCGCGCGCGCTGCTAAATCTTTCGCGCGAGCTCGGCAGCCCTGCCGACATAGTCGGCCGGGGTGAGCTTGAGCAGTCGCTGCTTTTCCGCGTCCGGGATGGCGAGCCCGCGGATGAAGGCCTGCAGGGTCTGCCGGTCCATCGCCTTGCCGCGCGTGAGTTCCTTCAGCCGCTCGTAACCATTCGGAAGGCCGTAGCGCCGCATCACGGTCTGGATCGGCTCCGCCAGCACTTCCCAGCTGGCGTCGAGCTCGCCGCGCATGCGCTCCGGGTCCGCCTCGAGCTTGGCGAGGCCCTTCAGGGTGGATTCGCAGGCGAGCAGGCTGTGGCCCAGCGCGACGCCGATGTTCCTCAGCACCGTCGAATCGGACAGGTCGCGCTGCCAGCGCGACACGGGCAGCTTCTCCGACAGGTGGCGCAGCAGCGCGTTCGCCAAGCCCAAGTTGCCTTCGGAATTCTCGAAATCGACGGGGTTGACCTTGTGCGGCATGGTCGATGAGCCGACCTCACCCGCCCTGATCTTCTGCTTGAAATAGCCGAGCGAGGCGTAGCCCCAGAGGTCGCGGTCGAGGTCGAGCAGCACGGTATTGGCGCGCGCGATCGCGTCGAACTGCTCGGCGAGACTGTCATGGGGCTCGATCTGGATGGTGTAGGGATTGAACTCCAGGCCGAGCGACTCGACGAAGCGCCGCGCAAAGGGCTCCCATTCGAAATCGGGATAGGCGGCGACGTGAGCGCTGTAGTTGCCCACCGCGCCGTTCATCTTTCCGGTGAGCGACACGGAGGCGATCCCGCGCCGCGCGCGCCGCAGGCGGTGGACCACGTTCGCGAGCTCCTTGCCGAGCGTCGTCGGCGAAGCCGGCTGGCCGTGAGTGCGCGCGAGCATCGCCGCGTCGGCGAGCCGCGCGGCAAGCGCGGCAAGCGCCTCGATGAGGCGGTCAAGCGCGGGCAGCAGCACGCGCTCGCGCGCCTCCTTCAGCATCAGGCCGTAGGCGAGATTGTTGATGTCCTCGGAAGTGCAGGCGAAGTGCACGAACTCGGCGACCCGCGCGGCTTCCGGATTGCCGGCGAGCCGCCGCTTGAGCCAGTATTCGATCGCCTTGACGTCGTGCTGGATCTCGGCCTCGATGGTCTTCACCAGCGCGGCATCGTCCTCGGAAAACTTTCCGGCGATGCGCTCGAGCTCCGCGCTCGTCGCCGGGGAAAACGGCTTGATCTCGGCGATGGCGGGCTCGGCCGCGAGCGCAAGCAGCCAGCGGATCTCGACCGCGATGCGATAGCGGATGAGCGCCGCCTCGCTGAAATACGCGCGCAGCGGCTCGAGTTGCTTGTGGTAGCGTCCGTCCAGAGGGGATAATGCGTTCAGCGGCGAAAGCGGCATGGACCGAGCCTGTATGGCGGACGACGTCAATCTTAACATGCGGGTGAAGCCCGCCGCCTTCAAGCGCCTGCTCGCCGAAGTCCGCGCTTGCAGGATCTGCGAAGCCCATCTTCCCAACCCGCCCAAGCCTGTTCTGCGCGCGTCGCCCACGGCCCGCGTGCTGATCGTCGGCCAGGCGCCGGGCCGGCGCGTGCACGCGACCGGCATCCCGTGGAACGACCCTTCCGGCGACCTGCTGCGCGAATGGCTCGGGATCGGCCGCGATGCCTTCTACGACGCGCGCCGCATCGCGATCATTCCCGCCGGCCTCTGCTACCCGGGAACAGGGCCCTCGGGCGATCTGCCGCCGCGGCCCGAGTGCGCGCCGCATTGGCACCCGCGGCTGCGCGCCCTGCTGCCGCGCATCGGCCTCACGCTGCTCGTCGGCAGCTACGCGCAGGCGTACTATCTCGGCGCCCGCAGAAAGAAAACGCTCGCCGAGACCGTGCGCGCGCGCGACGAATACCTGCCGGATTTTTTCCCGCTGCCGCACCCGAGCCCGCGCAACCGGCTCTGGATGAAGAAGAACGCCTGGTTCGAATCCGAAGTGCTGCCGCAGCTGCGCCGAAGGTTCAAGGGCTGCCTGCGCGGCGTGGTATGATTTCGACGCGACGTTCGTTCGGGCGCATGCCGGAGGGCGGCGCTCGGATCGCGATCTCTCCGCAAGGCTATCTTCCAGGATGAAGCTGATCGGCTCGCTCGCCAGCCCGTTCGCGCGCAAGGTGCGCGTCGTGCTCGCCGAGAAGAAAATCGACTACGAGTTCGAAACCGACAACCCGTGGAAGCCGGATGCCGTCACGCCCCGCTTCAACCCGCTCGGCAAAGTGCCGGTGCTGGTGCTCGACGACGGCGCGACGCTGTTCGACTCGCGCGTGATCGTGGCGTTTCTCGACAACGCCTCGCCGATCGCGCGGCTGCTGCCGGCCGAGAACCGCGAGCGCATCGAGGTGCGGCGCTGGGAGGCGCTTGCCGACGGCGTGCTCGACGCCGGAGCGCTCGCGCGTCTTGAAAACCTGCGCGAGACCAAGCTTCGCAGCCACGCCTGGATCGAACGCCAGATGGGCAAGGTCCGCGCCGGCCTCGCGGCGATGGATTCCGAGCTCGGCGACAAACCCTGGTGCGCGGGCAATGCCTACTCGCTCGCCGATATCGCGGTCGGCGTGTGCCTCGGCTGGCTCGATTTTCGCCATCCCAAGCTCGGGTGGGCAAAGAACCACGCCAACCTCGCCCGGCATTTCGCCAAGCTCTCGGAGCGTCCGTCGTTCGCCGATACGGTGCCGAGGGAGTAGGCGCTCCTCAATCCTGCCTTACTGGATCACTCCCCCGCCCAGGCACACCTCGCCGCGGTAAAGAACGACCGACTGCCCCGGCGTCACCGCCCACTGCGGCGAGGCGAATCTGACCTCGATATCCCGTTCGGTGACGCGGCCGAGCGCGCAGGCTGCGTCGGCCTGGCGGTAACGCGTCTTGGCGCTGCAGGCCGAGCGCGCCCGGGGTGCTGCGCCTCTCACCCAGGCGAGATCCTGCGCGCGAAGCTCCCGTGACAGCAGCAGCGGGTGCTCGTGGCCCTGCACGACGATCAACTCGTTGTTCCCGAGGTCCTTGCCGCAGACGTACCACGGTCCGGCCGCGGAGTCCTTCAAGCCGCCGATGCCGACGCCCTTTCTCTGTCCGATGGTGTAGAACGAGAGCCCGATGTGCTCCCCGACGGGCCTGCCCTCGGGCGTGCGCGCCAGGCCGGGCTTCTTCGGCAGATAGCGGTTGAGGAATTCCCGAAACGGCCGTTCGCCGATGAAACAGATCCCGGTCGAGCCGCGCTTGGCGAAATTGGGCAGCCCGGCTTCCTTCGCGATTTTCCTCACCTCGGTCTTCTTCAACTCCCCGAGCGGGAACATCACGCGCGCAAGCTGCCCCTGGGTGAGGCGGTGCAGGAAATAGCTCTGATCCTTGGAAAGATCGACCGCCTTGAGCAGCTCGAAGCGCCCGGCCGATTCTCTCAGCCGCGCATAGTGCCCGGTGGCGATGCGCTGCGCG
>WNGG01021639.1_pt1 | contig 10213 bp, 8 predicted proteins | sample 5400661 | NCBI WGS metagenome assembly WNGG01 (sample SAMN13153372, study PRJNA577476) | soil metagenome | isolation source: 100 cm soil or saprolite under Garry oak tree replicate 1 | place: USA:California | collected 2016-06-15
CTGGTCTCAGGCCCATGGCCAGGGTAGACCAAGGTATTGTCGTCTAGTAGGAATAATTGTTCCCTGATGGAATGGATTAGGGTCTGGTAATCTCCTCCGGGCAGATCCGTCCTTCCTATTGACTGGTTGAACAGGGCGTCGCCGGTAAACACGTAGCCTTTTCCTGCGAGGCTGATGCTTCCGGGGGAATGGCCTGGAGTATGGAGTATTCGAATCGTCTCGTTTCCTAGTGTCAGCTGGTCGCCGTGTTTGAGGAAACTGTCCACTTTGGGGGGCGGTGGGACGTTAAAGCCCATGAACTGCTGGACCCGGGCTTGCATAGCCTCAAGCATTGGAAGGTCGTCTTTGTGGATTGAGAAGGGTGCCCCTGTCTCCCCCCTGAGACTTTCTACGCCTAGTACATGGTCGAAGTGGGTGTGGGTTGCTACTATGAGGCTGGGCTTGGCCCCCAAATCCACCGTGAACTTCCGAATCCTGTCTGGTTCGTCTCCCGGGTCGATGATGAGCGCTTCTTTCCCAGACTGGAGGATGTAGCAGTTTGTCTGGAGCCTTCCAACCACGAGGGGGTAGATTTTGACCATGCTAACGCCAGGCTCTGGAGACTGGGCTGGCTTCCATATGAACCTGGGATGTGCCTGAAGACCTGGAAGGGTCCCGGCGAAACTCTACAGCGTCGACCTGGTCTCGTCTGAAGGTGTTTCTGTCTCTACACGTGGTCCATTAGGCCTCGTGTTTCTTCCAGGCAGCCTTACCGCTAGGCCCATGAAGATGAATCCTGCGCCAAATCCCGCTACCGCAAGGTACCAATAGGTCCTAACGAGAGTCAAGGGGTTGGGCAGCTGGGTAGGCTGCGCGGGTCCGCTGACGTTTAGGACGGTAGTGAGGGTGGGGCTGGTGGATGCGTTTGCAGTCCAGTTGCCCATGTCCTGGCCGCGGTATTTGACCTGGACTGAGTAGGGTCCTAGTGGTATGTGGCCTAGGAGGACTTTGCCTTGGTTGTCGGAGGTGAAAGTCTTGACGGTCTCGTTTGCAAAGGTGACCGTTATCGTGGCATCGGGCAGTGGGTTTTCTGACTTGTCTACTACCTGTATTGTGGCCAGGTAGGCTTTCATTCTGAGGGTTCCCGTAACAGGTCCTGCGGAGAGGTTGAAGCTGGCTGTCCCCGATTCAGTGTTAGGGTTCCCTTGCCAGGTTGCGTTGACCACGTTCCAGACTTTCGCGTCGAGCCACTGGCCCGAGAAGGATGAGTCGATTACTCTTGAGGCTCCACTTTGTAATGTTACGGATGAAGGCGGAGCTACTGGTTGGCCGGAGGGATCAGTGAAGGACAGGGTGAGCTGGAACTGTTTCTGGTATTCTGCAATGAACTTGCCATTTTGACCCGTAGTGTAGTTGACGACTATTGGGGGCGTAGTGAGTGTCGCTGATGTGGTGTAGAGGTTTCCAGAAATGCTGAGGCTCCATTGTTTCCAGACGTACCGTGCCCCGCTCGGTGCGATTAGGGTCTGGTTGAGCACTTGGATGGTGTGAATTGTTCCTTTGGGAAATGAGAAGATATTGGGAAGCGTGGTGTAATTGGTGTTGTCAACCAGAACCCAGACTGTGGCGTCGCTGGGTAAGACGTTAGTGTCAGTTGTCAACTGACAGGTTATTGTGCACCCTGCCGCATGAGCCTCCGTGAGAAATAGTGGCGAGAAAACAAGCGTGCAAAATAGTGCAAGGCAAGCCCGCGGAGCCTTCCCTACCACTAGTCCCTACCCGAGAACTAGATGGCATAGTTCAACTATAGAACGGTCCTGAACCAGTAAGCATTGTTGGAAAGTGTCACCTGGTTAATCAGATAGGGGACTCGGCGAGTCAACAATAGTCTAGAGTGGTCTTCTGGCCGAGCCTGAACACTTAACTTGGCACAGACGCGACAATGCCCTTCGAGAATCCCGGACAATGGGCACCATGCATAGAATCGTGTTTGGCGATTGTCGCAGTATGGGTGAAATCCCGGATGAATCCATCCACTTGATGGTTACCAGCCCACCTTACTATAACGCGCCTTTTGATTATCCGGACCTGTTCAAGGACTATGGCGATTTTCTGGGGTTGATGAGAGACTTCTGTAAAGACCTTTACCGCGTTATCGCTCCCGGGCGCATTGCGTGTTTTGTCACGGACGATATGCTGGTGAAGGGCGAGAAGTTTCCCGTTGTGGCAGATACTACAAGGGCCATGCTGGATGCAGGATTCCGGTACAGGGATCGAATAACCTGGGTCAAGCCAAAGGGGTATGTGAGGATTAGCCGTAGGAGCGGGGTCCTGCTTCAACATCCCTATCCCATGTACTATTATCCGGACAATATCCAGGAGAGCATTCTGATATTTCAGAAGGGGAAGTTCGACTACTCGTACGCGCAGAAGCTGTCAGCAGAAACGCGGGAAAAGTCCCGAATAGGAGTGGACGAGTACAATGGGGAGGACTGGTACCTAACTGTATGGAATATTACGAACGTTCTTCCCTTTGGAGAGCGTTTGGAGAAGGGTATCGCGGCCTTCCCAGAGGAGATTCCTCGACGTCTTGTCAAGCTCTACAGCTATTTTGGTGAGACTATTCTTGACCCATTCCTAGGCTCAGGGACGACGGCCAAGGTGGCCAAAGAACTGGGACGAAACAGCTGGGGCTACGAAATCAACCCAAGACTCAGGACAATAATCGAAAAGAAACTTGGCGCAGGCGGTGGCGGAGTTGCAGTCAAATTCTCCACGCGAGGCACCAGAGCTAGAGGGAACAAGGGTTCCGGACAATCTGGTAAGGGATAGACGATGACCAAGAAGACACCGCCCCACAAGAAGACAGTCATTGCCAATCATTTCAGAAGCCTAACCCCTGAGGAAAGGGTGAACACGACCATCGAAATGACTGACGCTGTGGGGACGATTGCTTTAGAATCAATTAGGGATCAATACCAGGGAACCTCTGAGAGGACGTTGTTGCAAACCGCTCGTAGGAGGCTTCAGTCAGGACGTCAGGTTCAAAGAAACCCGAATCCTTAGCCTACCGCATCTTCTACCTCTAATTCCTATAGGAATATGCGGCAAGGTTAATTATGAACATCAGAATTTGATGCTCCGGTGAGCTAACATGCCGTTATTTCCCGTGACTGTCGTCGGGAGCTGGCCTCGACCACCTTGGCTAATTCAGGCACTTAGAAACCGTCAGTCGGGAGAATCTTCCTTTGAAGATTTCAACGCAGTAGCGGATGACGCTGTCCTGGCTTCAGTGAAATACCAAGAAGATGCGGGCGTAGACATAGTTAGCGATGGCGAACAACGCCGAGACAACTTCTACTCTTTCGTCGTAGAAAAGCTGCAGGGTATGAAGCTAATGACGGTGTCCCAGCTCCTAGACTTTGTGAAGGACCGAGCCAGCTTCGAGGAGACTCTACGGGCACTCGATGTACCCGCTTTCGCCATGAAGAGCCCGGTGGCAGTCGGCCAGGTTCGGCCCAAGAAGGGGTTGGCCCGGGACGAGGCACATTTCCTCAGGGCCCACACTAGTCGCAAGACAAAGGTTCCCCTGCCAGGACCCTACATGCTAACCCGTTCCAGCTGGTTCCCAGGCCTCTCCGATGAGACATACCCCTCGATTGAAGACTTGGGCCGGGAAGTGAGCTCTATTCTCCGCGCAGAACTCTTGGCGTTGAAAGAGGAAGGCGTGGATTTCGTCCAGTTTGATGAACCAGTGTTGAGTCAAGTGGTGCACGGTGCAGAGGGTGCGGAGACTTTCATGTGCGCAGCCCTGGCTACCCGAAGGGACCCGACAGAGGAGCTTAGTTATGCCCTGGAACTGATGAATCAAACCGTCAAGGGTGTCTCCGGGGTAAAGGTGGGCGTTCACGTATGCAGGGGAAACTGGAGTCGAAAAGAGGATGTCTTGCTAAAGGGAAACTATGGTCCCCTACTACCATATCTGACGGAGATGAAGGTTGACCAGCTGGTCCTAGAATTTGCCACGCCTCGGGCCGGGGAACTGAAGGTCTTCAAAGAGTATGCCAACGAGAAGGAGCTCGGGTTAGGGGTTGTAAACCCGCGCAGCACGGAAGTTGAACCGCCAGAGCTGATAGTGAAGCGGGTGCGGGAGGCTACTCGATTCTTCGACCCTTCCCAAATCTACCTCAACCCCGACTGCGGCTTCGGAACCTTCGCAGAACGCCCGGTCAACGATGCCAAGACGGCGTTTGCCAAGCTCAGGTCGATCAGCCTGGCCGCCCAGGAATTGAGAGAAGCACCCCTAGAGGTCATAGCGAGGTAGAGACTATGCAAGAGACTGTGAAGGAAAAGGTACTCAACGAGCTCAACATCGAAAAACTGGAACAGTTCGTCAATGACCTGAAAACAAAACCCGACGTGGTCAAGGCTGTCAATGGGCCCTGGCATTCGCGGGTCAAATGGCAGGGAGGGCTCAAGGCCAAGGCGTACATGCGGAAGCACGTCGCCAACTTCGACGAGCCAGAAGGCCTCGGCGCCACCGATTCGGCAGCAAGCGCACACGAACACATCCTCTCTGCCGTCGGCGCCTGCATGATGACAGGGTTCGTCTTCCAAGCCACAAGAAGGGGAATCAAGATACATGACTGTGAGATAGCGCTGGAAGGCACTTTCGGCAGCATCAGGAACTGGGCAGGGCTGAGCGATGAGGGAACCCCAGGCTATCCCGAGATCAAGGCAAAGATCTACGTCAAGGCAGATGCGGATAAGAAGGTTCTCGAGGGGCTCTGGAACGAGGCTTGGAAACGATCCGTTGTCACACAGACAGTGGCCAGAGGGGCTAAGATCACTCCGGAGTTCGAAGCCCTTTAGAAGTCACCATCGCCTCGCTACTAGGAAGCTCCAAGGGTTGAAGAACTTAACCGAACTCGCCTGTCTCAGCGGATTCGAGACGTGGGTCGGAGAGTTCAAGGGTGAGACAATTTAGTCGAAATCATCGACGTTTCCTGGCTCGATGAGCATCTCAATGATCCAGCGGTTACAACAGTCGACCCGCGACCCACGGTCAAGTATCTCGCAGGCCACATACCTAGGGCAGTGAACCTGCCAGTTTCCAAGACCCTCGACAAGAATACACTTGAGCTACTGCCCGAGGAGCAGCTCTCTGAAATCTTCGGCGAAGCAGGAATGGAGACTGGCAAGACGGCCGTATTCTATGACAGTTACGATGGGCAGAACGCAGCGATGTTGGGCTGGATCTTAGAGTATCTTGGACATCAGAAAGTGAGGATTCTAGCCAGCCGTCTAGAGGGTTGGATGTCGGATGGACGCGAGGTCCTGTATCGGCCAGTTAAGCCTCAAGCGACAAGGTTTCTAGCCAGCCCGAATCGGAGCGTCAGGGCATTATTGAAGGAGCTTGTGGAGAGAAGGGGTGACAAGCTGCTTGATCTCAGAAGCGCTGAGGAATTCCAAGGGAAGGTTGCGACGGAAGCTCGTACCGGCCGTCTACCCGGCGCAACCAGCCTGCCTTGGACGAGTCTGATAGGCAAGGGCGATGATTTCCTCCGGCCGAAGAAGGAGTTGAAGGATATTTTCGTGGCTGCTGGCCTGCTTCCCAGTGACCAAATCGTTGTTTACTGCACTTATGGTCCTCGAGCGGCTGTTGGCTATGTTGCTCTTCGAGAGGCAGAATTTGAAAATGTCAGGGTCTATGATGGGTCTTTCCACCAATGGGCCCGGCATGCACAGCTACCTCTAGAGGGAGAGGGGCTGCAGCTACAGATCTAAAGCGTCCCTCTTTGTAATGAGCAAATATAATAATGAGGGTAGCTATATTTCATCGGACCGAAGGGATATAGTCAGGACGGGTAGGTTGGCAAGCAACAAGGTCCCATCGAGCCCAGACTACCTCAACCTAGTGAACTGCCCTAACTGCGGCAGTGTAGAACGGCGAGACCGAGAGATTTGCGAGTCCTGCGGAAGCAAACTTCCCAGCTCAGTAAGCCTACCTCCTGTACACTATAACCGGCAACTAGCCCTACGTTTGACTATCGGACTCGGAGGACTTGCTTTGGGGCCCAGTTTGTACTTTGTCTGGATCATCACGGGGCTGGTAGAGTTCTTCTTCCTGATGATACCAATGACAATTATTGGGTTTTTCACAGGAACCATGTTCCTGCTATATGGAGGGCTCTTCCCCGATAGAGGGCAAAGGCGTATTCTGCGAAAGGGCGCGAATAGTTGGCTGCAATACCGTGGCACGGTGGCAGCGGGGCCAGGAGGTTTAGACACGGTCACCTATGATGAGTTAGCAGCCAAAGATGAGAACAAACGGGCCGACGAAGCAGACTGAGACCAATTCGCCCGGCGGGCGGCCCGACTAATAGACCTGGAATTTGAAGCGACGAGTTCATCGAACATTTTATCAACGATAGACAAACCGTTTGAGAAGTTTCCGAGCCAGGAATGGCAGTACCAAATTTCCAGGTCTTCGTCTCGGCACCGCACACTGTGCACCTTCTGGCATCACAATGATTTGCAGTTTGTGAGTTGGATGATAGAATCCCAGTGGAGTTCAAACAATCCCTTGCTCGAACCTATCTTAGGTGGGGTGACCTTCCGTGGAGATATTCGCGGCAGGAATGACACAGGCCGTTCTTCAGATCCTTTGTCTCATTTCCGCATCTTCTGCATCTCTTTCCATCGAAGTGGCGGTAAAGCTTGTGGTGTACGCAGGAGATGCGGAGACGAAGTGAACTGAACAAGGTAATCCAGGCGGCGGACATGGACACGTACAAGTCATGTTTTCGCACCCACTAGTTGTTCCAGTAGGGTTTTGTGGCTATGAACTGTAGCTTGGCTTCTAGTAGGTCCTTGTAGAAGTCCTCGTCTTTCTCGTGCATTTTGGCCAGGACCCTGCTGGCGGTCTGGGGCCCGATTCCGTAAACGGATTGCGCTATGACCCCTTTCCGGCCGTATGATATCACTAGGTCGGCTGACCTCCGAGCCTTGACCAGTGCTTTCTGGTCGTTCTCGTCCAGTGTTCCTCCGCCGCGCTTCTTAGCGAGAACTTCTGCCACGTATCCGGTGGACCAGAATAGGGGGGCTAGTAGACGGGACCCGCAGCGATTGCAGCTAGGATGTTCCGGGAGCTCTCCTACCATTGCTTCGGTGGCCAGGTTTCCACATTCGAAGCATAGAAGGTCGATTACGCGGCCTTCGATGGAAACTCGCAACCTTGCCATATTGTCCGCAGCAACATTGTCAGGCGCGATTAGTTCTGGAACGTCCACGTGCCGGTATAGGATGTGGTAGGCTAGGGGTGTAGGCTTCTCCTTCGACCGGAAGAATTGTAGCTCCATGTCCTTGTTCTTGATGGCTCCGAATACTCTCTTCACTCCATCAAAATCCGCGTGTACCGTTAACGCCTCCCGTATCGTCTCATCGTAGATGGGTGTAAGCCGGAATTTCACGGCCAATTCCTTCAGCGCTTCGCCGTACATCAACCGTCCCCGCGCTAGGGCGCCGAATCGTTCAGCGATGAACTTGGAATAGTACCCCCAGGGGAAGTGGCGGTGCAATACGCCGTGGCAGGCCCCGTTGAGAACCTGCTCCGTTACCCCGAACACCTCGTTCTGTATTAGCGATTCAACGTTCAGGTCTCCCGTGTCTGCTGTCAGCTCAAATAGTATCCTGTACGCGTCGTGCCACCACATTCGTACGTATCCTTGCCGTCGCAGCAGTTCTTCAATGACCTCCCCTAGACTGTCGTTGAGAATGTCTCCGAAGTGGGTGTGGATGATTAGGTACCGGTCGAAGGCTTCCACCAGGACCCGCTTGTCCGTTGGTACAGGTGCGCCTGTGGCCTGGTGGGCTTCGACTTCTTCAATCACCCGTTTGATCCCGTAGGGGTCGCAGGGCCATTGTTGGGCAAGCTGTTCGACCATCTTCTCCTCGGACTGTTTTTCTCGGATTAGATTATCGACTAGTCCGCGGTAGTGTCCAACCTTCAGGCCGAGTTTCTCTGGGACTGGAAGAATCTGTCCGTCCCAGCCTGGGATGGCGGCGGTCGGGTCGTTTACGGGTAAGACGTAGACTTTACCGTCGTCGGCTATCTGCTTCATCTGCCAGACCCGCCCTTTGATGATAAAGTTCAGGCCCACCCGGGCCTGGGTCATCATGAACTCTTCCCCAAGTATTCCAACTGCTTGCTGGCTTGTCAGGTCTACGACCAGGTAGCGGCGTTCGTCGGGGATCATGCTCAGGTTTTCGAAATAATAGGTCCGGGTCCGGGAGGTACGGTAGAGGTTCTCCGTATCCCGTCTGAAATAACCCATCTTCGCCATGAAGGCGAGAACTGATTCCAGCTGGGTATCTTCCAAGTGAGAGTAGGGTTGGGCTCGTTTCAGGACCGCCTTAAGCCGGTCCAACGGGAGGCTTCCCTCCGAGTCCATCAGTAGGCCCGCAATCTGATGAGCTAGCACGTCTAGGGCCCCGACTGGAATTTTTGTGGGCTCCAGCTGGCCTTCTCTGGCCAATTCGATCACCGCAACCGATTCAAGGAGGTCTTCGGTGGAGACGGCTACTAGGACTCCTTCTGAGGTCCGAGTGAGGCTGTGGCCGGAACGTCCTACTCTCTGGACGAGGCTGTTGACCTGACGTGGGGACATGTATTGGACGACTAGGTCGACTGAGCCGATGTCTATTCCGAGTTCCAGGGTGCTTGTGCAGACGAGTCCTCGAATGTCACCGTTCTTGAACGCCTCCTCAGCCCTGACCCGTTCCTCTTTCGGAAGTGAGCCATGGTGGACCATGATTTTCTCGTCCATCATGTGAAACTTGGAGCCGAGCATCTCTGCGTTAACCCTGCTGTTGGAGAAGATGAGGGTGGAATCATGAGCCTCGACGAGACTTGCCACCATGTTGAGGCGGGCGGCGGCTTCAGGGGCAGTGTAGATTCTCCGGGCTAGCTCCTTGTCAGCTTCGCCGGGGGTCGGGTATTCCACCTTGTAACGTGTAGACTTGCTCAGTGGGATCTGAACTATGCGAACAGGTTCGCTGCCCCCTAGAAACTGGGCGATCTCTTCCGGGTTTCCAACGGTGGCCGAAAGGCCGACCCTCTGGAAGTGGTCCCTTGTAACTTCTCGAAGCCTCTCCAGGCCAACGGTAAGCTGTACTCCTCTTCTCTCTCCTGCCAGCTCGTGAATCTCATCTACGACAACTGCTTTGACGTGTCCTAGATGCTGACGCATTCTTCGGCCCGGAAGAATTGCCTGCAACGTCTCGGGGGTCGTAATCAGCAAGTCTGGTGGCCTGACGGACATTTGCCTCCGGTCCTTCTGGGGAGTGTCTCCATGGCGGACCTGGACGGTGAACCCGAGTTTTCCAGACCAGACTGTCAGGCGTTTGAGAAGATCCCTGTTGAGAGCCCGCAACGGTGTTATGTAGACTAGTGAGATTCCTTGGTGGCTGCTGTTCTGGACCATCTTGTCGATTAGGGGGAGTAGCGCTGCCTCAGTCTTGCCTGAGCCCGTGGGGGATATGACGAGAACATTCTCGCCATTTGCGATTAACGGAATCGCTTCTGCCTGGGGAGGAGTCGGAGCCTTGATTCCAGCCTCATCCAAGAGACTCTTCAGTGGAGGAGACAGGAGGGTGAAGGCTTCTGGGCTCGTCTTGTTCCACCGGCCGCGAAGGTAGCCTGAAGAGACTAGGGGTCCGGGAGATAAACCCCCTAGGTGGACAAAAGTGAGAAACTCTAGGACGCGAAGGTCGAGCGATAAGGCTGAAGATCTAACTCGAGGGTTTCAGGGAGACTCTGCCTGGACAACTGTGCCGATGGTTTGACGTGCTAGTTTTTCTTTAAGGAAAAACTGGGAAGCGACTGTTGCGAAGAGGGCCACGGTTAACGAAAATATAGTCACTGACTTGAGGCCCAGCCTATCAGCTATCAAGCCCCCAGCCAAGGGTCCGAGGCCTCCTCCCAGGCTTACTGCTGATTCGAGGAGGCCCAGGCCTTTGCCCCTGTCCGCTTCTGAGGTATAGTCTGATGCGAAGGCGGCCGCTGAGGACTGAACTAGTGGATAGAGGGGAAGGACCCAGAGAACCGTAACGACAACGGGATTGGAGACGAGGAAGATGGTGAGGAAATACAGGACATAGCCCACTGTTCCGAGTAAGAAGACCGGTTTTCGCCCAACCCTATCGTTCAACGGTCCCACGAACCTGAAAGCCA
>WNGG01010182.1_pt1 | contig 10212 bp, 12 predicted proteins | sample 5400661 | NCBI WGS metagenome assembly WNGG01 (sample SAMN13153372, study PRJNA577476) | soil metagenome | isolation source: 100 cm soil or saprolite under Garry oak tree replicate 1 | place: USA:California | collected 2016-06-15
CGCACGTGTGTGCGCGCCGCCTCCTTCATTTCAACTAGTGCGTTGCTCCCTGCGTCGAGCGCAAGGACCGGAACCCCGCCCGGAGATCTTCGGTAAGGAGCTGCGGCTGCTCCCACGCCGCGAAGTGCCCGCCTTTGGGAAGCCTGTTGTAATAGATGAGTTTGGGAAACGCGCGCTCCGTCCAGCTCCGTGGGGCTGGATAGAGTTCGTCAGGGAAGACGCTCACGGCAACTGCAGGATCTTCGCCCGCGGCCGACTCCCGAGCACCGCGGTGAAGCGCTCGCGGCTCGTGACGATCCGGCGTTCGGTGATGGTCCCGTCCTCATCACAGAGGCAGAGCTGACTCTCGCGCTGGTGCAGATCCAATCCTATGATATCCATGGCGGCTGGCCTCCCGGTGGTGCGCCCCGTCGCAAAACGGTGAGCGCGTTTCCTTATTGTGGGGCACTAGCCTGCCACCACGTCACCGTGGAGGTCCAGCCCGCCGCTTCATACCAACTATGCGCACGATTGGTCGGCGGAGTCACGACAAAGAGTAGCAACTACGCGATGTTATGGGCATCGGTGTTGTGACTCAGGACCCGAAGATCAACCGGGAATTGCAGCAGAATCACAACGAAACTCACAACGCAGGTAAGCTCAAGAAACGCGCCGGCCCTCTGAGTAAGTCAGGGGGCCGGTAGTTATCTCAGGAGGCGAGTCACAACAACTCACAACGGTCGTGCGTCCATCAGAATCAGCCAACCCACCGCCCGAGACTTTCGATCACGCCTTCAATCGAGGTCTCGCCGGTGATCTGGCGAAGCGTCTCCAGGTGCGTATCGCCTCGTACGCCGAGGTCTATTCCGTAATGCCGTTCGATCGTCGCGGCATGAGTGTCCCCGCGTTTGAGGCGCAACTGACCTGATACGTCATTTCGGGACCGACAACCGCGCATCCAGGGGTCGTCGTTGCTTAGGCAGCGCCTTGGCATACCGTCACTCCTTTCGAGAAAAGCGCTGGATGTCGGCCTAACTGGTTCGACTGTACGAGGGACACGCCAGGACCTGACCCGTCGCGAGGACTCGGAGCGCCGCGCCGCACCACGTGCAGTGGGGGTTGACGAACCGTCCATAGAGGTAGATCCCTATCGCTGCACGCCGAGTAACCCGAACCACTGTTTGCCGGCCATCGTGGAAACCCGCTCCTTTCCTGTGGGCTACTCTGCCGGAACGTCGGACTGCTCCACGGCAATCTGTACCCGCACCAGTCGGTTCTTCCGTTGTACAAGCACGATCTTCCGTAGCTTCGGGTCGAAGTAGTCCTTGAGTAGCGGGGGCCGAGGTGCCTTGAGATACCGGTCAGGGGCCTGCTGGAAATCGCCAGAAGCGACGAGCTCCAGTTCATCCCGGCGCGTGACAGTCTGCACGATGCACGGGACCTCTTTGACCCCCAGCTCACGTAGCGCGTAGGCGCGGTGGCTCCCGTTGTTCAAGATCAACCGCCCATCGACGTGAAGCGCGTTCAAGTAATTCGAGCCAAACCCGACCGCGAGGCCAATCACTTTGCTGGGGCGACCGGTCGACGTAAACCCGCTCACCTGTCCGGGCTCTAGCAGTACGGGCTCAAGGAAACGGAGGTCGTTCGAAGGACAAAGGAAGCTGAACAGGTTTTGCGGCCCTTGCATTTGGCGTACAGGCGGTTCGACCCGATCCAGAGAGAGCGCAAGCCGGAAGGCACTCGCAAAGGACGGCGCCTTGCCCAACCGTGCCTTCAGCTCTTCCACGTAGCGGAGATTGATATTCTTCTGGAACACCATCAAGCGATCGAGCTCAACTAGGGCGATCCGCGACGGCACGAACCGGAATACTCGCCGGAACATCGGGTCCCGCGTCAACTCGGTGGCGAGCGCTGCAAGATCGCGCGGGAGTTCTCGGATGGGCGGAGCGTCCGCGATGCCGGCCTCGGTCGTTTCGAGGGCGCGTACGTGATCGTTTGCCTTCCGCCATTCCTCGGTGAGCTCACCCAGGTCCACGGCGTGGCCATTGACGGCGACGCTCTGCACAAAGCCCAGATACTCGCCGATCGGCGGCCTTCCCACGAGGAACACATGCTCATCGCCCGGCTGCTCGACGGATGACCCGGCTGCAGGCGGCTGTTCACCACGAGTTCTCGTGGTCTGCTCCGCTTGAATGACGGCGCCCATTCGACACTGCCTCCCTTCTTGGATTTGCGTTCTCGATGCACAATTGCTAGAATCGAATGCCGAGATAATTGCACTAGGAGAACGTAATTGCAAGAGTCGAATCCTCGCAGAGGAGGTCCGTATGCTCGTTAAGGCCGGAACCTTCGACGCCACAGCATTTTACGATGCGCTTGATGCCGTTCGAACAGCCCGAGGCTTGAACTGGCGAGAGGTCGCAGCCGGCGCGGGAGTAAGCGCCTCAACCCTCACCAGGATGGCGCAGGGGAAGAGACCCGACGTCGACAGCCTAGCAGCGCTCTGTGCCTGGTCGGGCCTTCGCGCTGACGATTTCGTGAAGACGGGCCAGAAGCGACCGGCGATTGAGCCTCTCGCAGCAATCTCAACTCTGCTCCGCAGCGACCGCAACTTGAGTAAGGAGAGTGCTGCCCGTCTGAGTGAGATCATCAAAGTGAGTTACAAGCAGCTGAAGGACTCTTAACGGGCGAGCAAAGGACCGATGGCCCTACGGCGGGGATTCAAGACGGAGGCGAACCACATCGCCCGCGAAGTGCGGGCAGAACTCGGGTTGCGTTTCATCGACCCGCTGGATCCCTGGGCGCTCGCCCGTCACCTCGAGATTCCCGTCGTACCTCTGAGCCACTTTGGTGGTGTGGCGGCTGATGCTGTGCACCACTTCCACCGCGTGGACCGCGGCGCCTTCTCGGCCGTCACAGTGTTCGACGGGTCACGTCGGTTAATCGCGTACAACGATTCCCATAGCATTGGCCGTCGTGCAAGCGATCTTGCGCACGAACTCGCGCATGCTCTTCTGCATCACCGCCCCGGCCCCGCCCTTGATCACCGAGGATGTCGCCGATGGAACGCGGAGCAGGAGGAGGAGGCTAACTGGCTCGCGGGAGCGCTCCTGATCTCCGAGGAGGCCGCGCTGCAGATCGCCCGCAGTGGTGAGCCCCTCGACGAAGCCGCCAAGCGGTGTCGTGTGAGCCAGGCGATGATCACGTTCCGTCTGAATGTGACGGCGGCGTTGCGCAGAGTCGGACAGACGCGTGGACCGCGCGCCGCTGTGAAGCGGACGACGGGCGTCCGGAAAACACAGGGCTGAAGAAGATGATGATAGTCACCAGCAAACGCGTCGTCCAACAAACGTTGTGCCTGTCGGGCGCACCTTCCCCCGTTGGGGCGGCGAACAACCAACAATTATCTTCTTAGGGAACACGGGCTCGAGGTGGTTCTTGAAGAAGCGCAAGGCGAGGAATCAAAGCGTCACCGTTCGGTTCGATGAGCCGACGGCGCTCAACGGCGTGAAGATACATCATGATGGTCAGATTGAGTTTCTGAAGGACGACAAACCTGCTGAGCCGAAAGAGGTGAAAGTAGAGCTCTGGTATGACCGCCCCAAGGGTCCGAAGATTCTCACCCATACTTCTGCAAGCGGCACTCGTTGGCCGTCGCACCCCCATCAGACATTCGGCAATGCCGATCGAATCTACTGGGTCGACACGAATAGTCGCGAGGTCGACGGACAATGGATTCACGCAACCGCAGTGATTCTCGGTGAACCTTCGCATAGACTCGACAAGACGTACCTTAAATGCCAACTGGTAAACGGCTTCGAGTTTCGGGGTAATCTGTCCAAGCCCGAAAGGTTTGCGTGGTGCGAGGTCATCGAGCGGCTTAGAATGAATCCGTATCGTCTTCTCAATTGGAACATCTATCTCGTTGTTGACTCAGATCTCGGAGCGCTGTCGCAGATAAACGCAGGAGCATCACGGATCTGGAACGATTACGCCCTTCCACCAAGGTTCCAGTTTGCTTACGCGAGCGCCGACGTCGGCATGGATCTCCCGCTGAATGCAATGATGGCTAAATGCGACAAGATGGCCGGCCAACTTCTAGAACAAATACTCCGGAAAGACGCATCAGGAACCGGGGTCAACGAGATCAGCCTGATCGGTTCAGTTCCAATGCGCCGCTGGGATCCTCTCGACTAGCGAGGCCATTCGCGGGGCAGCGATTCGCTACCCGGCGTCGTCCCCAACATTCGATCGTGCCCTGGGTAATGAGTTCTAGTGGCCTTTGGCTACCCGCCGAAGCAGTTCCAGAGCAGCTCCCGCCCGCGCTTCGGTTCACGCTGCTCACCGCCGGGTACGAGGAAGTCTTCGGCGGCCATTCGACGGTTGACGCTGTTCTCGACCGGTTGAAGCGGTCATCCACCGATGCCCTCTTTTCAATTCTAGGAAGAATCGGGGCGGCGCTGGGTGCGCAGCCCGATCCAGCGCAGCGTTGGGCAACTCAAGTTCACATCACCGAAAGGATCTTTGGATCGCGTGCGGCACTCATCTGGCGTCGTTTGCGGGAATCTCGCGGGCAAGACCTGGACTTGAACGTATCGGCCCGGAGTCTTCGTCAGATCGGCCGAAAACTGCGAGCTTTTGTCATATTCGGCCCAGGACCATACTGAGATGAACACTGGAAACTCTCGCTACTGACTCTCGAGTATAAGGGACAACGGATAGATCTGTGCAGCACTTCGGCCTGCATATTCGATCGGCAACGATCTCAGTGGGTCAATTGGCGAAGCAATATTGGCCAATCCGTAACTCTGCGGGTCCTCGGTAAACGTGTCTCGGTTGAGCGGATGCACCGGCTTATTCTTTACAAGTCGATCCTTCGGCGAGATTGTGATCTCCAAGATATTGTCGAATTGTCACCGGAAGGTCTGAGCACCACTACCTCCTCGAAGCACGTGACTGGCGTTCACCACGCCCGCCTGCCCCCTTGAGAAGTGCCTTTATCTCAGCGCTTCCAAATCACGCGGCCTAAGCCCGGCGCCGCAGCTTCGGCGCCGCCGTTGGGCGCGAGGAAGTCTCGCGGAGGCAGTGGGCGAAAGTGAATCCGTAATTGCCCGCGAACTCAATGCCGACGAGGATGACCGCGGTGGCGGCCCCGGCAGCCTGCTGGCCGATGAACGCGACCGCGCCCTCGAAGCCCGCGCGGGTCGTAGGGAAGCTGAACGGCTTGGAATCTGGCTGCCCCGTGGGACGCACCACGAGGGTGTGAGCGAACTTGCCGGCATCAACGCCGACGCAGGCGGCGGCACGCTGCGCGCGCTCGCGCTTGGCGAAGGAGATCATGGGCGCTCCCTGGGGCTGAAGGAACCCCGAGGGTGACCCAGAACCACGCCCTTGGCGAGCTGCCTGTTACATTCGACCCCGATCTGGCAATAGGGGTGTTCTGCTCGGCTCTCCTCATTGAGCGGTCAGGAGAGTGCCGGCCGTTGGAGAGACCGCCAGCGCTACGGGCGCTTCTCGAGGAAGCTGAGGTCTCGGGACCAACAGGAAAGACGGGGAGCGGACCAGGAACAGCACTTCCGTGTCGCGTTTCCGCCCCCCCGTGCCGCAAAAACGCCCTTACTTTCCCGGTCGCGGACACTCATCGTGTGTTGAGCCGACGTTGCGAGCGCCCCTCCCGGTGCGCGTACTCACGCAGCGAGGCTGGCGTGCCCGACCTCAATCAGGGAGCCTCGGCGATGATACCTCGGAGCGTGCGGCACACCGGCCGGCGGCGAGTTCCAGGCAGCGTCTACCTCGTCGCCTTGGGCCTCGTCCTCGGCTGCGCCAAAGTCGTGAGCAACGCGTGCACGTCCGGCCCCTACCGCGTGGGCCAAGTGAACTACGACTTCCCGGACGCCCTCAACCTGATCCCCACCGGATCGACCACGCCTGCATACCCGAACGTCGACGTCCGCGCCACCGTGCGTTACCCGGCGACGACGAGCGGCGTGGGCAAGCCCGTGGCCGGGTCGGGCCGCTATCCGCTGGTTGTGTTCCTGCACGGCAACCACGTCACCTGCCACTCGCCCTGCTCCTGCAGCCATACCTGCAGCGCAGCGAACCGTGTGCCGAGTCACCAGGGGTATGACTACCTGATGGATCTGCTGGCAAGCCGCGGGTTCATCGTGGTGTCCGTGGACGGCTTCGACGTCACATGCGCCTGGAGCTCCGCGATGAGTGATTACGAGGGCCGCGGCCGGCTGGTCCTGCATCATCTGGGGCGCTGGAAGGATTGGGACGCGCACGGGACGGATCCCTGGGGCGGCTTGTTCCGCAACCGGGTAGACATGACCAGAATCGGCCTGTCCGGCCACTCCCGCGGTGGAGAAGGGGTCGTGGCGGCCGAGTACATCAACCGGGCGGAAGGATTAGGTTATCAGATCAGGGCTGTAAACGCGATTGCCCCGACGGATCAGGATCCCTACATCCACTACGTGCCCCAGGTACCGTACTTGCTGCTGCTTGCCGCGAGCGACGGTGACGTATCCAATCTGCAGGGTCTGCGGACGTATGACCGCACCTCGCTGGCGAGTGCGACCACGCAATCGGAGAAGGCGATGGCGTGGGTCTATGGGGCGAACCACAACTTCTTCAACACCGTCTGGACGCCCAACACGGGCTACGCCTGCGCGTCCGACGACGGCACGGGCTCGGGGCGGCTCTCGCCCTCGGCGCAGCGCGTCACCGCGTGCCAGAGCATCGTGCCCTTCTTCATGCTGCACCTCCAGAACGTTACCCCTTACAGGAGCCTGTTTCGCGGCGAGTGGCTGGCCGAGGGCCTGGAGGGCGTGCGGATGTACTGGACGTACCAGGATCCGGTACGGCTCGAGGTGGACAACTTCGACGCAGGAGACAATCCCAATACCAACTCCTTGGGCGGTGCGGTCACGACGACGGGCGGGTTCACGACGTTCGACGAATACGAATTCAAGCAGGGCGCTGCAGACCTGTTCAACTCGTCCTTCTTCCACTTCACCCACGGCCTAGTACTGGGCTACAACTCAGACCAGACCTATGAGACGGTGCTGCCGCCCGGGCGGCGCAACGTCTCCTCGTTTGCAGCCCTCGCGATACGCATCAGCCAGATCATGGACGGCGGCATCCTGAACCCGCCGGACGCGCCGCGGACTCTGCGGGTGACGCTGCGGACGATGTCTGGGACCGTCGCAAACACGGACTTCGACGTCGCAGGCGTGCAGACCGTGCCGTACCCCTACCCGGACAATGGGGGGAAGACGGTGCTCGGCATGATCCGCATCCCGCTGTCGAGCTTCCGGGACCACGACGCCCCCTTCCCCCTGCACAACGTCGAGCGTGTGGTGCTGCAATTCCGGGGAAGCGGCTTGGTGGCTATTGACGACATTCAGTTCACACAGTAGGAGGTGCGGCATGCTGCGACTGCGGGCTCGGCTCATCTCCCTCGCGGCTGTCTACGCGTTGCTTTTGCCTCCCCTCGGTGCGCAGAATACTTACGTGCAGCCGCTCAAGCCGCTCGGCTTCCGCGCTCGCGCAATGGTGCTGCCGCCCCGGAAGATCGGCGACACCGTCATCCGCCCGCAGCAGGCTCTGGCCGTCGAAATCCGCGTCCAGGTGCGGGACTATCTGCCGCGCGACATGGAGCCGATGTTGGTGATTAACGGGGTGCCCGCCGGCGGGGCGTCGGGCGTAGTGGACACACGGGGTGACACCACGACCCTCGGCTTTGTGGTGGAGAAACCGGGCGTGCTCAAGGAGAGCGCGAGCCTGGCGCTGCAGATGGGCGATGTTGTCACGACCCGGGTCCGCGTGCCGGGCGTGCTGCGCCTGGGGGCGATCGAGCTGCTTCCGGAAGATGAGCGGCGGCGTTCGGGGCTGCCGACGCTGAGCGAATGGCTGGGGCAGAAGCGGTCGTCCCCTGACTAATCGAGGGAACGCACTCCCCAGAGTTGGACCATCGCTGGCTGCTCGACTGCAGGCCCCGCTCGTACTAGGGAAACCCACACTTGGAGAGGTGCTGCGAACCAGGGTCCCTCCAGGGGACTTGTTTGGAGAAGCGATGCCCGATGGAATGACCTCCAAGCGCCGGCCTTCCCGCGGTTGGGACGCGCCGGCCTCGGCTCGTGTCTGGCTTTCCTTCGACAGGAGGTCACCATGCTGCAGTGGAACAACCCGGGGTCGGCGCTGCTGGAAGGCATGCTGCAGAGTCTGCGCAACCAGCAGCTCCTGAACCACGGCAAGGCCCTCGCCGCGGACGCGGCGTCGCTGCCCGGCGTTGCTCAGGTCTACACTCCGCCGACGGAGGCGGTGGCGCCAACTAGTGCGCGGCTCTCCCCGGCAGCCATAGATTGCATCGCGCTTCCCGCCCCTCGTGGGTCACACTCGTCGACCGCGACTGGACGTCACCGCTCGCCGACAAGGCGCGCGAGGTCATCTTCTGGTATTTCGCCGAAGTGCCGACGCTGACCGCCGAAGTTGGTGTGTGAGGTGTCACGCAGGCTAGCAGGAAAACTTTACCCAGCCCCCTGAAGCCGTTTCAGGGGGCTTCGTGTGCCGGGAACCAAACGTGCAACATTACTGTTGCATATCTCGAATGGCGGTGTTATGGTATATGCAACATAAACGTTGCACAACAACGAGGAGCGGAGAACCATGACGGTCAACGCACAGGAGTCCCAGAGCCCCACCAGCACCGATCGCATCGAAAAGCACATGGTCCTGCGCGCTCCACGGGCGCGCGTGTGGCGCGCGCTTACGATCGCCGAGCAGTTCGGGGCGTGGTTTCGCGTGAAGCTCGAAGGGGAGTTCGCCACGGGCGAGACGATCCGCGGCCGGCTCGTGATCCCCGGCTATGAGCACGTGACCCTGGAGATGCTCGTCGAGCGGATCGAGCCCGAGCACTACTTCTCCTATCGCTGGCACCCCTACGCGGTCGACCCGAAGGCCGACTACTCGGCCGAGCCCACGACTCTCGTCGAATTCCGCCTGGAGGAGCAGGCGGGCGGCACCGCGCTCACGATCATCGAGTCCGGGTTCGATCGGATCCCCCTCAGCCGTCGGGCCGAGGCGTTCCGCATGAACGCCCAGGGGTGGGCGTCCCAATCCGAGAAGCTCGCGCGCTATGTCGAGGCGCAATAGCACCGCACTCAGGGACCGCGAGGCCGTGCCCGTGTTTGCCGCCCTGGCGGACCCCACCCGGCTCGGCCTCCTGCGGCGTCTCTCCGCCGACGGGCCGCTCTCGATCACCCGCTTGAGCGCGGGGACCGGGGTGACGCGGCAGGCGATTACGCGCCACCTCGAGGCCCTCGGCGCAGTGGGCCTCGTTCGCCATCAGCGCCGCGGTCGCGAACGCGTGTTTGACTTGGATCTGAAGCGGTTAGAGGTGGCGAAGCGCTATCTCGATCACATCTCCGCGCAGTGGGATGCTGCGGCCGATCGACTAAGGGCCTTCGTCGAAAACACTTAAAGGAGCTTACGATGAGAACCGTTCAGACAATTGCCGTCATTGCCGGTTTGTTGGTCTCGCTCGGCGCCAACCCTCGGAACCCAATCGAGCCGCTGCCGCGAGATCTGGAGATTCAGCTGGCGCTGAGCGCGCTCCCGCCGCACCTCAGGGACGCGGCAACCGTCTACGTCCTGAATCCCGCTAGGGGCTTTGAAGTCGCCCGCCCGGGGACGAATGGATTCCACGCCTTTGTGGCGCGAACCGGCGACGACACGTTCCGAGGCGAGTGGCCCCTGACGAAGTATCGGGACGACATTCTCTATCCGATTGCCTTTGACAATGCGGGTGCCAAAGCACAGATGCGGATCTTCTTTGATGCGGCCGAGCTGCAGGCGAAGGGAACCCCTGCGGCGGAGCTGAAGCGGATCATGCAGCAGCGTCTCAAGGCAGGATTCTACCCAGCGCCGGCACGAGCCGGTGTCGCCTACATGTTGTCTCCGGTGCTGCGGACCTATGTCAATCCGGACGCCAACGACACCGTCCTGACTGCGAACGTGCCGCACGTCATGTACTACGCGCCCAACGTGTCCAACCAAGACATAGGCGGGGCGCAACCCAAACCCGGCAGCTTGTACCCATTCGTGATCCTCCATGGACCCCATGGATACAGCATCCAGTTTCTCGGCGTGACGGAAACGGCAGCAGTGAACCGGGAGTATGGTGACATGCTCGCACGACTGTGCAGCGTCAAGCAAGCGTGGTGTCTGCCGACC
>WNGG01010184.1_pt1 | contig 10211 bp, 9 predicted proteins | sample 5400661 | NCBI WGS metagenome assembly WNGG01 (sample SAMN13153372, study PRJNA577476) | soil metagenome | isolation source: 100 cm soil or saprolite under Garry oak tree replicate 1 | place: USA:California | collected 2016-06-15
TTCGCCAGCACCTTTTCAAGCGAGCAATCCGGGCGGTTCACTTGATTCATATATGCCTGCGTGCTGGCGTCGAGTTTGGCCCAGATCTCATCCTGTGCGGTGAAGAACTTCAACCCCTGTTGCACCTGTGGCAGGTCCAGTCCGCTCGCGTTGGTGATGAGCACGATTTTGAAAAACGGGAACTCTCCAAGCGCGCGGACGTGGATCACCGCATGGACCACCTCGACGAAATTTGGACAAAGCGTCGGTTCGCCGTCGCCACTGAGCGTGACGTGGCGCAATTTGAGCAACTCGTCCGGCGCGTTCCGATAGCAGGGCAACTCACGGAGCCGGCCGTCGGATGCCAACGCCAGCGTCGCCTGCAACTCGGCTGCCATGACGTCCACGTCCAGCGACTGCTCGCCTGCGGGCAGGCTGCGATTCACTTCGCAGTACGGACAATCAAAGTTGCAATGCTTGTCCGGGTTCATGTTCACGCCGATGGACAAACCACGCGCGCGCGGCGAGATCACCAGGTAAACGAAGCGGTTGTTCAAAAACTCCCGCGGACAGCCGAAGGCGGTGGTAAAGGCCGAGGTTTGGACGGGCTTCGGCACGGGTGAGGAACCGATCCTCTCGGCCATTAAGACCGGCTTCGACTCGTCCGACGCGGGCGCAAGCAGTTTTTGCATCAGCGAATACTTAGGCTACCAGCGCACGAAAGACTCCACTTGAATTGGCAACTCCTTTGCGTTTTTTGCCAGGTCTTGGCGTAGTGCGCAGTCCTCAATGCCACGGAATCAGCAGAGCCGAAGCCGGCTCAATCTCCCGACGCAGCAGCAAATCACGCCTAGAACCCGTCTTCACCAAGAAGCGTCCAACAATAGCCAAGGGATGTTTGGCGCTTTGCTTCCCGACCGCTGACATTGCTCCATGCGAGACCAAGAACTCCGCCAAGCGATAACCTTCGAACGCAACGGGCACACCTGCATTCGCCCCACGAGACACTTGAATGGAGTCAGCCGCAATCCGGGCTTTCACAACTGGTCCCACCGTGGAAAGGCTGACGTTCGGCAATCATGACCTCCCGACTTCCAAAAGGACGAATTGACGACGCCGTAGCGTCGAACGAAGTGCTGTCGAAGCTCCGGGCGGTCTCGAAACAGAAGCTGATGGCAGGCGCGACGTTTCAGGAACTGGAGAGAGGGACGGTGATTTATCACGAAGAGACGCCGGCGGTGCGCTTCTCGATGGTGTTGCGCGGGGAAGTCAAGCTGGTGACCTACTCCACCAAGGGCGCTGTATTGCTGATCGACATTGTCTTGCCGAACCAACTTTTCGGCGCCGTCTTCCATGACCACAACCCGGTTTATCCCTGCACTGCCGTGGCGATGAAGCCGACAGAACTTCTGTCATTTCGCAGGAAGGACTTGATGGAAGACCTCGAAAACAATCCGCCGCTGCATAAAATGCTATTGGCGGACACCAGTTACAAACTCTGTCAGGCACTTCAGATTCGAGGCCTTTGCCTGGAGGAAGCCCGCGTCCGAATTGCCCAGGTGCTGCTCTATCTCTGCGAAAAGTTCGGACGGGTGATACCGGAGACCCGCGCTACGCTTGCTGAGTTGGCTGGAACGAGTGTGGAGACGGCGATTCGAATTACCAACCGGCTGGCGCGTCGCGGCATCCTCGCGACCAGCCGAGGGCAGGTCGAAATTCTTTCCCTGGCTGGCCTGCGTGACTGCGCCCAGGGCGGTGGATCCGCTCTATGAGCAAGGTCATAGACCAATGAAGAAAGCTTTGGCAGGATGCCACGCCTTATGCGGAGTCACATCAGTTTCATCAGTTTCGGTTTGGGATAATTTGGAATTGACGGCCAGCATGGCCCAGAAGACGCAGTGGTAAGCAGCCCATGAACCCTTGCGCTGTTCGGATCAACGACGGTGTTCGTTCTCCGATCCAAAAGCATCGGGCAAAGCCTCTCGCAGATCAAAAGTCGTTCAGAAACAGATAACGGGTATTGAGCGTGTCTTTCCGCGGCTCCCGATCGTGCTACCGAAAAATGAAGGTTCCGGACAGCGCGAGAAAGTCGCTCAAAACCGACTCTAACCAATGACAGTTCCATCAAACAACCAGTGGAAGGAACACCTATGAAGCACAAAAGCAGACTCATCCCGCTCAGTCTGGCTCTAACGATCGTTGCGCTGGCCATGATACCCCACAACGTTTGGGGGATCGCCGCCTGGGGGCGCAAATACAAAGTGGATTGTGCCACTTGTCATGAACCCGCCACTCCACGACTGAACGCTCTCGGGCACCAGTTCCGGAAGATGGGATACCGAATGGAGACCGAGGCAGGGGAGAATGCCAAACCGGAGCCTTACAAGGAACTTGGTGACTGGGTCTCCGTCCGGTTCCGCACCGGCTACGCGGTCGAGCGGTTTAGCGACCTGCAGACGGCGGGCAATGGGTTCAATAAGTTCCGCACGCGAAATGGTTTTCGTGTCCCTGACGTGACGTTGTTTTACGCGGGCGCTCTGACGAAAAACCTTTCTCTGTTTGCGGAGGTTGAGTTTGTGGACTTCGATGAAACGGAGGTGCAGGTGTTCGGCGAGTGGTTTAGTGGCAATCCGGACCATTATTTCACCCTCCGCATGGGACAAATGCACACGTTGTCCCGCATTGGCTGGGCGGGATTTGATCGTCCCACTGGAATAACCACGCCTGATGTTCTCGCGGCGCGCAAGTTGACGACCAGCCCGGTGTCGTTCCGGGTCGGCGAGGATCAACGAGGGGTCGATGCGGCCTACGCGTTTTCGCCGGACAGCCGGGTGATCGTCGGCGTTTACAATGGCGTGAACCAGGCGGGAGCAGGCAATGAGGGCAATGGCGCCGGATTCGGCGATGACAACAATGCGAAGGACGTATTGCTGGCCTTCGAACAGATGCTCGGCGAATCGGGTTTTACTCTGTTCGGGTATTACGGGACGTTTGACCAACCTGCCGGCACGGTTGTGAACGGGGTGCCGCTGCCGGACAACGACAAGTACACGCAGTTCAACTTCCTGCGTGCCGGGGCAACCGCTTCCTGGGTCTTCAATTTGTTTGATCCCAAAAAAGTCGGCAGCAGCGAACTGCAGGCCGGCTACATGTTCGCCAAAGACTTTTATCCCGAATCTTATCCGGTCGGCCCCAGCTTCAACGGCAAGGACCGGACCGGTCAGGGGCTTTGGGTGGGAGTCGAACAACGGTTGCCCCACAGCTCAGCAGTGTTCTATCGCTACGATCACGTGTCGCGCAGCAATGAGGCCAGCGGCGGCGAGCGACGGCGCCATACTCTCGGAGCGGTCTACACCTACCAACAATACCTGCGGCTCTCTCTGGAAGGGTTCATTTACGACCAGAACTCCGACTCGTTTGGCGGCCTGTTACAAGCCATGTTCAATTATTAACAGCATCGTTGGATCAATGAAGAGACACCCCTATAAAGCACGGAATTTCCTCCTGCGCCGTATCCTTTTACAGGAGTGGGGCTCAACTTGTGGAACCGACTCGGAACTCTTCGCAAATTAACGCCGACAGACATGAGATCAGCCTTTTTGTTCTCAACAGCAAGCCTGATTTTTTATTTCACAAGCAGGTTATCGGCATTGGCTGAGGGTGCTGCCTGGTATCGCTTTGAAGAAGGTGAACCACTGGCGTACCAGATTAAGGTTGGCGTGACCAACGATATCATCGCTGACTCACATTTCTATGATCAGTCGGAAAAATCCCGGCACAATGAATCACTCGCCCTGATCGTCGATTATCAACTCATGCCCATTGCGCAAACGGAGGGCGGTGTCTGGAAGGTGCGGCTGGTACTGAATCAGGTCGAGCAAACTGTCAACCGCGACGGGGATGTGAAGCAGAAGACCTTCGATCGCGAAGCCCTTCGCAGGCATCAGATCAGCGGCAGTGCCCTCATGAAGATGAACCGCTGGGACTTCTCACCGCGATTCGACGCGTCGGAGGAAGCTGCCCGACCGAAACCGGGCCAGACGCCTCCGAGAGAAATCCACAGTGCCGAGGACCTTGTCGACGAACCCATGCTGGTTTGGATTCAGTCAAATGGCACTCTCAAAAAGTTCGAAGACCGAACAGAACTTCAGCAGATCATGCCAGGGTTCGATTTGAGGGAATGCATTGAATTGGTGTTGCCGCCGCTGCTCGCCTCGGATTTGAAGGAGGGTACGGAGTGGACGCGCGAGTTGCCTGTCGATCTCCCGGAACCGCCGCTGAGTGAACATCCACCGGAGCCAATGACGCTGAAACTGTGTTACGCCGTAAGAAAGACGGAAATGATCAACGGCATGCACTGTGCCCGGATTGCGTTGAACGGCCGGTTCGCCCGCGACGGCCTGTCCATTCCGATCCGCAAGGAAGAAATCAAATACCTGATTTGGACGACCTCCATAACCAAACTCGCCGATCAAGTGGACTGGGAATTCATTTACGACCTTGATCAAAAGGTCATGAGAACTTCAGAGGTCAACAGTACCTACAAATACACGACCCTGGCGGGCAGAAAGGAGGACAAGCATCGCGGCCGCATCACTTCCGACAACACGATCCGCACGCGGCTCGTGAGCCGGCTGATGACCGCGTCCCCGAATGATCCCGGCAACGACGAGCGCGTGTCGCCGAAGGAATCCAAGGCGCCTGAAGCGCAACAAACGACGGTACCGGTCTTGTCCACCGATTCCCCCGGATCCTTCGAATAGGGCCGTTACTGCCAACCAAAACTCATCAAGCGAAAGTGGCTCAATGAAAAAAATCATCCTGCTCACGGTTGTTGCATTCATCGTCGCATTGACGACGACACGCGCGGCTGATGCCAAAGAAAACTGGGAAAAGAACTGTCTAAAATGCCATGGGCCAGACGGCAAGGGCCAGACAAAACTAGGGAAGAAGGCTCAAGTTAAGGATCTGACCGACCCCAAGGTCCAGGGGGCGTTCACCGATGAAAAGGCATTTAAGGAAATCAAAGACGGCATCAAAGATGGCGAAAAAATTAAGATGCAGCCCGTCACAAACCTCACCGACGAGGATATTAAGGCGTTAGTTTCCTATCTCAGGTCTTTTAAAAAATGAATTGGCTCGCGGAGTTCGGCCATAGACAACCGGCGTGAAGCGTTTCTTTCCGCCGCCGCCTTTTTTGCTGCACCAAAATGAAAGTCTCGGATAAACTTAATGGCCTTCCAAAACCCCACTGACATCTATGAGAGATCCATCGCATGACTCGCCCGCGCGGGACGGCGATTCCAGGAAGCGAAACGGCAACCGCCGGAGGCTGGTGGTGGTTTCCGCCGTTGTGGCGGCAACGGCGGTGGCCATCTCCTGCGCCACGGTCAACCGCACGGTGATGGCGCCGCCGAACATTCCCGGAGCGCAATTCGTCGGCTCGGAAACCTGTTCCCAATGCCACGAACCCATCACGCGCGATTTCAAGACCGCCACGCACATGCGGTTGAAGGCGCCGGGAGACAACGCCAAAAACGCGGGTTGCGAGTCCTGCCACGGCCCCGGCAGCATTCACAATGAATCGGGCGGTGCGCGCAACACCATCATCAACCCGCGCAAATCGCCGGAAACCTGCTTTCAATGCCATCTGGACAAACGCGGGGAGTTCAGTCTGCCGCACCATCACCCGGTGCTCGAAGGCAAGGTCAGTTGCGGGGACTGCCACAACCCGCACAAGGGCCCAATGGTGAAGTCCGGAGGGACTTCGCTGTTTTCGGAAAACGAGACCTGCGGCCAGTGTCACACGGTGCAGTTCGGGCCGTTTGTCTATGAGCATGAGGCGTTGCGTGAAGGCTGCACCACGTGTCACCAGCCGCACGGCACGGTCAACCAGAGAATGTTGATCTCCCGCAACCAGAGTCTCTGCCTCAAGTGCCACTTTCAACAGCAACTCATACCGGGAAGAATCACGATCGGCGGACAAGACCATACGTCGCTTCTGACTCGGGGCACGTGCTGGAGCGCGGGCTGTCACGAAGCGATCCATGGCTCGCAGATTGGATCCTCGATGCGATTCTAAACCCTCTCAACCAAACAGGACCCCCGATGAAAACGACTTCCAGCCCTTGGCAAAAGCAGGGACTCAATGCGGGCCGGCTCGGTGCTGGCACATGTCTAATCAGCTCATTGCTGTTGGCCGCTCAGGAAACCGCGAAAGCCGCCGAGGACACCAAACCGGCCGAACAGACCGAATACAACAACTGGATCACCCTCGGTGTCGGCAGCACGTTTATTGACGGTGACAAGGCGCAGTTCATGCAACACCGCCAGATTCGCAAAGGGCCGTTCGGTGGCGTGGAGGATTTCCATTGGGAAGAGTTAGTGGGCAAGAAGGGCATCTTCCAGATCGACGGGCGCGGCATTTTCGACAACCACGATTATTCCATCCGGGTGGAGCTTTCCGATCCTGACAAAGGCTTTCTGCGCGCGGGCTACACGGAGTTTCGCACCTGGTATGACGGCAACGCCGGGTTTTTCCCGAAAAACGGCCAGTGGTTTTCCCTTTACGACAACGAACTGCACATTGACCGGGGCGAGGCCTGGTTTGAAGGCGGGCTGACGCTGCCGGATCTGCCGCAGATCACTTTTCGATATGCGCACGAATTCCGCAAGGGTCTGAAGGACTCGACGGAATGGGGCGACACCAGTCTCACCACGCTACCTCCGCCGAACACTGTTCGGAACATCGTCCCGACGTTCTTGGCCATCGACGAAAAACGGGACATTTTTGCCGGTGACGTGAAGCACACGCTGGGCAACACCGACGTGGGCGTTGGCCTTCGCTACGAAATCCTCGATAATAATAATTCGCGCAACATCCACCGCCGGCCGGGCGAGACGACCCCCGCTGCCGCGCCACCGGACCGTTTTGTGACGCAGAAGGAGGGATTGGACGAAGACATGTTCAACGTCCACGCTTCCACGGTGACGCGGTTCAGTGAGAAGGTCATGCTGACTTTGGGCGGATCGTTTACGACACTCGACACGGACATCTCGGGAAGCCGTATTTACGGGTCGAGTTATGATCCGCTCTACGACCCGCTATATGCGCACAGGCAATTGCGCGACGAGGGGTTCATCGACCTGACGGGTGGCGCGAATATGAAACAGTACGTGGCCAACCTGAATTTGATGCTGGTGCCGCTGGACAACCTGGCGATCGTGCCAAGCATCAAGGTCGAGAAACAGGATTTGAACGGTGTCGCGCATTTTACCGGGTTGAATGTCACGAACGTCACCAGCCCCGTCGTGGAGGAGCCGTTCCTGGCCAACACGGCCGACCGCGATTTTCTGGAAGTGACAGGGGCGCTGGAGGCCCGCTACACCGGCGTTCGCAACTGGGCGTTCTACGCTCGCGGCGAATGGTCGCAGACGGACGGTAGCCAGGATGAGAGAGAGCTCGAAACCGATCCCTCGGCCCCGCCCGCGACGCCCCTCTTTCGCGACACTGACTGGCATCGCTTCAATCAAAAATACACCGTAGGAGCAACTTGGTATCCGCTGAATCGGCTGAATTTCGGCGCGCAATATTACCACAAGATTCACGATTACGATTACGATCACACGCTGGATTCCACTCTGAACGCCACGAACAGCGGCAACCGTTATCCCGCGTTTCTGACCGACCAGAAGTTCGAGACGGACGACATGAACATCCGGGCCACCTGGCATGCGCTGAGCACGCTGACGTTGGTCACCCGCTATGACTTCCAACTTTCCACCGTGGACACTAAAGGCGCCTTCCTCAGCAGCATCCAAAGCGCGGAAATCACCAGCCACATCATCACTGAAAACGTCAGTTGGACGCCGCTCAATCGGCTGTATCTGCAAGCCAGCGCGAGTTACGCATTAGACAGCACCGAGACGCCGGCCGCCACCGCCTTGGGCACCACCAATACCGTCCTTAACGGCGCCAACGATTACTGGAATGCCAGCGGGCTCGTCGGTTACGCGCTCGATGAAAAGACCGACGTGCAGGCGCAATACCTCTATTACCACGCCGACAATTACGTGGACAATTCCACTTTCGGCCAGCCCTATGGCGCCGGAGCGGAGGAGCATGGCGTCACCGCCACGATAAGCCGTGAAATCAGCAAGGCGGTGCGGGTGAGCTTGAAATACGGTTTCTTCCGCAACCGTGAAAAGACCTACGGCGGGCACAACGACTACGATGCGCATTTGGTTCTCGCGACGATGCAATACCGGTTTTGATATGCTTGCCCATCCCGGCCGGCCGATTTGAATATGCTATCCACGTTATGAAAACCAAAATCACATCCATCAAAACGACCCTTCTCGTCGCCAGTCTGCTGGCCGCATTCGCCGGTGCCTCCTGGGCGGCGGAGGTCAAGGAGAACTGGGAAAAACACTGTCAGAAGTGCCACGGCCCCGACGGCAAGGGTCAGACCAAAATGGGGAGGCAAAGCGGAGTGAAGGACTATACCGACCCGAAGGTGCAGGAGGAATTGAAAGACGAGAACGCCGTCAAAGTCATCAAGGAAGGCATCGTCGAAAAGGACAAAAAGAAAATGGATCCTTACAAAGACAAGCTTACCGACGAAGAAATCAAAGCGTTGATCGCCTACATCCGGGCGTTCAAGAAATAGGCCATGGAACCGGCACCTCTGTTTTCCAATGGATGAACGCTCGGACTGACACGGTCGCAAAATGCAGGTCGATACCTCACGAATGGTGTGTCGGTGCGCGGACGATCAATGCGCAGTTGGGCCGGTTTCGGCCGGCAATTGAACCCTGGGAGATCATTATGAAAAAGACACTCATTATCGCAGCCTGCCTTGCCATCGGAGCCGCTTCGCTGGGCGCGGCGGAAGTAAAGGAGAATTGGGAAAAGCATTGCGCCTCGTGTCATGGCAAAGACGGCAAAGGCGAAACCAAAGCCGGCAGAAAAGCGGACGTGAAAAACCTGACGGATGCAACTTATCAAGCGTCTTTCACCGATGAGCAAATGTTCAAGCAAATCAAAGAAGGGATGAAAGACAAAAACGGCAAAGAAAAGATGAAGGCGTTCGGTGGCACGCTTTCCGACGACGAGATTAAAGTATTGCTGGCGTTTGTTCGCGGATTAAAGAAGTGACCAGGGCTATGCCCGGAGACGCACCCAATCCAAAATCGTCACGGCGCAGTTTCCTGGACCTACTCCTGGGCGCAAGCGGCGCGGCCTGGGTGGCAAGCGTCTTGTACCCTGTGATTCGCTTTCTCAAACCCCTGCCGCGCGCTGGCGCAGTCGGTCCGACTCGACTGTCACGCGAGGAATTGGCGAAACTGGAGAAGGAGCATTTTGTCATCGTCCCGGTGAGCGGCAAGCGGGTTCTGGTTCTCCAGAATGCCACCCAGGAAATCCTTGCCGTTGACGCGAAGTGCACCCATGAAGGTTGCACGGTTCAGTATTTGCCCGCTGAGTCCGCGATCTGGTGCGCTTGCCACAACGCGCGCTTTGACCTCGACGGCCGGGTGTTGGCCGGCCCGCCGCCGCGACCGCTGCCGAAATACGCCGCCGAGCGGCAGGAAGACGGGGGCATCCTGCTGGTCGCAGAGAGGAGGGAGAGTGAATGATTCAGGCCACGGCCGGGGATGGCGTGGCTGGCTGGACAGGCGTTATCAAATCACGCCGCTCATCGAATTCCTGCGTCACAAGGATGTGCCCAGCGGGCCGCACTCGATGGTTTGGTATTATCTCGGGGGGACGACCATGTTCTTTTTCATGGTCCAGGTCACAACCGGCGTGCTGCTCTTGATGTACTACCAACCGGGCGAAGCGACCGCTTACGAAAGCATTCGCTACCTGACCACCAAAGTGCCGTTCGGGTGGTTGATGCGCTCGGTCCATTGCTGGAGCGCGCACCTCATGATTATCTCGCTGGTCACGCACATGTTCAGCACGATGATGCTGAAAGCCTACCGCCCGCCTCGAGAGCTGACCTGGGTCACGGGGTACGTCCTGTTTGCGCTCACGCTGGGCTTTGGCTTCTCCGGCTATCTCCTGCCCTGGAACAAACTGGCTTTCTTCGCGACTTCGGTCGGGACTGATCTGGTGAAGTCCGTGCCGTTGACCGGCAACTGGCTGCTGCAGGTCTTGCGCGGCGGGCCGGACGTGACGGCCAATACTTTGTATCGCTTCTTCGCGTTGCACGTGGTCATCCTGCCGCTGG
>WNGG01014665.1_pt1 | contig 10211 bp, 9 predicted proteins | sample 5400661 | NCBI WGS metagenome assembly WNGG01 (sample SAMN13153372, study PRJNA577476) | soil metagenome | isolation source: 100 cm soil or saprolite under Garry oak tree replicate 1 | place: USA:California | collected 2016-06-15
CACCGCCAACCCCGGGAAGGGATGCGCGTGGGGGAAAAGAAGGTCACGGCCGGACGTTCGACGGCGCGGGCGCGATTTCGGGCGCCACGGGCGGCGTCACGCCCTCCGGGGTCGCCGCGGCCTTCGCCTTCTTCGCGCGCGCGGTCGCGGCCCGCTTCTTTTTGCGCGCGGCGGCCTTCGCCTTCTTCTCCCGCTCCGCCTTCGCCGCCGCCTTCGCGGCCTTCTTCGGGCAGTTCATGTTCACGCACAGGACCCACGGGGGGCGTCCGCGCATGATCACCTTGATGATCGGGTTCGCGCACGCGTCGCACCGCTCCTCCGTCGGCAGGATGAGCCCGCGCTGCGGGAGCGGGTGCGTGTTGTCGCACTCCGGGTATCGCGTGCACCCGAGGAATCGTTTCCCGCGTCCGGAATGGCGGATGATCATCTCGCCCTGCTGGCACTTCTCGCATCGGCCCACGACGTTCTTCTCGCGCTGGCTCGGGCACTCCGCGTCGATGCAGAACACCTCGGGCTTCCCGCCGCCGATCCGCTTCACCTGCGGGGAGCCGCATTCCGGACACGCGTCCATCGCGGGCTCGATGAGGCCCGGCGGGAGGGAAAAGAACACCTTGCACGTCGGATAGTTCGAGCAGCCAACGAAGCGACCGCCTCGCGGGTTCTGCCGGATGAACAGGTTGCCGCCGCAGGCCTTGCACGGGCCCACGAAGCTCTGCACCTGGAGGGCGCTCGTGATTTCCGCGCCGATCGCGTCCTCGTTCTCGCGAAGCACCGCGAGCGCGTCCTCGAGGAGGGACTGCGACTCGCGCACGACCTCCGCCTGCGTCCGGACGCCCCGCGCGATCTCGTCCATGTCGTGCTCCAAGTGCGCGGTCATCTCCGGCTCCGTGATCTTCCGTGCGTTGTCCTCGAGCGCCGCGATGAGCGCCCGCCCCGGGAGCGTGGGCTTCAGGGTGCGGCCTTCGACGTACTTCCGATCGTACAGCTTCTGGACGATCTCGTGGCGCGTCGACTTCGTGCCGAGCTGGTGGCGTTCCATCTCCTGGATCAACGCGCCCTGCGTGTACCGCGCCGGCGGCTTCGTCCGGTCCTCCGCCATCTCCACCGCCAAAACAGGGATCGTCTCACCCGGGACGAGCGCGGGCAGATTCGACTCCCGCGCGTCCCAGTACGGATAGTACGCGCGCCACCCGGGGTCCGTGAGCCGGAAGCCCGTCGCGAGGAACGGTTCCCCGTTCACCGTGATCCGCGCCTCGCTCGCGATCCCGACCGCCGGCGGCGCCACCGTCGCGAAGAACCGGCGGACGACGAGCTCGTACACCTTCCAGTGATCCGCGCGAAGCTTCGCCTTCGGCGCGGCCTGCGTCGGGTAGATCGGCGGGTGGTCCGTCGCCTCCATCCGGCCGCGCGTCGGCCGGATCGTGGGCAGCGCGAGGAGCGTCTCCGCTTCGACCTTGAACGCGGAATCCCGGAGCTTCTCGAGGACGCCCTTCAGGGACAGCGTCGGCGGGTACACCGTGTTGTCCGTCCGTGGGTACGAGATGTACCCGGACGTGTACAGGTCCTCGGCGATCCGCATCGCGTACGCCGCGCCGAGGCCGAGGCGGTTCGCCTCCGCCACGAACATCGTCGTGTTGAACGGCGGCGGTCCGCGTTCGGTCTTCTCGTTCGTCACGTACTCCGCGACGACACCGCCCTTCGCCTTTCGCGCGTTCGCGAGGACGGCCTCCGCCTCGTCCTTCGCCCAGAACTGGCCCTTCTCATGCGGCGCCCGGAACGTGACGCCTTTCTCGAACGTGGCGTGGACCGTCCAGTACGGCTTCGGGGTGAACTCCTCGATCTCCCGCTCCCGGTCCACGATGAGTGCGAGCGCGGGCGTCTGCACCCGGCCGACGGAGAGGAAGTCCTTGCCGACTTGGTTCGCCGCCATCGAGACGAAACGCGTCAGTACCGCGCCCCAGACGAGGTCCACGACCTGGCGGGACTCCGCCGCCTGCGCGAGCGGGAAGTCCACCTCCGCGAGGTTCCGGAACGCCGCCTCGATCTCCCATTTCGTGAGGGACGAGTACCGCGCACGGCTCACCCGGACGTTCGGGTTGACCTCCTTCACGATGTTCAGCGCCTCGACGCCGATCAGTTCGCCCTCGCGGTCGTAGTCCGTCGCAACGACCACTTCGTCCTGCCCTCGGGCGACCTCGCGCAGGGCGAGGTCCACGTTCGTCGCGGTCACGACCTTCACGGGCTCCGCCCACACGAGGCGCTTCAGGTCGACCTTCTCCCACGCGTTGAGTTCCTCGGGGTAGTCGATGTTCAGGATGTGACCCCGCAAGCCGATCACCGTGACGTCGTCCCCGCCCGTCGCAAAGGTGAACACGGGGACCCGGTGGGGGTACGTCCGCCGCATGTCGCCGCCGGACAGGATCGTCGCTATCCGCGCCGCGGTGTTGTTTTTCTCCGTAACAATGAGCTTCCGCATCGTGTGGAGCCGTCCACACTTTCGGGCTGTATTTAATGGTTTGGCGGTGAATTTGGAGCCAACGCGCGTGCGCGTGCGCGCGCGAGGCATCGCAGATTTTCGCGGCGATTTCCTCACGGAAAACAGGCGCCCGCGAGGCGATCGAGGGCGCCGTATCAACGGCGCGACTCGGCCCGGAACTCTTTTAAGCGGCATGCAAATGGCCCCGCGATGGGCGCTCCCCCGCCGCCGATGCCGCCCCCGCAACCCGGACCCGCCCCACCGCCCTCCGCACCCTCAAGGCCCGCCGCCCCCGCGGGGCCTCAGCAGTACCCGTGCAAGAACTGCGGCGCGCGCCTCGAGTTCGCACCCGGCAGCACGAGCATGAAGTGCCCCTACTGCGGCGCGGAGAACGCGATCGCGGTCGAGGGGAAGCCGATCCTGGAGCACAAGATCGAGGAGCTGCAGGCGATGGCGGCTTCGCAGCAGGCCACGGGCTTCGGGACGCAGACGCGGAGCTTCAAGTGCCGGAACTGCAGCGCGACCTCGACGATCCCGGGCAACGTCCAGGCGACCCGGTGCCCGTTCTGCGGCTCGAACGTCGTGTTCGAGCAGCCCGCGAACCCGAACACGGTCCGTCCCGAGTCCCTCCTCCCGTTCCAGATGAACAAGGACGCGGCTACGCAGAAGTTCCGCGGTTGGCTTCGCTCCCGATGGCTGGCGCCCGGGGCGCTCAAGAAGATGGCGCAGCTTGCGAAGATCGACGGGATGTACGCCCCGTTCTTCACCTACGACGCGCAGGCGGACTCGGACTGGTGGGGCGAGGCCGGTCATTACTACTACGAGACCGTGCGCCGCGGCAACGAGTCCGTCCAGGAGCGACGCGTTCGCTGGGAGTCCCGCTCCGGCCACCACGCGCAGTTCTACGACGACGTGCTGATCTGCGCGTCGACCGGCCTTCCCGAGCGCATCGTGACGCGGGCGTATCCGTTCCACCTCAACGCGCTCGTCCCGTACAACCCGCAGTTCCTCGCCGGATTCGCGGCGGAGGAATACTCCCTCGACCCGCGCCAGGGCTGGGAGAAGGCGAAGGCGCAGGTCACGAGCAACGAGCAGAAGGAGTGCTCCAAGGCCCTCGACGGGGACACGCAGCGTGGCCTGCGGGTGAACACGGCCCTGAGCCGAATCACGTGGAAGCACATGCTCCTCCCGTTGTATGTGGCCGCGTACATGTTCGGGGCGAAGACGTACCGGTTCGTCGTGAACGGGCAGACGGGCGAGGTCCAGGGCGAGGCGCCGATCTCGTGGGTCAAGGTCGCCGCGATCGTGGGCGTCGCGATCGTCGTCATCGTCGCGTTCCTGAAGCTCACGGGCCGGATCTGAGGCGACCGCGGACGAGGGCGGTGCTCGGGCCTTCCCTCGGAGCGCCGCCCGCTCTCTTCATGCCGCCGAACTTGTTGCGGAGCCCATGTACAGCGGGAGTTCGTTCCCACCGCCCTCCGGGTCCCGCGCTTGCGCGAAGTGCGGCTCGGTCAGCCTTCGATGGGTGTACACGCCAATCAGCCTGTTCGAGAACCGGTGGTTCCTGCGGATGCGCCGCCAGTGGCTGAGAGCCCTCGTCTGCGACGGCTGTGGATTCACCGAGTTCTACGCCACGCGGGAGCGGTCCGTAATCCCGCCGCCAATGTGAGGGAGTCGAGTTACTCCGTCCCGAGGAGCGTCGCAATCCCCGCGGGGTAATCTGCGACGGGGATGCCCGCGTCGGCAAACGCCTTGACCTTGCTCTCCGCGGTCCCCATGCCGCCCGAGATGATCGCGCCCGCATGACCCATCCGCTTCCCCGGCGGCGCGGTCCGCCCGGCGATGTACGCGAACACGGGTTTCCGGATTCGCCGCGCCCGTTTGGCGGTTTCTTCCTCGGTCGTGCCGCCAATCTCGCCAACGACGACAATGCGCTTCGTCTGGCGGTCTTTTGACAGCAGCTCGAGCGCCTCCGGCATGCTCGTGCCAATCACCGGGTCGCCGCCAATCCCGAGGCACGTGGATTGTCCGAGTCCCGCTTGCGTGATCGCGTTCACGATCTCGTACGTGAGGGTTCCGCTCCGGGAGATCACCCCGACGTCCCCCTCCCGGAAGATGTGGCTCGGCATGATCCCCGCCTTCGCTTTCCCCGGCGAGATGAGCCCGGGGCAGTTGGGTCCGATCACGCGGCATCCCTTCGCACGCGCGTACGTCATGACGTCCAGGCAGTCGTGGAACGGGATGCGCTCCGTGATCATGACGAGCAGTTCGATCCCGGCCTCCACGGCCTCGATCGCCGCGTCCTTCGCGTACGGCGCGGGCACGAACAGGATCGAGGCGTTCGCCTTCGTCGCCCGCATGGCCTCCGCGCAGGAATCGTACACCGGTACGCCCTCCACGCTCGTCCCGCCTTTCCCCGGGGTCACGCCGCCGACGACCTTGGTTCCGTAGTCCAGCATCGCGCGCGTGTGGAATTGCCCTTGGTGGCCCGTGATGCCCTGGACGATCAACTTCGTCGACGCGTCGAGGAGGACCGACGTGTCAACCGCCTCCCGCACGGACCTTCACGGCGAGTTCCGCAGCATCTTCGATCGTGTCGGCCGGGTGGCCGATGCCCTGCAAGATCTCCCGCGCGCGCTCCTCGTTCACGCCCTTGATGCGGGCCACGACCGGGACGGAGACGCCCATTTCCCCGAGCGCCTCTTTCACGCCGAGCGCGACCGTATCCGCCTTTGTGATGCCGCCAAAGATGTTGAGGAGGATGACGGATGGTTTCGCCTTCAAGAGGATCTCGAACGCCTGTTTCACCTTCTCCGGGTCGTCCGTGCCGCCGAGGTCGAGGAACGTCCCGCCGCGCCCGCCCTTCAGGTTCAGGACGTCGAGCGTCGCCATCGTGAGGCCGGCACCATTCGCGATCACGCCGATGTCCCCATCGAGCTGGATGAACGTGATGCCCTTGTCGTGCGCTTCCTCCTCGAGCGGCGTGCGGTCCTGCGGAAGGTCCGCATACTCCGGGTGGCGATACTCCGCGTTGTCGTCGACGATGAGTTTGGCGTCGCCCGCCACCACGCGCCCGTCCTTCAGGACCGCCAACGGGTTGATCTCCACGAGCTCGGCGTCCTCGCCTTCGAAGAGCGCGTACATCTTGGCGGTGATGTCGGAGACCTGCGAGGCGATTTCCTTCGGGAGCCCCAGGCCCTTCGCGAGCGCGCGCATCGCATACGGCTGAATCCCGACGAGCGGCGGGACGTGGATGCGTAGGATCTTCTTGGGAGGGACGGATTCGATCTCCATGCCGCCCGTCGGGCTCGCGATGATCAGGGGCGCGCGCGCGGACCGGTTGATCGTCACGGAGAGATACAGCTCCTGCGCGTACACCTGGCGCACGGTGTACGGCCCGATCTGCATGCCCAAGATGTCGTGCGCGGCCGTCCGCGCCTCCTCGAGGGTCTTCGCGAATTTGATCCCCCCGGCCTTCCCCCGGCCGCCGACGAGGACTTGCGCCTTCACCGCGCACGGGAGCGGCGGGTCGACGAGCTCCTCCGGACTGGCGGCGAGGGTGCCGCGCGGGACGGGGATTCCGTACTTCCGGAAGATTTCATGGGCCTTGTATTCGTAGAACTTCATCGAGCGGTTGGGCGATACGGCCTTCGGATTTAGTCTTAGTGGAGGCTACGGTTGGCGCATGATCGCCCGAAGCCGCTCAACCCGCCCGGGGAACTTCGCGACGAGCCGGCTCTTCTTCGAGTTCTCCTTGAGGATCCACTGGAGGTCCTCGTCCATCGTTGCCGCCAATTTCGTCAGCCATCGGAACCCTTCCTCCGGCGCCGCAGCCACGACGACGCTGACGGAATAGCCGAGGCATTGCCGCCGAGTCCTGAAGTCCGCACTCTCCCGTTCTTTCGACGCCTTGAATCGTCTCACGATGTCCATGTGGAGATCGAGGGCCGCCAACGCGACCTTGCGTTCCTTGAGGATTCCCGGTTCCGCCACGCCCGCCGCGGCCGCGCGCATCTCAAGCCACGCGCCGGCGCCGACCCAGTCCTCGAGCGCGCGCAATGCGATCGCCGGCTCCCCCTCGACGGTATCCTGAATCGCCATCGCCACCGCCTCCCGAACCCGCCAGCGCGGGTCGCGCGCGAGGGGTCGCACGTGCGCGAGGGCCTCCCGGGCGCGCTGCGGTCCGGAGGCCCCCAAGGCCCCGATTCCTCGGATGCCGCAGAACAACGCGAACTCCGCCGGGTCGTCCGCGGGGGCCTCCCCGGGCGGGATGGAGGTCCACCGCGCGCATAGGGACCACATCGCCTTCCAGTCCCGTTGTGCCTGACACGCTTCGGCGAACGCCTTGGCGAGCTCGAGGTTCGCGCGCGGGCCGGGCAACCGGCTGCGAAGCGTCACGTAAGCGCGGAGGTCCCCGTCCGTGAACCGCGTCAGGTAGACGGCGAGGAGGTCCGCGAGGTCCTTCCCGTACTCCTCCGTCACGGCAGGCGCCTCAGTAGATCGGGGTCCCCGTCGTGGTGACCAGTTCGCGGAACGCCTTCATGAGCTGCGTCGTGACCTTCCCCGGCTTCCCGTCCCCGATCTGACGGCCGTCAACCTCGACCACGGGCCCGATCTCGGCCGCCGTGCCCGTGATGAACGACTCGTTCGACGCCCACACATCGTACAGCGTGAACGGCCGCTCGACCGCCGCGATCCCCAGCGTCGCGGCGAGCTCGAGCACGGTCTCCCGCGTCACGCCCGGGAGGTTCGTCGACGTCGGGGGCGTCATCACGGTGTGGTTCTGGACGATGCAGAAGTTGTCCGCGCTCGCCTCCGAGACGTACCCCTGCGTGTCGAGCAAGAGGGCCTCGTCCGCGCCGTACTGGTTCGCCTCGATCCGCGCGAGGATTTGGTTCAGGTAGTTCAAGGACTTGATGCTCGGGCTCAGAGATTGCGGTGGCACTCGCCGATACGAGGACGTGACGAGCCGGAGGCCCCGCTCGTACGTCTCCTTCGGATACAGCGCGATCTTCGGCTGTGCGATGATCACGACCGTGGGTCCGTGCGTGCACTTCCGCGGATCGAGCCCGAGGTCGCCGGGCCCGCGCGTGACGATCGGACGGATGTACCCGTCCACGACGTTGTTCCGCCGGCAGGTCTCCAAGATCAGGGCGACGAACGCGTCCGGCGTGTGGGGGATCGCGAGGTCGATCGCCTTCGCGCTGTGGTACATCCGCTCGACATGGCGTTCGAGCTTGAACACCCGCTTGTTGTACGCGCGGATGCCCTCGAACACGCCGTCCCCGTACAGGAGGCCGTGATCGAAGACGCCGATCTTCGCCTCCGAGGTCGGAAGAAACTTGCCGTTCAGGTAGACGACCGGCTCCATCGCGGGACTCCCCAACGCCGCGCGTATCCGACGCACTCGTTATATCCTTTCTCTTTGGGTCGCGTCTCGGACCCGATTCGGTCAGCGGAATCGCTCGCCCGTGAGCCGTTCGAACAGCCCGACGTACAGATCGCTCACCTGCTGGAGGACCGGATCCGGCAGCGGCGGGATGTCGGGTTCCGGCAGCCCCTTCTCCCGCGCGGCGTACAAGCGTTTGTGGTATCCGATCTGGCGGTAGTGCTGTCGAACGAACTCCTTGCTGAGCTCGACCTGTTGACCGCGCTCGTACGCCGCGAGGTCCCAGAATCGGTCCTCGTCCGCGGTCCCGAACGTGTCGACGAGCATGAGCGCGCGGTCGCCGTCGAACGCGAACTCCTTCTTCCCATCCACATGGATCAACCCGCGCGACCGGACGTCCGTGTTCAGCCGCTCGTCGATCCTCCGCACGAATTCCTTGAGCGCCTCGAACTCCCCCGCGGGCAGGCTGGAAATCCGGAGCGCCTCGTCCACCGTCAACTCTTCTGCAGGCGGTCGTGCAACGAGCCCGCGACGTAGTATCGGGCGATCACCTCGAGCGGGATCAGGAAGTTCGTCGTCTTGTCGGTGATCCGTGCGTAGTCCGGGATGACTTCGACCCGACGCACCCGCATCCGATCGCCGTCCGTGACCCGGAGGAAGTGGGTCCGGAGCCCCATGGACGTCGCCACGCAGAACCAGTGCGCGCTCGTCCGGCACAACGTCTCGCCCTTGTGGGTGACGAGGCTCGGGATCACCTTGTCGAAGACGCTGATCTGATCCGTGAATCGGAACTCGAGCTCGGACGAGGAGACTTCGTAGACCTCCTTCACCTTGCCCTTCCGGAGGAACTTCACGGCCGTGGGAACCGGCGGCGCCTCTTAGGTCTTGCTCCCTGCGGTTCTTTATCTCACCGCGGCCATGCCGGGGCGGAGGAGTGGGGCGCCGAGCAGGGGCGCGACAAATACCCGATGGCCCCGGCGGGGGAGGAGGTGACGTATGAAGCGAAGCATTGCGGTCGGGCTCGCCGCGCTCGCGGTCGTGGGGTTGCTCATGACCCTGACCGTGCGCGCGCCGTCCGGCCAGCGGTCCGACCCGTTCCGAGCCATGAACTTCCGCGTGGAGATTGACGGGGTCGTCGTCGGGTCGTTCAGCGAGGCGTCGGGCATTGGCAGCGAGACGACCGTGATCGAGTACAAGGACGGGACGACCGGCCAGATCTTCCTGCTGCCCGGGGACACGCATTACAGCCCGGTGACCCTCAAGCGAGGGATGACGGACAACATGGAGCTCTGGAATTGGCGGCAGGATGTCATCGACGGCAAGCTCGATCGGAAGAGCATGTCCATCGCGATCCTCAACGCGGGCGGGAGCGAGGTGGCGCGGTACAATTTCGTGAACGCGTGGCCGTCCAAGATGAGCATCGGACCATTGAGCGCGAACAGCAACGAGGTGCTCGTCGAAGAGATCGTAATCGTCCACGAGGGGTTCGTGCGGGTCAAGTGACCCGCCCCCTTTCCTTTTTCTCCGAGGCTAAGCGAACACTTCCGCTTCCGTGTGGACGACGGCGCCGACTTCCGTGAGGCTGTACGGCTTGATGTGGCGGGAGTGTTTCAGCCGGCGCATCTTCACGACCTGGACCGCGGGCTGGACCTCGCCGTTCGTCCGTTCCACGAGCCGGAGGCTGATCACGCCGTCGCTTACGTATTCGACGAGGCCGTCTCGGGACGAGCGAGGATTGTCGTCCTTCACTTCCGCGGTCAGGAGCGCCGTGGCGCCCGTCTTTCGAATCTGGTCGCACAAGGCGAACAGCCGCGTGCGTCGCTCGACCTCGTCCGGGAACATCATGTTCAGCAGGGAGATCGAGTCGATGGCGATTCGCTGGGCCCCGAACTGCTTGATGAACGTGGGCAGCTCGGACTTGACGCGCATCGCGGTCGCTCGCGCATCCGCCGGCTCCAGCTTGATCAAGGATGCGGTCTTGTCGTCCACGTGGGCGCGAAGGTCCCACCCATACCCCTCGGCCGTCTTCAGGATCGACTCCACGTCCTCCTCGAGGGTGATGAAGATCCCCTTCTCCCCGTTGATCAGCCCCTGCATCACGAACTGCAGCCCGAACGTCGTCTTCCCGGTCCCGAACGATCCGAGCAGCGCGACGACGTGCCCCCGCGGGAGGCCGCCACCCAGCATCTCGTCCAGCCCGTCCACGCCCGTCGGCACGAGGTCCATGTGTTCTCACCCGATCCGTTCCAGGTACACGACGACGAGCCCCTGTCGGCTCGTGATCATGATCGGAAAGCGCGCGATCTTCTCCATCGGCAGGTGCGGCAGCACGCTCGTGAACTTCTC
>WNGG01016126.1_pt1 | contig 10211 bp, 8 predicted proteins | sample 5400661 | NCBI WGS metagenome assembly WNGG01 (sample SAMN13153372, study PRJNA577476) | soil metagenome | isolation source: 100 cm soil or saprolite under Garry oak tree replicate 1 | place: USA:California | collected 2016-06-15
GGACGAGAAGGGTCTCGCGACACGCGAAGCCTCAGGCAAGGTGCTCAACGCGATCGCAAAAACCGTACCCTGGCTTATCGGCGGCGCGGGCGATCTGGCGCCGTCGACCAAGACCGCATTTTCCGGAGCGGAAGCGCTTGAGGCCAACGCGCCCGGCGGACGCGTCATGCATTTCGGCGTGCGCGAACACGCCATGGGCGCCATCGTGAATGGGCTCGTACTCTCGAAGCTGCGCGCTTTCGGTGCGACGTTCCTCACTTTCAGCGACTATATGCGGCCATCGATCCGGCTTGCCGCTTTGATGGAATTGCCGGTTTTCCACGTCTTCACTCACGATTCGATCGGCCTCGGCGAAGACGGGCCGACGCACCAGCCGATCGAGCAACTCGTCGCGCTGCGCGCGATTCCCAACATCGTCGTGTTGCGGCCTGCCGACGCCAACGAGGTGCGCGAAGCGTACAAGGTCATCATGAAGCTGGCCGATCGGCCGGCATGCCTCGTCCTCAGCCGTCAGAAGCTTCCGACCTTCGACCGCGGCCGTTACGCATCCGCGGATGGCCTGGCGCGCGGCGCTTACGTGTTGGCCGGCGCCGAGAATAGCGTACCGAAAGTAATCCTGATCGCCAGCGGCAGCGAAGTGCAGCTTTGCGTTACCGCTTACGAACAGCTCAAGCGCGAGGGAATTGCCGCCCGGGTAGTCAGCATGCCAAGTTGGGAGCTGTTCGAGCAGCAGGATCGGCGTTATCGCGATGACATTCTGCCGCCAAGCATCACGACCCGGGTCACTGTAGAGGCTGGCGCCGTGATCGGCTGGGACCGCTATGCAGGTCCCGACGGCGCGATCATTGGTATGCACAGTTTCGGAGAATCGGCGCCTGGGACAGACGTGATGCGGAAATTCGGATTTGTTGCCGATAAAGTACTGCAGGCGGCCAAGGATCAGATTGCCAAAAGTGAGATTGCAGGAAAGCGTCCGTTATGAACCCGCTGAAAGCATTGCAAGATCATCGCCAAGCGGTGTGGCTTGATTTTCTCTCCCGCGGCTTTATCGCCGATGGCCGGTTAAAAAAACTGGCCGATGAGGACGGCCTGCGGGGCGTCACATCTAACCCCTCTATTTTTGAGCACGCCATTGGCCAGACCGACGAATATGACGACGCCATCAAGCGCATGTTGCAAAGCCATGACTATTCGCCGGGGCAAATTTTCGAAACGCTCGCGGTCGAAGATATTCGCAACGCAACCGACGTCCTGCGTCCGGTATTCGATGCCACGCAGGGCGCCGACGGTTTTGTCAGCATCGAAGTGTCGCCCTATCTCGCGCAGGACACGAACGGAACGATCGCCGAGGCAAAGCGCCTATGGCATGAGGTCGATCGGCAGAACTTGATGATCAAAGTTCCGGCAACGTCCGAGGGTCTGCCGGCCATTCACGACCTCACCGCCGAGGGCATCAACGTCAATATCACGCTGTTGTTTGCCCAGCAGGTCTATGAACAGGTCGTCGAGGCCTATTTGTCCGGGCTCGAAGCGCTTGCTGCCAAGGGCGGCGAAATTGCCCGTATGGCCAGCGTAGCAAGCTTCTTCGTCAGCCGGATCGATACTGAAGTCGATAAATTGCTCGACGAAAAGATCGCGCGCGTCAACGATCCGGATGAAAAGGCTCGCCTGGCGGCACTGAAGGGAAAGATCGCCGTCGCCAACGCCAAGCTCGCCTATCAACGCTACCTGCGGCTGTTCACCGGAGAACGTTGGCATGCGCTCGCAGAACACGGCGCCAAGCCGCAGCGGCTGTTGTGGGCTTCAACCGGCACCAAGAACAAGGCTTACAGCGACGTCCTTTACATCGAAGAACTGATCGGCGCGGATACGGTGAGCACGATGCCGATCGCGACGATTGAGGCGTTTCGCGACCATGGCAAAGTTCGCGAAACTCTCAAAGCAGACGTTGCCGAGGCGCAACACCTCCTTGGTGAACTAGGCCGAGCCGGCGTTTCACTGCAAGCGGTTACCGAGAAGCTCACCCAAGACGGCGTTCGACTTTTCTCCGATGCAGCCGACAAGCTACACAGTGCGGTTGCGAAGAAGAGAACCGAAATCCTTGGCGAAAAAATCGACCAGCAGAAATTCGTTCTCGATCAGCAACTCAAGAAACGCGTCGACGAGATAGTTGACGGCTGGCGCGCCCGCGGCGATGTCCGGAAACTTTGGCGGCGTGACAAATCGCTATGGACCAATACCGACGAGGACCGCTGGTTGGGTTGGCTCGACAGCGTCGAGAACGCGCAGATCAGCGATTACGCGGCGTTTGCCAATGAGGTGAAGCAAGACGGCTTTAACGACGCGGTTCTTCTCGGAATGGGCGGCTCAAGTCTCGGCCCCGAAGTGCTGGCGGCGACGCTTGGCCGTCAAAGTGGCTGGCCTCGGCTGCGTATCCTTGATTCCACGGTGCCCGCGCAGATCAAGACGCTCGAAGCGGATCTGGATTTGGGCAGGACATTATTCATCGTGTCTAGCAAATCCGGCGGCACGACCGAGCCCAATATCCTCAAGGACTATTTCTTGGCAAAGGTTGCGGACAAAGCCGGGAAGGATCAGGCAGGTAGGCAGTTCATTGCGATCACCGATCCCGGATCGGTGCTGGAACAGCGCGCCAAGGAGCAGAAGTTTCGCCGGATTTTTTACGGCATCCCCACAATAGGTGGACGATATTCCGTCTTGTCGCCGTTTGGACTCGTGCCGGCAGCGATCGCCGGCCTCAACGTTGCGGAGCTTGTGGAATTGTCCCGCATCATGATCCGCTCGTGTGGACCGGATGTGCCACCCGCAGATAACCCGGGCGTCGCGCTCGGCATTGTGCTGGGCACCGCCGCCGCGCGCGGTCGCGACAAAGTCACCATGCTGACTTCGCCGACGCTTAAGAGTTTTGGCGCATGGGCCGAACAATTATTCGCGGAATCGACCGGCAAACACGGCAAAGGCCTAATCCCAATCGATGGCGAGCCGCTCGGCAGAGCGGAAGTCTATGCCGACGACCGCGTCTTTATCGATCTTGCCTTGAAAGGCGAAAACGATTCCGATCACGAAGATAAACTCAAGAAGCTGGAAAACGCCGGCCATCCCGTCATTCGCATCGTGCAGAATTCGCCCGCGCATATCGTCCAAGAGTTCTTTCGTTTTGAAATTGCCACCGCGACCGCCGGAGCCGTGCTTGGCATCAATCCATTCGATCAGCCCGATGTAGAAGCCAGCAAAATCAAAACGCGCGAGTTGACGAGCGCCTTCGAAGCATCTGGTAAATTGCCGCAGGAAGTGCCGGTCTGCTCAGAACAGTCCATCGCGGTCTATACCGATGAGGCGAATGCCGCCCAGTTGCGTAAAGCCGGCGCCGCTGAGACGGTTGGAAGCTGGCTTGGCGCGCATCTTGGCCGGATCGCGAGCGGCGACTATTTTGCCCTGCTCGCCTATCTTGCGCGCAATGAACAAAACACATCGCGGCTGCAGCAATTGCGGCTGGCGCTGCGCGATCGCCGCCGCGTCGCAACTTGCCTCGAATTCGGCCCGCGATTTCTGCATTCGACCGGCCAAGCTTACAAAGGCGGGCCGGACAGCGGCGTGTTCCTTCAAATCACCGCCGACGATGGCGACGATCTGCCTATTCCTGGGCATCGCGCCAGTTTCGCTGTGGTGAAAAATGCCCAAGCGCGGGGCGACCTCGATGTTCTACTCGAGCGCGGCCGGCGCGCGCTGCGCGTTCATCTCAAGGGCGAGATCGCGGCTGGCCTAGCGGCGCTGCAGGCCGTGTTCGATCGCACACTGGCGTGATCGGAGATTTCACATGCAGATCGGCGTGATCGGTCTCGGGCGCATGGGCGGCAACATTACGCGCCGTTTGATTCAGAACGGCCATAAAACGGTTGTCTACGACCATGACGCTAATGCGGTTGCGACCTTGCGCCAAGATGGTGCGATTGGCGCCGCGGGCGTCGACAAACTTGTCAAACAACTGGAGCCACCACGCGCGGTTTGGCTCATGCTGCCGGCCGGCAAGATTACCGAAGATACGATCGGCCAGCTCGCCGAGCTGCTTGCGGCCGACGACATTATTATCGATGGCGGCAATACCTTTTGGAAAGATGATATTCGACGCGCCAAAAAGTTGAAGGAGCGTGCCATACATTATGTCGATGTCGGGACCAGCGGCGGCGTATGGGGACTCGAACGCGGCTATTGCATGATGATTGGCGGCGTCAAGGAAGTCGTCGAGCACCTTGATCCGTTGTTCAAGGCGCTTGCTCCCGGGCTCGGCAATGCGCCGCGCACGCTTGCGCGCGACGGCCGCGATCCGCGCGCTGAACTGGGCTACATCCATGCCGGCCCGCACGGCGCCGGACATTTTGTCAAAATGGTCCACAACGGCATTGAATATGGGCTGATGGAGGCTTTCGCCGAAGGTTTCGACATTTTGAAAAATGCGAACAGCCAAGCTTTGCCGGAGGACGCGCGGTTCGAGCTTGACCTCGCCGACATTGCCGAAGTATGGCGGCGCGGCAGCGTGATTAGCTCATGGTTGCTGGATTTGACGGCAAGCGCGCTTGCGGCCGATCCGAAACTTGCCGACTTCGAAGGGGTGGTCGAGGATTCCGGCGAAGGCCGCTGGACAATCATGGCCGCAATCGAGGAGGCCGTTCCCGCCGACGTGCTTTCTGCTGCGCTCTACACGCGCTTCCGCTCACGCCGCGATCATACTTTCGCTGAAAAGATTCTATCCGCCATGCGCAAGGGGTTCGGCGCGCATGTCGAACCAAAAAACCGCAAGGCCAAGCCGTCATGACTTCTAAGACCGGCGCTACGAGCGGGCGCGCCGCCGACCCCTGTTGCCTGGTCATTTTCGGCGCGTCCGGCGATCTTACGCACCGGCTGCTCGTGCCAGCGCTTTACAACCTCGCTGCCGCGCGGTTGCTGCCGGAGGCCTTCGCACTGATTGGGGTTGCGCGCAGTCCGTCATCAAGCGAAGCGTTTCGCGCGGACCTCGCCAAGAGCCTTCCGCAATTCGCCAACCGATCCATCGATCAAAACGTGCTCAACCAGGTGCTCGGTTGCGTCGGTTATGTGCAAGGCGACCCCGACGACGAATCCACTTACGCGAATATTGGACGGGAGCTCACCCGCGTCGAACGCGAGCGTGCCACACAGGGCAATCGGTTGTTTTATCTGGCAACGCCGCCGGCGGGGTTCGCTCCGATCGGTTTTCATCTCGGCCAATCGGGTTTGGCACGGGAAAACGGCGCGTGGCGGCGTGTCATCGTCGAAAAGCCGTTCGGCACCGATCTCGCCAGCGCCCATGCGCTTAATCAAAAGCTCCTTAGCGTTCTCAAGGAGCATCAGATTTTTCGCATCGACCACTACCTCGGCAAGGAGACGGTGCAGAACATCTTGGTGCTGCGTTTTGCCAATGGCCTATTCGAGCCGATCTGGAATCGCGACCACATCGATCATGTGCAGATCACCGTTGCCGAATCGCTTACCGTCGGCCGTCGCGGCAATTATTACGACGCCACTGGCGCATTGCGCGATATGGTGCCTAACCATCTGATCCAGCTACTTTCGCTCATCGCAATGGAGCCGCCGTCACGCTTCGCAGCCGACTCCGTGCGGGCGGAGAAAGCGCAATTGCTTGAGGCCGTCCAGCTGCAGAACCGTGACGAGGCCTTGCGCAATTCGATAAGGGCGCAATACGACGATGGCTTTGTCGAAAACCAGCGCGTCGAAGCCTACCGCAAAACCAAGGATGTCGACCCGCACAGCACAACTGAAACCTATGTGGCGCTCAGGCTGATGATCGATAATTGGCGCTGGGCCAACGTGCCGTTTTATCTACGGACCGGCAAGGCGCTCCGCGGCAAGCAGACCGAGGTTGCAATAAAATTCAAGCAGGCCCCGATCGCCATGTTTCGCGATACGCCGGTTGATCGACTTGCCGAAAACTTCCTGGTCGTCGGAATTCAGCCTAACGAATGCATCGGTCTCGAATTTAACGCAAAAATTCCGGGGCCTTCGATCGCCATCGGCGGCGTGAGCATGACATTCAGGTATGAAGATTATTTCGAAGCCGCGCCAAGCACCGGCTACGAAACTTTGATTTATGACTGTATGGTCGGCGATGCGATCCTTTATCCCCGGGCCGACGGCATTGAAGCCGGCTGGCGCGTCGTGCAGCCGCTCCTTGATGCCTGGCGCGAAGAAAAAGGCGAGCGCCTTGCGAGCTATCGCGCCGGCAGCGATGGCCCTAAGGAAGCAGACGAACTGCTCGCGCGCGACGGACGCCGCTGGCGGCCAATCGCTTGAATTTGCCATGAATGTAAAAGCCCAGCCGCAGATTGTCGTCGTTACCGACGCCGCAGCATTGGCCGAGACCGCGGCGCGGCGGCTGATCGCGCGTGTCACTCGCGGCGACCGGGCGGCGGTCTGCCTGACCGGCGGTTCGAGCCCGCTCGGGCTGTACCGCTTGCTCGCGCAACATCCCTGGCGCGAACAAGTGCCGTGGGATCGCGTGCACTGGTTTATGGGGGATGATCGCTTCGTTCCGGAGAACGATCAGTTGAGCAATATGGGCGCGGCGCGGCGAGCATTTCTCGACCACGTATCCGCGCCGCGGCAGAACATTCATCCGATTGCGACCGACACGAACTATCCCGAAGGCGCAGCGCGTCTCTACGAAGACGAGCTTAAGCAATTTTACGGTGCGGACCGCCTCGACCCGGCGCAGCCGCTATTTGATCTCGTACTGATGGGGCTCGGCCCCGATGGCCACACAGCGTCGCTGTTTCCGCACTCCCCCGCGCTCGAAGAAAAAGACCGCTGGGTTCTCGGCGTTGCCAAAGCCGGAATGGAGCCATTCGTGCCGCGTGTCACGCTGACTTTCCCGGCACTGGCGGCCACGCGTGAAATGCTGTTCCTGGTCGACAGCGCCGATAAACGCCCGATTCTCAAACGCGTGCTTGCCGGCGAAGATTTGCCGGCGCATCGTGCCTATGCGGACGGCGATCTCGTCTGGCTCGTGATCCAGGCTGCCGCGCCGGAGAGATGAAATGAATTCCGGAGCGACTTCGAGCGACATCAGCGTCCTCATTGTCATGGGAGTGTCCGGCTCCGGCAAAAGCACGATCGCTGCCATGCTGGCGCAGCGGTTACATTGGATTTACGAGGACGCCGACTGGTTTCATCCAAAATCGAATATCGAAAAGATGCATCATGGCGAGCCGCTCAACGACGAGGATCGTTGGCCGTGGCTCCAGGCGATCGCGGACTGGATCGACGCGACGCGACGCGACGGCGGTCACGGGATTGTTGCCTGTTCCGCTCTCAAACGGGCTTACCGCGATATCCTCATCGGTAACCGCCACGACGTGCGCCTCGTTTTCTTAAAAGGCGATTGCGACCTGGTGGCACGGCGCATCGCCGCCCGCGCTGATCACTTCATGCCCCCGGCGCTGCTCGATACCCAGTTCGAAAGCTTGGAGGAACCACAGCCCGACGAACGGCCGATAGTCGTTTCCATCGTGCCGCATCCCCGAGAAATCGTTGAGGCGATCGTTGAGAAACTCGGTATCGAGTCTGTCGCGGCTGAAACGGGTCGCGTGGCCCGGTAGTAAAGCGATCCAGTTATGATGGACGCGCCACCGAGCGAGATCACAAACGAGCGCTTACCATCGTCCACTGGCGTAGCGCCGGATTCCGACGCAAAGACCATACGACGTCTGCTGATATTTTTTGCTCTGGTGTATGTCGTCGAGGGCGTTGGGCAGATTGTCGGATTGATTTCGCAACCGCTGAACTATTATCTGAAAGAGGTGCACGGCTGGACGCCGGTGCAGGTCACGGCATTCGTCACCGTCTTCAACTTGCCGTGGATCATCAAAGCGCCGGGCGACCTTGTTGTCGCGCTGATGCTCACGGCTTACGCAATGGCGATATCGTCGACACTATGCGGGGCCGTCCTGGTCGAAAATGGGCAGCGGCTTAAAGAGAGCGGGACTTTCGTCAACCAGCAATGGCTTTGGTTCAATATCGCCGCCATGATCGCTGCCATTCTTGGCGGTCAGCTCGTGCAGCATCTTGCCCCTGGCGACGCGTTGCATGCCGCCGCGGCCATTATCGCGATCGCGCCGCTTGCCGTCATCGCCGGAACCATCTTTCTCGTTCCCGAGAAAAAGACCCGCGCAGATCTAAAGGGCATGAAAAATACACTTCGCGGCTTGCTGACGGCGTTCCACAGGCGAGAGTTGTGGATCGTCGCCGCGTTCATTTTTCTCTACTATTTCAGCCCGGGATTAAGCACGCCGCTGTACTATCACATGACGGACGATCTGCGGTTCTCGCAAGGCTATATCGGAGTGCTGGGATCGATCGCTGCCGCGGGATGGGTGTTCGGCGCACTCCTTTATCGGCGATTTTTTGAAACGCTGACGCTTCGAAACCTTCTCAACTTGAGCATCGCATTCGGCACCCTGACTGGCCTCGCCTATCTCTTGTTCTGGAACGAGACCGCTGCGGCAATCATCAGCTTTTGCGCCGGATTTTCCGCGATGCTCACGACCGTTGCCACCTTGACGCTTGCGGCCGACTATTGTCCGCCGCGCGCGGAGGGATTCTCCTTCGCGGTGCTCATGTCGATCATTAATCTCGCCAACACGCTGGCCGACAACATTGGATCCTTTCTATACACGCATGCTTTCAACAGGGCGTTGCCGCCGCTTGTCTTGATTTCAGCCGCGTTTACTGCCTTTGCGTTTGTGCTCGTCCCGTTATTGCGCCTTGGCGACAAGCGACAAGGCGAACCCATGGAAATGGCCCAGACAAAAATGGGCTAGACCAACGTGGGTGAAAGAGGACGCCCGAGAGACACGAGCGAACGGACGGAACTTTCAGGTCCGGTGTGCGTTATTAGCTGCTCTATTTTTGCGGGTGCCGGATCATGCGAAATCGCGGCGCTTATTTCGTAATTGCAGTATTAGCGTTCATTTTCTTCGCTTCTCCGCCAGCCGATGCGTTCGGCTTTCGGATCGGGCCGGTTCACTTTGGCGTACCGTTCGGCCATCGGCATCACCACCATCGTCCATTGTACATGCACGGCAATGCCAATGAGGCAGCCCGTCATGACAGCCAGCAGGGCGCCCAACATCAGCCCACCGCGCAGCGACAGGTGACATTGACCTTGCTCTATCCCAGCCGGGCGTTGCCGGCGATCTTCCAAAATGTCTTCTGGCCCGCTTTTTCTTCGCCATGGCCATTTGGGTACGAGACGATATTCTCAACGGCATTCGCGTCCGCTCCCGCGGATCAAAGCGCCGACCAATGCCGCCAAGCCATCGACGCAAATGCGATGGTCGAGCGGATACGGGCCGAGATCGGACCGAGCGCCCAACAAATGGAGCGCTTGCAGCGGCTCGGCGGTGCGATTGGAGCCGCAGCGGACTATCTCTCCAAGTCCTGCCCCACTGAGGTTCCGGAGCAGCCGACTGCACGCTTGCAACTGATGGACTCGCAAATCGAAGTGCTCACGATGGCGATCGACATGATCCATCAGCCGCTGCAGGATTTCGAGCAATCGCTGACCCGCGAACAGCAGGCACGGTTTAGCGGCGGTGCCGGAAGGGCGACTGCCTCCGCTTCGCAAGGCGGCAAGACGGGGGTACGCTCGTGCGGCGCTTCCTCCACCGCTATCGACTGGTCGATCGATCAGATCGATAAGTCGGTTCAGCCCAACCAACAGCAGCGTCCTGCATTGGGCGAGTTGCAGCAGGCGTTCGGCAAGGCGGCCGGCGACCTGGAAGCGCATTGCCCAAGCTCAGTGCCGCAGTCGGTGGTTGCTAGATTGGAAACGATCGAGTCCCGGCTCGATGCAACCTGGCGCGCCATATTGTCCATTCAAGTCGCGCTGAACGAATTCGAAAGCAAATTGAGCGACGAACAGAAGGGCCGCTTCAAGGCGATGACGTTCGCAGCGCAGTAAATCAATCGCTCCGGAACGCTAGAGCGCGATCGCTTCAGATTGAATCGGTTGGCGCTCTAGCATTTTGATGGACCATGATCTTTTTCGGACCTGGTTTCGTCCGCAGAAGCATCAAACGAAAGTGCAAATGGTTGCTAAGAGCTTCGCGCAGGCGGGAAACCGGTTTCCACTTTTCCGGATCATGCTCTAAGACGCG
>WNGG01010188.1_pt1 | contig 10209 bp, 7 predicted proteins | sample 5400661 | NCBI WGS metagenome assembly WNGG01 (sample SAMN13153372, study PRJNA577476) | soil metagenome | isolation source: 100 cm soil or saprolite under Garry oak tree replicate 1 | place: USA:California | collected 2016-06-15
CCGATCGTCGTCGAGATGGCTCATATTTGTTTTGACGCTTGCTCGCCGGGAACCGCGAGCTCAATCGCGCCGCTCCAGATTTCGCGGAGCGAACCGGAAGGGTCGCGAACTACCGTGGCGCCGTTAAGAGAGAGCTGGAACTGCCCGCCCGTGACGCGACCGATCACGAACGCAGCGATCTTATATTGTGCCGCAAGGGTCAGCAGGCGGGCAAGTGACGCTTGCGACAAAGAGACCACGGCGCGGGCGCCGGTCTCGGCGAAAAGGGCCAGCTCGGCGGGCTCATCACTCTGCCAGGCCGCCTCGGCGGCAAGACCGTTCGAGGCGAAGCCGCATTCAGCGAGGGCCACGGCAATGCCGCCATCGCTGATGTCATGCGCGGAAGCGAGAATGCCCTCCGCAGCAACCGCTACGAGCGCTTCGATCAAGCGCGATTCGGCGGCGAGGTCGACGGCGGGCGGAACACCACCGACGATTCCGGCGACCGTGCGGGCATATTCGGAAGAAGCGAATTCTCGCAGGGATTCGCGCTCGCGGGGCTCAGATGCGGGCGCAGCAGCGTTGCCACGACCATCGAGCAGAACGATGGCGTCGCCTTCGTTGCGGAAGGCCATGGTCAATGTGGCAGCCGCGTTTTCGATGACGCCGAGCACGCCGACGATGGGCGTGGGATCGATGGATTTGCCGAGCGTGTCGTTGTAGAAGCTGACGTTGCCGCCGGTGATGGGTATGGAAAGCGCGCGGCAGGCTTCGGCCATGCCGTCCACGGCTTCGCTGAACTGCCACATGATTTCCGGCTTTTCGGGATTGCCAAAATTGAGGCAATTTGTGGCCGCCCAAGGGCGCGCGCCCACGGCGGCCACGTTGCGGGCGGCTTCGGCGACCGCATGTATGGCGCCGACGCGCGGATCGAGCGCACACCAGCGCCCCTTGCCATCCGTGGCGAGCGCGAGGGCACGGCTGGTGCCCTTGAGGCGGACGACGGCGGCATCGGCGGCGCCGGGGAAAACGGTCGTGTTGGTGCGGACCATGTGGTCGTATTGCTCGAAGATCCAGCGCTTCGAGGCGATGGCCGGAGCGGCGAGCAGGCAGCGGAAATTGGCGGTGAGGTCGGCTCCAACAGGCGCGAGCGAAACGCGGGCATCGCGCGCAGGCGACGGCTTCGGCCGCGTGATGGGGCGGTGGTAGACGGGCGCCTGCTCGGCCAGCGCGTTGGCAGGGATCTCCGCGGCGGTTTGGCCCTGGTGCAACACGCGCAGCATGCCGTCGGAGGTGACACGGCCGATCTCGATGGCGTCGAGTCCCCACTTGCGGAAGACGCGAAAGACCTCGGCTTCGCGGCCGCGCTCGGCGACGAGCAGCATGCGTTCCTGCGATTCGCTGAGCATCATTTCGTAGGCGGTCATGCCGCTTTCGCGCTGCGGCACGCGATCGAGTTCGATTTCGATGCCCATGCCGCCGCGCGAAGCCATTTCGCAGGAGGAACTGGTCAGCCCTGCAGCGCCCATATCCTGAATGCCGACGATCGCGCCAGTGGCCATAGCTTCGAGGCAAGCCTCGAGCAGAAGCTTTTCAAGAAACGGATCGCCAACTTGCACGTTGGGGCGCTTCTTCTGCGATTCCTCGGTGAACTCGGCGGAAGCCAGCAAAGAGGCGCCGTGAATGCCGTCGCGGCCGGTCTTTGCGCCGACGTAGATGACCGGATTGCCTTCGCCGCGGGCACGGGCGAAAAATAAGTGATTTTTGGGTGCGATGCCCAGGGCCAGGACGTTGACCAGCGGATTGCCCGCGTAGCCGGGCTCGAATTCGACTTCGCCGCCAACGGTGGGCACGCCGAAGCAATTGCCGTAAAAGGCGATGCCGCGAACGACGCCGTCAAACAGGCGGCGATTGCGGGCGACGACTTCGGGCGCTTCGCCATTGGCTGAAGTGCCCTTTGCCGGAGTAATTGAACCAAAGCGCAGCGAATCGAGCACGGCGATGGGCCGCGCTCCCATGGTGAAGACGTCGCGCAGAATTCCCCCGACGCCGGTAGCCGCGCCCTGAAAGGGCTCGACGTAACTGGGATGATTGTGCGATTCCATTTTGAAGACGGCGGCGAGGCCGTCGCCGACGTCCACGACGCCGGCATTTTCGCCGGGACCCTGCAGCACTTGCGGCGCGCGCGTGGGGAGGCGCCGGAGATGCATGCGGCTGGATTTATAGGAGCAATGCTCGCTCCACATCACGCTGAAAATGCCGAGTTCGGTGAAATTGGGTTCTCGGCCGAGGATTTTCTGGATGCGCGCGTATTCCTCGGGCGTGATGCCGTGTTCGGCGACGATTTCGGGCGTCACCTTGATGGCGGTTTCGACGATTGAGGGCGTGCGCGCCGCGTGCGACAAGCGTCAGCTCACCGCAGCGGCGGGTTGCCGCGCGAGAGATTGCACGAGCGAGCGAAAGACGATCAAGCCGTCGGTCGAGCCGAGGGCGGCTTCGACGGCGCGCTCGGGATGCGGCATCATGCCCATGACGTTGCGCTCGCGATTGCAGATCCCGGCAATGGCGTCGAGGGAGCCATTGGGGTTGGCCGCGGTATCGAGCCGGCCGTCGGGCGCGCAATAACGAAAAACGATCTGGTTGTTATGTTTTAGATCCGCGAGAGTGGCGGCGTCGCAGACGTAATTGCCTTCGGCATGCGCAATGGGAATTCTGAGCACCTGGCCGGGCCGCGCGGCGGAGGTGAACGGCGTGGCCGTCGTCTCTACGCGGATGTGCACGTGACGGCAGACGAAGCGCAGTCCTTTATTGCGCATCAAAGCGCCGGGCAGAAGGCCGGCTTCGCAGAGAATCTGAAAGCCATTGCAAATGCCGAGCACGAGGCCGCCAGAACGGGCGAACCGTGCGATGGCGTTCATCACCGGCGAGAAGCGGGCAATCGCGCCGGTGCGCAGGTAATCGCCGTAAGAGAAGCCGCCGGGCAAAATGACGGCGTCAAAGCCGGCGAGGTCCTGCGATTGATGCCAAATGAATTCGGCCGGGGTGTGAAGGACTTCGCTTACCGCATACAGCGCATCGTGATCGCAATTGGATCCGGGGAATACGACAACACCAATTTTCATCGCGATGCGGCTCCTGGGGGAATTAGATTATAGCAGTTTGGCGGGCAGCGCGCCCGATTTTGCACGCACACTCTTAGCGGAGGCGGGAGGATTTGCGAGCACGTTTGGCTGCCGCGGCGGCCTTGCCCCGGGAGACGCGCGCGGAGCGGGCGCGGGAATGCGGGCGCGCGCTCGCGGAAGATTTTCGTTTCGACTTGCGGCCTGGTTTCCGCTTCGCGGCTGCGGCCGTTTCACGCCGGCGGGCCGCGGCCCAGCCGGGCTTATTCACTTGGCGGCCGCGGGCGATGGCCAGCGCGTCCGAGGGGATATTTTCGGTGATTGTGGAACCGGCGGCGATATAGGCACGGTCGCCGACCTTCACGGGAGCCACCAGGGCCGTATCGCTGCCCACGAAGACGCGACGGCCAATGGTCGTGGGATTTTTGTTCACGCCGTCGTAATTGCAGGTGATGGTGCCGGCGCCAACATTGGTTTCGCTGCCGATGCGCGCGTCGCCCAGATAGGTGAGGTGCATGGCCTTGGCGCGCTCTCCGAGCACGCTCTTTTTGACTTCGACAAAATTGCCAACGCGGGCGCCCTTGAGCAGGCGCGCGGAGTCGCGCAGATGTGCGAAAGGTCCGACTTGCGTTTCAGCCGAAAGATAACTCGACGAGATCACGGAGTAAGGTTTGACGAGGGCGCCATCTTCCACGATGACATCGCTGAGGATGCTGCCGGTGCGGATGGTACAGCCCGCGCCGATGCGCGATTTACCGAGCAACTGCACGCCTGGTTCGACCAGCGTATCCGGGCCCACGGTCACATCAGGATCGATCAATATGGATTCCGGCATGAGCATACTCACGCCGGCGGCCATCAGTTCGGCGCGTTTGCGCCGGCGAAAGGCCAGATCCACCTCGGCCAAATCGGCGCGCGTATTGCAACCGAGGACTTCGTCAGCATCCGCGGCAACGAGAGCTTGCACGGTGCCTCCCCCTGCGCGTAGAAAGCCGATGGCGTCAGTGAGATAAAGCTCGCGATGCGCATTGACCGGACGAAGGCGCGCGAGCGCGGGCCAGAGCTTATCGAGGGTGAAGGCATAGATGCTGGAATTGATTTCGTTGATGCTGCGCTGATCGTCGGTCAGCGCGGCATCCTCGACGATTGCTTCGACGTTGCCATCCTGCCGCCGAACGATGCGCCCGTAACCGGCCGGCTGCGCCAATTCGGCGGAGAGAATCGTGGCGGCTGCGGCATGTTGCTGATGAAGACGTGCGAGTTCCGCCAAAGTTTCGGAGCGCACTAAAGGCGCGTCGCCCGGCAGAACCATGGCGTATTTGACGCGGCTTCCGAGCGCCCGCCGGGCCACCAGCACCGCGTGGCCGGTCCCTCGCTGCGGCTCCTGAAGAATGATCTGCACACCCAACGGCTTGAGAATCGCGGAGACGTCGGCGGCCTGATGTCCGACAACGGCAATCATCGCCCGCGGCTTCAAGCGCTGGCATGCGCGCACGACGTGTTCCACGAGGGTACGGCCGCCGGCGCGGTGCAGTACCTTGGCGAGCGACGACTTCAGGCGTGTTCCTTTACCTGCGGCCAAAATGACGATGGCGAGATCGGGCAGAGCCATGGTTGGTTAAGGTATTCTCCGTTGTTTGGATTCTCTTTGGCAAGAAATGTGACAGAGAAGGGGAAAAAACAATCCAGAGCCTACGTTTCAATTGGCCTGGGCAATATCGGCGCGGGCTAGTGCCGTTCCAACTAGATTGGCCAAACGCGCAAGCGAACGTTTCCGAGAGATCGCCGTAATCAAGAGCCGAACGAATCGATTCATCTGGCCGGCTGCCGTTGAGGGGACAAAAAGTCGATTCGCTCGGTTCAAGACGAAAGACGATTTGCTCAAACAAGTTGGAACGGCGCTAGGCGGGCATGGCCGTGAGGCTGGCGGCGACCGATTCCCGCCGAGGCATGGCCACAGTAGTTTGCGTCCAGAGCGACTTATCTGCGAGCAGGCGCGCGACCAATTGCGTGTGCAGGGCGTGGCCGGCCTTGTGCGCCTCGACGCGCGCCAGCAGGGGCCGGCCGATCAGCGCGAGATCGCCGATCAAGTCCAAAGTCTTATGCCGGCCAAACTCGTCCGAATAGCGCAGTTCGCCATTCATGATGCCATCGCGCGTGAGCACGATGGCGTTCTCGAGCGAGCCCCCGCGGATGAGGTCGACGGCGCGAAGCTTTTCCAGTTCGTCAACAAACCCGAAGGTGCGAGCGCGAGCCAGCCGCTGGCTGAAGGTTTCGCGGTTGACCACCATCTCGATCTCTTGGCGGCCAATCATTGGGTGGGTATAGTCGACCAGGCAATGCACGCTGAATTCGTTTGAGGGGTAGATGCCGATGTAGCGATCGCCATCGGAAATTTCGAGCGGGCGCAAAACTTTCAGGTAGCGCCGCCGCCGGCGCAGGCGGCGAATGCCCGCCTCTTGCAGCATCTCAATGAAGGGCTGGGAAGAGCCGTCGAGAATGGGGACCTCGATGGCATCAATATCGACATAGACGTTATCGACGCCGCAGGCGTACAGGGCGGCGAGCAGATGCTCGGTCGTGGAGAGCAGGACGCCCTTTTTCATCAAACTGGTGGCATAACTGACGCGCGCAACGTTGCGGCCGTGAGCTTCGATTTCAAAATTATCGAGGTCCACGCGGCGGAAGACAATGCCAGCGTCGGGTGGCGCGGGGTTTAACCGGATGCGGCCGGGAACCGCAGTATGAAGACCGATTCCGACTGTTTCGACGGGGCGTTCTATAGTGGTCTGGCTGGACATAATGTTGTAAGGTGCATTTAGCTAGCCTTTTGGTTGGATTGCAAGCTATTTATATTCATGTGCTTAGAAAGCTATGCGGAGTGTGCCGGAAGAGCCATGTTGTACAAATACAACAAAACACCGCTTTTACTGTGGCTGAGTGGACGCAATTTGTCTACCGTAATCCCCGGAGGCCTCAGCCGACGGCCTTTGCGCCTTGTGGCCGCTGAATGGGGCGGCGTAAAATCGAGAAGAGCGGCTGATGGCGTCACAGTTCAACATCCTTCCGAACACAACAAAGTGCGCGGCAGACATTCCGCCAGCGGAACTGCATCCCCGGCCGCCGTGGCTCAAGGTGCGATTTTTTGGCGGCGAGAACTATCAGGATTTGAAGCGCATCATGCGCAGTCTCGACCTACACACGGTTTGCGAGAGCGCGCGGTGTCCGAATCAAGGCGAATGCTGGGAACACCGCACGGCCACCTTCATGATCCTGGGAGACATTTGCACGCGAGCATGCGGTTTTTGCGCGGTGACTTCGGGCCGGCCGGCAGGGCCCCCGGACGAAGACGAGCCGCAGCGTGTGGCGCAGGCCGTAGAGCAGATGAACCTGAAATATGTGGTGGTGACTTCAGTGAACCGCGACGACCAGCCGGATGGCGGCGCGAAGATTTTTGCGCGCACAATTGAAGCGGTAAAGGCCCGCATGCCGGAGTGCAAAGTGGAAGTCTTAATTCCTGATTTTCGCGGCGATAGCGCCGCTTTGCAGACCGTAGTCGCGGCGGGTCCGGACGTTCTGAACCATAACGTGGAGACGGTGCCACGACTTTATCGCCGCGTTCGGCCGGGCGCGATTTATGAGCGTTCGCTGGAGCTGCTGCATCGAGCCGGGCAGCTGGCGCCGGCCATGCCCGTAAAAACGGGCATGATGCTGGGACTTGGCGAGACGCGCGAGGAAGTGCTGCAAGCGATGAGCGATCTCGTTGCGCGCGGCACCAGCATCCTTACGCTGGGCCAATACTTGCAGCCCACGCGGGAGCATTTGCCGGTGGTGCGGTTTGTGCATCCGCAGGAATTTGCCGAATACAAACAATTGGGACGTAACATGGGTTTTCGCCACGTGGAGGCCGGCCCCCTCGTCCGTTCTTCCTACCACGCCTTCGAACAAGAGCAAGCAGCGCACCAGAAGGCTTAATCCGTACACAAAGAGCGCTTTGTCCTGGGTGAAGTCGTATACAATCGCATATACCATCGCATAGGCCTGCACTCGCGCCTGGGGGCATAGCGGCCAAGATTCCGTCCAGACCATGGCACAGACGACCACGCTTGACGCGCTGCGGCAAAGGGCTCAACTGCGAATCCGGTTTGACCGCAACGAACTGTCCGGCGCATTCGGCGACATCGGCACCGATCTCCCGCTGATCGTGGGCATGATCCTGGCGGCGAAACTCGATCCGGCCAGCGTGCTCACCATGTTTGGCCTGATGCAGTTGCTTACCGGGCTTACCTACGGGCTGCCGATGCCGGCACAACCGCTGAAAGCGATGGCCGTGCTGGTGATTTCGGGAAAGGCGACCGCAAGCGTGCTTTACGGTGGAGGGCTGGCGATCGGCATTACCATGCTGGTGCTGACGGTCACCGGATTGATGGATTGGCTCGCGGTAGCAGTCCCCAAGAGCGTGGTGCGCGGGATTCAATGCGGTCTGGGGCTGCAACTCGCCATACTGGCGCTGACCCAATACGTGCCCGCCGAGGGTGGACGGGGATACGTCCTGGCGGCAATTGCATTCGTCGTCACGCTCTTGCTGCTGGGCAATCGTGTGTTCCCGCCGGCACCGCTGCTGATCGTGCTTGGCGTCGCTTATGCCTTTGCGTTCAAGCTGAACGCCGGCGTTTTGGCGCACAGCCTAGCGCTTCAATTACCGCGAATCCACACGCCGCGGGCCGGCGATATTCTTGTCGGATTTATCGTGCTGGCGCTGCCGCAATTGCCGCTCTCGTTGGGCAATTCGATCCTGGCCACGCGCCAAATCGCTGAAGATCTCTTCCCGCAGCGCCGCGTAGGCATTCGTAAGATCAGTTATACGTATTCGTTAATGAACCTGATCAATCCCTTTTTCGGCGGAGTACCGACCTGCCATGGTTCGGGCGGCATGGCCGGTCATTATGCCTTCGGAGGCAGGACTGGCGGCTCGATCGTGATTTACGGCTCGATTTATCTGGCCCTCGGGCTATTTCTCAGCCACGGCTTTCAGACGGCCATCGAGCTCTTCCCACGACCGGTGCTGGGCGTGATTCTAGCCTTCGAGGGGCTGGTCTTGATTCGGCTGATTCGCGATATGGCCTCTTCCGTGGCGGATTTCACGGTGGTGGTGCTGGTGGCACTGATGTGTGTGGGACTGCCATACGGATACGTGATCGGCCTGGTGGTGGGAACGATTGCGGCGCATTTTTTGAAGGGCAGATTACAGGGATTATCGAAGTGATTGCGATTGCTCTGCTGGTTTTGATCACAGGATGCATCTATGGACTCTGGCGAGGATTACCGTTTTCAGCGGCACGGCGCCAGGGATGGCCGGGCGTCTGGCGGCTGGCTTGCGTAATTGGGGCGGTGCGAATCAGTGTTTTCGGAATTGGCGTGATGTCCATGCGGAACGCGGATTGGCGGCAAAGTGTGGGTTACATCTTAGTTCTAGTCGGCCTGCCCGAAATCTACGCGGCAAAAGGGCTGCGGCATGACACCACAGCGTGGTTCGCGGCATGCTCTACGTTGCTGGCGGCAAGCAGCTTCCTATGGGCCGCATTGTTCCGATTACCTTACCGCGCGCCGATGAAGGCTGACGAGCGCCCGAAGAATTAGCTGAGTGCATATCCCGAATCAGTGCAATGCAGACGCGGGAATCACGCGAGAAGTGGCCGGCACGCAGCCGGAGGCCGCGCCGAAGCAGGTGTCTCGCAGAAACAAGGGAGGCGTGGAGGTTGCGGGAAAAGAGTTTAGGGACTCCGGCCGCACGAGGTTCGTCGCCGAGGAATTGAAAACCACGAAGCGGCCGTCGGGGCTGATGGCGGGAGAGAAGCTGGCGCCATTGGCCTCAGCGCCGTCAGGCCCGATGGAAAGGCGAAGTGTAGCGGGGACGCAAGCCGATGTGGCGCTGATGCAGGTATCTCGCAGGAAGACATCACTCCAGCCGTTGCTGTCACCTTTCACCAGATTGTTCGCCTCTGATGCGAAGACCACAAAGCGGCCATCGCGAGTCACCGAAGGCGAACTGCTCGGGCCGTTTGGGTCAGCCCCGTTCCATCCGATGGAGATCGGAATCGCCTGAGGGACGCACGCCGCCACCGCGCCGAGGCAACTATCGCGCAAGAAAATTCTGGATATGCCTGTTCCGGTCTCACTTGAACCGTCGGCGGAATCCGCCACAAGAGCCTGAAAGCGGGGAGCCGTTTGGGTCGGGCCGGAAAGCGGTGCAGCCGGCGCAGGCGCGGAATCTGCGATCCTGGGGCTTGCGCTTGGCACAACAGCAGCTGAACTACAGCTCGCTGCGCAGACGATAAAGGGAAAGAAGTTGGAGATATTGTTGCCGGCATTATTGCCGCTAGTGGGTCCGGGCGCGATCACTCCGATGGAAAAAGTGCCTGCGGTGGCCAGGAATGAGGCGGGGATAGTGGCTTGCATTTCGTTGCCGTTCACGAAATTGGAGTTGGGCAGATTTGTAGCGCTGCTGCCGTTGCTATTCCAGGTTACGTTGGATCCGGAGACGAAGCCCGAACCGTTGACGGTCAAGGCAATGTCTTTCGTTTGCCCAGCGACTGCACCGCTGGGACTAATTGAGCTGATCGAGGAGCTGATCGTGGGCGAGGCGCCGAGATAGGGATTATAAGAATTGCAGCCGAGCAACAGGAACAAGGCGCATACGGCCGTTACGCCGACAATAACCCGAGATGCGCGGAGCAGTCGTTTGCTCGTGCGTAAGGGCTGAACTTTGGCGCTGGAGCCAGCGAGGCACTGAGATCGCCAGACTCGCAGCGTGGTGCGGAGTTTCAAGCCTTTCAAGGTACTTGGAGGTCCCCCTGGCCGCTGAAGCGTTCCCTGATACCACCCGGGTAGAGGCAAGTCAAATGCGTATACCCGCGAGATTACCGTTTCCCGGGATTGGATGCCAATCAAAACCAGCTTGTTGCTTATTGGTCCGGTGAAGCAAGCGCAGCGAGGCCGCTACCTGACTGTTCGGCGAGCATTCGAATGTGGCGCTCGCAAGGGCTATCGGCGGAAGAAAATTCGCGGGCCTGGCGGAAGCTGGCCACGGCCAGTTCCCTGCGCCCGAGCT
>WNGG01010191.1_pt1 | contig 10208 bp, 8 predicted proteins | sample 5400661 | NCBI WGS metagenome assembly WNGG01 (sample SAMN13153372, study PRJNA577476) | soil metagenome | isolation source: 100 cm soil or saprolite under Garry oak tree replicate 1 | place: USA:California | collected 2016-06-15
TGCGCTACTCGCTTCTGCGACGCACTTCCGAAGTGAAGTCCTTGAGTATCCATCGGCTGGTGCAAGCAGTTCTTAAGGATGGTATGGACAGAGACACGCAGAGTCTCTGGGCGGAACGGGCTATACGAGCAGTAAATCGTGCTTTTCCTGATGTTGAACTGCAAACCTGGGAGGTGTGTCAGCGTTGCCTTCCACATGTGCAGATGTGTGCATCATATATAGAAGAATACATACTGGCCTTTCCCGAGGCTGCTCGATTGTTCAACGAGGCAGCCTCGTACCTTGTAGCACATGCAAGGTACCAACAGGCGGAACAACTGTTACTCAAAGCTCTGGCGGTTCGTCAACAGATATTGGATGCCGATCATCCTGATACGGCTCGCACGCTGAACGATCTGGGATCGCTCTATCAGGACCAGGGCAAATACGAAGAGGCCGAGCCCCTATTACAGGAGGCGTTAGCGATTCGTCAACGATTGCTAGGGGGAGAGCATCCTGATGTGGCTCAAACGCTTTATAACCTGGCAAGCTTATATCGTGCACAGGGAACCTACGTAAAAGCAGAGCCCTTCTATTTACAGGCCCTGTATATTCGAGAAACAACATTGGGATTTGACCACTCTCTTGTCGCACGAAGCTATTACGGTTTGGCGAAACTGTACCATTCACAAGAGAAGTACCAACAGGCCGAAAAGCTTTGTAAGCAAGCCTTGTACATTCAAGAACAGCGTTTGGGAGGTGATCATCCCATGATTGCTTCCACACTGAATATGCTGGCGAAGATCTATCAAGGGCAGAATAAACTTGATCAGGCTAAGGAAATGAATGTACGTGCCTTACGCATTCGAGAGAGTACTTCGGGTACGGATCATCCGCAAGTGGCGATCATCATCAACGATCTGGTTGAGATTTACCATGCCGAAGGGAGATATCGCGAGGCGGAGTCGCTGATTGCCAGATCGCTCAGTATTCACGAGCAAGCGCTTGGCTCAGAGCACCCTTATATGGCGTATAGTCTGAGTAATAGAGCCGAAAATTTCTTCTTACAGGGGGACTATGTTCAAGCCGAGTCTTACTACAAGAAGGCTCTGGCTATTCGTGAGCAACATCTGGGTTTTAACCATCCACGTACCGCCTCTACTTACTGTAATCTCGCGAGGCTTTATTCCGCTTTAGAGCGGTATGAAGAAGCCGAGTCACTCTACCGTAAGGCGCTATCTATCCACGAACGTGCTTTCGGGATTGACCATCCCACTGTTGTCAGTATGCTGGAACAGTACGCTACTTTGCTAAAAAAGCTGAAAAGAGAGGGTGAGGCATGTGAGCTTGAGGCACGTATCCAGGCAATCAAAGAAAGATAGAGCAATCTCGAGAGCATGAGTTTCTCGAGAGAAGATATGCTAGCAATGGTTGCATTGTGTTGCAATTATTATTTTCTGTGCTTGTATGATATATGTACATGTAGTGTGAGAATTGCTGATGGAGAAGATAGTCATCATTGGAGCACTTGGTACAGACAAATGGAGAAGATAGTCATCATTGGAGCATCTGGCGCAGGCAAATCAACGCTTGCAAAGGGATTAGGTCCCATACTCAAAATTAAAGTTTTCCACCTGGATCGCTTTTTCTGGCAGCGCGGTTGGAAAAGGAGAACCGGGAATTCAAGAATAGATATTCTGCAAGATCTCGTTCGAGAAAAGGGATGGATCATTGAGGGAAGCTATCTCAGCTCAGCCGAACTTCACTTGGAAGCGGCAGATACTATTATTTTTTTGGATATTCATCCCCTGTTATGCTTTTGTCGGGTAATTAAGCGACATTGGGAATGTCGTCGTAAACGTTTTCGTAGTGATATACCGGCGGGATGTACGGATAAGCTTACGCTATTCCGTATGTTGAAGGTGCTGGCCTTTCCACTCATAGGCCGGAGAATGCTTGAGAAAAAACTGCACAAATACGAGTCTAAACGAATTATCCGGCTTCGTTCAGATGAAGAGGTAAGAGACTTTTTAGCGCAGCTAGTGCAAGATGCGAATGATAAGAGGAATTTTCCCAGTAAAGCTCCTGCTGCAAAAGGAAAACCCTTAGCGCTAGTAAGTCGATAACGAAGAGCATGACAAATTTGTGACGACAGTCAGGGATTGAATAAGCTGTTTGGAGGGATCAGCAGCAGTGCTTCTGTAGAAGCACTGCTGCTGATCTTTATATTTTCTTGTTTGTTTCGTCTTTATGAGTATAAAGAATTGTTCCAGTAATGCTCTCTTGTATTGAGGTATAGCTATAGTTAAGGAGGTGTCATACGCAAAACGAATTATGTAGATCGATTACGATGAATGGAGAGATATGCTAGAGGTCCACTGCTGGCTGTATTCAAAGCGATTCAATTGAGAGCACTTTTGTACTCTCCTTTTGCGCAAGGTACAAGAATGTTTCCAAAGCGTGGTAGCCGTGAAAGGAGAAAAATCCTAATGAAAATTGAGAGAAACCTTTATGCCGGGGCAGTATTAATTGGATGCATCTGCTTGCTGCCTATCGTCGGTTTTGTGCTGGTGTCGCTCTGGCCGCAACGAGTGTTAGTATCGTGGCTATTGCTCGGCCTTGTAGCACTGGTTATTGTTGTGAGACTGGCTTTATGGGTGTTCAAAGCGGGAACGAATGCGAAGGTGCGCCTGTCTGAAGAAAAACTGCGATCAGGGCGGCTCTACGCAAACGAGCGTTTGGTTGAGCACGAGGGACGGGACAATGACGAATGGGCAGTTGAACAACAGCGAGTGACGAAGGATGAGCCATATGTACAACGCCCGTATATACATCCTCCCCATCGACAACTGTCCGAGCCCTATGAAGTTCCTTATAGTGGCTTAAAGCCTCTTAGCATAGATAGTGATGATTGGGAATAAGAGAAATGGTAGCCCGTAAGTAATCTGCTTGCATCGGGGGCCTCGATAATCGAGGCCCCTTTTTGATCATAGCAAGCCGGAGTATCAGAACTTAGAAAGGGTTGTGCAAGGTATCTACGACGATGCTATTGCTTATGTGTGGTAAGGGAGCATGCTGTGACATAATGGAGGGTTGGATACCTCAAAAAGCAAAGGAGAGAAGTATGACAGATAGGCGTGATACGCTTGCTCAATCTCAGATGATAGACTTGCCTGCTGGCCGCTTTCATTATGTCAGTTGGGGAGCTGAACGGACTGAACGGCCCAGCGTCGTGCTGTTGCATGGCGTTACAAGTTCCGCACAGAGCTGGGTGCGTGTTGGACCGGCACTGGCAGATCGCTACCGGGTCTACGCCCTCGATATGCGCGGGCATGGCGATAGTATCAAACCTGCACGAGGCTCATATAGCCTGCGCCACAGTGCTGATGACGCGATTGCGTTTATAGAGGCTCTGGGGTTAGAACGGCCCGTGCTGATCGGGCATTCCTGGGGTGGAGCAACGGCTATCGTGCTGGCAAGTGGAGCCTCTACCTCCAAGCCTGTCCCACACCTTGCTCAGCTGATCCTTGAGGACCCGGCATATACCCTTGGTCGTGGTGATCCTGAAAAACGTGCTGCCGATTTTACCAGGGACATTGGTCGTCCCGCAGATGAATTGCGAGCCGAAATTGCTGCCGCTAACCCTAGCTGGGCGGAGGCCGATATTGAAGGCAAGATCGATGCTCTGCACAAGGTGACGCGAGAAGCAGTGGTCAGTGTCTTTGCTGAGGCAGGTCAGAGCGGTAACCTGCTTCCCTTGCTCGCCAATATCACCGCGCCTACGCTCTTGATCCGCGCCGATCCAGCACTTAGCTCGACTCTGGACGATGCTGCCTGGGAGCAAGCGAAGCAGTATTTGCCTGCACATAGTCGGGCTGTGCAGATCAAGGGAGCTGCGCATAATATTCACCGGAGCAAGTTTTCTGAATTTGTGCAGGTGGTGAAAGAGTTCCTCCATGTCTAATGAGTGCAAGGTGGCTAACATGGCAGGGGCAAGCCCTGCCACTACTATACGACGCGTAGCCAACATGGCTCGAGTAGTGGCAGGGCTTGCCCCTGCTATGCAAAAAAGATGTGCACGCGTGATATGTTGAGTGCTGGCGGGTTTCTTTTCTGTGTAATAGCACCTCACGTATGCCCTCCCGATGCTCTCATCCAGATATTTCATGCTGACGTTCATGCACTATGCTGCCTGCTGTGGCGGCGGTTTTCACAGGTTCTGGGCGTTTGCCCTTAATCAACAACCATGCGCTGAGAGCGCTTGCCAGGGCTAAGCCTGCACAGATGAGTGAGACCAGACGAAAACCGCTCACAAATGCTTCGTCTATAGCATTCTTGAGGGCAGCGTGTACTGCGGGGCTTGCATTTGCGGGAATCTGGATACCAGCGAGCTTGATGCGCTGCACATCAAGCATATGGTGCATCTGAGCAGAGAGGTGCAGCGTTGCCAGGTGACTATCGAGGCTGCCATTAAAGACAGCTAACATGACAATTCCTATTACTGCAATGGCGAGCAGCCCGGCCGTTCGAGAAACAGCATTGTTGATGCCAGAGGCAATACCGGCGTGGCGTTTGTCGACTGCACCCATGACGGTTGTTGTCAGCGGGGCAACGGTGATGACCATGCCAATTCCCATTACCACCACTGCTGGAAAAAAGGTTGTCCAGTAGCTGCCGCCAATTCCTGGCAGAGCAAAAAGGGAGAAACCAATAGCAGTGATGATTGGACCAACAACTAGTGGAAGTTTTGCACCATAGCGATCCACCAAGCCTCCTGCCCAGCGTGAGAGCAGGAACATAATCAGAATGAAAGGTATAAAGGCAGTACCTGCTGCCGTAGCAGGATACCCTTGCACTTGAATCAAATTGAAAGGGAGGAAAAACGTTAAGCAGGCCAATGCCGCATACAACAAGAGCGTCAATAGATTTGCCCCGCTAAACGTGGGCGAACGAAACAAGTTGAGCGGTACCATCGGTGCCTGAACACGGCTTTCTATAAAAAGAAAGACAATGAATGCACCAATACCGGCAGCTAGAGTACCCACGACAAGAGGATGGCTTAAGCCAAGATACCCTGCTTCGATCAGCCCGTAGACAATGGCTCCTAGAGCCATCGTCACGAGAAGTGCCCCCCGCCAATCCAGTCCTCCCTTCGCGTCTTCGTCACGGCTCTCTGGCACGCGCCAGAATAACAAGCAAAGCACAATCGCAGCCAGCGGAACATTGATGAAAAAGATCCAGCGCCAGGAGGCATACTGCACTAACCATCCCCCTAGCACCGGACCTACAACCGAGGTGATGGAGGTAAAGCCGGACCAGGTGCCAATCGCTCGTCCACGCCGATCATCGCCGAACGAGGAACTGATGATGGCCAGACTACCGGGCACAAGTAGGGCACCACCTATACCCTGAATGGCTCGTGCAAGAATCAGTTGAAGGACGTTTGGTGAAAGGCCGCACCACACCGAGGCAAGTGTGAAGATGGCGATACCCGTGGCAAAGATGCGCCGCCTTCCAAAGTGATCGCCGAGCGTCCCTCCCACAAGAATGAGAGCGGCGAGAAAGAGCGAGTAGGCCTCTACGATCCATTGCACATCGGTGGTCGTTGCATTCAGGTCCACCTGCAGTACTGGTAACGCAACATTGACGACAGTGCCATCGATAAAGGCCATACTTGATCCCAGGATTGTTGCCACAAGTACCCAGCGTCCGACATCAGGGTGGCAAGATACGGTGCCAGGTGCAGATCGTATCACGCCTTCGTCACAGGGGGATTTTATAAAGTTGGCCATTGACTGTTCCTTCTTGACTTTACGGAATATCACCAGAAAGCTCCCGTGTGTATGATTATACCAAATCGCGTTCTCGTCGGTATGAATGCCTCCGTTCGACGGCGTCCTTACCATAAATATGCTATGATTGAGTATCGTCAACTCGTTCCTGGCTGTCTAGCTTAGAGAGAAACGTATGAATCATGAGTGGCAATGAGCATGTCAAATTCTGGCATGATGCTACGCTGAGCAATCTTGAGCTTCTGCGTGCTACCTATGTCACGCACACCTTTGCTCCCCACACGCACGAGGGCTATGTGATAGGCGTCATTGAACAAGGCGCAGAGCAGTTTGAATATCGGAGAAGCAGGCACATAGCTCCGGCCGGAAGCATCGTGTTTATCAATCCTGGAGAAGTGCATACCGGTTCGTCTGCAACCGATCACGGCTGGACCTATAGGACGCTCTATCCATCGATTGAGTTGCTACAGCGTGCCGTGTCTGATCTTACTGGTCGGCAGCGCGATATTCCTTTCTTTGCTGAACCTGTGGTTCACGATCCTGAGTTGATGATGGAAATCTCTCTCGCACATCGCGCCATAGAAGAACAAGCGTCTGCCCTTGAACGGGAATCGCGGCTCTTATGGACTCTCTCCCGCCTAATTGTGCGCTACGCCGACGATCATCCGCGTCTGCGTCCGCTCACGAAAGAGCATCTGGGCATCCAGCGCGTGCGCTCCTATCTCGAGGAAAACTACGCGGAGAATATCTCCCTCGCAGAGCTGGCCTCGCTTGCTCATCTTAGCCCATTTCACCTGCTCCGCTCGTTTAGAAACCAGGTGAATCTGCCCCCTCATGCCTATCAGATACAGGTACGGATTACGCGTGCCAAGCAGATGTTGCGGATGGGTATGTCATGCGTGGACACCGCGCTCGCCGTGGGCTTTGCGGACCAGAGCCACCTCACCAAACGCTTCAAGCGCATTGTCGGTGTGCCTCCCGGACTGTACGGTGGAGTTCGCAAAAAAGAGCAATATTAGACAAGACAATCCTCTCATTGCTGCCTATAATGGCGCTATGACATCGCTACGTTCTGAATTCTTGCATGGTATCAGGGACGAACTCCCGATTCTGATCGGTGTGTTACCTTTTGGTATGATCTATGGTGTGTCAGCGCTCAGTGCGGGTATCGCGGCGAGTAGTGCGCAGGCCATGTCATCTATCGTCTTCGCTGGTTCGGCGCAATTTGTGATCGCCCAGCTCATCGCGGCTGGCACGCCCTCACCTGTGGTCATCCTGACGGCCTTTATCGTGAATATCCGGCATATGCTCTATAGTGCTTCCGTGGCTACCTACACCCGCAAGCTCCATCCTCTCTGGAGGTGGTTGCTGGCGTACCTTTTGACCGACGAGGCTTACGCAGTGGCCATCTCACACTATCAGAAGGCTGGAGACGATGTGCGGAAACACTGGTATTTTCTGGGAGCCGGGCTAGCATTGTGGACGACCTGGCAACTGAGTACGGCTGCAGGTATTTTCCTGGGAGGGCACATCCCTGTGAGTTGGTCACTGGACTTCGCAGCGACGCTTACCTTTATTGCGCTGGTTGTGCCCGCGCTCAAAGATAAGGCCAGCACAGCTGCGGCGCTGACTGCGGCACTGACCGCGCTGCTTGCCATAGCTCTGCCCCTGAAGCTAGGGATAGCTATTGCGGCACTGGTTGGCATAGCTGTCGGCCTCACTGTGGAGATGAAGAAAAACAGGGACCGATAGCAAGGAGTGAGCGTGAGCCGGGCATGATGGCCGCAAGGGCCATCACTACTATAGACGACTGTATCAGCCTATGAAGGCAAAGTAGAGTAGTGAAGGCCCTTGCAGGGCATGATGGCCGCAAGGGCCTTCACTACTATAGACGACTGTATCAGCCTATGAAGGCAAAGTAGAGTAGTGAAGGCCCTTGCAGCCATCATGCTTACCACATCGCTTCCTCCGCAAAAACATGATGCCCACCCGATAGCAAGGAGTAGAGGATGTCACAGGGTGTACTCTGGATGACCATAATCATTGTTGGGCTGCTGACCTTTGGTATTCGCCTGTCTTTTATTGTGTTGATGGACAGGGCGCGGATCTCACCAATGGTGCAGCAGGCTCTGCGCTTTGTGCCTGTTGCTGTGCTGTCAGCGCTCATCGCTCCTGCGCTTTTCTTCCCCAAAGGTTCAATGGATCTCTCGCTTGGGAATATTCGGCTCATCGCGGGAATACTGGCGATACTTGTTGCTTGGCGTACAAAGAATGTGTTGCTGACAATTGTTATGGGCATGGCTTGTTTGCTGATCTTGCAGGTGTTTGTAGCACCTCGTTGAGGATACCGCTGGCGATCCCATGTGGTCACCCGGTGATGGGTTCCTCACAGGTTCGCCTGTTTTTGAGCATATAAAGTCGAGCTCCTATACCACGTTTATTCTTCTGCTAGCTTCCGAGCTTTAGAATGTGAATAGAGGATGTACAATGACACTACTGTGTTATCAATGCATCTTCTAACGTTGGGAAGCAACCTTCATAAAGAAAAATGCGACAGAGCAGACGCATTTTTTCCTAATAAGGAGGAAAGAAGCAAATACGATGAAAAAGCTTTTAGCTGGTCTCGTAGTACTGAGTCTGATCACGGTTGTGGCTGTAGCGTGCGGCAGTTCTGGTGGAGGAAGCACCGATGTCCATATGGGCAACACAAACTTCGTGCAGTCGTCTGTCACGATCAGCAAGGGCAGCAGCCTCAACCTGATCGATGATGTCGCGGTGACACATATCATTAGCAACGGCTTCTGGGTTAATGGAACGGCCAAACCCGCAGCAGAAGCTGGTGCGCCAACAGTGAGCAATCTGCAGTTCACCTCCGCAGGCCAGAGTCAGACAATTGGACCATTCAACACCGCTGGGACCTACCATTTGTACTGTAGTGTTCATCAGGGGATGAACCTGACTGTGATTGTACAATAGCTGGAAGGGTGGCCTTTGCGGTCAATCCATTTCAAAGACGAGACCATCTCGCTTTGTCATCCTGAGCGCGAGTGAAGGATCTGCACGCTGCCCCGCGAGAGATCCTTCGCTGCGCTCAGGATGACACGGCTGCATCGGCTTCGTTTGACTGGCAACACGTCTTCTTTGAAATGGATTGGCCTTTGCGGTCGCTTTATATTTCCGCAGTTTTCAGCACGACACCATGCTCATGGCAGGAGTGACAATGACAATTCAATCGTACAGCCGTTGTGTGGAGAAGAGGTGATCGTGAGATCTGCGCCAATTAACAGCGCACGTTCACGCATGCCTGATAATCCCATGCCAAATTGTTCATCTGCGGCAAATCCCTTTCCGTCATCACGAATGGTGACCTGGACGAGTTTGGGAAGGTAGTGGAGTTCAATGCTGGCCTGCTTTGCGTTCGCATGCCTCCAGATATTGGACAAGGCTTCTTGAACGATACGAAAGACAGCAATCTCAGCTTCAGGATTTAGTCGGCTTTCCTGGCCGGAACACGCAAATGTGCATGCTACGCCTCGCGAAGCAAAACTGGTACCCAACCATTCTAACGCGGCGCGCAATCCCAGATCATCGAGGATAGATGGACGCAAATCGCGACAAGCGCGACGTACCCCCTCGAGTGTCTGATCTGCAAGATCTTGTAGATCAGTAAGCCATTGCGTATCTTTTTGCGCGACTTGCTTCTTCAAACCCTCTAATCCACGTGCCAAGGCAATCAAGGCTTGCGCGGTATCGTCGTGCAGTTCGCGGGCTAACCGCCTGCGTTCATCTTCCTGTACACGTGTGATATTTGACGCGTATTGACGTAACTCTTCTTGTCTTTGGAGTGAACGCCTGAGCGCATTCGTTTGTTCGCTCAGACGTATACTCAACAAGATCAGCCAATAGAGAGCGAAGAGTGGAACAAGAAAGATCAGCCATGCCAATTCGCCTATGCTATTATCAAAGTAATCGGCGATAGAAACGAGCAAGCCTACGGATAAGAGCATCCATTGGAAGCGTATCGCACGCAGAGACAAAAACCCGCGCCATGAGAATGTTGTGGAGTAAGAGAGCACAATGGGCACCCATGCCAGAGGTAAGAGGACGAACACGATGATGTCAGCGGTAAACGCGCTCGCAAAGTTGATCAATTCCTGACCGGATGTAAAGTTCTGTGCGGTCACTTCTATATGCGGAGGCCCGCCAATGAACGTATCAAGGTTGGTGGCAACAAAGATGATAAGCCCTATGGCAGTCACACGATAGAAAGCATAGGAGAGTGGAACGAAACGCTTGGAAAACAATACGGCTTGCATACACCCCTGTGTTACCAGTGCAACGAGTACCGCAGCTGGGGGATTTAAGAGAGCGCCAGCTGCAAGATAGAGTGGAACGGTGACATCAATTAAAAAGAGGGGGTTCCATCCAAGCGGTTGG
>WNGG01010199.1_pt1 | contig 10202 bp, 9 predicted proteins | sample 5400661 | NCBI WGS metagenome assembly WNGG01 (sample SAMN13153372, study PRJNA577476) | soil metagenome | isolation source: 100 cm soil or saprolite under Garry oak tree replicate 1 | place: USA:California | collected 2016-06-15
CTTCCGCGAGGTCTTGACCTGGATCTTTCGATACGATCCATCGTGAGCTTTGTTCGTCGGGTAATAGCCGAGCAAGTATTGCGTGCGCAACTCAGCCGCGATGGCCGCGAACGCTTGCGGCAGTGACGCGACCGTGTCAGCGCGATAGAGTTGCCCGCCGGACCGATCGGCAATCTCTTTCAGATAGCTGTCCGCCGTTAAGTAGGCCATGTCGAGTTCTGCGCTGATCGTGTCGTGCTTTGGTTGCGGATCTCTGATCGTGCCCGGATTGGGATTGCGATTTGGATCAGATGGGTCTCGACGCGTGCGCGGTGGTTCGGTGTCAGGAAATGGACCAGTTGGCGAGGTCGTCGGAGGAACCTGAGTTGGACGGCCAAAAATCACTCTCGGATCGGGCAGCGGCAATGGGCTTCGTTTCTGCTCCGGTACCGGAGATGGATCATCGCTCGGAAAAGTCGTCGGCGTAGTTCCAGACGTCGGTAAGCGAAAGATGTTGCTGGTTGGTAATTGAATGCCGTTTGTTTCCGCCGCCTGCTTTCGCGCGAGCCTTTCAGTTTCAGCGCGAGTATCGAAGCGAATCGGATAAACGATCACACCGCTTTCATCCAGATCGCGAACGGTGCTTTCGAAAGTTGAACTTTCGCTGTGCCAGTCCATGCCATCCGTAAAGATCACAATCGCTCGACGCTGCTGGATCGGTCGCAGCATATCCAACGCTAACTGCATCGCGTCGTAAACTCGCGTGTTGTCTCCTTTTCGAGTCTGCGAAATAGCCGCTCGCAGAATTGCTTTATCACTTGTGAAATCGTTCCAATCGTGCAGTTCGCCATCGAACGAGATGACTTTCACCTTGTCACTCGGACTAAGCTGTTCGAGAAAAGCCATCGCCGCGCGCTGAATCATCGGTAACTTTTCCTCGGTGCTGTTGCTGGTATCGAGCAGGAGCACGACGTGAAATGGCGCGTTTACCGCAGCGAGAAAAGCAATCTCCTGCGCGACTCCGTCTTCGGCAACCTTGAATTCCTCTTTTTTCAGATCAGCAATGTAGGTGCCCGTGCGCGAGCTGGCGATGACCGGAACAGTGACCAGGTTGGTATCGATCTTGAGCGTCTCGATTTCCTGATCCTGTGGCGCCTGTTGCGAGTCGCTCGTTCCTACGCGCGGTTTTTGATCGCGAGACGTCTGCGCAATCGAAATTGACGTATATGAAAGTATGCCGATGACTAGCAGTGCGTGCGCCAGGATTTTCATGGTCTGTCTTCCTTCGCTCGGTGGACGTTCGGATGCAAAGCAGGAAAGTTTCGTTGTCGCTCGGGGAGAACGTTCGCATTCTAACGCGAACTAAACTTAAGCGGTAGTGTAGCTTCTGCGAATCAGGTAAAGTTACGCGAATGGATTTCCTCCATAACTCGCTGCAACTTATCGAGCAGTACATGCTCGCCTACGGTTACTGGGCAGTTTTCTTTGGAGTAATGCTTGAGAATGCCGGGCTGCCGGTTCCCGGTGAAACGATACTGTTGGTGGGCGGATATTTTGCCGCCAGCCGACCCGATCAATTCAATCTGGTTCGAGTCATGCTGACCGCTGCGACTGGCGCGGTGATTGGCGACAACATCGGCTTCGCGATCGGACATCACTACGGCCGCGGTTTCTTGCTGCGAATCGGCCGCTTCTTTTTTCTCACGCCAAAGCGCTTCGAGCACATGGAGAATTACTTCGCGCAGCATGGCAACAAAACGATTCTCGTTGCGCGCTTCATCACCGGCCTGCGAGTCTTTGCAGCACTGCTCGCCGGCGCGTCGCGCAAGATGCCATGGCGAGTGTTCCTAATGTACAACCTGGCGGGCGCAATGATGTGGTCGGTTGTGATCACTCTGCTCGGTTATCTGTTTGGACAAAGCCTCCCGCTACTAGTTAAGTGGGTTGGTCGAACGGGAACAATTCTTCTCGTTGCCGCGATTGTTATCTGTATCATCGTCTGGCGGGTTCAACGTTACCGCAAATCCAAATCCAATGATTAGCGTCCTACTATCTCCTGAAGCGGAGAACCACGAACTGATTGTTGAACTGGAACGAATCGGCGCGAAGGCGATCAAATGGCCACAGATCAAGATTGGCCCGCCTGATAATTTTTCCGCGCTGGATGACACGATCGAAAATCTGTTTGGATACGATTGGTTAGTTCTTAAGAACCCCGACGCGGCGCGTTGCTTCCTACATCGTTTTGCTGAACTCAATCATAAGCCAGACGAGTTGGATAATCTGCGCGTCTGCGTGATTGGCGAGAATACGGCGGCTTTGATTCGCGAATCACAGATTCATATGGACATTGAGATTGAATCTTCGAATCAAACGTTCGCGGCGATCGAAGGCTATGTCGGCGATTCCGATTCCATGTCGGCACTTAATTTTCTTCTGCCGTCGGCGAATGTTACTCGTGAGCTATTCCAAAACCAATTCGAAGCAGCCGGCGCGCGCGTCGACAGTGTCACGGCTTATCGAACGACGTCCGATCCGCAGGCGCTGGCCCAGCTAAACGCCTTGCTTATCGGCGGCGGAGTTGATTGCCTTTTGTTTAGAAACACGGTCGAAATCACAGAATTCGGCCAATTATTCGACACCGACGACCTTGCTCGAATCTTGCACGAAACCAGTGTTATTTGTGCAGATCAGCCGGCCCAAGCAGCGAGCGCCGAGTTCCAATTAATCCAGACAATGGCTCCCGCTGAGCCCACAACAGCGGCCATTACGCACTTGATCGCATCGAGTGGAAGCGGGCTAAGAAGTTAGGAACTTCCGGCACATCCGCGTGTGCTACACTGAAATTGATGAAGGGCCGCGTTCTCATCATCGATAACGACCATGAACATTCCGCCGCTTTGCGCTCGCGGATTGAAGACTTTGGTTACGACGTGCGGACCACCTCCGCCGGTCACTCGGCCGTCGAGTTAGCGCAGACTTTTCTACCCACGGCGATTGTTACCGACCCGTCGAACGACAGCTTCGATCCATTCGCATTGTTGCGTGAGCTGCGAGCACAGCAGCCACACACGCCGATCATTCTGACGGCGCGAAACAGTTCAGTCGAAACCGCACTGCGCGCGATCCAGGAAGAAGGCGCGTATCACTATTTCGAGAAGCCTGTCGATCCGGAAAAATTTCTGAGCGTGCTCGAGCGCGCGGCGGAATTGGCCGAAGCTCGCCGCGAGAATGAAATCCTACGACGCCAGTTACGCGATCGCGGCGCATTCGGCGAACTCGTTGGAAATTCCGAAGCCATGCAGCGTGTCTATTCGCTGATCGAACAAGTCGCTTCGTCTTCCGCGTCGGTCTTAATCACCGGCGAATCCGGCACCGGCAAAGAGTTGGTTGCGCGTTCAATTCACGACTTGAGTCCGCGGCGCAACGCGCCGTTTCTCGCGATAAACTGCTCGGCGATTCCAGACACTTTGATGGAGTCGGAATTGTTCGGGCACGAAAAAGGTGCGTTCACGGGCGCGGTCTCTCGTCGGCATGGATGTTTCGAACTCGCCAATACCGGAACGCTTTTGCTCGACGAGATCGGCGAGATGCCGACGATTCTTCAAGCGAAGCTCTTGCGAGTGATCGAGGAACGCGTCGTTCATCGCCTTGGCAGTCGCAAGGACATTCCGGTTGACGTTCGCATCCTTGCAGCGACCAACAAAGAGCCGCACGGCGCCGTGCGCGATGGCTTGCTGCGCGAGGATTTGTTATATCGGCTGAATGTCATCACGATTCATCTGCCGCTGCTGAGCGAGCGCCTGGAAGACCTGCCGCTGCTGACTCAGCATCTGATTACGCGTCTCGCGGCGAAGCACAACCGGCCGGCGCGATTTATCAGTCCAGCCGCTCTCGATGCGCTGCGCTTTCACACATGGCCGGGGAACGTGCGCGAACTGCGCAACGTGATTGAGCGCGCCGTCGTTATTTGTTCCGGCGAACAGATCGAGCGGCATCACTTTGCACCGTACCCGTTCGACCAGCGACAGAAACTCCGCTCTGAAGATACCGTGACGTTTCCCGTCGGAACGCCACTGAAAGAGATCGAGCGACAGATGATCTTTCGGACGCTGGATAAGACCGGCAACAACAAAACTCGCGCCGCTGAAATGCTGAAAATTAGTCTTAAAACTCTTCATAACAAATTGAATGAGTATCGGGCGCAAGGATTGTTCGTGGACAAGGGCCATGGACAATGAATCGCCGATCCTTGCTCTTGTTCTTCATCGACGGGCTGGGAATCGGGACGCGCGGGACGCACAACCCCCTCGACGGTTTGGACGACGCGGCGCCACTCGCAATCTTTCAAAATGAAGTAGCCGAAATACCTTTCGACGGCATCGTCGCTGTGACCGACGCGCGACTGGGCGTTGAAGGCCGGCCACAGAGCGCTTCAGGCCAGACGACGATTCTGACCGGAATCAACGCTCCCGCCGCGATCGGTTCTCACAAGCAAGGCTTTCCGAATCAGGCGCTGCTGGATATCATTCGCGAGCATTCGATCTTTCTTCAGCTAAAGAACAGCGGAGTGGAATCGATTACGTTCGCAAACACGTACACGAAAAGATTTTTTGAGCGAAGGCCGCGATGGATTTCAGCGACGACCGCAGCGGTCGAAGCCGCAGGGCTGCGCTTCAACGTCGTTGACGATTTGCGAGCGGGCCGCGCGGTCTATCACGATTTCACGAACGCCATGCTGATTGAGCGCGGCGAAGTGGTTAGTCCGCGATCGCCTGAGGAGGCCGGCGAAGTGCTGGCAAGCATCGCGCAGAATCACAGCTTCACGCTTTACGAATACTTCATCACCGACAAGATTGGGCACGCGCAGGATCGCGAAGCGGCGCGACAGATCCTTCCTTCCCTCGCCCGATTCATTCGTCGCTTGCTACAAAATCTCGATCTCGAAGAGACAACTGTGTTCCTGACCAGCGATCACGGAAACATCGAAGATCTTTCTTTACGAAACCACACACTCAACCCAGTGCCGACGATCGTTTGGGGAAAACAGCGCGACTCAATCGCCGCGCGAATCAAGTCGCTTGCTGACATCACGCCTTCAATCGTCGACACTCTAACCGCCAAAGCCGAAGCCCGCGCATGACGAGCAAAGCAACCACAGAATCATCGCGCCCTGGGCACGAAACACTCGACAGAAACAATCCGAAAGAAATTTTCGGCTGGATCGTTTACGATTGGGCGAACTCTGCGTTTTATACGACGGTTGTGGCAGCGCTCTTCGGCGAATACCTCACCCGCCTGGCGCAAGCGTCCGTCGGCGAAAACGGAATCATCTTTCATGTTGGCCCACTGCTTGTGACGGCGAAATCGCTCGCGCCGTTTACGACGGGCGTGTCCGTGTTTCTTCAGGTATTTCTGCTGCCGATCCTCGGCGCGTTCGGCGACTATTCGTCGTTGAAGAAACGGTTGATGATCGTCTTTTGCTATCTCGGCGCAACTGCGACGTGCCTGCTGTTCTTTCTCGCCTCAGGCCGTTACCTATTCGGCTCGCTGATCTTTATCCTTGCGAACGTGTGTTTCGGCGCCAGTATTGTCTTCTATAACTCGTTTTTGCCCGACATCGCGACCGAGAATCAGCGTGACCGCGTTTCCAGCCAAGGCTTCGCGTGGGGATACATCGGCGGCGGAGTGTTACTTGCGCTCAATCTGATCTTTGTGTTCCTGGCCCCGAGCATCGGAATCTCTCCAGGCATGGCGGTGCGTCTGTCATTGATGTCGGCGGGCGTGTGGTGGGGAGGATTTTCGATCATAACTTTCAAACGATTGCGAACGCGTTCGGCGACCAGAGAGCTTCCGGCAAATCAGACATACCTCACGATCGGATTTACAGAATTATTCTCGACGTTTCGGGAACTCGCGCGATTGCGCGAAACGCTGAAATATCTCATCGGTTATCTCTTCTACAACGACGGAATTCAGACGGTAATTACTGTTTCAGCGCCATTCATCGGGCAGGAATTATTTGTGTCCCGAGGATTAGAAACGCCGCCGTCATTTCTCCTCGGCATTCTTCTAGCAGTTCAATTCGTTGCGTTCTTCGGTTCGTTGGGCTTCGCGCGAATTGCAGCCTGGGTCGGAACCAAACGCGCAATTTTGATCTCGCTGCTGGGTTGGTGCGCGATCGTGATTTACGCCTACGGCTTCCTGCATACGGTTCCGCAGGCCTGGGTGCTGGCGGTTTGTATCGCGATTGTTCTGGGCGGCTCGCAAGCGTTGTCCCGCTCGCTTTTCTCACAGATGATTCCGCAAAGCCGCGAAGCGTCCTTCTTCGGCATTTACGAGATCTCTGAGCGCGGAACGTCCTGGATCGGGCCGATCGTTTTCGCCGAAGTCGTCGCGTACACGAATTCTTACCGGCAGGCGATTCTGTCACTGATCGCTTTCTTTGTGATCGGGACGATCATCCTGCTACTGACTAATACTACGCGGGCGATTCACGAGGCCGGAAATCTCTTGCCTGATGAAGCCGCCAGCAAGAATTAGCGTCATTCAGTTTCGTTTACCACGCAAGCATTCGGGCGAACAATACTGAGCTTCGCCCCCGCGAGTTGCGATCGCCCGATTCGCTGGGATCCAAATACCGCATGCTTCACAACGAACGAGTTTTTGAGCGGAAGTGTTTCGCTGATTGGGTTGAGAGGATATCGTTTGCTGAAATCGTCTGATGGCGTTAATGAAGTCGCGGATGCTTCGAATGTAAGGTCGCAGCCGTCGATACAACAGAACGAACAGCAACGCGATCAGAGCGACTACTACTAGATACTTCAAAACGGCCTATCTCGCTATTCGATCGCGCGCTCCACTATCGATCTTCATTCCGGCGGCCTTCAGTTGGCGCGTAGGGCAAATCGTCGCGGCGCCGGCGCGGAAACGAATCGCTACCGCGGCGGCGCGACGGCGAATTTGGCGCGCGACGATCGATGCTTCCGGGCGGGAGATTTCTTCCATGAATCGCTTCCGTGAGGATGCGAGTGATTTCTTGTGAAAGAGTGCGATGCTCGGCTGCGGCGCGTCGCCTGAGAGACTCTTTCAATTCATTCGGGACGTAAGCGCCGATGAATACTCCTTTGCGATTGGCCATTTCCTCGGGGTCTCCTTGTTTCGAATGATCCAAACAATTGGCAAAAACCAGCGCCGTTGCCGTTAAGAAGTGAGTTCAGAAAGAGCACGCTTCGCGGATTTGTGCCTTACAAGTTGAGAGCAAGTCTGTAAGCCGAATTCTGTTTCTCGATCAGGGGTTTGAAATCTCAAATCCCGGATCGGGATGGCGATCATTCCTCTAGCCCAACCGTTGCCGATTGGATCAAGCGACCTACCCGGAAGCTTCGAGCGGGCAACCCGATTTTGAAATCTCAGATTTCAAATCTGAGATTTCAAATCACTTCCCTATTTGGTCTTGCACCGCGAGGAGTTTGCCTGGCCGCGCATGTCGCCACACGCGCCGGTGCGCTCTTACTCAATCAAATCCGAAATTTGAAATTTCAAATCTGAAATAGCCCCGTGGGGCCGCACCGTTTCACCCATCACCTGCGTGTTCAGGTTTGAGATCTCAAAATCTGACTCGCGCCGGCTGGTCTGTTCTCTGTTGCACTTGTCGTCGTCCGAACTCTTCTTCATCTGAAATTTCAATTTTGAAATTTGAGATCTGAATCCGCTCAGACGCCCCGCCGTTAGCGGGCTCGCTGCCCTTTGGTGTTCGGACTTTCCTCTCCTTCGAACCTTTGTCACTTTCAAATCTGAGATCTGAAATTTGAGATCAAAGGTCGAAGCAGCGATCACCCGACTTGCTCCCAATTGCAAGACGCCTTGATTATAACATGAGTGTTCAAACGGTACAGGCAATAACTGCGCGAGGTTAAATCAACGGTTTTGTTGGCCTTTTCGTGGATTCCTCGGTAATGTGCCGAGTCGGCAAGCGTTCAGGCGAAATACTTCAACCCAATCCGAAGGTGATTCAAAGCGGATTGCGGCAGGGTGGAAACCAACACCCAAGTCATCACGGAATGTGACAACGCGAGCGCAAACAGGTTCGGCGCACGCTGATAGACGGCTGCCCAAACTAAACCGCCGATAAGCGTGATAACCATCACCCAGGGATTCGGCAGATGAAGCACTGCGAAAGTTAAAGCTGTCAGGATGACGCTAGTCGTGCCCGCGCCCCAGATGATCTGCGCGCGACGATTCACGAAAGCCTGAAGCACGTATTGCTGCACAAAGCCCCAAAGCACGCCGAGTGCAAGTTGAACCGCCAGCCAACGCTCCGCATGCCAGCGCATGAAGTTTGGTCGCGCGCCTGACGCCAGACCGATCAGCAGCGAAGCGATGGCAACGATCAGCATTGGCAGAAGCAATAGCTTCAATGCCCGGAAGAAATTGTCGAATCGAAATCCAAGATCGCGAAGGCTCTCTCCGCGCAAACGATGCGAGCCAATCATCAAGACGAATGCCAGACCAATCGGGATTCCGACAATCGCCTTGCTTGGGCCAGCGGCTGCGGACAGGATCCACTCGGCAATCAATATGGACGACGTGACTGAGGCGATCTCCCAAGCAGCCAAAGCGCCATGTCCTGGCAATGTTTCGTTGGTAGATTCCAAGAATCGATTTCTTTCTTCGAACTATTCAATTCGAAACCGGTATGGCTTACCGATCAGTTGCAAAGTGCGGCGCGCGCCGCCCCCGTTTGAATGCACCGCATAGACCCGCGCTTCGTGTTCGCCTGCCGCTAACCGCGGCGTCGTGAACACGAATCCGTGCCAATCGTCGTCCGCGCGTTTCGACTCGCGGACATCAGGCCGAAACTTGTCCGCCGCCGCGTCGGCCGCAAACCTATCGTCGATAAAGAGCTGAACTTCCACGCGTGTCGAAGGATGAGCTTCATCAACAACCCAACCCGTCACCGAATCCTGATCGGCTTTATCCAGCACTCCGCGCAAATTCACATTGGTCGTCGCGAAATAAAAACCTACCGCCACCGCTGTGATCAGCAGCGCTTCGGCGGTCGATTTGGAAATTAGAAGATGGATCAGTCTGGCGCGCGATTTTGTATCCATTGCGGAACGGTGGATGTTCACCCAGCCAAGCGCACGTGTCAACTAGACGATTGTCAACAAACAAAAAAGGGCGGTCAAAACCGCCCAGTCAGAGTACCGACGTTGCCGGATGATCACGTGCCTCGGTTTGCTTCGATTCGATCGCCTGCTTGCACCAAAGGATCTTGGGTCTTGCCTTCTTCGATAGATTTTAGGTTATATTCAGTTGTGGAAAGGTAACCGCGCGGATTTCGTCGCGAGATCTTGATCGTTATCTTTGGAGAGCGCGCCGCACCGCCAGCGGACATAAGCGCCTGCGTCAAGGTCATCCCGTCGCGGAAAACTTTTTCACCCGGAGAAGCAACTTCACCACCAACATAGAGAAACTGTTTCGAAGTTGAATCCGCGATTCCAACCTTGATGATGTCGCCAGGCACAACCAACTTCGACATTGCCTGATCATCTTTCAAGTCGATCGCCTCGCCTTCTTTTCCGTTGTGTGTGATGGTAGCGATTGTAGCTTCGGGACGAACCAGCGCCTGGGCTAGAACCGTATACAGAGGCATCGCCTCTCTGCGCAGCATCTTACGTCCGGGACTATCAACGAGGCCGTTAACTACCACGCCGTGACTCGCGAAGTCGCGCACGCTGGCTGTGACCTGGGCGGAATTGATCACCTTGATTTGGTCGCTCAACAGACTTGCAATTTCGTCGGTCGTCAATCCAGCAACCGAGATCGGGCCGCTGATCAAAGGATACTCGAGCGTGCCGTCCTTCATTACTGTGAATAGGGTCGATTCCCGCGTGGGCCAATTTGATAAGCGTACGTCAAGCACGTCGCCGACCCCTACGTTGTAGGTCGAGGTGGGCGCGACCGGCCTGGCAGTCACCCGCGCAGTGACGTTAGCGCGCGGTTTGGATTCAGCAACCAACGAAGTGGGCTGAACGAGTTTTTTTGGTTGAGTATTATCGAGTTTCGTCGCTGTCGAGATGGGCGTGACTGAAGCAGCTTGATCGTTCGGCGTGGGCCGCACGATGACTGAAGTGTTTCCCCACGACGGCTGTGAAGTCCCATTCGTTTCCTGAGTAGATTTATTCGGTGTTTCCGGACGAGACTTTTGATTGTCGGCG
>WNGG01016545.1_pt1 | contig 10202 bp, 11 predicted proteins | sample 5400661 | NCBI WGS metagenome assembly WNGG01 (sample SAMN13153372, study PRJNA577476) | soil metagenome | isolation source: 100 cm soil or saprolite under Garry oak tree replicate 1 | place: USA:California | collected 2016-06-15
GCGCTCCCTCAAGCGCCACCTGCGTCAAGAGGCCTTGGACACAATGCGCCAGGTCAGTCGCCGCCCTCAGGCCAAACGGGATCTCCGCACCCGACAACACCTGATGGAACGCTCCTTTGCTCGGGCCAAGCGCTACGGCTTTGACCGTGCCCGCTGGTGCGGATTGTGGCGGGTGAGGATTCAGGAGTATTTAATCTGTGCGCTGCAGAACCTTGGGGTCCTGCTTAGATATGGAGGCGATCCCACGAAGCGAGCCGCTGTGGCGGTAAGGGAGAGGAAAAGGGATAGAGCGAATAACTCTTTGGCACAGCCGGCTGCTGTGCAAGATCCCCCCTCCTGCGCGTGGCTGGCCATCCTCTTGGCGCAACAGGGTTCGCCTGTTCTTCCGTCGCTATGATGGTCTATTTGGGCAACACCCCGTTGAGAACTGACACCTGATGACGGATAACTCACAACTTCTTCATTGTGTCCCCCTAGCAGGGATGCTGGTCGGCGTAGCGTTCTGCAGAGGCGGAAGCCGAAGCGTGTTTTCACAAGGCTATTGAGATTGCTCGTAGGCTGAGTGCGAAGTTGTGGGAGCTACGAGCGGTAATGAGCTTGAGTCGGCTGTGGCAGCACCAGGGCAAGAAAGACGAAGCCCGCTAGATGCCGGCGGAGATCTACAGCTGGTTCACCGTGGGGTTTGACACTGCAGATCTGCAAGAGGCCCAGGTGCTGCTCGCGGAGCTATCGTGAAAGTCGAGAAAAAGGAACATGGCAGTCCCCTCCCCTTCCCGGTTTTCTCAGCAAAGCCCCTTGGTTTCCTCCGGGTTACCTCAATATTTTGTCTCGTTGTACATTTCACGATAGCGTCTGAAAAATAGAGACTTTTTCACTTAACGAGTCACAAAAGCCCGTCAGTCTTATTCACCCACACGAGAAAATCCCACTCTTCTCAGGCCTTTCGTGCCCTTTTTAGCTGGGAGGAGACGCCCAACAGGACAGAATTTCTCCGTCGCCGGTCCTCTCTCGCCCGGCCTTGTCCCTGCCAATCTGACGTGCCAAAGAGGCAGGCAAAAAACCGAGGGGGTCAGATGGTGGAGCCAGCAGCTCGTCACAAGCGTCTGGCACAGCCAGGGGGCCACCACCCTCCACCGGCAGCTCCTCTCGACCCTGCCCCTCGATCAGGGCGCTGGCGCATGCCACAATTGGACTTCGCATGCACGAGCTCTTTGACTCTCTCCTCCCCTATCTCACTCCGGCCGAACAAGCGGTCTACCTGCGCCTCTGGCGGCTGTCTCACGGGGACGGCAAAGACCAGTGCGCGCTCCGGTACGAAGACCTGGCGAAGCTCGCCCACGTCTCGCGCTCGACCCTCAAACGAACGCTCAAAAAACTCATCCAGCGGAAGCTCGTCAAGGTAGAGTGGTACACCAAGCGGGCCTCGGTCTTCACCATCTCTGTCCGGCCGCTTGCTCCTTCCAAACCGATCGACCTGGGGATCACCCCGAAGCTCTACGATCTCTTCGAGGAAGAGGACCGTGCACTGTTTCTCTCCTGCAAACGCGCCCTGTCACCAAGACAGCTGAAGGAGATCGAGGAGGACGCCGGCGACCCGAGACTGGTGGATGTGGTGATCTTCCGCCGCGCGTTTGGCCCTGATCGCCAGCGGAAATACGCGGCGCTGGTGGAGAGGTTCGCCCGGTAGGGGTTCACAATGACCCCGCAAAAAAGGGTCACCGGTTCTACGTCTGATAATTACCTAGTATGTCAACCTTCCGCCGTGATTTCCTTGGACTTTTACGCCACCTGGCCGGGCACGTCGGAATCCCAGGGAAACCGCTCCTGTTAGCACCCCAGTTAGCAGGCAGCAAAAACACGGAGAGAACTTTTGTCTGGGAACGTTTCTCCTCCCTCCCCCGCCGCACCCATCCCTGCCCAGCACCCCGGAGGGCCTCTTTCCCCGGGGCATTACGTGGCCGCTTGCGGGCGCGAAGTTGGAGCGTGACAGTCAATCAGGACGCCGGCGGCACGACCCGACTTGAGGTGAATTGCCAGACGCCGAGGCTGGCGGCTAGCTGCTGCGCCTCCGGGGTGACCCATTCCCCGGCCACCGCCGCCAGGGTGTGCCTGCCCGTCTTGGCCAGCAGCGCGGCCCGCTTCGCCGCACGCTGCACATCTTCAATGCCCACACCCCAGGAGACTTCCGTGACGACATACACCTCTGCGCCTGTGTCACGCCGGGTGCCACGGACCACCAGGTCGGCCAGGGTAATTTCCTCGCTCTCCGCGGCAGACACGAGTCCCTGGGTTTCTGCCTCTTCGAGCAGGGCGTCCAATTCCTCCTGGGAGAGGGGACGCGGGCGGCGCACGACACGGGTCAGGGAAGGCACGCCCCGGAGGGTATAGCGCACCTCGAGGCCGTCACCCTTGAGGCGGGCGAGATCCGCCGTCTGATGCTGGGCAATCTCGGTGAGCGCGGCTATCTGCTCGGTGAGGCGGCTGACTTGCTCGGTGAGCCGGGCCATCTGCTGGGGGAGCGCTAGCAGCTCATCACTGAGAATCAGGCGGCGCAGTTCGGCCCGCCACTCCGGGTGTCCCTCCAGCAGACGGACAACGTCGTGGAAGTCTTTGATGTCCTGGATCATGGTTCCTGCCATGTGTGCTCCCTGCAGCCCCTACTGTCCGCCGCCACTATGGGTCAGCCACGGTCCGGGGGCGCCCTCGCCTCTCACGCCTGCAATTGACGACCCCTAATTCTTATTCCCGTAATGCCAAGCCTGGATCGCATTCTTGATCGCGATCTGTACCTTTTATGCGCGGCCCCCTTCCTATTCACGCCCACTCTTGCTGTGTGGAAGTGGACTCTGGCGGATCGCGGTACGAATGAGCTCTGTCAGCCGTGCCTCGAAGAAAGCAATCGCACGCTTATCGTTAATTGGGCGTCGCAGCTTCGCTCTCGTAAGTTCAGCAATGAGTCGTTCCTCTACTTGAAAGAGAATGTCCCTACACGCGCGCATGATGTTACTGTGGGTAAGGTTCACCTTCGCTGCGGCGGATAGGCGTCGAATAAACTCTTCTGTTTCCTCTTTTTCAGCAGGAGAGACATGGTAGCGCATTGTTCTTGTCAGTCTCTCCTCCTCTAGGCCAGGCCCGGAAGTCTCGACCTTTTCGTCAAGGGATGACCTTGAGATTTCCTCGACCGGCAGGCGCATTTGGACGACCTTGCCCTCATCCCGCGGTAGCTCGGGAGCGTCGCGTTTTAGTTGAGTAGGCCCGCTAACGGCATCAAGGAGCTTCTGCGATATTGGGCTAAAGCGTTTCTCTTCTCCTGTGGCAAACTTAGCCATTAACTACGTCCTCCCCGATCTGGGACTCAGTAGATACCTGCGGCGCAACGCCCTCCAGAGCATTGAGTCGCGCTTCTAGTTCCCGTGCCAGCTCGCGGAATTGGTCAGCGACTTTATGGGTAGGGTAAAGCTGGAGTATTGTCTTGCCCTGCTTCTGGCTCTCGCAGATATACGTCGTTTCTGCAATCTGTGTCTCATAGCTGCGGATGAATGGGTCCTGTGCCTTGTCAAAGGTATCTTGCACATACGCTATGAGCTCTCTTTGCAGCCGCGTGCTTCTCCCCTTGATCGCAGACAGCACCACGCCGATCAGACGGAGCGAGGGGTTCCCCTGTTGCCTCACCGTCGCGATGTCCGCCAGCGCGTCATTGAGGCCCTCGACGGCTAGGGGCTCCGGAATGGCCGAGAGTAAGAAGTAATCAGCCGCCTTGTACGCCGCGACAGTTGGTATCGTGAGATTCGGCGCGGTATCAAGGAAAACGTAGTCGTATTCTCCTCGTATGCTTTCCACGAGCGGACGTAAGATGTCCTTCGGATTGCCGAACTTGTATTTTGCGCTGAGGACCGCATCGATCCCTTCGAGGTTTCTACGAGCGGGAATCAGGTGGACGTTTTGCGGAAGGTCTATACCCTCGATGTCCCCTTGGCGGACAACTACTTCTAACGGGTCTTCGGCCCCGGTTAGGATCTCAAGCGACCCAAGGACTGGCATCTCTGCCGGCAAACCGAGTTGAAGCGTCGCGCCACGATTCATGTCCAGGTCCCACAAAAGACACTTACGCCCAAATTCGCCGAGCGCGGCAGCCAGGTGGACACTGAGCGTACTCTTCCCCACTCCACCCTTCTGATTACCCACAGCAATAACCCGTGCTCTACAAGCATGTCCCGTCTCGCTCATAACCCACCTCCACAAAAAATTTTCTGTGACATTATAGCCCAAATGTTAGTGCTATAAAGCCCTAACGTTTATGCTCTAACGTTAAGGTGATAACGCCCTAACGATAGCGCCTTAACAAACAGAAAATCCTCAGAAATATCAAGACAAGCAAGTGCCCAGCAGCGATTATATCAGAGCCCAAACGTTTAGGCATAAAAGCCCAAATGTTAAGGCTTAAATATTTGAGCCTTAACGCTTAATCGTTAGGGCACTAACAAAAACAAGCTGCTTGCAGAAGTTTTGTAAAGGCGTATTGTGCAAAGAGAATTTGCTTGTTCGGAAACGCTATGTAACGTCCACGACAGGGCACAGCGACATAAAGCAAAAAAGGCGACTCCATCAAAGTCGCCTTTATGCTCACTCCGATTACGCGCGGGTGCAGAAATCGGGGTAGGAAATCTCCAAGTTTTTTGATCCTACCCAAAACTACCCCCTTAATCAAGTGCAGAGGTGTGCCCTCAGACAGGGACTAGAAGAGGGGAGGGGGCGGTGCACTCATCAGCACGTAAGCCGGAGGGAGGATTCCGCTTTATCTTTGTCTTTCAGCTCTGCATGATCTGGTGGGCCTACCAGGAGCGGCGCATCCGGTTGCGAGACGTACGCGTCTGGTTTGCCACGCACGAACTCCTCGCACGCCGCTGCCAGCTCAAGCTGGAACAGACCGCAAACTATACCTGCGAGGAGATACACGAACTCGTGGGCGGGGGAGGGGATATTCCCGCTGCCCTCCAGCGGCTGCACGCGCTGGGGCTGCTGACGTGGGAGCCAGGAACAATCAAGTTTCCCGAGCAGCTACCGCCTGGGCAGGAATGGGCAGGCCTGGAGACCATGGTGGCCCAGACCCGCAATCACCACCGCCGCGTGCCAGTGCCCCGGCGCCTACTGCGGTTCATCGCCGGCGGCTGCGGACGTGTAGTCATTGCTACCACCCTCGGCCACCTCTTGCGCTGTCTCTATTACCGCAACGGGCAATGCAGGGCTGGCGGTTTCTGCAAGGCTTCGTGGATTGCCGAGGTCTTCGGGGTCCACGTGCGCAACGTCAAAGCTGCCCGTCGTTACCTCGAAGCTATCGGGCTCTTGCAGCGCACCGAAGTACCGCAGTGGGTGCGCAACCGTTATGGGCAAAAGATGACGATCAACTTGCACTGGGAGCCGCCAGCAATCGAGGCTTCTGCCGAATCTCCCGTCGGCGAATTGCCACCTCCCCCTGAGTTTTCCACCCCCGAATTGCCACCCCCTGATTCACACAGAGAACTCCCTGCGGGAAATACACACCAGGAACCTGTCTCCGGCAGACCGGCTGGGCTTTTAAGCAGGCTCTTTCAACAGGCACAGGAAGCAGTGCAAGCAGGCACGGCGCCTCTCACAGAACCTACGCCCGTCGTCCTGTGTCACGTCCCTGCTCGTCAGCGGCAGGACCAACCTCCGGTACAGCGCGGAGCACCGGTTCTCCTCCCTCCTCCTACGCTCCGCAACATCCGCCTGCAGGACCTGAAAGACACGAGCCAGCTCCTCGCCCTTTATGCTCAAGCCAGCCACGCAGGCCTCATAGGCAACTCTGAAGCCGAGCGGCTGACCTTCGTCGGCCTAGCCCAGCATGTCCTAACCTACCGCCCGGACAACGCCGGCGGGCTGTTTTGGCAGTTGCTCCTGCACCGGTACTTTCACTTCGTGACGCAAGAGGACGAAGATGCGGCCCAGCAACGCTTGAAACACTATCTCTACGAAGGGAAGGGACCCTTTCCACGACGAGCGACAGGCTGACGGGGGGTGAGGGCACGAGAGGAGTGTCCGAGGAGCACTGGAGGCGCTAGGATCTGACAGGTGTTGAGTCTCATTAAGTCGTGGTAGGGAAAGTCTCACAAAGTCGTATCCTTTGCCACCCCTCCCACGAGAAGGGGGGTGCTCATTGAAACGGACGCAGATGCACCAACGACCCTGCTTCTCCCATCAACTGCGTCGGGCTCAGGCCTTGAATCGGGACGCCCTTGAGCAGGTGTTCCTGCGGGCCCCACACCTGCAGCTGCTGGGCAGTGGGGTCGAAGGTGAGGGCGACTTCTTGGCGCGCCCAGGCCCGGCCCACGTGGCAGACCTCGCCCCCCAGGGCGAGGGTGCCCGTACTGTTGACTTGGCGAAACCAGCGGCCTTGACTCAAGTAAGTGGAGACCCGCTGCAAGCCCAACAGGTCGGCTTCCCATGCAGGCCGGTAGGGGTGGCGCGGTGGGCGGACTGCGGGATGGGCCTGCAAGGGGGGGCAGTCCTCTGCAAACTGGCGCAGCCCAGCCGGTCAGTGAGGAAGCGGCGGCGGGCGTCTAAGGCGGCGCGCAGGGCGTCCCAGATCACAAACTGTTGACCTTCCGGGTCTGGTGGTCCCGCTCGATGAGCGGCTTGGTCGGTCGGCCGGTGCTTGCGGGCAAAGGTCAGCTCCACGCCCAAGGCCAGCAGCCACAGCTGCAAGCGGGTGGGAAAGGGCAACGGGCTCAGGTTGTCATAAAAGACGCGGTCGTGATCGACCGCTAGGCGGTCGGGCAAGCCCCACTCGACAAAGGCCAGCCGCAAGACCACCTGGTAATCGGCGGTCGTTAGGTTTGATAGACTCGACCGTGAATGAGCACGCTCTACCGAGGAATTGTTTGTTGCCTGAGTTTTTTCTTGCACAGCGGAGGCTACGCGCGCTCTATGCTATCAGGATACACCAGACACGGCTCTAGCAGGGCCGGTGATGACTATCAGGACCTTTGGGGTGCAGACATCCTGGTCGAATTCCTTGAACCCCCAGATAAGAGGTGAGCTGGCACTACCTCCGTGCATTCGGCACGACTCGTCTCTTTTCGTAGACTCAAGGGCGCTCACACAAAAGGAACAACGCATGGCACGCCTCGAAGACCTGACACACGGCGCATCAGTAAAGGGGATCATGCCCGACAGTCTCGTGACCATTGTCGATGTCAAGTGGCAGGGTTCGGCTGTCGCTGAGCTGACTTATAAGGATACCGCTGGTCGCCTGGGCAGCGAACTCCTTGCACGTGCAGAGAGGCCAGCATGAGAGGACCAGCATCCAGAACGCTTCGTTTTGCAGCTGTGCACCTGGAAAACTGGCGCAACTTCACCCAGGTGCAGGTAGACCTGCAGCGCCGGGTATTCCTGGTCGGGCCGAACGCCTCAGGAAAGTCTAATCTACTCGATGTCTTTCGTTTCCTGCACGACCTCGTCTCTGTGGGCGGGGGGTTTCAGGAGGCCGTGCGCAAGCGAGGAGGGATCTCCCGGCTCCGTTGCCTGGCGGCGCGTCGCTACGCGGAGATTGTAGTCCAGGTTCGTATCGGCACGGACGAAGCACGCTCGGTCTGGGAATACGAACTCCACTTCACCCCAGACCACAGGCACCGGCCGATTATCAAGAAGGAGCGGGTCTTGAAGGAAGGGAACAACATATTGATGCGTCCCGACACCAATGATGTCACTGATCCAGAGCGCTTGACACAGACTTACCTTGAGCAGGTCAATGCGAACCAGGCTTTCCGCGAGGTGGCGGATTTCTTTTGCGGCGTATTCGTGGTGCCCTGACAGGAGCAGTCCCACAACTCAAAGACCTGGAATTGTGGAGAGATGTGCGCGGGACTCCGCATCTGCGTGGGAAGTATGAGCACTGGCGTCCGCAGGGAGCCTGGCAAACCGAGGAGCAGTTCTCAGACGGGACCCTGCGGCTGCTCGGGTTGCTGTGGGCGACGCTGGATGGCACTGGTCCGTTACTGTTAGAAGAGCCTGAACTCTCGCTCCACCCGGATGTGGTGCGGTTCATGCCACAGATGTTTGCCCGCATCCAGCGGCGCTCCGGGAGCGGAGGGAACGACGGTGCGGCCCGCCAGCGCCTTCGCTGAGATCGAGGCGCTGTTGGCAGGTGGTGTCAGTCTCGCCGAGGCGGTGCTCCCCCGAACCCGTCCCGATGAGGTCCAACAATTGGCCCTGTTCGGGGACTGAGGAATGCCCAAACCAGCGCCAGTCGTTATATCAGGTGCGGTGGAGGGTATCGTAGACGAAGCCGTGCTGCGCCGTCTCGTGCAGCATGTGCACGGGACACTAGGAGCAGTGTACGGGAAGAATGGAAAGGCGCCTCTGCGGCAACGGCTTACAGGTTACAATCAGGCGGCTCGCTTCAGCCCGTGGGTTATCCTGGTGGACTTGGATCACGAGGCGAATTGCGCCCCGCCATTCCGCGCTGCATGGTTACCAAATCCAGCCCCGCACATGTGCTTCCGCATCGCTGTGCGGGAGGTGGAAGCCTGGCTCATGGCAGACTGGGAGCGGCTTTCGACCTTTCTCAGTGTGGCGGCCTCACACATGCCACGTGAGCCGGAGGCAGAACATGATCCGAAACGCACAATGGTTGAGATCGCGAAGAAGTCACACCGGCGGGACATCCGTGAGGACATGGTGCCACGGCCAAGGAGTAGACGTGTGGTAGGTCCCGCTTATGCCTCGCGGCTGATTGAATTTGCTTCACATACCGCGAGAGGGTGGCGCCCGGACATCGCCGCCAAGCGCTCGGACAGTCTCCGGCGCTGTTTGGCCTGTCTGCGGAAGCTCATGCAAGGATAGGGAGATTACACGCCTCCTCGCTGAGCGCAAAGTTCTGCCGGCTGACTACTGTGAGCGCATGCAGACGAGGCTAAAGCGGGAACACAGGGAACGGGAATTCGAGGTCATGGGCGCCGAAGGAAGCGAATGTCGTCTTATTTTACGCTAAAGCTTCTTCAATCCATTTGATTTCTTTGCCATCCTGATGTGATTGGAATTTTGAGTTCCAGGTGTATCGACGTCTCAGCAAGAAGGGTTAAGTTGTGACGACAGCATCACTCCTTGAATCGATAACCGATCGCTCCCGCTTCGAGCTGCTGGCGACGAGCGTCCTTAGGAAAGCGGACCCGAATTACGCCGCAATTATCCAGACAGGGGTAAACTCAGCAGGTGAGACAATCGTTTCGCCAGTCGATGGCATTCATCTGATTCCGCATAGTAACCCACCACATTATGTCATCGTCGAACACACTACGACTGCCCGCTCTGGGCTACGTGGAAAGTGGCTCACAAAAGAGAATGCCGACCTACCTAAGGCTGCAAACGAGGTGAGAAAGATCCGCCAGAACCTACCAAACGGTAAATTTACCGTCGTGCTATGCACCAACCAGCGATTAGACACAGATTTGGTTGAGGGTGTCACACAAGCAGCAATTGCTGGAGGATTTGGGATTGATAGCTGGGAATAGCATCGGATAGCAGATTTCCTTGACACGACCGAAGACGGTCATTGGTTGAGGAAAATCTACCTAAATAACTCCACACTCGACGGAAAGTGCTACGCGGCTTGTGGGAGAGAATACACCGAGTCCTCAACCGGAAACGGAGCGCGTTTTTGCAGCCACGCGAACACTAAATCCAACAGTTCCTCCATGCTCTGGCAGCGATGACAGCGCGTGATGGCTTCGTGTAAATGCCACCAGATACGCTCAATCGGGTTCGTGTCCGGTGCATGGGTGGGTAAATAGTGCAAGACCACCCGCTGGCCCCAGCGTTGCAAATACCGCTGGACCACCCGACCGGCGTGAATACGGGCATTATCACCGATCACGTGAATCTTGCGGTAGCACACGAGATGGCCGCGCAGGTCGTCAAGATGACGTACGAACAAAGCGGCGGTGCGGCCTTGTTTGGGGAACCCCTCAGTCACGATCACCGCTCCCGTCCGCCAGTTGAGCGCGCCCGCCAAGTCGCGTTTCTCGTTTGTGCCGGGCGTGGGGATCTCAGCTTGCTGGCCACGCCGCATCCACATGGCGCCGATCTTGGGATTGGTGTTGATATCGACTTCGTCTTGGAAGACCGCAATCTCGTTGGCCGGCAACGTCGCCAAGAGCTGGCGCAGGGCCTGCAGTTTGGCCTCG
>WNGG01010204.1_pt1 | contig 10199 bp, 10 predicted proteins | sample 5400661 | NCBI WGS metagenome assembly WNGG01 (sample SAMN13153372, study PRJNA577476) | soil metagenome | isolation source: 100 cm soil or saprolite under Garry oak tree replicate 1 | place: USA:California | collected 2016-06-15
CCTTGACCTGCACGCTTCGTGTACGCGATATCACCCATCCTTTATAGGTAGGGTTGACCATCATCTGATGAAAGCTCTGCTTTGCCAGAGGAGCGCCTTTGCGTGTGGTCAACCCCATCGCGGTGACCATGCGGAGCACATCGTCTTTCGTGTAGCTGCCCGTGCTTAGAAGTTCAAACGCTTTGCGTACCAAGGGGGCTCTATCAGGATCCTGGATGAGATGTGCAGTTCCATTGTTGCGTGTGTTCAGATATCCGAGGGGTGCAAGTGAAATCGGCCTGCCTGCTTTCACAGCCGCATCCATGCGATACGTAACGCGCTCGCTCAGGCTGTCCGAATGATATTGGTTAATGCAGCCTAAAAGATTTGCAGACAAACGACCGGCAGCGGTCGTATCGAGCATGGGTTCGTCAATCGAATGCAGTTTTATCTTTAGCCGCGCCAGTTCTGTCATCGTTGCCGCTTGGTCTTCAATGTTGCGTGCAAGCCTCGACAGGTCGCTCACCACAACAGTGATTCCTTTATTTTTAGGATCGCGGCAGAACTGCATCATCTTCTGAAACGCGGGCCGGTCTGTGGTTCTACCTGATTTTCCTTCGTCGCTGAATAGCTTCAACACTTCCAATTCTTCGTGCTCGCAGAGATCCTTGCACTTGTGGATTTGTGTGGGCAGGTTGGCGCTGTTGCGACGTATCTGATCGTCGCTGCTGACGCGCACGTATATGACTGCGCCTTTCATTGTTTTCGCTGAATCCAGGTGTCGAGGATACGCCGGAGAAGTTCACTCAGCGAGATGCCCAAGGTCACAGACTCTTTTTTCAACGCTTTCAATTGCCGGTCGGTAAGCGCGACCTTGATTTGCTTCGTGAGCATGCCTTAGGCTATACCCTTGTCTAGGCCCATGTAAAGGCCAAAATGGGCCTAGGATGCTTCTTCCTTCCGCAGTCTTACTGTCCGGGACGAAGATCAGCCGGTTTTCCCAATCCAAGTTTTCAATGCGTAGCCGGTAGAGTTCTCTTTCGTTTCTCATTCCCGTATCTCGCATCAACACGACGATGTCGCGGAAGAGTTCCCGGCTGGGCTTCCACCATTTGCATGCGGCAGCTCCCGCCAACAACTTCCTTTCCGCTTCGTCGTCGAGCCTGAGGGATCGTCCGTGTTCTTTCATTAGTTTGACTTTCGGAGCGTGGCGGATTAGTTTCCACTCCTCCGCCTTGTGGAGCATCCTTCTCAATGTCCGCAACGCGCAATTGGCATTCGAGGACGAGCCCGAGAACTTGAGGGTTTCGACACTATCGCTCGTAATCTTATCCAATCGCATGCCCAGGACGGTTGTCGGCTTAAGGAGCCGCCATCCGTCGCGATAGTAAGTTTTTGTCTTGTTTTCCAGTCTGACATCCTCCAACCAGTCCAGGAAGCGCCGGGAGAACTCCAGCAGCACAGGAGCCTTCCGAAAAAGCGGGTCGGTACCTTCCACACCTGGGCGAGTTTCAGACTGGCCAACTTTGCGGCCCTAGCTGCCGTGGTTTCTTGGGTTGAGCCACGGTAACGTTGGCCGCGCACAGTGAAGTCGTACCAATAAAACTTGGACTTCGGCTTTCTAAACAGTTTCACGAGTTTCCTCCATTGCAGCCCGCACGGAAGCAACTCGCGTGTTCTTCTGGATGTAATCCAAAAGAGCGCCTATATCATAGCTGACTCGCCCTTCGAGTTCGATCCAATTGGGGCAAATGCCTTCATGCCGCCAGCGTTTAAGCGTGGCGGGTGACCGACCGAGAATCTCCGCGGCATCGCGTGCACTCAGCAGATGAATGATCGTAGACGGCTGTGCTGCCTTTACCCGAGACATTTTCTTTCTTGCTCCTTGTTGCCGATGAGCTAAGAGTGGAAAACTAAGGGATTCGCGAGAGGGCAAGCGTGAGATTGACCTTGGTCCCGCAACCCAACGACCGCGACGCGCAAAATGAACCGCAGCCAATGAACCCCTGGACCAGAGGGCCGGATTTCGGTCTTCGTCGGCGCTATCTTCTTAATTATCGCCAGTGATCCACTTCGAACCCCAGAAGCTGACACGCAGCGCCGTGAAGTAGCATATTCCACCCGAGGAGGCGATCCTAGCCGCAGATCCCATTAGGCCCAGCCATGCCACTATCACCGAGACAGTCGCCCAAACAAGATCGACCAATATTCGAAAACTCGAGCGGATACTGGCGGGAGACCTCGACACCATCGCGCTCCAGGCTCTCAAGAAACGCCCAACGGAACGCTACGCGACGGTCGACGCATTCGCACAGGACATTGAGCGCCACCTTAAAGGTGAGGCCGTCCTAGCCCAGCCGCCCAGCGCTTGGTATCGGACCAGGAAGTTCCTATGGCGCAACAAACTTGCTGTGGCTTCCACAATTGCGGTGTTTGTCGCACTGCTGGGAGGGCTGGGCATCGCGCTGCGGCAGACGCGAATCGCCAAGACCGAAGCGCAGACGGCGCAAGCCGTTCAAACGTTCCTGGGAGATATCTTTCGGGCGAACTCCATTGATCAGGCGGATCCCACCAAGGGGCGCCAGACCACAGCCGCCGAGCTGCTCGACATCGGTGCAAAGAAAATTGATGGCGCCCTGGCGGAGGCACCGGATGCCAAGTTGCGAGTGCTAGAGATACTCGGTCAGATGTACGACGAGCTCGAACTCAGTGAAGAGGCGGCGAGTGTCGACCGCAAGCGCGTACTGCTCGCGAAGCAAGTCCATGGCAGTACGGACCCCTCCGTAGCCCAAGCATTGGTAAGGCTGGCCGTAGCCCTCCGTACCTCACCCGCTGTAGAGGAACGACAACGTGCGCTCAAGGAAGCAACAAACATTCTCGATCACAATCGGGATTTCACTTCTAAAACCCGAGCGCGGCTACTCCTGGAACTCGCCAACGGATATATGGACAAGGACATGTCGAAAGCCTTGCAGTTGACCGAGCAAGCAGTCGAGATCAACCGGGCCTATCCGCCCGACCGGGATGCGGTGAGCGCGCTGATCGAGCGGGGAGTCTTTCAGTTGCTTCGGGGCGAGTTGGAGCCGGCCGAACAATCCTTCTACCGCGCTTTGACGGCTTTGGACGCGATACGACCGCCAACAAACCACAACCGGTCACAGATCTACACCTACCTGGGCCAGACTCAGCGGGAGCTGCAGAAGTTTGATGCCGCCGAAAAGAGCCAACGGCTTGCATTCCAGGTTTCGCAGGCGGTTGGCGGCCCGGATCACGAGTTGACCTTGATCGCACAAATGGATCTCGGCTGGTTTCTCTTCGACACCAGCCGACCGATGGAGGGGCTTGCGATAATGGCGAGCGCCAAAGACAAAATCCTCAAAACCAGGGGCGCCGATCCGCAAACCGTTCCGTGGGCGCTCAACAGATATGGACGTGCGCTGTTGCAGGTCGGCAGGCTGGAAGAGGGAAATGAAGTTCTCTCCGAAGCGGTGGGGAATCTGCGCAAATATCGACCCGGGAGCGGGTATCTGGCTACGACGCTCGATCTGCAAGCGACAGGGTTGACAGAACTGGGGCACTACCAGGAAGCGCGGGCTTTGCTAGACGAAGCCTCGCAGATTCACAGCAACATTCATGACGAACCGGTATATGTAAACGAGAATCTTGCCGCTCGCAGTCATCTCTTGTTGGCTACTGGTAGAACCGCAGAGGCCGACAAAGTCCTTGACGGTTTTTTCATGAAGGATCCAGCGCCAGGCGCCCTCTCCTTGACCTGGGCCCGCGGATCGCTTGCCCGGGCCGATGCCGATCTGGGAGGGCGAAAACCCGAGCAAGCGGTTGAACTGGGCTCTAGCGTAAGATCCGCGGTCGAGCGGAGCCCGTCGCGTGTGTATTTCAAGAACTATGAAGCGCAGACGGCGCTCGCCGAAGGCAATGGGCTTCTGCGGCTGCATCATCCGGCAGATGCCCTGCCCGTGCTTAAGCGCGCTGTGGACCTGAGTTCAGAGTTGTACGATCGTGGGCGCAGCCCAGCTCTGGCGGACGCCCAGATTGCGCTAGCCGACTGCCTCGTCGATATGGGCGAACGTACTCAGGCGCATGCGTTGCTCGCGCAAGCCAAAGCGATCCACGCTACCCATAAGCAACTCGGCGAACATGTGAGGCGACGCACCAATGACCTCGAACGCCGCCTGTCGCAAGAGCGCTAAGCTACACCGACGTTTAGTTCCACACCTTCCACCGCAGCTGTCCCCTGGCTTAGGAAGTGCAATCGACCGCTGATCTCCGTCTTCGCCGGTCCACCGCACCTTCCTTGTCTGAGTGCGGCCTCCCCGCACCTGGTCTTATTTTGCAGACTCAGTGTCCGGTCCACCCTCCAAAACACGTATTAAAGGGTAAAAGGGCAGATTTGCAGATTGGCAAAGGCAATCCGCAATGGCAGGTGATGCTCGCGCGATTTCATCCTAAGAAGGTCGACAATATCGTTCCAACTCCAATCTGAGGTGATTTTATGGCAACCAACCAAGCATTCGTTCCGGCAACGGCGCCCAATCCCTCTTTTAGCCTCATTCGCGTGTTTTCTCTGCCGTGGCTGGATCGCTCCATTGCGGCCATCGCCTGCGTCCCGCTTGTGTATCTGGCTTACTACCGCTATGAGCACTGGCATCACGGACTGCCGCTGATCACGTCGGCGCTCAATGTCCTGATTCTGGTCGTGACCATGATCATCCGCCGGCCACCGAAACGAGTGACGCCGAATCCCTGGTATTGGCTGTTGGCCTTTGTGGCCACTTACTGGCAAATTCTGGTTCTCAGCTTTCTGCAGCAGGGACGTCCGCTAGTCGCCAACTGGATCACTGACGCAATCGCCATCCTGAGCCTGCTGATCGTCATCTGGGCGCGGGTCAGCCTGGGACGCAACATCGGCTTCGTGCCCGCGCAGCGCGAACTGGTCAACAACGGCGCTTACGCCTTCATGCGCCATCCCGTGTACACGGGCGGCCTCTTTGCGGCTCTCGCCTTCCTGTTGCGAGCCTACAGCCCGCAGAACGCGTTGTTGCTTGGTCTCGGGGTGTTTTGGTTCGTTCCGGTCAAGAGCCTGGTTGAGGAGGACTTCCTGCGCGCCGACCCCCAGTACGTGGAATACATGCGCAGGGTGCGCGCTCGCTGGATCCCGTTCCTCATCTGAGCAGAGGCAACTTTCTTGTCACCGCAACGTCAACCCGGGACGAGCACGGCCAGCGAAATAGCCGGCACTATTACAGTGTCCAGCAGTGGGAGCTCCATCGAAAGGCGAACGATTCGGAAGCTGCAGATTAGACTTCTGCCCTTTCTCTTCCTTCTTTATGTGGTCGCATTCGTTGACCGCATCAACATCGGCTTTGCCGCGTTAACCATGAACAAGGAGCTGGCAATTACCAGCCAGCAGTTTGGCTTCGCCGCCGGTATCTTCTTTTTCGGCTATTTCCTTTTCGAAGTTCCCAGCAATCTGCTGTTGCACAAGATCGGCGCTCGCATCTGGATTACTCGCATCCTGATCACCTGGGGAATTCTGACGACGCTGACTGGTTTTGTGCACAACGTGCATCAACTCTACGTGGTGCGCTTTCTTCTCGGGCTGGCGGAGGCGGGATATTTTCCCGGCATCGTCCTGTATCTCACCTACTGGTTTCGGCAAAAGGAACAAGCGCAGGCGATCGCGCTGTTCCTCACCGGTTTACCTATCACTAGCATCGTGGGCGCTCCGATTTCAGGCCTTGTTCTGGACCATGCGCACTGGCTGGGCGTCAGCAGCTGGCGCTGGCTATTGATTCTGGAAGGACTGCCCGCTATCGCTTGCGGCGTCCTCACATACTTTCTTCTGCCCAGTCGTCCGGCGGAAGCCAATTTCTTGGCCCGGGGGAGAGGGAATGGCTACGGGCAGATTTATTGCGCGAAGAGCAACAAAAATTGAAGCAGCATCACTACTCCATTTTTCAGGCAATGTCGAGCGGACGGGTGTGGTACTTGTCCCTGATCGATTTCGGCCTATTGATCGGTTTGTACACGCTCAATTTTTGGGCGCCCCAGTTGCTCAAATCACTTTCGGGCACATACTCCAATACTGCGGTGGGAGCCCTGGTGTTGATTCCGCATCTGGTGGGCCTTGTGGCGATGGTCTTAGTCTCGCGCAGTTCGGACCGAATGCTGGAGCGGCGATACCATGCAGCAATCGCGGCCTTGGTTGGCGGAGTCGCTCTGCTGCTGATGGGCATCTCTCATTCACCGCTTTTCCTGGTGGCGTGTTTGTCGCTCCTGGCAGCTGGTGTTTACAGCTTTGCAGGTCCTTTCTGGGCTCTGCCCAGTGAATTCTTGACAGGATTTCCGGCGGCCGCCGGCATCGGGCTTATTAATTCCGTCGCGAACCTCGGCGGGTTCGTCGGGCCGTATGCGATCGGGGTAATGAGCGGCTGGACAGGAGGGATATACAGGGGTCTCGCACTTGCGGGGATTCCTTTGCTCTTTACAGCAGTGCTTCTGTTGCTGCTTCCGAAAAGCGCACGCGCCAGCAATTCTGGGAGAAACGGTTCACGTACTTTGAATACCTTTTGAGAAGGCGCGAGGCGGCTCTGGCTTATCCGAGTAAAATCGCCTGCAGACAGGGGCCGGTGGAAAGCTGATTTTCGCGTCTCGAACCCGTCTTGACGGGTGTTGTTAGCGTCGGGAAGGAGAAGGTTTAGATGGGGTCTCAGACGAGTGTCAGTTCCGACTACGCGCTGGGCTACACGAATGCAGAGCACGACCGCCTGATGCGGCAAGCTGCGCGGATTGCTCCTATCACCGAGCGACTATTTCGTGACGCAGGTATTGGTCTGGGCCAGCGCGTCCTCGATCTTGGTTCCGGTGTGGGGGATGTATCCATGTTAGTGGCCAGAATGGTCGGTCCCTCGGGGGAGGTCGTGGGCATCGAACGCGACGCGGCCTCGGTTGCGCGAGCCAACGCTCGTGTGGCTGAGGCCGGTTTGCGCAACGTGAGGTTCACCCAAGCTGATGTGAACGAGATCCCCAGCGACCAACCCTTCGATGCGGCCGTCGGTCGTTTCATCCTGATGTTTCTTCCCGATCCCGTTGCTACCTTGGGCTCTTTGTTTAAGTTGGTTCGACCTGGCGGCGTCCTGGCTTTCCAAGAGCCCTCCTGGATTCCTTTTCTCGCTCTTGCCGCGCGGCTGCCACTTTGGTCCAAGGTCCTTTCTTCGATCCATGAGACCTTCTTGCGTTCTGGCGTAAACCCGGAGATGGGATTGGCTCTTTACCGCATATTCCAGGAGATCGGGCTGCCCGCACCGACAATGCATATGGAGACGCCCCTGGGGAGCGACGCGGAATTTACGCGATTGATCTATGAAATTCTTGTCAGTTTGCGACCGTTGGCCCAGCAACACAACGTCTCTCTTGAGGCGCTGGGTGACTTCGATATGCTTCCAGATAGGGTCCAAGCCGAGGTTGCGGCATTGAACACGGTGGTCAGTTTTGTACCGCTGGTGGGAGCGTGGTCACGTAAGGCGACAGATGAAGGCCACCGAAGCTAAGGGGGCGGATGCAGGCATCCATCACTAACTCGGCCGCGACGCTACCATCGGAGTTGGCGGCCGTCGGCATGCGCGCACGGCGACGCGTTGCTTACCGTTTGCTTCCTTTTGTTTTTCTTATTTACATCGTCAACTACACAGCTCGATGGGAATAGCGCTGGAACGCCGTATGCCGTGTATCTGGACAAGTTGAACTTCTCGATCCAATGAACGGGAGTACTTCACGGCGAGGAACCGAGTTGATACCAAAGCGCCGGGTATCGTAAGCAAGTAATAGTCAGAGGCGGCCTAACCGGATCCGTGCAACGAGACTTAGGGTTTGTTTTGGACTGCCTTCGCGTGCACCGCCATCTTGTCATCCACGGCAATAATGACGATCGCAAACGGCGTTCCCGCATCAGGCGAGACGAACGGCAGCAGACTCGCCGGATCCGGATTTCCCAGCATTGAATTCTTGTAGTATGGTGCGTAAACCATCATGTGGGGATGCCAATGGCCCGCCTTGGGGCCCAGGTCTTGGTCCGCAGACCACATATATCCAAAGGCCACGCTCTCCATTTTCGGCAATTCCCCGAGTGTGTAGGCCATTGCTACTTGGTGGTTAATTGTCTCGACATCCTTTCCTTCCAGGCCAAGTTTAGCGCACAGCTCCTGATACGGGAGGACGGTCCGGCTAGCCACGGGGTCATAGCAGATCGGAGCTCGCATTTTCGAGTAATATTCGGGCTTGCGCACAAAGGGAATCGACCATCCACGCATGACTATGCAGGTGAAGCCATTGTCACCTTCCGCTGCCACTTTGTACCCTGACGGCGTGAGAACCTTAACGGTCGCACGAGCTGAGATCTTGTCCGGCGCGGCGCTTCGTGCGAGTGCGACTTCCCCCTCCGGAGCCATCACGTAGTCCGCAGCATCTGCAGTCTGTCCAAGGGCCACCGCTGGAAAGGTACACGCTAGGTACAAAAGCAGGTTGCAAGGAAGTCTATGCATTTAACACCCCTTGTGCGCGCTTGGACTGCAAATCGGAGTCATTAAGCGACCGGGCCGGTGTTCTGAAATGCACGGATTCTCTATAGACACACTGGAAAGCCCAGTTCGTAGCTCACGAGGGAATTGCGCAGCTGTGATGAAAGCCTCTAAGCTCGGAGCCAGGTGAAATGGGTACGACGTGGAAGTCTACCTTCACATTCGGAAACTGCTGAGGAATATGGTCTTCGAGCTCATAAAGAGCGTACCTCGCGCTGCGATCGTGATCTCTGATGCCGACCCACACTGAAAGCGAAGAGTTTCTACACAAGAAGTGAGTAGATCTCACCGATGGGAGCTGCGACAAACGTCCTGTGAGCTCGGTTATCAGCCGATCTTCGTCACAACGTGCAGCTGTATTCCTCATTGTTTCCACAATCTCAGGTCTTCTTGCATCCAGCATCGACTGGTACCGATGTGAACCCGGCGCTGCATCACTTGGTCCCGATGAGATTGACGAATACGCCCTTGTGGTTGTACTTCAGGTCGGTCAGGTCGTCGGAGAAGTCGGTGAAGTTGTAGCCGACGCCAGCCTTCAGGTTCTTGCCGACATGACGATAGATTGCCGCCAGCGCGCCGCGGCGGCGTTGACTGATATTCGTGAGGTTAAGCGTTCGCACCTCGGCCATGCTGTCCCACTGCTTGAGGAAGCGCCAGTCGACGCGGAAGACGGTGAGCTGCGCCGGGTTGTCGAAGAAATTCGGGTTCACGCGATCGAGGCTCTCCTGTCCTAACCGGTAGGCGTACTTGCTTCCGACGGACCAATTTGCCGTGAGGTCGTAGGTCAGATCGAGCGCTGCAATGTGGCTCTTTTGAAGGAACTCGGCCGCGGTGTTCTGGAACCCAAGTTGATCCGTAGTCGGGACGTTGAAGAAGTATGTGTACTTGACCAGGGCGTTCAGCCGGTCGTTCCGCACGGGCCGGTAAGCGTACCCGACTACGCCCTCCGTGTAGCCACCTCCATAGAATCCGCCGAGCGAGCTATCACTGATCGAGTGATCGAACTTACCGATTACCCGCCAGTCGGGGGTCACTTGGAATTTGAAGTTGTTGCGGAACAGCCACAAGCTCCTTTCTACATGGGTCCGGTCAAGTTGTTCTGCGTTGTCCCGGCGATACTCGATCCCGCTCGAGAACTGCATCTTATCGAAGCCGTAACCCACGCGCATTCCGGCCGCCTTACGATCGGTCGCGGCGCCGGTCTGGGAATCGCGCAGTTTGCCGAATTCCGCGCTACCGCCCAAGTTCCACCGCTCATTCGCTGTGAGATTGATTCCGGTGGCGTGGGTCAGGCCGGAAAGCGACGCCCCGTTCTGATAACGCTCCTCGACGTACACGCTTGAGCTGTCAGAGAGCCGAGTCTTTGCACCCGACACAAGACTGCCCTGGCTACCCCGGAGTAGCTGGCCGTTGTCGGTCCGCTCATTTTCCAACGAATAGTTCAGGTAAAGATTGGTCCCTTCGGAATACAGGAAACTGGTGCCGACCTTTCCGCCGGGTCCGAGTTCTCCGCCGGAAGCTTCCCCGTCAATGCGAAAGCGTTTCGTCACGCGATAGTAGCCGCCCGCGCCGACGCGACCGTTGTCTCGACGGCTTCCACTTGCGGCCACGGTGTCCTGGACGAAG
>WNGG01012022.1_pt1 | contig 10197 bp, 11 predicted proteins | sample 5400661 | NCBI WGS metagenome assembly WNGG01 (sample SAMN13153372, study PRJNA577476) | soil metagenome | isolation source: 100 cm soil or saprolite under Garry oak tree replicate 1 | place: USA:California | collected 2016-06-15
GCACCAGAACCTGAAGACGACACTCGAGGTGTACGCCAGGCCATGACCAAAGACAAGCTCGAAGCCCAGGGGATGTTCCTGGAGTTGCTATTCCGCGGCAGGAAGGACTTGGAGAAAGCGGCTCCGGTGACGGCTGTGGTGCAGTAGTGCGGGTAACTGCGGGTAAACTGGAAAATGAGAAGTGAAGTTAAGTGCTTTGAAATATGGTGGCCAGGGACGGAGTTGAACCGACATCGCTTATTGAAAAGTTGGAAGTTACTGATTACAAATGCTGCTAAGGATGCAGAAGGTGCAGGAATTCAGATTCGGCAAGGCAAATCCAAGACAAGATTAGCAAGGCAGAGGATGTGGCTACCTCACAAATCGGGTGATTTTTGTGCGGCTTTTCTTAAAGGTTGAGGCTGAGGATGTTCGATAGCGGCATGCAGACATCTTGGCATGATATGCCTTCAGGAGCCTACCAGGGACGCGAAGAGAAACGTGCCTGCCCTTCTGCCCGATCTTGAGCACGCCCGGAACATCAGCGAACAATCGCCGCACAGTATACACAGATACGCCCCATTGCTTCGCAATCTGAGCAGGCGTGAAATGCTGCTCTTGTTCGACGCACTCTGCTGAACTGTAGAAAGGGGGACTAGCTTTTTTGATTGCATCCCCGTGCTTTCGCCGCATGCGTTCCTGCGCCTTAGACAACATTAAGGCGTCTTTCATAGGCTTAAAAATGGATTTGGCTTTAGCCTTCATACTTACGCTTTCCCCTACCTTTCGAGCCTTGAAATAATCCTTCGGCTTGGCGGTCTGAGAATGGTAATCCACGATACCCGCAACATTTTCGCAAGCTCATCAGCAGTCAGGGCGTGGTGGATTCCCTTAATACGCGTTGCGAGAGACTTTAACTGGTACGAACTGCCGTTGCTGTGCACTTCTTCATCTCCACGCCGACCCGCCGTGGACCAGCCACTGTGACCAGTTCCTAGTGCGGTCGCCTGTTGAGGCAACTAAATCCATTGCCTTCATCGGTCAATTCTGGCTTAGTCAGTCGAGCAGGGATAGGTAACCTCGGTCACATATATCGCCTGCTCCTCTCGGCCCTCATTGTGCAGTAGCTGTTGGAGGTAAGCGCAATCGGCCCAGGCAGCAAGGTGCTGACACCTAGAAGCGCGAGTGTTGAGCCGATGCCGGTGAACTCGGAAATCGCCGGTGAGCTTGAACACGCGCTATCGGAGCTACTGTCATGGTGATTTGGCGATTGGCACAAGCATCATACGGGATACACAGATTGGCGAAAGACTTGGACGAAAGAGCAGTTTCAAAAACTGCTTGCTGAATATCCAGAACCACTCCCCTGATGCGGACTGAGTGGATGCCAAGAACGGATGATTGTCGATAAATCGCCTTTGCACTCGGAACCAGTTACGAGCGCAAACGCCTGATTGCGTAAGTTATGATTCGGGCCGCATGAACCACGACCAAACTTTCCGGGCCGTACTGATTGTTGTCTTGTTTTTGATCCTTCCAATCGGCATCTATCACAGGCTCAGGTCACAAGCGACGTGCGAAAAACTCGATCGATGGCAGGAGGGCCTGTTCATTTTGGCGACGCTGCGGCCTGTGGGCATTGCTCTCTGGCTGGGGCTGATCGCCTGGGTGGTCGATCCAGGCTGGATGGCCTGGTCCTCGGTGTCCCTTCCAACCTGGTTGAGGTGGACAGGAGTCGGCATGATTGCAATTGCCTGCGGGCTGCTGGTGTGGACCTTGCGCTGCCTCGGGAAGAACTTGACGGATACGGTGGTCACACGTCAACAGCACACCTTGGTCATACATGGCCCCTATCGCTGGGTCCGGCATCCGTTCTACGACTCTGCCGCGTTGCTCGCGGTGGCGGTTTCCCTGATTGCGGCGAACTGGTTCCTCTTTGTGACCGGCGTCGTGCTGTTTTGTCTGTTCATCATCCGAACGCGAACCGAAGAAGAGAATCTGGTTGCCCGCTTTGGGGACAACTATAGAGCGTACATGGAACGGACCGGGCGCTTTTTGCCTAGAATTAGGACGACCCTGCGTGGTGCTTAGCGGATCATCGAGAAAGTAATTTGACACCACGCCTGGCGTATTACTGTTGACACATCGCGGTTTCACCAACAATCTGGTTGTGAGCGCAATCGCCTGTTTACAACAGCTAGCCGTCCCAACTGTCGCCACGGCAAAGCAGGTCGTCTCATGCAGGCAGCTTGCTGGGAGCTTGTGAAAACCGCCGCAGAAGCTGCCACACCCAACGAATTAAGAACGTGTTCGCCAGCAGCGTCCCAATAAAGGCTGCCCACACAGTCAATCTCAACCCTATGTGCTCTTTCATTGCCTGTTCGATTTCTTGGTCTATGGCAGGATGCGTGACGACTGAATGGTCATAGGTCTGCGGCAAAATGCGGCACAGCGTGTCATTGATTGCAACCTGCCAGCGCGTCGGCGGAAAGCCCGTGAAAAGGTACAGCTCTACAATGACCAGCGCAACAAGCACGACTGTGAGCACCGCTCTCTTCATCTGTCCAGAATAGGTGAGTTATATTGGAACTGTCCACGTTACTGTCTAACGTCCATGCGCTCACTGCGGCGTGTGAGGGAGCGCAACGGTGCAGTGCGGGTACACGCGCGGGAACGAAAACGTGACGCGCTACCAAAGCCCGCGCGCGGAACTCGTTCAAGTTCAATCCAGAGACCAATCAAGGATTCGCGTGAAGGCGTAGAGAACATCGCCCCGTATTCTGTATTCAACAGGCTGCAAGGTAGATACTGGAATTACGCTGAGATAAACAGTGTCATGGGGAACCGGCTGCCCAGCCCACGCCCAAATCGTCTCAAAGGGCCCCTTGCCGAAAACTTGCGTGCTGTTTAGGAGTGCAACTGATTGTGAGTTGGGGGACCAGGAGAAACCGTGGATTCGACGCCAATCATCCAGCTTCCAATGAAAGAGCTCCTTCCCAGTTTCTGCTTCAGTGATAAAAAAAATCTGAAAATACTTGAACGAGAACTGCCCGTTTCGCAGTGATTCCTCCTTGCAGCCAGCAACATACTTCCCGTCAGGAGACTTGGCGGCGGGCTTCTTCAGCAGGCAATCGTCAATGGCACCAGTTGGCTGTCGGTACTCATGAGGAATCTGCTCGTGCTGGTAATCGTTGAATGTTTCCTCTCGCGTCAGTGCGACACTGCCGTTTGCAGGACGTATTTCATATTGGTAGTAGTGCTTATGCCAGCGCGAATCAAGTATGTCCACCAGAATCTTGCCGCTTGCCACATCCCCAGCGACAACCCTCTGCGGACTTGTGGGCGCGTGTTGAGCACCACATCCGGCGGTCGCGAAACAGACATACAGTAGGATTCCTACACAAACCGTGCTCCTCATGATGTGCCCCGCGAACGATAGTACAAGGCAGTGCGGAGCAAACGCCACGAAAAACGCGGTACCAAGGCCGTAAGGCACGGTACTTGGCGTAATATCCCCATTACACTCACAATCGGGGCTTCTGAGTGTAATCGCTGTTTACAACAACAATCGAGCTCAGACTTGAAGCCAACATCGAACGTCCTGCAATACCGAAGGACGTCTCAACTGGTATCTGGATTAAAGGCTGTCCGCGAACATGGTTCTGTAATGTCTGTACCAGTCGCTTTGCAGCCTCTCCTCAGGATCGTACTTCTTTTTCAACTGGAGAAATTTCGCAAACTGGGGATAGCAGCTTTCAATCTGCTTTCGAGCGGCATAGCGATGGTACGTCAGATAGTAAGTGCCTCCGCACCGTGCGGCCATGTCGATGAGACTTCGGAAGGAGTCTGCTGAACGCTGGAGTCCCTCGGGACTGTGAACGGTATGCAGATTGAAGATGGTGCATGCGTAGGTTGCTTTGCCCAAGGCAAGAAGCTTTCATCGTCGCGCTCGGTCAAGCGGACCGTGCCGTAGATCAACTCGACCTTGTTCTTGCGAAAGTCGTCTCGCACCTCGTCGAAGAATCCCTTCAGGGTTGATCTTGGAACGTTGATCTCGGTGATGATCTCAGTGGCGGGATAAGGGGCGTGGAGCTTCTCGTCGATTTCGCGGTGGTAGTTGTCGGGATAGACACTCAACTGGTGTGTATCGGACCAGTATACTTGCCCATTGGTCGAGAGATAGTAATCTGCGTATCTTTCGAATGCCCTTTTCTTATCTGTGTGGGCGAGATACAGTAGTTGCCTCCAATTCTCATCGGACAATTGCTTCTGTGCGGGCGAGATGGGCGTCGCCATCGGAAGTGGGCGATAGCAGGAGAAAACACCTTTGTGCAGGAAGTCTTCAGAGTCGCGCTCGATAGAGAATTGGAAATCGCCATATTGAAATCCGTCAGAAACACGCTTGTCAAATGCGGCCATCAGATCGTCCACCGTCCGAATTTCCACAACCCGCTCGACCTTTCTTCTCGGTACGAGGCGCAATTGTACGGTGGTAACGATTCCAAAAAGGCCATACCCACCGTGAACCAACCGAAATAACTCCGGGTTCTCCGTTCGGCTGCACCTGTGGGCTGTCCCGGTCGCATCTACAAGCACGAAAGATTCGACGTTGCTGACGAACGGCTTCATCGTCAGACCGCGCCCGTGCGCGTTGGCAGAAATTGTTCCCGCCATGGTCAATCGGTCAGCACCGGTTTGCTTCTGGGCGATTCCCCAAGTCTGGTGATTTTCATTTTGCAAGGCGAGATAACCGTCAATCAGTTCTGGCCACTCAATACCAGCCTCCGCCTCCAGGATTCCGTGCTCGCGATCCAGACGGATCACTCGGCACAGTTTCCTGATATCGATGAGCAAGGCATCAGTGCCAAACTGCTGCCCGCCCATTGCGTGTCGCCCACCCGCCACGGAGAGTACCTTTCGATCTTTTCGGGCCGTACGAACGATGTTTTGCACATCTTCGAGAGATCGCGGCTTTAAAATCTTCTGCACTCGGGTGGAATTGAGTTGGGAATGAATATCATTAACGAAAATCGACTCAGTTTCGGGTAGCAGCTTTCCTGAAACACTTGAGGCGACCGCAAGAGCAACCGACCCAGCGATGAACTCGCGTCTCGAAATCATGCGACCTGTGTCAATCGTAGAAAGGCCCCCGACAGCCACTAAAACAAGAACGGCACGAGACGCCACGTCCGCCGCACATATTGCTTATAGGATTCCCCCAGAGCCGCAGTAAGGGCAGCTTCCTCGATTGGTATGCGATAAGCATAGGCGGCCCCCATGCAGGAGAGAATCGCGGCAAGCCCCGCCCAATTTCCAAGCGACAGGCCGAATCCAAGTAGGGTCAGGAGAGCACCACTGTAGGAAGGATGGCGGATGTAGCGATACGGGCCTGCCTCAATTAAGGCCTGGCCGCCGTGTATGGCAATATCGAACGTAAAATACTTTCCTAATACCGCGGCCGAGTACCAGCGAAGCGTGATCCCAGATAGCATGAGGCAGATGCCGACAAAGAAGACCGAGGTTCGTTTCCACGATATGGCGGCTTGCGGCAGGAGAAACGAGAGTGAAAAGTCCAACACTATTCCGGTCCACCAAAGGATCACGATAAGAATGAGAGAGCCTTTATCGCGAGCCTCTGCGTTGCCGGTTGATCGCCTGACTCTCCAGGCGACGACCTCCGGCAGTACCCACAGTGCACACGCGCCCCAAAAGATCAGCGCGTAGATCGGTCCCAGGAGAAATGGCACAGGGCGCAATTGCGGATTCAATCGGACATCCCCCGGATCTTTCGAATAGATTACAACGTATAACCTAAGATCCACTCGCAGCTGTCGACTTAAGAGCTCCGATTAAATCGCTTTTTTCACAAGTAACCCACGCTCTCGGGCACAACCGCCTCTGCGCGGATCCCTCCAGCTAAAGGTTTGACGGCCTGGAACGGTCATCAACGAAGGGCAAGTGATGCGTTCCCGCTGGCAATGTGCTCCAACCGGTATCCCGAGCGGTCGTAAATGATGCGCAACACGTTATTCCCCGGGTCTTTGACGTCCACTCGGGTTGCCGCACCCGAAGGATCTACAGAATACGCGAACCGGTAGGTTCCCGCGTCGGCGAGCTCTAGCTCTATGACTCGGTCCGCCTTATCGAACTGAGCGCTCCAGATCTGGTGCCCATCAATTGCCATACTGGTCGGGCATCGGGCACCCTCGTGACCGTACTTGGTCACATGGTGCTCTGCGTCTTCTACCTCCTCCAGGCAGCCATGGGCGTTGTAGCGATACAAAAACTCGCGCCCATCATTCTCTTGGGCTTCGGTCATCCGGTAGTGTGAGTCATATTGAAAGTGAATCCACCGTCCTCCTCCGGAACTCGCACTCCGCAGGTTTCCCGTGGATTCGCGCTGCAACCGTAGCGTGTTTCCCGATGCATCCTGCACCCCGATCAGCGCCGCCTGCTCGGGCCGTTGGACGCCACCACCATCGGGGAAGACATACGTCCTGCCGTCTTGACGAACGAGCTTCCATCCCGGCCAATTCCAGGTCACGTAAGAGGAGTAAAAGTCGGTGATCGTTGGCTCGGCGCCATAGATGGCGTCCCAATAACTCGCACCCCAATCGCTACGCCGGTAGTGCAACCTTCCTCCATCCTCAAGAATCAGGTCCATCCACGTAAAGGGCCAGGTGTTCCCTACGGGAAAGATATTCAGGTTATGGTTTCCGCCAATCCCAAAGACTCGTGAACGTGAATCCTGAGTGCGAACCACGCGGCTCAGCTCCAGCGGCAACGGGCCGGGCAAATAGAAGTCAGTTCTTCGCGACAGCAACATGCCGTAGCGCAAATAAATATCCAGAACTTCGAGATCGGTCTCTCCATGCGTGCTGCTACAGCCCGTCAAGTAGGCCGCATCCGCTCGTTGTTTCTGTGGCGAATAATAGTGACGCAGCGTGAAGCATGGGTCTCCCGCTTCATGGGTTTCGTTTCTGCGAGTTCTGGCGTCGCGGACCGAATAGTCCTCTCCCATCGCATCCAGTGTTTCCATGTCTTCGATGTCGTCGTAGAGGACACTCCCGCGGTCACTCGTAAGTTCGAGACCGTAGAAAGAGATCCCGATGTTCTTGGTCAGCAGTTTGCGCAGCCGGGTTTCGAGCAAGGACGGCGATGCTGACTGGCCATAGTAGGCAGGATTCAGGCGAGCAGTCGAGATGACCAGTTCGTGCGGGCTCTGCCGGAAATTCAAGGCAAATTTCCAATCCAGCTCGCTGATGTAAATGTCCTCATTAGTCACGCCGATTAAAATGCTGTTGGGACTCGCGGCCTGCTGCGGATAAGCCCGCATCGCCTCAACCAGTTCGTCAGCCACAAGCTGCTGCCGCGTCTGATCGCGTGCCCATTCCGGCACCGGTACGCTGGGGAGCACGTGGAGCAAAAGACCGTACTTGCTGCGGTAATACTGGAGCAAAGAAGGGGAAATCAGCGACGCTGTGTCTCCGATCGGGACCACATAAATTTGGCCAAAGCCATGTAGTTGATCGGCCGAGGCGGGTTGAGGAAGCCGCACGGAGGCAGAGGATCGAACCGCTCTCCGGGCTTGAAAGGGCCGCAACACCCACCACAGCGCCCGGTCGATCGTGCCTCCGAAAAAGAAGAAGGCAATGTAGCCGAGCAGCCCCAGTGAGACCGCATGCCTGACAGCCCGAATCCCGGTTCGGATCGTCACTTGGGGCAGCTTGCTGCTCAGGATCGCCTGGAACTTAGAAGTTTGCGCGGCCGTCAGCGAGTGCTTGGGAACGACGTAAAAAGCCTGCCCCAACGCGAGCACGAAGATATTCGGCGTTTGGCAATAAGCCCGGAAGTCTGACCACGGTTTCTGCGCCGAGGTGAGGCCGCTGGAGGCCGCGTCAATGGCAGAAAAGACAATCCCGCTGTCGTTGGTCTCGAGTTGGAAATGTTCTGTCTCAGACCTGCGCTGCCCGCTTAGGAAATCGCGGATTAATCGTAGCAGAAATCCCTTGCTGAACAGATACCCAAAGCTGGCGAAAAGGCTGAGGGCCAATGTCCGGTTGCCGGTCACGTAGCAGTAGACGGCGAAGCCCAGGGCTGCGAAAGAGAAGGGCTCCGCTATCCACATCAGCCATCGCATTCGTGCCAGAGCCGAGTCATAAGTGCGCCGCCCTTCGCGGCGGTCTTCCGTGGTGAGTGTATAGCTGAGATTCATTCACTTGGATCCTCGGAAATTCGTAATCATGCCTCGAAGCAATCAGGAAAGCAACCGATGACATCAGCGGAAATCTCTGCGTTGTACTCTGTCTTAGTTCCCCGGCGATGTGATTGCTCATCAGGGAATGAGCCCACAGATCACTGACGAACGGTGGACGTATGACAAGAAGTGCGGTGTTTCCTTGTCATATGTACTTTTTCCACGCTCCCTCCTTCCGTTCGGCCTGGTGAAAGAAGGCGAGCAGCTCGGCATTGATCTGGTCTTGCAAGGTCGAGCACATGCCGTGCGGTCCGCCGGGAACGATCTTGAGCTTGGCACCTTTCACAAGCTTGGCGGAAGGTAGCGCCCAATCAGTCACACAACATTCACCGGCGTTCCGTCACGAAGGCCGCGAACTGGCGCTCAAGCCGCTTAGCTGCACCGCTGCGCCAGCTGTCAGCGATAGACGCTGACATCGGATCAGGGAAGATGTCCTCCTCCCCTTTCTCCACTCCGTCGAAGATGGCTCGCGCGACGGACTCCGGAGACGCTTTCGATATGTCAAGGTCTCGAGTCATATCCGTGTCCACGGGGCCGGGCAGGACCACATGTACCTTAACGCCCCGTCCGGCCAAAAGAGCGCGCAGCGATTGTGACAGGGAGAACGCGGCCGCCTTTGAGATCGAGTAGGCCGGAGAGAATGGCACGGCGGCAATGGACGACAACGACAGAACGCTAATAATGGCGCCCCGAGAACCAGTCAGCAACGGCAGGAAAGCCTGGGTCACACCATACGGGCCATAGAGATTGATGGCGAGGCTCTGTTCGAGCGCGGCACGATCGCTCAAGTCGTCGTAAAGTGCCAAGCCGGCGTTGTTGATGAGGATATCGAGAGATTCGACTTTCTCCACGGCCGCCTGAATTTGCGCAGTGTTGGTTACGTCCAGCGTGAGGGGCGTCACGCGGCTGTCGGCGTTTTGCAGTTCGCCGCTTCGCGTACCCGCGTAAACCCTCTTTGCTCCGCGTCTGAGTGCCTCGGTGACGAGCGCTCGTCCGATGCCGCGATTGGCGCCGGTGATCAAGATTGTCTTGTTCTGAATGTTCATACCGTTTCTCCTTTGGAACCTTTCTGTTGAATTTCTCTTCTAGTTGCCTGGTTGAGACTTGCGAACGACGAGGGTTAAACAGCTGCCTTGGGCCAGTACGGCCGGTCGGGATCGGCTAAGTAGCCGGTCTCATAGCGATCATGGTGGCGGAGCCAGGCCATCGTGAACGGCAAGTTGTCTTCATCGCGGCCTTTGGGAACGAGGTCGAGATAGTTGTACGTGTTGATCGTGTTCTCGCTGCCGCGAGCGTACGCGGAATAAGAGTGGAAGATGTTGCCATCTTTGTCCTTGTAGAAGACGCTGACGCCGGGCGCTTCCGCACTGGGGAATTGCACGAGATCGTAGTTGTATTCGACTTTGCCTTTGGCCAGTTGCTCCGGAGTGAATGAGGCCTGGAAGTCATAGTTGAACTTGGTTTCGTAGGACGAAACCCATGGGAACTTCCAACCCATTCTTGTCTTAAAGGCTTCGATTTTGGAAATCGGCGCCCGGGAAACAGCGGCAAAGGAGACGTCGCGTTGCGCCAGATGCACAAGTGCGCCGTCCGTGTGATCCATGTTGAAGGAGCAACTGGGGCAGCCCTCCTGCCACTCCGGGCCAAACATGAAGTGGTACACGATCAGCTGGCTTCGGCCGTCGAAGAGGTCGGCTAGCGTTTTCTTGCCGCTTGGCGAATCGAAGCACGAGCCATTCTTCTCGGGAAACTACTTTCGGGTTCTCGACTGTGCGTGTTGACATTTTCATTGCTCCTTTTCATTTGTGTTTGGAATCGTTTTTGCTGTGTGGTTCTTTTTGCGCGAGACTTTAACGGCGAGTGCGGCCGCCAGCCCGCCGGCCGAGACCGTTTTGGCCACCACTAGTCCGAGAGTTGCCAGACAGAATGGGCACATTGTTCACCTCTCAGGCGGCGAAGTT
>WNGG01010212.1_pt1 | contig 10196 bp, 6 predicted proteins | sample 5400661 | NCBI WGS metagenome assembly WNGG01 (sample SAMN13153372, study PRJNA577476) | soil metagenome | isolation source: 100 cm soil or saprolite under Garry oak tree replicate 1 | place: USA:California | collected 2016-06-15
GTCAGCTCATCAGGAGGGTTCTTGCCCAGCACGACTTGGCGGACTTTTTGGAAGTCATCGTGTTCACCGACCGCATCCCTGTCCAGCGCAAGCGCAGTGCCGTGGAGAAGGGCGTAAAGCTGACCCTCGCCGGCTGCCTGCCGTCCACTACGCACTACCTTGTACTCCACCACGATTCCAAATCCAACTGCGATCTTCAAATCGCCGACTACTGCACCTGGGCAGTCTATCGAAAGTGGACTCTGGGCGACCCACGGTCCTTCGTTCTCATTGCACCGGCAGTCCTGAGCGAATGGGATTTCTTCCAGACGGAAACAACCACCTATTATTGAAATGCACCGAACCCATAAAAATGACCACCCCGGCTACTCTTTCGAGAGAGCCCCATGGGCTCTTGTCACCGGGGTGGGACCTTTAAATTCAGTCAGGCTCGGCGTACCATATCGAACTGGCATGCACCACCTGACTAGGTACAGAGTGGTGCAAAGTGGTGCAGATTGCAACACTTTTGTTGCGTGAAAAGCAAACTCTTATCAGGCGAAGTTTCCAACTTCGCGCGGGCACGCCGGATCAGGTGTCCATCCCGTGCAATGTTCGCTCCAATCGGGCCCACACTTCATCCAGTTTGGCGACTTTACCAATTTTGAGGCCCAAGGTCTTGCAACGATCAATGCAAGCTGCAAGGTCTTCGCGCGGCGGCGCCAACGGCTTCAACGACTTCACCAGCGACGGCAACACGCGTGCCCTGAAAAAGCGCCCTGGACCGCGGTGCATTTGAACAAAGGTGTACATGGTTCCAATGCCCACGAGTATCGCAGTCAATAACAGTATCCTGTCTTGAGTTGGTCCGTGGAACGCCATTGACGCGAAGAAAAGCCCGACGCCAACAAGCAAAGTGCCCAAACACCCTAACCCCGATGGCTTGTCCATCTCCGTGGAATTGGCAAAACGCTGCTCAACCAGTGGATTCAGCAAAGCAAAGGGTTCCATGAGGAAGCGCTGGTACTCGTCCGCTGACAAAGCCGAGCGCGTTCGTTTGATGCGCGTCTCCAGTTCCAGTCGTGCGGCGTAAACTTCACGTAACTTTGGGAACGTGTCGCGCACCAACACCTCAAGACCGATCTGGGGATCCTTTTCCGTCGATGCGTATCGGGTCGGATCAACAGCCAACTGCACGCGACATTCATTGCAGCGGATAATATGCCCGGCCAGCTTTCCCTCGCCAAGAGACATGTAGTAAACGTGGCTTGCCACGCCGACACGCATCAATTGAAACGCGCGGACCTCACGACAAATAGGGCAAAAATCCGCCACCAAGCCCTGGTTCCGTTCCACCCGCTTCTTTCCCCACACGATGAACATTATTTCTTCCTTTCTCCAGCCAGCATCGGAGTTGACTCACGCCTTAATAAGGATCGCCTTCGCTTTGCGAATTCCAGCAAACACACCCGCGGCCAACTGGACCAGTTAATCCAGGACCTGACCCAATGGATCAAATCCCCGGCGAGCGGGCAGGCTACTTACTCCAACGAGCTTTCAAGATGGGACCATCTCTGCCGCCTCGGACGGGGGATGCCGGCCCCCTCTCCCTTTCCTAAAGGGATAAGGGCCGGGGTGAGGGTTTCCCATGCGATGCAGGATTAGTCTCATTTTGGAAGCGAACTGGAATTAGAGTGTCTCTGAGGAATGCGGCTCCTCAAACCGTTCTCGCCGCACTCGTAATAAATCCTTACTGTTTCGCCTTAAGCTTGTGAGAACCAGAAGACAAAGCCGATTCCCCGAGCAGGCACTTGGTTCAACCAATGGTTCCTGCCGCCCTATTTCGCCGGTCCCAGTTTGTGGCGCAAAACATAGACCAGCGCCTTGACGGCCAGTTCGATGAACAGAAACGGCTTGGCGATGAAATCATTGCCGCCGCTCATGGTCGAGTTGGCCCGGCTGTCAAAGTCATTGAGGCTGGTGACGAACACCACGGGGGTTTTCTTGTACGCCGGCAAAGTGCGCAACTTGGTGCACAACTCGAAGCCGTTCATGACCGGCATATCCACATCCAGAAAAATCAGATCGAATTTGTCTTCCGAAAGCAGCTTGTAAGCGGCCAGTGGGTCCTCGACGCTGACGCATTTGAGTTTGGCCTTCTCCAGCGCGTAGGTGATAGCGCGACGAGAGATGGCCTCGTCGTCCACGACCATGATCTTCGCAGCCAGGGCTTCCTGTTTTTCGGGCAGCGCGGAGCGTTCAAACAGAACCGCCAGGAAATCCACTGCCAAAGCGACGGTGCGCAGGGTCGAGGCAGTGATGTTCTTGGGCTTCTCGTAAAGCTCCCTGAGCAATGCTTCGAGCGCATCGGCCATCTGGGCGATTTGCAGCATGCCGGTGATGCCCGCGTTGGCGCTCAGTGAGTGGATGCGGCGATACAACTCCTGGGCCTGTTTGACGCGCGCCGCCTCGTCGTTGGACTTTATCAGCCCCTGGAGCAGTGCCCGGGCGGCGGCCAGCGTGCCGGGAAAACTCTCGATGAAGGATTTTCGCAAGTCGGCCTGGAATTCTGCGTCCTCGTTGCTGGTCGTCGGGTGCCCCGGAGTCTGTCCCGGCTGGCGCTGCGCCGAAGTCGCCGGCGCCTGAGAAACCGAAGGGGCCGCACGGTCAGTGACGCCGCCCGCGTCGGTGCCGTTGCCGGAGAGAGTGCTGCGCACCGCTTCAATGACTTGCTGGGGAGTGCAATTGGCTTTGGTGAGGCACTTGGTGGCCCCTGCTTTGCACGCTTGCTGCAGCATGTCGGACAAATACGTGTTGGAGAACACAATCACAGGGATTTGTTCCAATTCTGGCTCAGAACGGATTTTTTTCATCAGTTCCACCCCGGTCATTTTCGGCAACATCAAATCCAGCAGCACTGCGTCGGGCCGGAAACTGCGGACCAACTCCAAGCCCGCGAGGCCATCCAAGGCGACTTCCACCTGGAAACCTTCCACGGAAAACTTGTTCCGGTAGATATTCGCCACGATTTGGTCGTCTCCGATGATCAGGATCTTATTCATCGCTCAGGCTTTGGCCGCCAAATCACAGTGGCTGGCCAGATAGTCCTCCAAAAACTTGCGGATGGATTCGAACTCGCGGACGGCCTCGCGGCAGAGTTGGACGGCGTTGGTTAGTTTTTCTTCCATGCCCTCCCGTTCCAACTCGCGCAAAACAGGAACCAGCCTGGGCATGCCGCAAGTGGCGCTGGCCCCGGCGCAACTGTGCGCCAGCCGACGGACCTCCTGCGCGGCGCCCGACTCAACTGCAGCCTCGAGTTGTTCCATTTGTTCCCGGGTTTGCGTCAGGTAAAGTTCCACCAACTCGCGCAAGTTGTCCATATTCCCGCCGGTGAAATCCAGCAACCTTTCCATGTCCACGGGCGTGGCCTCCGCCGGCCCGGATGCCGAAACCGCAGGCTGGGGTGGACTGGCGGTGGCTGCCTGCGCAGCGGCAAGTTGCGCCGTCGGGGCCGGGTCGGCCCGGCCAGCGATTGCGCCCCAACGTTCGACAATGGTGCGCATGTCCTCCAGCCGAACCGGTTTGGCCAGGTAATCATCCATCCCGGCTGCCAGACATTTTTCCCGATCGCCATGCATCGCGCTGGCGGTCATGGCCACGATGATGATCGAGAGCTTGTAATTCGGGAACTGGTCTCTTTGCGTCTGGCGATCGCGGATGATGCGCGTGGCTTCCAGGCCATCCATTTGCGGCATCATCAGGTCCATGAAAATCAAATCGTAAGGCTGCCGATCCAGGGCCGCCAGGGCTTCCACGCCGTTGGCCGACACATCGGCCCGATAGCCCAGTTGCTGCAGCAAGCGCAGGGCCACCTTTTGGTTGATGATGTTGTCGTCGCATACCAGCACATGCAAAGGCAGTCGGCTGGCCAGCGCCGCTTCGGGCTTTGCGCTCACCGGAGTTTTTTTCAAAGCCGGGTTGGCGCCTGAAACCACTCGGACCAACACTTCTTGAAGCTGGACCGGCTTGATCGGCTTGGTCAGGCAGCCGGCAAATGCAGCGCTGGCCACCTCGGGATCATCGGCGCGCACGCCCATTGAGGTCAGCAGCAGCAGCGGCATGCTCGCGGTGTTGGGCAGCTTGCGAATTTCGCTCGCCAGCTTCAGCCCATCCATGCCCGGCATCTGCATGTCCAGGATGGCCAGGTCGAACAGTTCGCCTGCGCGCAGCCAGTTCAAAGCTTGAGAGCCGTCCTGCGTGCCGCGTGGAAGCATGCCCCATTTGCTCGTTTGCAAAGTGAGGATTCGGCAGTTGGTGGCGTTGTCGTCCACGATCAGCAGGCGCAAATCTGCCAGCTCAGGATGCGGGGCTTCGGACACCATTCGCGGCGTCTGAGGCGCGGCCTGCAACGGCAAGGTGAAGTGGAAGGTGGAACCTTTTTGGGGCACGCTTTCAACCCACATCTTGCCTCCCATCAACTCGACCAATCGTTTGCTGATGGCCAGACCCAGTCCGGTCCCGCCATAATGGCGGGCAATGGAAGCGTCGGCCTGGCTGAACGATTTGAACAAGCGCGCCAGCCGGTCCACCGGAATTCCAATCCCGGTGTCCTGGACCGAGAAATGCAGATGCCATGGCTCCGAACGGTTCCCTTTTTTCGCCGCTGCAGTTAGGACTTTTACCTGCACCACGACTTCGCCGATGCTGGTGAACTTGATGCCATTGCTCACCAGATTGACCAGCACCTGCCGCAGGCGCATCACGTCGCCCACGAACACCCCGGGGATGCCCTCTTCCATCTGATAGGCAATGTCCAATTTCTTCTCTGCGGCTTTGGCGGCCAGCAGATCCAGCGCCTCCTCAATGCACTGGCTCAGATCGAAGGGCTGGTTTTCCAGCTCGAGCTTGCCGGATTCGATCTTCGAAAAATCCAGAATTTCGTTTAGGATCGTCAGCAGTGAGTCGCTGCTGGAATGAATGGTCTCGACGTACCCGTGTTGCTCGTGGGTCAAGGAGGTTTCCAGGAGCAACCCCGCCATCCCGATGATGCCGTTCATCGGCGTGCGGATTTCGTGGCTCATGTTGGCCAGAAACTCGGCTTTGGCGCGCACCGCCGCTTCGGCGGTCACGCGGGCGGCGAATAGCTCGCGATTTGCCTGGGTCAATTCATCCTGCAGATGCTTGGCCCGCAGCGCCGCGCAGAGGCGCGCGCGCAGTTCCGCTGCCTCAAAGGGCTTGGTGAGGTAATCAACTGCGCCCAGCTCAAATGCGCGCAATTTGTCGGTCGTGCTGTTCCAGGCCGTCAGGACGATCACCGGAATGGATTGCAGTTCGGGACATTCCTTGAATTGCCGTAGCAACTCCAATCCGTCCACACCCGGCAATCCCAGGTCGAGCAAAACCAGGTCGAAATGCTTGTCATGCGCCAACCTGAGCGCTGCTGCGCCGTCGGGGGCGGTATCGAAGGTGATGTTGTCATTATGCAACAAGGCGGCCAGCACCTCGGGCATTCGAGCATCGTCTTCGACCAACAAAACGTGGGAAGCACGCTCATTCATAGTACCGCCATCTCATTACTTAACGATCTCATTGCTAAAACCTGATACTTAATGTTCGCATTGTCCAGCCTGCCAGTAAATCGCTGTTAATCAAGCACATTCAACACCAACTCCGGCTAAATGCCAGTTTGATTCTGCGTTGCCGGCCAGGCCGGCGGGCGGCTTGGCCTCAAAGTTCCGATCTAACCGCCTAAAGTCCCTGGTCAGCCCTTCTAAATCGAACTCACGCCGAGGTTTACCCGCTCGACCCGCTTAACTCAATTCAGGTGGTGCCTTGAAATAAGACAACTCGGCTCCGCTTTCGAGACACGGCAACCAAGCGATTCTCATTCTGCCTCGGAAACCCGCCCGTAGCGCCGACTGGTAGTCGGCTGTATCGCCGATTGGTAATCGGCGGGGCGCACATAATGAGAATTGCTGACGGCAACCAAGAAACGGTTGCCAGCAGGACTTCAAAAGGGCTAAAGTCCAACGCATGGTTCAGACTGTGCTCAACCACGGCGCGGCTGAAGAGGTGTCCTCATTACGCGATGCCTATATCAACGCCTACCGCATCATGCTCCTTGCCCGCATCCTGGATGACAAATTCGCCAGCCTTTATCGCATGGGCAAAATCCATGGCGGCGTCTTCCTCGGACGCGGCCAGGAGGCCTTGAGCGCAGCCGTCGGGCTGGCCTTGCGCAAGGGAGACATTTTTGCGCCTCTCATCCGGGATGCGGCTGGCCGGCTGGCCTTCGGCGAACCGCTGCTGGATGCCATGCGCACCTATCTGGGTTCGCGCCTGGGGCCGATGCGCGGGCGCGACGGCAACGTCCATCGTGGCCGGCCCACCGAGGGGCTGCTGGCCATGATCAGCCATTTGGGCGCGATGATCCCGGTGGTCAACGGCGCATTGCTGGCTCATCGCTTGAAGGGAATCTCGGGAACAGTCGGCGCCGCCTGCATCGGCGATGGCGGCACTTCGACCGGCGCATTTCACGAAGCCCTCAACCAGGCGGCGGTGGAAAAGCTGCCGCTGGTTCTCGTCGTCGCCGACAACCAGTACGCCTACTCCACTCCCACCCGGCGGCAGTTCGCCTGCCGCTCGCTTCTGGATAAGACCGCCGCCTACGGAATTGAAGGACAGTCCCTGGACGGCACCGATTTGGCCGCCTGCCTCAAAGTGCTGGACGACGCCGTCAACCGGGCCCGCATGGGGCGCGGCCCCCAAATGGTTATGGCCCGGCTATTGCGCCTCTGTGGCCATGGCGAGCACGACGACGCGCACTACGTCGATCCACGATTGAAAGCCTCGCCTCTGGGCAGGGATTGTTTGAAAGTGGCTGAAGGCCAATTGATTCATCACAACTGGGCGGATGCCCGGACCATCGGGTCCTGGCGCAGTGAGGCGGCCCAGACCGTTGAGGAGGCCCTCGCCAAGGTGCAGCGAGAACCCGGTCCGAACCCATACCGAGAGGACTGGTGCGCGCTGGCCTGCCGGCATCTGAGGGATGGCCATGACACTTAACCGACTTAAATGCGTTGTAACTGTGCAGGATAGATGAGCATCACCTATCTGGGAGCCATTCGTGAGGCCCAGGCCCGGGCGCTGGCCGATGACCCGCGCGTGTTCATTTACGGGCAGGACGTGGCTGATTTTGGCGGCGCCTTCAAGGCGACCAAGAACCTGGCCCAGGAATTCCCTGGACGCGTGCTCGACGCGCCTATCAGCGAGGATGCCATGTTGGGTCTGGCCATCGGCGCTGCCATCGAGGGCCTCCGGCCGATTATCGAAATGCAGTTCGCTGATTTTTCCACGGTTGCTTTCAATCAAATTGTCAATCACGCCGCCACCTTGTACTGGCGGACCAATGTCCCTTGCCCGATCACTGTCCGCCTTCCCGGCGGCGGCACTTCGGGCAGCGGCCCTTTCCACAGCCAGAGCATGGAAGCCTTGTATGCCCATTATCCCGGTCTCATCGTCATGACGCCGGCAACCGTCGAAGACGCCTACAGCATGTTGCTTGAAGCCGTCGCCATTGATGATCCGGTCATTTTTTGCGAACACAAATATCTCTACTACCATCTGAAAGCCGAAACGCTGCCTACACAGGCTATGCCGACCGGGAAAGCCCGCATTGCCCGCGCCGGACGCGATATGACTTTGGTGGCCTACAGCGCCATGGTCCACGAGGCCCTTGCGGTCGCCGACGAATTGGCTTCCGAAGGAACCGAAATCGAGGTCGTTGATCTCCGCTCCGTAAAACCATTGGACACCGACACCGTCATGGCTTCCGTGGCGCGCACGGGACGGTTGCTCTGCGTGGGTGAAGCCTGGCCCTGGGGCGGAGTCACCGCGGAAGTCATCGCGCGCGTCGCCTGCGAGGGTTTTGGTTTGCTGGACGCCCCGCCACAACGGCTGAACGCCAAAGACACCCCGGTTCCATACCACCCCAATCTCTGGGCCGCTCACCGCCCCACCGCCCGCAGCATCGCCGCCGCCGCCCGCAATCTGTTGCGACTATGAAGAATGCAATGGAGTATCGGAGTAAAGAGACAACGCAGTGTCGGAGTACTGGAGTAGCAGAGGGTCGGGCCTTCACGTACCTCACTCCATTCTGATCCCATGCCTTCCATCCCTATCATCATGCCGCAACTGGGCGAATCAATTGCGGAAGCGACGATCGTAAGTCTTCTCGTTCAGGTGGGCGATCAGGTGCAGGCCGACCAGGACATTATCGAGGTGGAGACCAACAAAGCCACTATGAACGTCACTTCACCCTGCCCGGGGCGCGTCGAACAATTCCTGGCCAAACCTAATGAGAGTCATCCCGTCGGCGCAGTCCTGGGGTACTTGGAAGCGACCAAAGAAGACGCCGCCCGGTTAGGCCTGGATGCTCCCCCGCCGGAACAATCTGATCAAGCAACCCGGGGCGCAGCCGATTCGCCAAGTCAGCTCCAAACCGATCGTGCCCAAAAGCGGGTTCAACCGACCGTGCGTGGCCTGCCGGTGCCGGCCAACGCCACCGGTGCCAGTTACATGTCCCCGCGCATGAAGGCCCGCATGACGGAGCTGGGCCTGCAATCAGCGGACCTGGCGGGCCTGCCGGGCAGCGGCGCCGCTGGGCGCGTCACCATCCAAGATTTCGAAAAATTCATCGCCAATCTTGAGCGGCACACCCTGAGTCAGGCCTCGACCATGCGGGTGGCCGTGGCTGACGCTATGCGCCGGAGTTGGACGCGGCCCCTGGCCACGGTGGCTCTGCCGGTTTGTTTCGATCCGCTCCTGAACCATCGCAAAGTGTGCAGCCCCAAACCGGGTCCTGCCCTATATGCCTTGCGCGCCTTGGCCGTCGCGCTGGCCGAGAACAGCGCTCCGGCCGGTCGATTAGTTGGCAACAAGATAGTTCATCCTTCCTCCATTGACCTCGGCTTTGCCGTCGAAGCCGACGATGGGGTGCTGGTTCCCGTGATCCGCAATGCCGATAAAACACGTCTCCAGAACCTGGTCCAACGCTACAACCAACTCGTCGCACTGGCACACCAGCGCAAACTGCCCACCGATGCCACCGGCGGGTCTATCGCCACCGTCACCAACTTCGGCACCTTCGGCCTCACTTGGGCGACCCCGATTCCGTTGCCAGAGCAAACGCTGGTGCTGGGCATGGGTGCCGGCCGCCGCGTTCCGCATTGGAGTGATGCCCAGGGGCAATTTGTCCCGGTCATGGAAGCCAACGTCACGCTCAGTTTCGACCATCGCGTCCTGGACGGCGGCGCCGCAGGCCGTTTGCTGGCCCGCGTGGCCCAATTGCTCTCAAATCCGGCAGAATTGTAACATGATTTGCTTGAGCCGGATCCGCCTCCCTCCCGCCGCGCCAACTCAGGGTGAGTTCAACAAATGCCTACCAATCTCATTAACACCCTGCTTTAGCTGGGTGACCGACGACCCCAGAGCAACTCTAACCGTTTTAACTGTTTCCCCGACTTTCCTGTGCGATTTTGCGCATTCTTGAACCCACCCCTCGCGCTACCTCCCTGCACGCCGATGGCTGCTGGCAAAATCTTCCCGATTACTCTGCTCCTCGCGCTGCTTTCAGCCAGCTCAGAAGCTAACCCGCTCAACCGCCCCAGGCTCAGCCAGCCGGCGCATACCGTGGAGGCTTGGGATTTCATTGAGATCACCTTGAAGATTGACTCGGCTCGAGCGCAAAATCCCTTCATTGATGCCTCACTCGAAGGGGAGTTTGGCAAGAGCGACGACAACCACCGGCTCAAGGTCCTCGGTTTTTGCGATGCCAGCGATGGCAGCTTGTTCCGCATCCGCTTCATGCCGCAGAGTCCCGGTGATTACACCTATTCCCTGACCTATCGCCAGGGCAGCATTGAGTTCCCATACACTGGCAGGTTCCGCGTTGTGGCGGGCCGCCGCCTCTCCGCAGGAGGGGTGGGGCGTCGCGGTATCTTGCGCGCGGACCCTGCATATCCCTTTCACTTCCTTTGGCAAGGCACCGGTGATCATTATTTCCTTAATGGAACGACCGCGTTCATGCTGATGGGATGGGCCGACGAGAAAGTCGTTACCGCCTGTCTCGACCGCTTTCAACGCTTCAAGATAAATCGCGTGCGCGTACTGCTCACCGGCCGCTGGGACATTTTTGCCACTGAACCGATCAAAAACCG
>WNGG01010214.1_pt1 | contig 10195 bp, 9 predicted proteins | sample 5400661 | NCBI WGS metagenome assembly WNGG01 (sample SAMN13153372, study PRJNA577476) | soil metagenome | isolation source: 100 cm soil or saprolite under Garry oak tree replicate 1 | place: USA:California | collected 2016-06-15
GCGCAGTCTCGGTCGCGGCGACGAACCGGCGGCTGACGGCAGACTTGCTCGTCGACGTGGCGGCGCGTTCGGTGCGCTGCCCGACCGGCTCCAGGCCGTCCGGGTAGCGGCGCGTCGACAGCCCGCACAGCATCCGGGCCATCGCCACCCGCCCGAAGATCTCGGTGGAGGAGAACAAGTCGTAGGAGGGCACCGGCAGCTCACCGGTCCCATCGGCGCGGCGCATCCGCGGCCGGGTCACCGGCACCCGACGCCCATGGTCACCGAGCCCGCCTCGCTGCCGTGGCGCACCGCGCTGCGAGCCGGGTCGTGCTTGCCCTTCGGCCCGCACGCCGCGCTCACGTCCTCGGCCATGATCGTCTGCATCACCTGCAGGCCGGTGCCGACCGCAAGCGCAAGCAGGCCCTCCCGCATGTCCTCGGCGATCTCGGCCATCGACACGCGCACCGTCTCCGGCACGACGTGCCGCAGCTCAGCGCTCGTGCGCGCACGGCAGTTCTGGTCGTTGTTGGTCACGGCGGTCCCCTTCTTGGTCGAACTTCTTGGCGGAAGCCCGACACCTACCACGCGGCAGGCATCGAGCCGGGGACCGCCACCTCAACTTCTACGACTCGCGGGACAACCTCGTTTCAACAACGTAACCGGACTTGACTGTGCCGTCCGCTTCCGGCCCACACCGGTGCGGCATGGACCAGAACTTCGAAGCGGTTGGACGACGCACCGCCTCGCGCGCAACGCGTGAACTGTTGCGTGATGACGTTTCGCGACGCGCTCGCCGATCCGATCCGCCGATCCGACACACGGTGATGGGATTCTGTACGCGACGCCCGCGATCGTCCTCGGCTTTGGCGGGTCGGGCCACAGCTCGTAGAGGCCGGTGAGGGACAGCAGGCCACCGTCGGCCGGGTGGATTCTCTGCGCTTGTCGACCCCGTGTCGGTCCGGGCTGAGGGTGATCGCGTCGGTCGGCTGGCCGGCGGGTTGCTGGGACTCCTGAAGCCTGGCCCGAGCCGACAGGTAGCGGACGAGCGGCGACCGTAAGGGGTCGGCCATTGGGATGCGTGGCTCGTCAACGTGAGGGCGTCTCGACGGCGACCCTGAACTGGCTCGACAGGACTCCTGTCTGGGAGCGGTGGCTGGCCGCCGTGCGCTTGCCCAGTGTCCAGCAGCATCGGCAACCCTGGCAGAAGTAGCACCTCGAGGAGGCCCGGCTCGCACGCCCGATGCGGTTCGGTGAGCGTTCAGTGAGCGGCGGCTTTGATCTTATCGGCTTTGATCAGGGCCTGGACCAGCGGCTCACCGCCGTCCCCTGAAGCCGCAAAGCCGCAGTCGAGCTTCTGCCTAACCGCTTCTTCCTGGGCGGGGCTGGAGATGCCATCTACTATTCGAGCCGCGTCCTGCAAGCATTGCGCTCCCTTGTCGTAGGCCCGGCACGCCTGGTGGACCAGCACGGAAACTGGCTGCAGCCGGACAGTAGGGGAACCGATTCGACTCAGCTCGCGGCTGCAGCCACGAAGCTGGTATGCCATGGAGGCCAGCGCGGAACTCGTGATGTGGGTCGGAGAACTGTCGAAGACTTTGTTCATCTTCGTGGGCAACTGCTCGACCGCCTGAAGCCACAGCAGTTCTTGGCCGGTCATAGGTCCCGACGTCGTAGGCGCAGGTGTCGTCGCGGGCGGCGCTGTGGCCGTGTGCGTGTCCGTTGGTGCGTTGACCGCATCGCTCGCCGTCGCGAGCGACCCGGTGCCGCCGGTGCTCGTCGTGCACGCGCCCACGAACAACAGCGCCACACATGCAATCAGCGCCACCGACCTCCGCTTCGCAGAGCAGCAGCTGTCGGCAGTCATCGATTCGGCATCCGATGTCGCAGATCGCCGATGTTGCCTCGTAGTCCGATGGTGACTACCCGCTCGACGGGTTCCGTCAGGATTGGTCACGTCGGCGTTCGGCGGCATCGGCCGGTACACCTGGACGTCGGTGCCCTGGGTCAGTTCGGCGAATTTCTCGTCCCGCAGGGCGAGCTCGATGGCCTGGTCGAACTCGTCGTCGGTGGGGACAGGCCGGATCGCCGATGGCGACACCGTTACCTCGTCGAGCACGCCCACTTGTCCGTGTGCCACCGCTTGGCGGCCAGTGTCCGGATCGACGATCGTTGCGCGGAAGCGGCTGGCCGGCCCGCCCTCCTTGTCGAGTAGGTCGAACGTCGCGAGCTTCAGACCGGTCTCCCCGAGCTGCTCACACACGTAGCGGTGGCCCAGCAGCTCGTCGGCGAGCTGGTCGCGCACCTTCGTCTCGGCCAGATACGGCTCGACGTGGACGGTGATCTCCTCGATGTCGAGGTCGGTGTGCTCGCTCATCGAAGACCTCCGTTGGTCGGCAGGCAGCGCCCAAGGATCGACCGGACCGCTCAGATGGGAAGAGCGCGCCGCGCTAGTCCTGATACATCGATCGGCCTTGGCCTTGAACTTGATGCGGATTACCAGCGACGAAAATCGCCTCGAGCGCGGCAGACGAAGCGCACTTACACCGGCACTGTGCGTGCTTTCGGACGAAGAAGTCGACGGTTAGCTGCGCCACCACCACAGCCCGCGCCGGGCTCGCGGATCGCGTGCCATGTGAGTGCGATCAGCCCAGTCTGGCTCGACTCCAGCAGGAAGCCATTCGTCGATCGTGTATGCCGAGATCTACTCCGCCAGCGCGGCTTCGTGTAGCCAGGTAGCCCAGTGTGGTCGGTCGTCGTCACCCGCGCCAGGTTGGAACCCTCCGCCAGGTCAGCTGTCTGCATGACGTGCCCCGGTCCCGTAGGGCTGCACGGAGGGGCGAGAGGCGAGGGTGATGCGTCCAGTTCCGACGACCGGGATTATCTTTCAAGGTGGACGTATTTTTTGGCGCGGATGCGTCTCTGTCCATGTGACACGATTACATTCGGTTCACGCTTCGGCGCGGTGCGTCGGAAGCGAGCCCGCCTTGTTGAACAGGGGGCCCGCATGTTCGCGAAGGACATTCCTGTTGCGACGCTGGTCGCTTCGGCCACGCGTGGTGATTCGAGCGCCTGGAACTCGCTCGTGGACCGATTTGCACCGCTGGTCTGGAGCATCTGCGTGCGCTACAAGCTCTCCCGGACCGATGCCGCCGACGTCTGCCAGAGCGTTTGGTTACGGCTGACCGAGAAGCTCGACACCATTCGTGATCCGGCGGCCTTGGCCGGCTGGCTGGAAACCACCACCGGGCGTGAGTGCCTGGTGCTCTTCCGCAGTCGTGACCGGGAGGTGTTGAGCGCGATGGATACCGAATTCGCCGACGACGTCGACCGGACCGACCCGGACCGTGCCGTCTTGCGGATCGAGCGGGAGCAGGCGCTCCTGGCCGCTTTCGCGGAGCTGCCGGACAACGCCCGACTGCTCCTGAGGTTGCTGATGGAGGACCCACCTCGGCCCTACCGGGAAATCAGCGTGACGCTGGGGATCCCGGTCGGCAGCATCGGCCCGACGCGGGCCCGCTACCTGGAACGCCTTCGGCGGTCACCGGCGCTGGCTGGGTTCGCCCCGGCGGTCATGGGAGGTGATTCTCGGTGACATCGGACTGGATCGCAGATGACGATCGGTTGTTCGAGGCCTTGCGGGCTTCGCTGGAGTCTGCCGGAGCGGTGCCGCCCGACGTAGTGGCGGCGGCCAAGGAAGTCTTCGGGCTGCGTTACGTGGACGAGGAGTTCGCGAGGCTGACCTACGATTCGCAAGCCGATGCCGAACTGGTGGGTGCTTTCCGGTCAGAGACGCTGTCGCTACGTAGCCTCGTGTTCGGGCTCGGCGAGATCACGCTCGACATCGACGTGCTCCCGATTCGGTCGTCGGGCAGGTCTCGCCGGCGCAGCCCGGTGTCGTCGTGGCCGAGACCCGCGAGGGGCCGGCCGGTGAGGGCTCGATCGACCACTCCGGGATGTTCAGCGTTCCGATGACACGGCACGGGGAGGTCCGGTTCCGCGTCGAGCCGACCGGGGGCCGCGCGTTCGTGACCGAGTGGACGAGAATCTGACTTCGGCTGATCAGGGGAACAGCCGCGGCCCGATGCCCGGCCGGAACTGACTGCGTGCCGCGGACAGCGCCGCCTGGGCCGCGAGGCGCCCGGACTCCCCGGTTCGTGACATCCGGGCGGCGATCAGTCCGACCACGATCGGCGTGGCGAAAGAGGTGCCGCTCCACTTGACGATGCCGGCGGACGTGTCCCGCTCGCGGCGGTGCGCAACGGTCTTGTACTTGAGCTGAGGGTAGGCGTTCACGATGTCCTCGCCGGGCGCGTAGACGTCCAGCCACGAACCGAAGTTGCTGAACCAGGATCGTCGTTGACCGTCGCGGCTCATTGAGCCGACGCCGACGCACCAGTCGAAGGCCGCCGGCCAGAAGGGTCGCGACGACGTGTTGTTGCCGGCAGCGGCGACCAGGACGACGCCGCCCTGCTGGCTCAGGCGGTCGTTCCACAACGCCTGCAGCCCAATGGGCGGCACGTCGTTTCGGGTGTAGCCACCTGCGGACAGGTTGATGATGTCGGGTGAGCGGGAGAGCCCTTGGTGGATCTGCTGGATCATGTCGGTCTCGCCGACGAAACCGGACGTCCCGATCAGCCGCTCGACGACCACCTCCGTGTTGGGCGCCACGCAGCGGATGACGCCGGCGATGAATGAGCCGTGTCCGGCGTACAGGTCCGCAAATCCGTCGGGGCGGGACACGTGCTCGTCTACGTTGAACGTGTCCGGGTCCTCAAGGTCCTCCCGGCTGTCGGCGGTCACTCCCGCGAGCCAGGGCGCCCACCCCGCGACGCCGCGGAGCAGGCCGGTGTCGACGACGGACACCCGTACTCCGTGGCCCGCAGTCGGATCGCCCGCCGGCGGCCAGAGAACGCGGTTCACCAGTTCTGGGTCGTCGGCCTGTTGGGGTGTGAGGACGGGCTCCGGCTCGGTCGCTGGGCAGTGCACCCAAGTGATCGCGAAGACGTGCTCGTGGCTCACCACTCCGACGCCGAGTCGATCCTCGAGCGCGGCGACCGCGTCGTACGTGTGCCACGACGTGGATACCGGTGTCTCAAAACGAGTGACGCCTTTGATCGGACTAGTTCCCTGGTCGGCGGTGACTTCGGCGCCGCGGGTTTGCTTGGCTGCGGAGGGCCCGGCGGCGATGTCTTGAAGGGCCCGCGCGACCCGCGGCGCGTCGGCGTCGCGCGTTAGCAGCGAGCCCGATCGGTAGAGGTAGTCGATGCGTTTGGTGGACTCCCAGTCCGGGGGCCACGCCCGGACCGGAAGCGCCGCTGCTTCCGCGGCTTTCAGCGCAGCCTTGACCTCAGGGATCAGCCGCTCGTTGATCGCGGCGTTGAGCTCATCGATTTCCGGCATTGTCGCCCCCGCCGTTTGCGTGATTCATTGTCTACTCTGCGTTGCGTGACACAACAAGGTCGCGATCGAAATGGCGCCTCGACCGGAGCCTTTTCGGAGTTACCCGTAGCTGCGCTGTCTCGTCCGCGACAGACACTCGCTGTCGCCGAACGCGTGCTTGCGCGGTCGACCGACCCAGCGGAGCGTTCGTACGCCGGTCAGGCGCGTGGGATCGCTCTGCGTGAGATCGGCGACGTGCGCGCAGCGGTTCGACAATTGCGGGCTGCGGTCGAGGACGCGGCTGTAGTCGGCGCCGCGCGCGAAGCTGACGTGACGGCCACTCTCGCTGTCACGCTGGTCGTGGCCGGTCGTAGCCGAGAAGCCCTCGAACGGTTCGACCTCGCACTGGGCAAGGTCTCGGGGGTTGCTGCCGCCCGTATCCGGGTCCGACACGGATCGATGCTCGGCGAGCTGGGCCGTCCCGTCGAAGCCGCCCTGCAACTGCGGGCCGCCGTCAGAACCCTGCGGCGGGCCGGTGATAGGACATGGGAAGCGCGAGCGCTCCTCAATCTGGCTCAGGCTTACACCGAGGTCGGGAACACCCGGCACGCCGGGACCGCGCTCGTCCGAGCCGAGCAGTTGTTGGCGGGCTCCGAACAGATCTACGAAGCTGCGGCCGCGAGGCAATACCGCGGGCTTGTCGCGATTCTCGAGGGGCAAATCCCACAGGCCCTCACGCATTTCGACGTGGCCGAACAGCGGCTGGCCGAAGCCGGCAACCAGTCGGCCGAGCTGTACGAGCTGCGCGCTGCTGCCCTGCTCTCCGCCGGCTTGTTCGCCGACGCGCTGGCCAGCGCCGAACACGCGGTTGCACAACTGCGTCGCCCAGGAGCATCGGCCGCTGAGCGTGCCCACGCGCTGGTGCGGGCGAGTGAAGCTGCGCTCGCGGTCGGAAACATGCAGATGGCGCAGGAGTACGCCGACGAAGCGGACCGGTTGTTCCGCCGGCAAGGGCGCGAGCGGGGCCGGACCCAGGCCCGACTGAGTGCGGCCAAGGCACGCTACGCCGCCGGTGACCGTAGCCGACGCCTCTTGCGTGAGGTCGCCGCGGTCGCCATCAGCTCAGCGCAGCACAGGATGGTCGAAGCGATTGAGGCGAACCTGATCGCGGGCGAGTTGGCCCTCGAGCTCGACGACGCGGACGCGGCCGGCCAGCACCTGCGCCGAACTCGACGCGCGCGCTCGAACCGGTCAGATGTCAGCAAGGTCCTCGGATGGCGCGCCGTGGCACTACAGGCGCAAGCAACCGGGCGGCGGCGCGCGCTGCTCGAAGCATGCGACAGCGGGCTGCGCGTGTTGGACCGATATCAGCTCACCTTCGGGGCTACCGAGACGCGGGTCGCGGCGACGACTCACGGCCGCCCGCTGATAAGGATGGCGCTGCGCGAGGTCGTCTCCACAGAAGACGCCCGGTCGATGCTTCGATGGGTCGAGCGCTGGCGGGCGACTGCGTCGAACCTGCCCCCGGTACAACCGGCCGGCGACGCCGAGCTCGTCGCCATGCTGGCCCGGCTGCGGCTGGCCCGGCTGCGCTTGACCGAAGCCGCGGCGGCCGAACGGCCCTCCGCCGGCCTGGAACGAGACGTCGCCGACCTCGAGGACGAGATCCGTCGCCGCACGCTGCGCACATCATCGCGCGATCCTGAGCAAGTCGAACGACTCGACATGGACGAGCTGTTGGCCGGCCTCGGCGACACGCAGCTGGTCGACATCTTCGCCGTTGACGACGTCGTGCACGTACTCATCGCATCGGCGGCGGGAATCGGCCACCACATCGCCGGTTCCTACACGAGCGCGTTACAGAAGGCCCGATTCGTCGAGTTCACGCTGCGACGGACGACGCACCGCGCACAGGGGGCACGAGCCCGCGACACGCTGCCGACAGTGAGTGCTGCCCTGGAGCGGGAACTACTGGGCAACGCGGTGACCGAACTAGGTGACGAACCCGTGGTGATCGTGCCACCGCCCGCGCTGTCCTCGGCTCCCTGCGGTCTCCTGCCATCCCTGCGGGCGCGCGTCATCAGCGTCGCGCCGTCCGTGGCGTCCTGGTCAGCTGCACGTCGGGCGACGTGTGGCAGCGACGCGGTGACGATCGTGGCCGGGCCCGGGCTGCAACACGCCGGGCCGGAGATCGAGACGATCTCACAGCGGTACCCGCAGGCCACGGTGCTGGGTCCCGGTGCGGCGAGAGCCGAAGACGTGCTGGCGGCGCTCGACGGGGTCGCTCTCGCCCACGTCGCCGCGCATGGTGTGTTCCGCAACGACAACCCGATGTTCTCATCACTCCTGCTCGACGACGGGCCGTTGACCGTCTTCGACCTGCAGCGCCTCGCCCGCGCGCCGTACCGTCTCGTCCTGTCCTGTTGCGATACCGGCGCCATAACCACTGCCGGCGCCGATGAGATGCTCGGCGTGCTGAGCGCCCTCACCCCGCTGGGGACCGCGGGGCTGCTCGCCGCAGCTGTCCCGGTGTCGGATGAGGCGGCTGTCCCGTTCGCCTCGCTGATCCATGATCGACTGTTCCTGGGCGACACCACGGCAGAAGCGCTGCAGACCACCCGCGCTGCGTCTAGCGGCGACCCGGCGTTGTTCGCAATCGCTCACTCGTTCGTGGCCTACGGCGCCATGTGAGGTCCGCGCCGACCGAGCAATCACGAGTCGGCGGCGCTCGGCTCACCCTGCGCTAAAAGGCGTCGACCCTCGATCCAGTGGCAACAGGGCCTGCAGGCAAGTTGCCGCGCGGCCTAACTTGTAGGTTTTCCGACTGCTGCGAACGTGCCGTCATATACAAGGCACGACGCGGATGCGCCGGCACGCCAAGCGTCCGGGGCAGACAGCTCAACGCGATCTTGTTCGTGCCGCGTTCCGCTGCGGGGCGGCTTGGGCGCGCGATAACGGCCGATTCGGGCGCAGGGCCCGGGCCGCGTTGGCGGCTGTGCCGCGTTGGCGGCTGGTACTGCGTCGTTATGCCCGCTCAGTCCCAACCGCGACGCTGTTTCATTCACGGGGTGTCATCCGCCACACGGCCAGGGTCCTACAACGTTGCACCGACTTGCCGGTCAATACATTGATCGCCGGGGGCCGAGCTGTTCAGGCGGTCTGCTCGGGCGTCAACGGCCGGAGCACGTCGAACTCGTTGCCTTCCGGATCCGCCATGACGACCCATCTCGCGTCAGGGCCCTGCCCCACGTCTGCACGTCGAGCGCCGAGACCCTCGAGGCGAGACACCTCCGCCGCCTGGTCTTCTGGTCGCAGGTCGAGGTGGAGGCGGTTCTTGATCGTCTTGGTCTCCGGAACGCACCGAAACACGAGATCTAGCGCGACACCGTCCTCCGGGCTGCCGGCCGCGGGCTCGAGCACGACCTCGTCGGCGCGTTTGTACGTGCGACGCCACCCGAGCGCGGCCTGCCAGAAACTCGCCACCTTCGCCGGATCGGTCGAATCGATGCACAAACACTGAATGCGCAACGTCACGCGGTGATCCTGCCGCTGTTTCGGCGGTTGGTCGATGGCTCGGCTGGCTCCTCGCGGATCACGTGGTCTTGCGACGCTTGCCGGAACGAGCCGCGACCACAGCGGACTCGCCGTCGTCGGCGGGTGTATGGCTGTCGGCTGGCAGGACCGCGATGAGCAGGCGGCGGAGCCGATCCCGAATGTCCTCGACGTCCTTCGCGCTCGTCGCCTTGGCCCATCGCTTCTCGACCAGGGCGCCGGTGTCGCGGGCGATCGGTCGCACTGCCTCGCCCCGTTTGGTCAGGAACAGCAGCCGCGAGCGAGCGTCGTGGGGATTCGGCCGCCGTTCGATGTAGCCGGCCCGCTCGAGGTGTTCGACAGATTCGGCCATCGTCTGCTTGCGAACGCCGGCGACCGTGGCGAGCTCGCCGATCGTGATGCCTTCGCGCGGAACGAACGGGAACACCTTGGCATTGCCCGCGCCCACATCGTCGAAGCCCGCGTCGTGCAACGCGGCACCGATCTCCTGCGAGTACTGGAGATGAAGCAGCCGCAGCAGATAGGACAGGCGAGGTTTTGGCGGGAGTTCGAACGGCATATTGACAGGCTCCTGTCTTTCTCCCCAAAATAGTCAGGTACCTGTCTATTGTGCCAGCGGCGGGGTGCTCCCGTCGAGACCGAAGGGATCCACATGCCTGTCGTAGAGGTGCTCGACTCGACGATGTACTACGAAGACGAGGGGGACGGGACGCCCCTGGTTTTCTTGCACGGCAACCCGACCTCGTCGCACCTGTGGCGGCGGGTGCTCGCCGCGCTCGAGGGACCAGGGCGCCGGTTGGCTCCGGACTTGATCGGCATGGGGGCATCCGGCAAGCCGAACATCCCGTACCGGTTCGCCTACCACGCCCGTTACCTCGACGCGTGGTTCAGCGCACTGGACCTCGACGGCGTCGTGCTCGTCGGGCATGACTGGGGCGGCGCACTTGCCTTCGACTGGGCGAGGCGCCACCCAAGCGCAGTGCGCGGGGTCGCCTTCCTCGAGACCATCGTGCGCCCGGTGACATGGTCTGACTTCGGCGGCGCCGCGCGGCAGCTGTTCGAGTCGTTCCGTACACCTGGGAAGGGCGAGCAGATCGTCCTCAACGGCAACGCGTTCATCGAGCAGGCGCTGCCCAACACCATGATCAGCAAGCTCGCCGCCGCCGACTGGGACGCCTATCGCCGCCCATATCCCACAGCCGAGACCCGCCGGCCCCTACTGCAGTGGCCGCGGGAGCTCCCGATCGACGGCGAGCCCGCCAACGTGGTCGAGCGAGTTGAG
>WNGG01015774.1_pt1 | contig 10195 bp, 11 predicted proteins | sample 5400661 | NCBI WGS metagenome assembly WNGG01 (sample SAMN13153372, study PRJNA577476) | soil metagenome | isolation source: 100 cm soil or saprolite under Garry oak tree replicate 1 | place: USA:California | collected 2016-06-15
CCGAGGAGCTGGCCGCCGAGAAGGGCTACCTGCGGGAGGCGGGCAGCCTCGTCTTCCACGTCTCCTTCCTGCTCCTGCTGGTCGGGCTCGCCTATGGCAAGGGCTGGGGCTACCGGGGCCAGGTCACCCTCATCGAAGGGGACAGCCTGGTGAACACCAGGGTGAACTACGACGCCTTCACCCCCGGCCGCTGGTACGGGCCGGAGCGGCTCCCGGGGTTCACCCTTCACCTGGACGACTTCAGGAACTCGTTCTGGCCGTCCGGGCAGCCGCGCGAGTTCGCCTCCTACCTGACCGCCGTCGACGCCGAGGGGCGCACCCTGCGGCAGAAGGTCGCGGTCAACCGGCCCATGACCGTGGACGGCGTGCGGGTCTTCCAGTCCGACTACGGCTACGCCCCGGTCGTCAAGATCACCGTCAAGGGGCGCGACGGCAGGCGGCTCACCCCGCAGGACGGCCCCTTGCTCACCCTGCGCGACCCGCCCACCGAGGTGTCGAACGGGGCTGTCAAGCTGCCCATGCTCGACCCTCAGGTGGGTCTCGACGTGACCATGTTCACCGGCTTCCGGCTCGACCGGGGGCCGGGAGGGCAGCCGGAGATCGGCAACGACCCGCGCCTGGTGAACCCGCTGCTCGTGGTCTTCCCGTGGCGGGGCGACCTGCACGCCGACCGTGCCCAGAGCGTCTTCACGCTCGACCGCACCGACCTGCGCCCGCTCGCCGACCGGCCGCTCCTCATCCCCCTTGGCGGCACCAGGAAGCTGCCGAACGGGCTCGGCACGGTCTCGTTCACCGGCGTGCGCCAGTACACCGTGCTCACGCTGGCCCGCGACCCCGGGGTGCCGGTCGTGCTCGCGGCGGCCGTGCTCGTCCTGCTCGGCCTGCTGCCGTCCCTCTACGTCACCCGCCGCCGGGTCTGGGTGCGCGTCACCCCCATGCCGGCCGGTCGCCGGGTCGCCGGTTGCCGGGTCGAGGTGGCCGGGCTCGCCATGCAGGGCAAGGCCGCGTTCGCCGACGAGTTCTCCGAGCTGGCGGCCGAGCTCGGCCGCCAGCTCGACCGGTCGCCGCGATCCGGCGGTGGGGATACCCTTGACCGGGTCGCCGGAGAGGACGAGGCACCCGTCAGGTCCCCTTCGGGGTAGCGTCCCGACGCCCAGAGGAGAAGCGATGTCCACCACGCGGCTGGCGGAACTGTCCGACACCCTGGCATGGCTGGCCGTGCTCAGCTACGCGGTCGGCGCGGTGCTGTTCGGCTTCGAGTTCGCCTACCGGGTGCGCTGGGCCGGCCTGGCCGGCCTGGGGGTCGCCGTGGCGGGGCTCGGGGCCAACGTGGGCGCCGCCGTCACCCGGGGGCTCGCCGCCCACCGTGTGCCATGGGGCAACATGTACGAGTACTCGGTCATGGTCGGGATCGTCACCGTGACGACGTTCCTCGTGTGGGTCGCCCGCCGGCGCGAGGTACGGCCCCTCGGGGTCTTCGTGCTCCTGCCCGCCGTGCTCGCGATCGCCATCGGCGGTGTCGCCCTCCGGGTGCCCGCCGGCCCGCTCGTGCCCGCCCTGAACTCGGGCTGGATCAAGATCCACGTGGCGGCGGCCATCGTCGGGTCGTCGGTGCTCTGCCTTGCGGCCATCTTCAGCGTCCTCTACCTCGTCAAGGACCACTTCGAGCGCCGCGCGGCCGCGATGCGCCCGCCGCTCGTGGCCGGGGGCGCCCGCACCGCCGACCGGGTCGAGGTCCGGGAGGCCATCGCGAGCTACGTCGAGGAGGAGGAAGCGGACGGGACAGGGACAGCGGAGGCACGCCTCGGCGGCGAGCCGGCCCCCGCCCGGACGGTGTGGGACCGCATGCCGTCGGCCAGGCGGCTGGACGACCTCGCCTACCGGACGACCGCCTTCGGCTTCCCCATCTGGACCTTCGCGATCATCGCCGGGGCGATCTGGGCGCAGTCGGCCTGGGGCCGGTACTGGGGCTGGGACCCCAAGGAGACCTGGTCGTTCATCACCTGGGTGATCTTCGCCGCCTACCTGCACGCCAGGGCCACGGCCGGCTGGCGCGGGCGCGGCGCGGCGTGGATCGGGGTGGTGGGCCTCGTCGCCCTCCTGGTGAACTTCTACGTCGTCAACATCTGGGTGGTCGGGCTGCACTCCTACGCCGGCGTCAAGTAACCCCGGGGTCGGCGTCGACCCCGGGGTCTTCCCGGGCGGCCAACCCTCACCGGGCCGGGCGGGCGCGGTGGCCGGTGGACCGCTCGGCGCGTGCGGCGCGGCGTGCGGCGCGGCGCTCGGAGTCCTGGCGGGCCTGGGTCACTGCGGGTAACACGCCAAGGGCAGCTGAATATTCCGGGGATGCAACGTGGTCAGAGAGGAAGATTCTTCGAATCATGGGCCGACGGTGCCGAACAAAGTAGTGCCGATCAACGAGGGAGCCGAGGCCGTCCGGGCGACCCTCGACGACACCGACCTGGCGATCCTCCGTGCCCTGCAGGCCAACGCGAGGGCGACCTTCACCGAGATCGGCAAGGCGGTCGGGCTGTCCGCCCCGACGGTCCACGAGCGGGTCCACCGGCTCGAGGCGCGCGGGGTGATCCGTGCCTACCGGGCCGAGGTCGACCCGGACCTGCTCGGCCCCGCGGTCCTCTCCCTGGTCAGCGTGCTGCCGAGCGACTCCTCCAACGCCGCCGCCATGTCGGAGGTCTTCGCCGGCATCGAGCAGATCGAGGCCGCGTACACCGTCGCCGGTGAGGAGAGCCACGTGCTGGTGGTCCGCACGCGGTCCGTGGCCGAGCTGTCAGAGGTGCTCCAGCGCCTCCGCGACGTCGACGGGGTCGCCCGCACCCGAACCGCGGTCGTGCTGTCCACGCCCTTCCAGCGCGGCCCGAAGCTCTGAATGCCGCCGGGCCCTCTCGCGACACGCTGGTTCGGAGCGAGGGATAGGAAAGGGAGCACCGGTTTGCGATGCTGTAGCCGTCCGTCTGTGTCTGCCCTGATGGAGGGATCGCATGCGGCGGAGTTCCCTGGGCGTCGTGCTCGCCCTCGCCCTGCTGGTGTCCGCCGCGGTCCCGGCGGCCGACGCGGCCGCCCCCGCCGCCCCGCCGCCGCCCGGCTCGGTCGCCGCCATCGGCGACTCGATCAGCCAGGCGTTCGACGCCTGCTGCTGGTACGGCGACCACCCGAGCCATTCCTGGTCGACCGGCTGGTTCCCCTTCGACGGCATCGCGAGCCACTACGAGCGCATCAGGGCGCTCCGGCCGGACGTCGCCGGGCACTGGGACCTCGCGGTGAGCGGGGCCAAGGTGGCCGACGGGCCCAGGCAGGCGGGCGAGGCGGTCGCCCGCCGGGCCGGGTACGTCACCGTGCTGCTCGGCGCGAACGACCTCTGCGCCCCGTCGCCGGACAGGATGACGCCGGTGCCGGTGTTCGCCGAGCGGTTCCGGCAGACGCTCGCGGTCCTGCGCGCGGGGCTGCCTGCCGGCGCCCACGTCTTCGTGAGCAGCATCCCCGACCTCCACCGGCTCTGGGAGGTCCTCCACGGCGATCCCAGGGCGCGCTTCGTGTGGCGGGTGGCCCACATCTGCCCGGCGCTGCTCGCCCGGTCGAACGGACCCGAGGAACGCCAGGCGGTCGCCGAGCGGGAGATCGCCTACAACGGCGTCCTCGCCGACGCCTGCACCGGCTGGTCCGCGTGCCGCTTCGACGGCCTCGCCACCTACAGGTACCCGTTCACCGCCGACGAGGTCTCGGCGCTCGACTACTTCCACCCCGACCTGAAGGGCCAGGCGAGGCTGGCCGAGGTGACCTGGAGGGCGTCGTTCTGGGCTTCCGAGCGGCGTACCTCCGCCGCGGTCCGGTGACGCTGGGCGTCACGGGGCGCTCGGGATGGGAGAATGGCCGCCCTGCCGCCGACCCGAGGAGCCTGCCCCATGAGCGCGTCACCGGCGGCCGAGCGCACCTCGGCGGGGGTGCGGCGGATGTTCGACCGGGTGGCGCCCAGGTACGACCTTGTCAACACCGTGTTCTCGCTCGGCCAGGATCGGGCGTGGCGGCGGGCGGCTGCCCTGTCGACCGGCCTGGAGGCGGGGGAGACCGCGGTCGACGTCGCCTGCGGGACCGGTGCGCTGACCCGGGAGCTGGCCGGGCTGGCACCAGGCGCCGTCGTGCTCGGCCTCGACTTCTCCTGGGAGATGGTCCGACGGGGCCTGCCGCGCCCGGGGGGGCGAGGAGGGGGGGATGGCCGGGCGGACATCCGTCGCGTCCGGTTCGCGGTCGCCGACGCGCTGCGGCTGCCCCTCGCCGACGCCTCCGCCGACGTCCTCACGATCGCGTTCGGGCTGCGCAACCTGCCCGAGCCGGGCCAGGGCCTGCTCGAGTTCCGCCGCGTGCTGCGCCCCGGGGGGCGCCTGGTCGTCTGCGAGTTCTCCCACCCTGTCGTCCCCGTGCTCGACCAAGTCTACGGGCGCTACCTGACCCGGCTCATGCCGCTCGCGGCGCGCCGCCTCTCGAGCGACGCGGAGGCATACGAGTACCTCGCCCGCTCGATCGGGGCCTGGCCCGACCAGGAAGGGCTGGCCCGGTGGGTCCGGGAGGCCGGGTTCGAGCGGGTCCGCTGGCGCAACCTGACCGGCGGCATCGTCGCGCTGCACTGGGGCGCCGCCGCCTGACCCGTGCCTCCGTTCACCCGGCGTGGCGGGGCTTGCGGTGCACCTCTTCGTGGTCCCAGCCGCGGTGGACACCGCAGTGCGGCGTCGGATTGTAGCGCGACAGGTGGACCTCGCAGCCGTCGGTCGCGCAGCAGCGGGCCTGCTCGATCGAACGGACCTCTCTCGGGGCGCCGGGCGGGCGCCGCTTCTGTCGCATGCGGACCACCATGACCACCATGGTCCCCAGACCCGGAGGAGCGGAAACCCCCCTCCTCGGCGCCGGGGGAACTATGCTTCGCGTGCACGCACGCCGATCGGGACAGGGAGGGGCGTGCCGAACGGACAGGGAGCGTCGTTTGCCGTGGGGTGCGACCCGGCCTACACTCTCAGCAGCATCTTTGTGCGTCAATTCACAAGGACACGCGGCCGCGGCCGCGGGCCGCGGCTCCGGAGGCGACGGTGACCAGCCAGTACGACGCGCTCGTCGTCGGGGGAGGGCCGGGTGGGGCGGCGACCGCCTACCACTTCGCCCGTGCCGGTGCGCGCGTGCTGCTGGTGGAGAAGGCCGGCTATCCCCGCGACAAGGTCTGCGGCGACGGGCTGACGCCCCGCGCGGTGGCCGCGCTCGACACCATGGGCCTGCGCGACGAGTACCGGACCTGGTCGCGCAGTGCCGGCCTCAAGGTGCACGGCGGCGGCCTCGTGCTCGAGCTGCCCTGGCCGGAGCTGTCCCGGTACCCGTCGTACGGGCTCGCCCGGCCGCGGACCGACTTCGACCAGCTCCTCGCCCGCCACGCCGAGAAGGCCGGGGCCACGCTCTGGGAGTCGACCGAGGTCGTCCTGCCGCTCTTCGAGCGCGGCCTGGTCCGCGGGGCGGTCGTCCGCCGCGAGGGCGAGGACCCGGTCGACGTGCACGCCGAGGTCGTGGTGGCGGCCGACGGCGCGTCGAGCCGGTTCGCCCAGACCCTCGGGCTGCACCGGGATCCCGGCCGGCCCGTCGGCGTCGCCATCCGGCAGTACTTCACCAGCGAGCGGGACCACGACCCCTGGCTCGACTCCTACCTCGAGCTGTGGCGGGGCGACGACCTGCTGCCCGGCTACGGATGGGTGTTCCCGATGGCCGACGGCACCGTCAACGTCGGTCTCGGCCTGCTGAACACCTCCGACCACTTCCGCAACACCAACTACCGCAGGCTGCTGGCCGACTGGGTCCCGACGGTGGGGCGCGACTGGGGCTTCACGCCCACCGACGCCGTCGGCGGGCCGCGGTCGGCGCCCCTGCCGATGGCCGCCAACCGGCACCCGCCCCTGCACCGCGGGGTCATGTTCGTCGGCGACGCGGCCGGGCTCGTCAACCCGTTCAACGGCGAGGGCATCGACTACGCGATGGAGAGCGGCCAGCTCGCGGCCGAGACGGGGCTCGCCGTGCTCGCGAGCGGCGACCGGACCCTGCTGCGGCGCTACCGGTCCGGGGTGGAGCTCCGCTACGGCTCGTACTTCGCCCTCGGCCGGGCGTTCGTGAGGGCCATCGGCGACCCCCGCGTGATGAAGCTCGCGACGACCTACGGGCTGCCCCGTCCGGCGCTGATGAAGATCGTCCTCAAGCTCCTGGCGAACCTGTACGAGCCGGCGGGAGGCGACGCCGCCGACCGGGTCGTACGCGCCCTGACCTGGATGGCTCCGTCGAGGTGAGTGGCATGTGGAGCGCGGTTTGCGCACAATCCGAACGGGCACGTAGGTTGGCGGCTCCGCCCCATACCGCACACGGCACGGTGCAGCGTGCCCGACGTACCGGCACGCCGGTGGGAGGCCACCCGTGAGCCTCGGCTCCTTCACCCCGATCCTCGCGATGATGGTCCTCGCGACGGCGTTCGCCCTGGTGTCGATCGTCGTGTCGGCGTTCCTGGCGCCGCACCGGCCGACCAGGGCCAAGTACTCCGCCTACGAGTCCGGCATCGAGCCGGGGCGGCTCCCGAAGGGCGAGCGCTTCCCGGTCAAGTTCTATCTCACCGCGATGCTGTTCGTGGTGTTCGACGTCGAGGTGATCTTCCTGTACCCGTGGGCCGTCGTCTTCCGGCAGCTCAAGGTGTTCGGCCTCGTCGAGATGGGCATCTTCATCGGGCTGGTGCTGGTCGCCTACGTCTACGACTGGAAGCGCGGCGGACTGGAGTGGGACTGACCAATGAGGGCTGACCGATGAGCACCGGTAGCGGGCTCGAGAAGCTGCCTGGCGGCATCCTCGTCACCACCGTGGAGAAGCTGGCCAACTGGGCCCGCAAGGGCTCGCTGTGGCCGGCCACCTTCGGCCTCGCCTGCTGCGCCATCGAGATGATGGCGGCCGGCGCCGGCCGCTACGACCTGGCCCGGTTCGGCATGGAGGTGTTCCGGGCGTCGCCAAGGCAGGCCGACCTCATGATCGTGGCCGGCCGGGTGTCCCAGAAGATGGCCCCGGTGCTGCGCACCATCTACGACCAGATGCCCGAGCCGAAGTGGGTCGTCTCGATGGGCGTGTGCGCCACCTCCGGCGGCATGTTCAACAACTACGCGATCGTCCAGGGCGTCGACCAGATCGTGCCCGTCGACATGTACGTCCCAGGCTGCCCGCCCCGGCCCGAGATGCTGATGGACGGCATCATCCGGCTCCACGAGAAGATCAGGAAGGGCGAGCCCCGGTCCAAGCTCGTCCTGACCGACCGGCCCGGCGACGGCCGCGGGGCGGTCCCGGCCCACCAGGAGGCCTGAGCGAGGTGCAGCCCCGCGACGCCGTCGAGACGCCCCCCGACGCCCTCCAGCCGGTCCTCACCGGCCTGCGCGAGCGCTTCGGCGCGGCCGAGCTGCAGGTCACCGGGTACCGCGGCGAGGTCACCGTCGAGCTCGACCGGGCCAACCTGGTCGAGGTGGCCACCTGGCTGCGCGACGATCCGGCCGCCCGCTTCCGGCACCTGTCGGACCTCTCGGGGACCGACTACCCGGATCGTCCGGACCGGCTCTGCGTGGACTACCACCTGTACTCGTTCGAGCACAACGCGCGCCTGCGGCTCAAGGTCCGGGTCACGGTCGACGACCCGCACGTCCCGACCCTGACCGGGGTCTGGCGCACGGCAGACTGGCACGAGCGGGAGGTGTACGACTTCTTCGGCGTGCGCTTCGACGGGCACCCGAACCTCGTCCGCATCGAGATGCCCGAGGACTGGAAGGGGCATCCGCAGCGCAAGGACTACCCGCTCGGCGGGGTGAACGTCGACTACATCGGCGCGCACGTGCCACCGCCGGACACCAGGCGGTACAAGGGAGGGTGGACGAGCACATGAGCGAGCTCGAGACGCCGAGCATCGACCGGCCGACCGGGGAGCTGGTCGACGAGGCGGTCGTGCGGCCGGGTGAGGCGCTCGAGCTGCCCGCCACCCCGCCGGCCGAGCACGTCACCGTCAACCAGCGGCGCGCCCGGCAGGTGCTGGCCATGGGCGGCGGGGACTGGGCCGAGGTCACCGCCCGCGCCCACGCCGAGGGCGACGACGACCTGATGGTCATCAACATGGGCCCGCAGCACCCGTCCACCCACGGGGTGCTCCGGCTCGTGCTCGAGCTGCGCGGCGAGGAGGTGGTCAGCTGCCAGCCGGTGGTGGGGTACCTGCACACCGGGATCGAGAAGACGGCCGAGTTCCGCACCTGGGTCCAGGGCGTCACCCTGGTCACCCGCATGGACTACCTCGCCCCGATCTTCAACGAGACCGCCTACTGCCTGGCGGTGGAGAAGCTGCTCGGGATCGAGGCGCCGCCGAGGGCCCAGGCCATCCGCGTCCTCATGATGGAGCTCAACCGGGTCGCCTCCCACCTGGTGTGGCTCGCCACCACCGGGCTGGAGCTGGGCGCGCTGTCGGTGATGCTGTACGGCTTCCGCGAGCGCGAGGAGATCCTCGACATCCTCGAGGACGTCACCGGGCTGCGCATGAACCACGCGTACGTGCGACCCGGCGGCGTCATCCAGGACCTGCCCGACGGCGTCGACGCCAAGATCCGCACCTTCGTCGGGGACATGCGCGCCAAGGCCGACGAGTACGAGACCCTGCTCACCCGCAACCCCATCTGGCTGGAGCGCACCAGGGGCATCGGGCACCTCACCCAGGACCAGCTTATCGACCTCGGCACCACCGGCCCGATGCTGCGCGCCGGCGGGCTCGCCCACGACCTGCGCAAGGCCGAGCCGTACTGCGGCTACGAGCAGTACGACTTCGAGGTGCCGAGCGCCACCGGCTCCGACGTCTACGCCCGCTACCAGGTCCGCCTGGCCGAGATCCGCCAGAGCCTGCGGATCGTCGAGCAGGTGCTGGACTCGCTGCCCGACGGCCCCGTCATGATCGAGGATCCCAAGGTCGGCTGGCCGGCGCGGCTGGCGCTCGGCCCCGACGGGTTGGGAAACTCGCTCGCCCACGTCAACCACATCATGGGCGAGTCGATGGAGGCCCTGATCCACCATTTCAAGCTGGTGACCGAGGGCTTCAAGGTCCCGGCGGGCGAGGTCTACGTGACCGTCGAGTCGCCTCGGGGCGAGCTCGGCTACCACGTGGTGTCCGATGGTGGGAACCTGCCCTACCGGGTGCACGTCCGCGACCCCTCCTTCGTCAACCTGCAGACCGGAGGCCCCATGGTCGAGGGCCTGCTCCTGGCCGACGTCATCTCCGCGATGTCCTCGATCGACCCCGTCCTCGGCGGCGTCGACCGCTGACCCACGCCGAGCGCCCAAGGAGAAGCCCACCGCCGTGCCGCTGACCGACCAGACCCTGGCCCTCGCCGAGGAGCTCATCGCCCGCTATCCCGAGCGGCGCTCGGCCCTGCTGCCGATCCTGTTCCTCCTGCAGGCCGAGGACGGGTACGTCTCCCCGGCGGGGGTGGCGCAGGCGGCCGGGCTGCTCGGCCTCACCAGGGCCGAGGTCGGCGCGGTCGCCACCTTCTACACGATGTTCCGCCGCCGCCCGGTCGGCAAGTACCTCGTCTCGGTCTGCCGGACGCTGTCGTGCCAGCTCAGGGGCTCGCGCGAGATCGCGGAGGCGCTCTCGGAGCGGCTCGGGGTGCCGCTCGGCGGCACCGAGCCGAGCGGCATGGTGACCGTCGAGGAGGTCGAGTGTCTCGCCGCCTGCGACGGCGCCCCGGTCGTGCAGGTGAACACCGAGAACTACGAGCGGCTGACCGCCGGGCAGGCGGTCCAGCTCGTCGAGGCCCTGCTGCACGACGAGGTGCCGCCGCCCACCTTCGCCGCCGAGGGGTCGGTCACCGAGCCGTCCACCGCCGCCATGCACTGGCGGCTCGCCGGGCTGGGTGAGCCGCCGCCGTCGCTCGGCGGGCGCCGGCCCGAGGAGGTCGCCGCCGTGCCGACCGCCTTCCCGCCCCAGCCGCCGGCGCCAACGGTCGACGAGGACCCGACCGACCGCTCGGTGCAGGAGCTGCGCACGGGCGTGGACCACGGCGGGGCCAGGCCGGGGGCGGACGGCCGGCACGAGCGTGAGCAGCCCGGGGAGGAGGGCCGATGACGGACCAGGTGCGGGTGCTGTCGAGCCGCT